>Ga0265798_10001789_pt1 | contig 32637 bp, 44 predicted proteins | sample P3T30metagenome_FD_192430 | JGI IMG/M metagenome (GOLD analysis project Ga0265798, IMG submission 192430) | Plant litter microbial communities from East Loma Ridge, Irvine, California - P3 T30 | ecosystem: Environmental > Terrestrial > Plant litter > Unclassified | place: USA: California... | reverse complement strand
TCCATTTTTCAGAGTCACCCAACCGATCGGCTGTTAAACCAGCGGAGCCTGGGTTGCGCATACCAGCTTCGAGTTGTCGTTGGTAGCTCACTTGTCGCAGACGTTGCGCTTCTTTAGGTGTGAGATGGAGCTAGAACTGTTAGTCAAGTTTCGTATATGTAATCGGGTACAGTGTCTACAACTTACATATATCTCGACCCCAATGGCATGAATAGCGACCGAGAGCCACAAAGCCATGCCAAAGGACATGTTTAGTGCCACTCCTGCGTTTGCGCCAGTGCCTCCGTTCAAGTTGGCTTGCACAATAGCAAGCTCGTTTGGGTTTGTGCCGTTTGCGTACGCGGCGCAAGCAGGGTATTTTGATACCAGCATCGATTTGTTTCCAAGAGTCGACTCAATTTTGGCGCATGCCCATACAGCGAAGTAATCGCCAGACGCCGAGATTATCACCGTCGCAAGGATCATAACGATGCGAGTTGTGATGATCGAGCCAGCCTAGAATACGTCAGTAATTGTAAGTCATGGCTAAATGAATACCCCTTACATAGAACCATCCTCGAATCATCCACGCGCGGTGTTGCTCAATCTGCAGCCTCTTGATGTTGATGTACGAGATGATGAAGCACACCAGCACTCCAATGCCCACGAAGCCAACCCAAACTTGGATGTCGAGACCCCCACCAAAAGCGTGTCGCGCAATCATGAGCGCACCGACAAGGCTGATTACATATAGCAGGAGCGCAAAGTATCCAGATATACGATGCACAATGATCCACCGATGTCGAATGAAGGGAGTGAATTGCAAGACCGCAAGCAGGCTAGCTGGAAGCACACCTCCGAGATGTAGAAGAATGCCAATCTTGTACCGGTCGAAGTTGAGGTAGTAGTAACATTCTCCGGGAGCTGCGCCGTTACCACCTGGCGTAGGCGTACTTGGGCAGAAATTTTTGCTGAAGTCAAGGTACATGAAGCGGGCGAGGCTGAAGCCGAAAAGTGCGCCTGCAAAGATAAACCAAAGCACAAAGTTGTAGCCTCTCGAAAACCCGAGAGGGTTGTAGAGCTTGCGCATTGTCGTCTTGAAGCCTTTTGGCGAAGGCTTTGGTGGGGTGACCACGATACTCATCGGTGTGTTTGGGATCTTTTGAGAGTTGTGGAAGTGATAGAATGAGTCGAAGGGTGGTGTTGATCGATTGTGTGTACTTGTCGTAATTGCAACTCCCGCTGCATTCCTATCCTCTTATACGTATTGTCCATCTCTTCTCTACAATGTCTTCAAGAAGAGAGTAGTCCTGTTGTGGACGATTCTGCGATAGGAATTTCGTGACTGGTAGCACAGCCATGACGCGCTTACCAATTGTACCGTGCGGCCGTAGGTATATTTTGCATGCGGCAAACTAGCGCATAACGCGATCGTGCCCAGCAGCAATTCAAAGTCGATTCGTCCGCTTTGTTGGCGGTTATTAGGCTGCAAAAAGCTCGTTGGCGGCTGGGAGGGGCTGCTGTCGCGTTTTCTACCCAATGTGGAATAGCTTAGTAATTCGGGCAGGGAAGTCGTTGCGCCGAATTTTTGAAGCATCAATCGGCGATGTATTATTGCTGCACGAAGGGGAAATACCACAGTCTCTGAATCGGAAAGCTTCGAATACACGCAGAAGCGTGTGGGAGCGTTATGCTCAAATGTGAGAATGCCGCAAATACTGTTGGTGTCGGGAAGACCCGCGAACGTAATCAACACCGGTGAGATGGCCAATGGGACGCCTTACTTGACCTGGATCGCCTGTTGTAACAGATCACGCCGTCATAACGCTGCGCCAATCCCTGTATAGGACGCTAAATCTCTAAAAAGGCACCTACTCCTGAACGGGAACATTGCGCGCTCTACAATCTCTTAAACCTGATCCCAGCGCCATGGTAGGTGTCGCTGGCCGATCTAAGGGTTGCGTAACGTGCAGGAAGAGGAAGAAGGGTGTAAGTATCTACGAAGCACGACGTCTGACTGAATGGATCGTTGGCTAAAGAACCACAGTGTGATTTGAAGCAGCCGGCATGCTCACAGTGCTCGGGAAGAGGAATTACTTGTGTCTACGACACGGTAAGCAAAGCTCATCCCACGAAATGGATTTCAGACGAAGCTGAAGTCGTGCACATCAGGATCGCAACTTCATATATCACGACACTTTCAAGAAACGCCAAAATAGTCAGCATGGTATTCTCAGTGCTTCAAGCTCAGAGAACGGTTCGCCTCTCGCTGCTGAGCCACCCGATGTCGAAGCATCTACGCAAATGATTTCGATCACGTCTCGCAACAAAGAGAGCCATGTGACTACGTCTCTGCCGTGGTCTTCGCTTCTGCCTCCACACCTTGTGCAGTCAGCCTATGGCGCAAGGACCCTGGAGGCATTCATGGACCTTTACGTTCCTCAAGGTGATTTGCGACGCATCCATACGGAAGGAAAGAACTTTGTCGATGTTACACCCCGCCTAACTGCGCATGATGAAGCTCTTCGTCTCACTGTTCTGGCTATCGGAACGGTCGCGTTGAGTAGGCAAGTCAACGATGCCGACCTTGCCAGACAAGGACGCACCATCTACACCAAGGCGCTCTTCGAGACGAGACGAGCATTACAGGACCCAGCTCGAGCACGAAGCACGGCTGTACTTGTGATTCCTAGAATCATGGCCATATTCGAGATCTTGTTTGGTGCGGAGTCAAACACATCATCACAAGCCAACAGCTGGCTTAGTCATGCTGAAGGCGAATTGGCGCTGATAGTCGCCCGAGGTCCTGCAGCCTACAGCCAGGACGACGCGGCACATGCGCTCTTCGTGGCCGCAAGATTCAGGCCGCTGATAGCTGCCGTGAGAACGCGCACAAGGACCGTCCTGAACGAAAGACGATGGAAAACACTTCCGTGGAAGGGCAGAGTTAGAACGCCCAATGACAGTCTTCTTGACATACTCGCCGCGATACCAGAGATCCTGGAAAACGTTGACCGCTGGGGCACTCTTAGCCCTGACACCATTGAAAATCAAGCAAGAGACCTCGAGACCAGCGCCAAGTGCTGGACGCTACACATTCGACTTCAAGAATGGCTGGCGCTCCATGAAAACGAATTTCGCGAGCCAGTGACAAGGACACCAACACCTATAACGTTCCCCAACTTCGAAGTAGCGGTCTTAACGATAAGATATTGGGTGACCTGTCTTCTACTATACACAACGCTCGACACCGCCTCACGAGTGCCGCCAATCAACGACGGCACAGCGCACCCTGATCGTCCCCATCCTCGACACTACGCACGACTCATTGCTCGTTCCGCATCCTACTTCTTCCGCAAAGAGTTCGGAGCCACTGGTGCCACCTCAATCGCGTTCCCTATCGGCAACGCTTTGTTGTTTATGAAAAGAAATCCAGCTGTCGATGGACCGTACATGGGACTTATAATGAAGGCATGGAGCAGTCCTGATCTGCCAAATGCAATCAAGAACTTTTTGGATAGCCTACATAACTCGGTTCATAAGGCTCCGGCGAGATACATTGAAGGGGCGAAGGTGCTTTGATTGACAAGCTATCTAGTATGATAGCAATAACATCGACACCAGAACTACCTCGAACAGCCTCCGTATCCTCACCCCGATCGATTTGCTCCTTACATTAAGCTTTGTTCCAGCTTTTCGTTCGTCAAGTCCACATCCGTATACCGCACTCCTCGCCCACTGTTGACAGCTCCAACACCCTCGACAAGACGCCCCTACTTCTGGCTTTGTACAACGATGATCATGACCGCGACTGTCCACGCGAGCAAGCCCAAGACAGAGAAGATACCGACAGTAATGTTGAAGCACTGGCGACACTGAGCGCTTTGGCCTCGAGTCCGATCATAACTCTTATGGCCGAAGACTCCCATCTCGATGTCGACGACGCTGAGGTTGCGCGGGAGGAAGCAGGCTGCGACAGAGGACGGGGCCGTGCGTGTTGATCGGATTGAGGAAGCCGAACGACGAGGGCGCTCAAAGTGCGGGTCGGCCTCGGCGGCGAGGAAGCGCTGCATTTTTGTTGATTGAGGTGATTTTCGTTGAACACTCTGTGATTGCGGGCACGCGGCTCGATGTTGACTGTGAGTTGCGGCGGGTGAGCGAGGTTCGGCGCAAAAAAGAATGAGGCAAATGCAGTGAAGTATATACCAGATAGGGTGCAAGGACTACAGTGAATCACATGCCCGGAGCCCCGAGCTTGTACGCTCACTACGCTCTTCGGCATGACACGCCGCGCCTCGCTCGTAGCCCCCGGAGTGCCTTCTTAGTACCTTTTGTGCCCCCACACTTCTTATCACCATCAACATCTCTCGCAGTAAGCCACAACTCTCGCATTCCCACACTCAACCTTGTCAAACCTTACGGCAACTATCAACACTCCCCTATCTTGCATCCATAACCCCAGAAACCAAAAGCAAGATGAGTAGCGCTTCAGAGTGGCAGACCAGCACATCTACAACAGCCACTTCAGAGAAGCACACGCAGCCACATTACCCAAGCACAGGTCCCACAACACCCGATTCGGACTATGAGCACGGCGTCCTCCACAGCAAGTACCATTCCGTTGATCCTCAAGTCCAAGTCTCATCCGGTCCAGGCCTCGACATAGCCGGCGCCACTTCCCCATCCACACCCGGCACGTACTCCCTCGAAACACCAATCGTTGAGCATTCGCCTTCTAGAACACCATGGTCAACACACAAGTTCCTCACAGCCGCTCACTACTCGTCGAATCTGCAGTACGCATCACACAACCGCGGCACCTTCGAACTGGCGGAAGTCCAGTTTGTCTTCCCATCTGATCTCCCAGCGCGCCCGGAACAGAAGCCTGGGTTATTCGCGCGCTTGTTCAAGCGTAAGGTGAAGAAGGATGAGGACATTGAACTAGGCGATGGCCATGGTGCTGGTGCTGGTGCCGGTGCTGGAGTTGTGGAGACGCCGCGGTGTAAGTGGCGTCAGAAGATTGCTGGTTCGCCGGCGAAGCAAGTCTTGATCGTCAGCCTCGCGCTCTTTGTGACGGGAGGAGCTGGCTATGTGCTGGGCGAGATGAGTCTGTACAATAAGGATCATTTGTATGGGCAGGTTGAGGGTATTTGAAGAGGGAAATGGAATGGGGATGGCGAGGAGAGTGGAAGCTATGAGAGGGTAGTGCTGATAGATGAGATGATGGTTAGATAGGTAGATTGGGATGTAATTTAAACACGGATGGACATGAAATGAAGGAATCTTTCATGCAATTCAATCTCAAATTCAGTCTGATGTTGAAATTACAGCTCCAGAATGGGGGATGAAGGCTAGTCTTTCCCTATAGAACGAGGCTTGAGATCTAATCAGTGCATCTTGTGGACACATACACAGATGCCACACACACTGCTTCCCACCGGTCGCAATCTACCATCCACTCAATCCAGGCTCTTCGCCAGCGCAATAGCACTGAACCTCAAATCCCCACCCTTCTCCGCCTCAATCCTCATCAGCCTTCCCAACCCCCTCTCCAACGCCTTCTCACTCAACACATCCTCGTCCGCATCCAACTCCCCCCGGTCCAACGGCCCCATGCGCGACCCCTCCAACTCCCACATATGCCCATCCTTCGCCTTCACAAACGCCACGAAATGCTGCCCAGTGTGCTCATCAGACTTGGGCGTAGGTGTCGCCGTATCACCCAGCTGCGCAGCCTTCGCGTGCGCCTTTTCAAACTCATCCGAGTCGTACAGGACTTTCGCGCGCTCCCATATCGGTTTTTCCAGCGCGTCTTTGCGAATGTTATCCAGTAGTGAGCCAGGCTGAATATACTCCGCAGCCTCACTATTAAGGCAACAGTGCACGAGTCCTATACTCCCACACGCATTGCCAATAGTTTGCTTGAACCAGCAAACAGGCTCTTTCTCGCCTTTACCGGCGTACTCGGGCTTGTCTTTGTCTTCTGCTTGGCGGGCTGCGTGCCATGTCGGTGTGAGTGGGATGATGACGAGCAGGGCGTAGACGGGGCGGGGTATGAAGGCGAGGAGGTCCGGGTCGGTGAGGGAGTAGATATCGTAGAAGGAGAGTTTAGAGGAAAGGCCGAGGGAGCGGGCGAGGTGGTTCATTACGATTGGATTGTTCTCCAGGACGGAGAAGAGTTTCTTTTCAGTCATGGTGGTTGGATAGTGGTGCTGGCTGAGGAAAATTTTGATCAGTTTTGTTGGGAGGTCTTGATGTGCTAGGTTGAAGTGTTTCTTGTGTGATTTTCGTTTGACCTTGACATGCCTACGCAAGTTGTAGCTGCCTGATGTTTTAGAGCTAATGCAGGTACGCAAATGGAAGTCGCGAATAGGAAAGGCGCGTTCGTTCCCCGCGCTACCGGTAGCTTGAGGTGTGGGGTAGATCTGCCAGCGTCAACGGCATCAATTTGCACTCTAGAGACGACAGAATCATACAGAGGACAAACCTGATTGCTCGCGTCAGCCTCTGCCGGCGTCTCTCAGACTTACCTTGCCTTATTGTATTCGTCGGCTCGCATAAATTGCTTTTCATTTCGATCGAACACCGGCTCTCGGCATCTAGGTGGCACGACAGGCTTGTTCCACATGTCAAGTCAAGTGCTCACTTCTGGGTTTTTCTCATTTTTTCAAGTCTTCCTACCTCTCTCTCGCCATTAAGCTCACTGGCCAAAACAAACCGACCCGCGAAGCATCCAATCAACATGGACGACGAGGCTCGACAAGCACTCGCAACAATGAAGATGCCGAGACGGCCAATCAACTTCGTCTCAGCAACGTCCGGCGAGGTCTTGAAGCTCGGTCCTATGACCTGCAGGATCATGGAGGATGGGTCGAGAACAGACAACCGCATAGGCTCCGCCGAGTTCACTCTTCCACCCAACACAGCAGGACCGCCGGCGCACTGGCACGAGATGCACGACGAGACGTTTCTTGTTACCCAAGGCATGGTGCGCTTCCATGCACCAGATGGCGCACAGCATGACGCCCATGTCGGCGACTACGTGACGGTGCCTATCCGCGCTCCGCATACCTTCTCGAATCCGTCGGACCAGGAGGCAAAGTTCTTCATTACCTGCACTCCAGCCTTTTACATCGACTACTTCAGGATCATGGCGGAGGCAAGCAAGAGTGGCGAGAAGATGAGCAAGGAGAAGAACCTGGAGGTCATGAGCAGATTTGCTACCATGCCAGCGAAGGAGATGTGAAGTGGGTTTTGGTCATCTTGTGCCTAGTTCGATAGTTCCTACGACTTTGAAGCGGTCGTTGAAGCCCTTGCGCTCGATAACGTACACCTTGTCAATGTGCCAGTCCAGTGCTATCGGTGTGCTCTCCTCGCGATCTCTGTTGAAATCTATGATGCTATCTTTAATCTCGTCCCCTAGCTTTTGCGCCCCTGTGTCGCTGTCTGCTTGGCCAACCGAAAGATGTGGCGTGTAAGGTCTTTGATCGGCATTGCACTCCGCAAATTCAGCTTGGAGCGCAGCCTGAAGCTGCTGAACGCGATCGGTTGATGGACCAAGCCACACGGTCTTGCTTCGTTTGCTGTGTGAGAATCGGCTGGGTGGGTCTGCACTCAACGAGACATGGAAGGGTTCAAGCTGCTTCACGGCTTTATGAATGCGTAAACTTATGTCTTCCTCCAATTGAGGAGATGATGGATCCCCCTCGACATTCATGGTAGACGGCGAAGCGAGGAAGGGGTATATCAGATTGATATGAGGCGGCCATCGCGCAAAGTGTTTGTCGTGGACGCGTCGCACAGTCTCGATTGGCGTGGTAATTGACGCTGGCGGTAGAAGGGCGAGTGCACTCTTGTGGGCAAGATGGGCGGGTAGATGTTTCGCCATTATGTCAGCCAATAGTGGTTGTCGTGAGGGAGTGTTGGTGGTGTTTGCAGCGCGCCACTGATAGGGCTGTCAACTAGCGGAACTGGGAGTGGAAGCTGCAGATGGCGCATCTTGGCGAGCCGCGGTTTCCTAGCCCGATGCGAAAACGACCACTCTTCCTCCACTCCACCAAACCTCACCCAGGGAAGGTCGCGTCACCATGTGGGAGCGCTGACTACAGCCATTTCGCCTCCTCAAGCTGCTCCACGTGACTGCCTTCGCCTTGCCCGCGCCTCAACTATTATCTCCGCTCTCCGCAGCACTGCCGAACTTGCGACAGCTCGAACTCATCGCCCACCTGCGGCCGCCATGGAGGAGAAGACGAAGCCCAAGTGGGGCGTCACAGCTGCCATATCCGAGGCGCCGCCCACGGAGAAGGACAACAAGCTTAACGATGAGCTCATCGAAACGCTCACCAACGAGAATGTCTTTGAGACACCCGAGGGCAATGCAACGCGCTTAAAGGTGCTGGAACACATCCAAACGGTCCTCGAGGAGTTCGTCCGCCGAACGGGCGCAAAGAAGGGCATCAAGACCGAGGGAGGCGGCAAGATGTTTTTCTTCGGCAGCTATGCCCTGGGTGTCCACGCGCCGACTTCCGACATCGATACGCTCCTTTGCGTGCCTAAGCATGTCTACATCGAAGACTTCTTTCGCGACTTCCCCGACACTTTCAGAGAGCTCTCTAAGAAGGATGAAATCACGGAGCTTGTCCCGGTCCCGGATGCCTTCGTGCCCATCGTCAAGCTCAAGTACCGCGGCGTGAGCTTGGATGTACTCTTTGCGTCCATACCGAATAAGACCACCATTCCGAATGATATGGAGACGATAGACAAGGACGTACTGAGGCACTTGGAAGAGACGACGATACGGAGCGTCAACGGCACTCGAGTCGTCAAGGAGCTGCTCGCATCGGTCCCGCAGCCCCGTCACTTCCGCTATGCGCTGCGAGCCATCAAGCTCTGGGCCAATCGTAGGTTATGTTCAGTTCCCGTTCCAATTGCGCTAATCAGATGCCAGGTCGTGCTATATATGGTGCAGTCTTTGGCTATCCTGGAGGCATTGCTTGGGCCATCATGGTCGCTCGCATCTGCCAACTGTACCCAATGGCATGCGGCGCCACCATCCTCTCCAAGTTCTTCAACCTCATGCACAAGTGGAACTGGCCGAGGCCTGTTATGCTGAAGGATCACGAAGTGGGCGACTTTGGCCTTCGCGTGTGGAATCCTGCGGTAAGTGTGTTGCGCGACTACTCTTAGCTCTAGCTCATCACCACAGATCTCACCCGGCGACGCACGTCATCTCATGCCTGTCATCACGCCCGCGTTCCCCGCCATGTGCTCAACGCACAGCATAACAATCTCTACAAAGCAAGTCATGATGGAAGAGTTCCAGCGAGCCGACCGCATCGTCCGAGACGTCTACGCCGGCCGCAAGTCATGGGCAACTCTTTTCGATCGACACTCTTTCTTCACGCAAGACCACAAATACTACCTCAGTGTCGTTGCCGCAAGTCGCAGCAAGGAAGACAACTCCACCTTCTCTGGCCTCGTGCAGTCGAAAGTCCGTATCCTTGTGACAGGCATCGATGAGGGGCAGACCGGCATTGACGTTGCTCGCCCATATAACGATAGCTTTGAGCGCTACCATCGGTGCAGAACCGAAGAGCAGGTGGAGGAGGTAAAAAAAGGTAGTCTCGACTACATGATCTCAAGCTCCGAAGCGCCTGAGGCATTGACACCAGAGGAGACAATCATGTACACGACAACCTTTTACATTGGTCTTACTTTACCTCTTGGTATGACACCTCCCCAAAGAAGCTCATCTTGTCGCTCGTCGACTGACAAAGGAACAGAGCGAAGTACGCTCGACATCTCGTACCCTGCAGAACAATTCAAGGGAAAGGTAACCGACTCAAACCTTTTCAACAGTGATACAATGTCCATTCGAGTGGTACATACTCGCAAGTAAGATGTGTCCCTTCCACTCCACCCTGCCAGAAGCTGACTTGATAGCACTGGACTGCCTGACGATGTCTTCGTCCCAGGCGAAAGTCGTCCGACCAAGCCAAAGAAGGCAGCCAAGGCTGGAAAGTCGACTGAGGAAAAGAAGAAGAAGAAGAGCAAGGACAGTGCTAAGCGCCCTTTCAACGAGACAGGACTCGACGTGCGTAACTCACGACATCACAAATCTTCGAGGCACTAGACCGCCAGGAGTACACTCACGCTCTCTTTGCTGACGTTTGTGCTAATACAGGACAGCGAACATCAAGCAGCAAAACGCCGACAGTCCGACCTTGCTACCAATGGGGTGGTGGCCACCCCGACGGCGGCGTAGGCTCCCTCTCAGCTAAGCTTGCACATGTTCGCTACCTCCCTCCATATCATCTACATGCGATTTGAAGATATCTGACATTGCTTTTTGTTCAGTCGCGGATCTACCACTACGCACCACCTAAGATACGGCTGATAGGCAAATTGCCTCCCTGATCGCCCAAGGTGGACTGCATCGACTGCCAGACATACGCTTCCTGGATTCGACAGCGCTTCAGGTTCGTGTCATTGTCGATTCGGAGCTCTAACAACAAAACCAGAAAAGAAAAAAAAGTAGGAAAAAGACCGCCCCGTCGCGGACAAGCAAAAACCTCCAAAAGGTTGGAAGGATGGCAGATACGGCACAGTGTACGTCTGCTCTTTACTGCACCACGTCGGTCAGATTGGCGTTACAGGAGTTCAAAAGAAGGGAAGGCATGGCTCGGCGTACGAAGGACACGGAATCAGGTTTGGGTCGGGACTGCACATCAGGAGGTGGGTTCCTCACTTTTTCTTCTTCTTTCGCGCGCGCATTGGGGAAAGCTGTGTTTGTACAGATTGGATCGGGTACTCTTTGTAATTACCACGCGTCAGACAGCACGTAAAAACCAGAACAATCTACAACAATTTGGAGCTTGGGCTCCGGCAAGACACCAAATTGCACAAACCCCTTGGCGCCGCACACTATTCGTGGGAAGGACCATGAGGTGAGCACTGTCGTCTCGCGAAGCCTCAGTCAAATCAACTTGCGCAGTCATGCATGCTGTCAAGCGGCAGTAGCAACCTGCGCAGACGCCAACGCATCCACCTCACACACACCGTTTCCGTGTCCCCGCCAGTACGGATCATTATGTACAATTGGCTGCGCTTTGCTCGTACCCGGCACTGCAGACGCTGTCCAAATGTCAGTCTTGCACTCAAAAGTCAATGGAGAATATCCGACTTACCAGCCGCAGCCCAATTAAAGTACTTCGAACACCCTGCACAAAACATACTATCACACCCGCCGTCCTTCTCTATCACCAACTGGCAATTCGGACACCTCTTCCCATCCTTACTCTGCATTAACTTCAATGTATCTTTCTCAGGATCGCTCATCTGCGCATCTACATGCAGCGACGCGTGCTCCGCGCACGTGACATCCTTGTGCCACGGAATCAAGCACTGCGCGCAGAAGCGCAACGCGCACGCGTGGCACGAGACTTGCGGGTATCCCTGCGCCGCCGTATCTGGCAGACCTATAGCACTACAGTCTGGCGCGATACATGTAATCGGCTTGATGGGGCTGTCATTTCGCCAAACGTCCAGCATAGCGAGATTATACGCCTCGAGCGCAGGAGGTGGTAAGTACCGCACCACGTACTCCCAGCTCCAGACGTTCTGACATCCTGGTTCAAGACACCCATTCCCCACGCTCCGTGCGCCAAGGGTGTCGAGCCGTGCGGCCATGGACTTTCCGATGCAGGATTTGCATGCTGGGTCGATTTTGCGGCGCTGGGGGTTGCGCGCGAGATGGGGGATGCATGGCATGGGGACGTCGGATGAGAAGCGGTAGCGTTGGCGTCGCGGTGGGATCCATGTTGGGAACGAGGCGAGGGGAAGGGAATCGACGCAGATGCGGCAGGTGTGGTGTGTTGCGGGTGGGGCGCGGGGCTTGGGGTTGGGGTTCTTGGGGCGGCGGTTTGGGGTGGTCCATGGGTCGGAGCGCTTGCGGCGGGAGTGGGTGTTTGGTTTGGTGATTTTAGAGGGAGTGGGAAGGAGGGCGGTGGTTTTGGTTTGAGAGCGTAGGATGCGGGTGGTGGAGGAGGGGAGTGGGAGAGGAGTGAGTTGGTTGGAGGCTGAGTTTTGGGCGAGGGTGTATCTTGTTGAACTACGCATGGTGAATCTCGATGGAAGTTTGGAGGGGTAAAGAGAAACGAGACTTGCTGAAGCTGAACAGATATGATGTTGTGTTGATTTGAGAACCTTAGAGAAAGGCTGTGGTAGTGGTCAGTGATCAGGCTGTGCTAATAAGGTGCCACAGAGTCGGCATGCTACTATAGAACGGCAGCCTTGTACATATTGTAGACAATGAGTCAACTGTTGCCTGCTTAATGCTGCATGCAAGTAGGCGGTTAGCTTTGATGTTCTATCAGGCTGAGCCAGTAACAAGGTGCTGTAGTCAGGCAAGTAGGGTGGTCAGGCTTCAGGACTACTAGAGATACAAGGCTACAACGCTCAAGCTACGAGACATGATGGCGCAGTGGCGTACGAAGCCACCTGCTATTGGACCCAATCTGTTCGAAGCATCATCGTGGAGAGGTGTGATGCCTGGAGATGAGGTATACTGCCAGCGCTAGCAGACCGCTCAGCAGGGATCGAGACTTCCGCCAATCATATGCCGACAATGTCCGCAACTGAACTTTTTCGTCGCGAAATCTTGGCCCAGAGACGGTCAGTCCATCTCACCAGCTCAAGCAATCGTGTTACTTCTACATCATGGCGCCCCGAATTGACGACGACTTCGTTTTCACCATCTCCGACCACGATGATGTATCCGACGATGGCGGCGCCGAGGAGACTCCAACGACGCCAAAACTCTCCGGCCAAGGCAAGAAGCGCAAGTTCACCGAGGACCCTGATCTGAACGTCAAGCCCAAAGAAGTCGCATCGAAGAAGGCCAAGAAGGATAAGAAGAAGAGCAGGAAGGGGAAACAAGCCGAGCCCGAACCTGCCGAAGACGAAAGCGACCGCGAGATTGCGCACCCTGGCGAAGACGTCGAACAGAACGACGACATTGCGAGTGACTTCGAGTTTGCGGTCGGTGACATAGACACTGGTTTTGTGGAGGAGTTCGATGGCTGGGGCAATGAGCAGGGTACGGTCGGGCGAGAGCAGGAGGCTGCTAAGAGAGGTGCCGCTGTGGACGTTGACGACATTATTGAGCGACGGCGGAGCAAGAAAAAGGCTCAGGAAGAGGTCCTTTCAGACAGCGAGGAAGAGGCAGAGGGCGACTTTACCGGTTTTGGCGATGACGACGAGCTTCTGGCTGAGGATGCTTTCGGTATGGGCGCAGACAGCGACTCGGAAGATGACGTGGACGAGGACGAGGAGGCTCCAGAAAATGCTGGAAAGAAGGCCAACAACGCTTCCGAAGACCAAGATTCGGAGTTGGATGACGATGACGAAGCCCCAGCTGTACCACATCCAATGGATCTCCAGGGAGATTCAGAAGACGAAGTCAGGAGTGAGGAGGAGGATGCCGTGGAGGCCAAAAAGGCCGCTGCTTTCTTTGCGCCCGAGGAGAGTGTGTCAAAGAAGAAGAAGGGTGCAAAGGCCGGCGGTTCCTTCGCATCAATGACTCTCTCGCGTCCCATCCAGAAAGGTCTCGCTGCTATTGGCTTCACCGAGCCCACGCCAATCCAATCCAAGACTATTCCGATCGCCATGCAGGGCAAGGATGTCGTTGGTGGTGCCGAGACTGGTTCTGGTAAAACGGCTGCCTTCCTCATTCCCATCCTCGAACGTCTCCTGTACCGACCGAAGAAAGTTCCAACAACGCGCGTAGCTATCTTCATGCCTACGCGTGAGTTGGCTGTCCAGTGCTTTAACGTCGCGACCAAGCTCGCGTCCTTCACCGACATCTCATTCGCACTGCTGGCTGGTGGTTTCTCGTCTCGCGAGCAGGAAGCGATGCTTAAGACAAGGCCCGATGTAGTCATTGCCACACCGGGTCGTTTCATCGATCACATGCACAACACAGCCGCCTTTCAGGTCGAGCACCTTGAGATTCTGGTTCTCGATGAGGCTGACCGCATGCTTGAGGAGGGTTTCGAAAGTCAGCTGAACGAGATCTTGACCACGATTCCCAAGTCACGACAGACTATGCTGTTTTCCGCGACAATGACGAGTACGGTCGACAAGCTTATTAGCATCGGTATGGACAAGCCTGTGCGCCTGATGGTCGACGCGAAGAAGCACACTGTTGCAGGATTGACACAGGAATTCATCCGACTGAGGATGGGCAAGGAGGACAAGCGACTCGCGTATCTCATGTACATCTGCGAAAAGATCTACACAGACCGCGTCATCATCTTCTTCAGGCAGAAGAAGGAGGCGCATAGAGTACGCGTGGTTTTTGCTCTCTGCGGTATGAAGGCTAGCGAGCTTCACGGCAACATGAGTCAGGAACAGGTAAATCAATTACCCCACGATCAATGGTAATTACTAACTCTGCACAGCGTATACAATCCGTCGAAGCTTTCCGATCCGGAAAGTCTGCGTACCTACTGGCTACCGATGTGGCCTCTCGTGGTCTCGATATCAAGAACGTGTCGACGGTCATCAACTACGAGGCTCCACAAACACACGACATCTACATGCATCGTGTCGGACGTACGGCTCGTGCCGGGCGCAGCGGTCGAGCATGCACCCTCGCCGCCGAGCCAGACCGCAAGGTCGTCAAACAAGCCGTCAAAGCTTCCAAGGACCAGGGCGCCAAAGTTGTTAGCCGCCAAGTGCCAGCCGAAGAGACGGAACGATGGATGGTCAAGATTCGGGCGCTTGAAGACGAAATCGAAGACGTCCTCAAGGAAGAAAAGGAAGAGCGAACACTAAGCGTCACCGAGCGCGACCTCAAGCGCGGCATGAACCTCATCGAGCACGAAGACGAGATCAAGTCACGACCGAAGCGCGTGTGGTTCGAGACGGAGAAGGAGAAGATGGCGGAGCGAGAGAAGGGTGCTGCTGCGCTGAACGCGACGGTTGGTGGGTCAGTCAAGTCAAAGAAGAAGAAGCTGAGCGGCAAGGACAAGAAGAAGCTGGAGGCCAAGGATGTGAGGTCTGACGGTAAGGTATGGAAGAAGGGTAGGGACGAGAGAGGCATGGATACGGGCAAGGCGAAGGAGATGAATGCGCATAAGAAAAGCAAGGCGAAGAAGATTAGCAAGTTTGCGAAGAGGTAGTGCAGCACATAGTCCAAGCATACATGATTACTTCATACCAAGCTTTTCTACACATAATCCCTCCAATGTGATCACCATAAAGGCGAGGGAGGGGTATGATGACCATCTTACGATTCTTACCTGCCTCCGCTGCCAAGAGAAGCCCCTTTTCGGTCTAGGCCGTGTTAGCCGGCAGCTGGCGGAGCGGACGGACGAAGATGCTGGTGCCAGTTTTTGTCCCGGGCAGCCTTGAAGCTTACATTGCTTCTTCCATTGCTGCCAAAAGATTACACTCCAGTACCATCCACCGCGACTTCCCAAGACCACCAACTGCGCGATCTACCACGCTACGACCCCTGCTCGAGCTTCCGATAAGGCTTATCGCATTCCGAAGGACAACTTTCTGACCGGACGGACCCACACACGCCCAACGTTTCAAGCAGCAGTTGAGGTCGCGCGTCTTTGGTTCTCTGAGGGGTGCCGAACACACGTTAAAAGCACAATACGGCAAGGAATTCTCGCGCGCACAATCCACCGCTTCTCTACCATCAGCTACCTTTCTACTGCACGCGCACCACAAACACCAATTGTCTAGGACTCGGAACCGGCGCAGCACTTATACACGCTCTTGTCGACAACAGGCGGCAGGATACATAAGCAGTTGGAGGCATCAATAAACAAGTCTAGAGAGACGCCAAAGCACACAGACGCCGCAATGTCAGAAGTACGGCAGCGCGCCAACGGCAATACCAATGGCTCAGCGACACAGCAAAAGAGCGCGGCGGCATCACAGCACCCATACGAGAACATCTTCCTCTTCATCCCAAACCTCATCGGTGCGTCTTTCCCTTCTCCTACCCCACAACCCTCACCTCACCTAACATTATTCTCCAGGCTACTCGCGCATCGTCCTCGCGCTCGCATCCCTCTACTACATGCCGCTGCACCCCCGCACCTGCTCGCTCCTCTACAGCATCTCCTGCCTGCTCGACGCCCTGGATGGCTACGCCGCCCGCCGCTTCAGCCAGTCCACCAAGTTCGGCGCCGTGCTCGACATGGTGACGGACCGGTGCACGACCACGTGCCTGCTCGTCTTCCTGGCGCAAGCCTTCCCGCGCTTCAGCATCATTTTCCAGGGCCTGATCAGCTTGGACTTGGCCAGTCACTACATGCATATGTATGCGACGCTGAGTATGGGCGGCAGCGGGCAGAGCCATAAGAATGTCGATGAGAGCCGGAGCTGGATTTTGAAACAGTACTACTCCAACAATGTACGCACTTGTCATCTAGGAAGTAGTTCAACTACATGGCACTGACAATCACAACAGAAAGTCCTCTTCCTCTTCTGCGCCATGAATGAAATCTTCTTCATCGCACTCTACCTCCTCTCCTTCTCCTCACCACTACTCTCGCCCACGCTCCTCACCTCCAACTCGGACCCGACGTCCATCCAGCCCGGCTCGCCAGCCGCGCCGAAACCCTCCTTGTTCTTCGCGAGCCCGTTTTCGGCAGGCGCGATGGAAATGGCGAGGGCGAATAAGATGGACTCGACGGTGCCGTGGGTGTTGTGCATTGTTTCGGTGCCGATTATGGCGCTCAAGCAGTGGATTAATTGCGTGCAGATGGTCAAGGCGAGTCAGTGGCTTGCTGAGGGCGATCGGGAGGCGAGGAGGTTGGCTGGGTTGCCGAAGAGGCATAAGGAATGAGAAGGTGTAAGAAGAAATCGGGTTCCATGCTGTAAAGGAACGAGCGGCGTTGTTGGGCGGATAATTTGCACGAGGACATCCACGCGATTGCGGATCCTTGGGAGGAGGGACCACTTTGGGCATGTATCACCGACTTTTGTACATGTTCCCTTCACTTTTACTTCATCTTCATTTTCTTTCTGATTTGGCCTTTTTCGTTTCTTCTAGCTTCCCTTCGCTCAGCGTTTTCCAGTTCCTGAATCTTATAGACACGCCAAACTCTCAGGAGAGCAACATAAGTAGCCCGTAACCGTAATAATTAACACCTTTTCAAACATCGACATATCGAATCTTGTGCCGAATCAAGGACGTCTATTCCGCTCGTGTGTACAACAAGCACTTCCCTTGCCCTTGCCCATTATCTTCTCACCATGTCTTCCTTCTCTCTTTCTCTCACGCAGTCCTCATCCGCCCACTCGCCCCCAAAATAATCAACATCCAAACCCCCACCACAATACTCACTACCACACCCACTTTAACACTGCAACACACTCGCCACCACTCCCTTCCTCTCATTACCCTTCTATCCCCCCTCCTCTCCCTATCTCCCAGCCCGTACCAGCTCGAATGCTGCCTTCTCCCCCTCGGCACCGCACCCATTTCTATATCTATATCCCGCTCTTCGTCCGGGCGCGCAGGCACAAGTGGGCGCGGCTGCATGTAGAAGCGGAAATTGTGGAAGCATTGTGGCCGAGTTGGTTGGGGGCGGGGTGGAAGGTCGGTGGGAAAGAGTTCTGGCTCGGGGATTGGGGGGATGGGGGTGAGGGGCGGTGAAGATGTTGTTGCTGTTGGATGGTGAGGAGGAGGGAAGGGCGCGGGGCGCGGGGAAGTGTATGCTGGTGGTGATGACGTTGCTACTGTTGATGCTGGCGTGGTTGGTGTTGACGGGCGCTCGCGAGGGATGGGTTGGGACGCGCTGATGAAGTGTGGTTCGTACATTTTTTCGGGTGTTGTTGGGCGTCTTGGTGAGGGGGTTGTGGTGTGTGCTGGGGTTTTGCGGTACAGGTCAATGTTTGTGGGAGGGTGTTTGCTTGCGGTGTGGTGGGCGTTTGCGCAGGATGAGGAGGGTGGGTTTGCGGTGGTGGTGGTGGTGGTGGTGGTGGTGGTGTGTGGTCGGGGTAGTGGAATGTGAGCGAAGTGGTTGGAGCGAGAGATGGAGGGGCTGAGGGGGGCAGAGTGGGTTGGGCGGTGAAAGTGAGGAGTGTGTTAGGTGGAGTGAATGCATGTCAGTGTGAGTGGTCTTGTGCGTAGCTGGATATTTGCAGATGGGAAGTAGGCGGCAATGAATAATGAGGTACTGTATGGGTGTATCTGTGTCTATCCTGTTGCTTGTTTATAGAATAGCAAATAAAGCGTATGTCGCAAGAGAAATATGCAGCATGCACGCTACAAATGGTGAAGTAACAACAGTGAGATAGGGAAAACATCACAGCTATTTAATAATAGCATCACAATAACATGAAGTTAAGGAATATGGAAAGCTTCAGGATCATTCATGGTACATTTTCAATTATCTGCAAGACCCAAGAAGCCCACTAAACAGACCTAGTTACAAGAAAACTCCCAATCAACGCCAATGCTATGCGTTCCAGAAACAAATCGACGAGAGGAGAACCCAGCGAGCCTACACCACCAACTCTCAAGTCATAATCGACGAGTTAATCTCAATCAGCCCAGGCCCAAAAATCGCCTTCTCAGCCACCTTACTCGCATCCGCAAACTCCGTCGCATCCTGCGTAACAGCCACAATCGTAAGCCCATGCATGACATACTCATTATATGGAAACGCCGCCGTGAAATACACCTTATCCCCCAAGACATTCACATCACCCAGATGCTTAACAATCGGCGTGTTCAAGCCATTAATAAACACCACACGCAGGTCCTCCGTCTTCAAAGACCCTACATCGCCTTTCGCAATGCTGAACTTTACGTTCTGCGTAGCGGGCTGGATGTTCTTAGTCTCCACGGCGAGGGGCTTGAAGGTCTTGAGCTTGATGGTTGAGAGGTTAGGGCACGAGCCGGGAACGGTAAAGGACTGGATGGCCGTGAAGGCGAAGTCACGGGCCGCTGTCGTCAGGAAAGGCTGAGCGGCGGGACGCTTGCGCTGAACGAGACGGTACAGGCCTGCTTGTTCGGCTTCGTTGCCGATGACGCTGGAGACGGCGCGCACGAGGCCTGCGTCGCCGTTCTCGGCGAAGATCTGGTTGATGTCTTGGAGTGTGCCGAGGACGAGGTCGGTGAATGTGCCGGCGAGGGCGATGGCGGATTGGAAGTCAGTGACTGGGAAGGAGTACTTGCAGGGCAGGATTTCTTCTTTCTTGAAGTGTTTGAGTGCGCCGTTTGCGTTGAGGGCGTGGAGCTGTTCCTGTGCGACGATGGCTTTGAGGCTGTCGAGTATGTAGGGGTGGCCGTAGCCAAGGTCGTATCCAGGTACTTTGTTGGTCAGGTTGTAGACTAGTTCGGTGAAGTAGGCGACCTCGAAGAGCTCGTTCAGGGCGATGAGTTGCAGGTTCTTGACACCCTCATCGCTGAGCTTGGGTGGTGGTGGTCCATTGGGCAGGATGCCGTGGGCTTGAATCTGGATTTTCTGGAGGTTGTCTGCGTTGGGGTTGGGGAAGCCGTTTGCGAGTGGGAAGTAGACGTTGTCTGGCGAGAACTCGCGCTTGGTGGGTGCTGCAGACGCGATGCTAGCTGCTAAAACGGCAGAGTATACTATAGAGGAACGCATCTTCGAAGGCTATGTGTATCGTGAGGTAGACTAAGAAAGGCAACGAACGTAGATGAGACTGGACCTACGGGTGTCAGAAGAGGTTATATCAAAGGACAATCTCTTTTGCGGCGTAGACATCAGGCCCACGGATGTCTCCTCTCCCTTTCTTAGCGTTTTGAGAGACACCGCCCGAGTCTGACATGCTCGCAGCGGCGTGGTCATCACCAATCGCAGTCCAAAAATGCTGGCCAGTCAGAAGGACCTGAGGCGCGCCACGCACCAATCATGCGACAAGGTGGTTGGGCGCAGGCGGCGCACGGTGAGTGTCAGCACTATTTGGTGAGGCTGAGCTCGCTTAATGCAGTGACAAAGAAAGACGGGGACGACGTAAATAGGTGCCCTTGGTAAACTGTTTGTAAGCGCTCGGAATACCAACAGCTTGGTACTGTGCGAGAGACTGCCCGCTGAGATTTGAGCTTCGTTATGCCCATGGTCGTGGCCTACGCGGATGAGGCTTCATTCAGGCTTGAAACTCCAACGCCGATACATGTGAGAATAAATTTGACTGCGTGTCTGAATAAAGAGACGACTTTGACCATGTAAAGAGAAAGAATAGCGTTACCAGCTACTCAAGAGGGCAATGGTGGTATACCAGCAAACTCTGAAGCCATCTTGACCTTGGCTTGCGGCGTGGAACACAATGAAACAGCAGCTCTGCGGCGCAGCAATAATCGTTGGCAAGCGAGAAAAGTAAGCCACATGTTGGAGAAGAAGAAGTCTCTGGTAAAGTCACCTCGCGAAGCTACTGATGTGACGAGATGCGGCGCGGTAGTAGTAATCCCACTTCTAGATTGCCTCAAGCTTCAGCGAGCCGTTCGAGCATGAAGATGTGATCCGACGTGAGCAGGGGTGCGGTAATAGGGCTACAAGACGACTCTGTGATCTTTCAGACGCGAGGCCTGCAGATGTTGGGCGTGAAAGGACGACGTGGGCGTGTTTGTGTGGAAATAGCGGGCGCTTAATCTGGAATGATGCTAGCGCACGTTGACTTTCCTCCTATTTGATGGCGTCGTCTGCACTGATTCCAACGACAACACTTTGCCATATCTATCGCAACCCAAGAACCGCTCTCAAGCTTGCAATCGTCGCATTGCGCAAGGATCTCTGTCCCAAAATGACGTAATGGATTCCGTCGCATCGCGCAATGTTATCTGTGCTGGAAAGACGCATTGATGGATACCAATATTGGTCAGTGGCACCACGTCAACATCCCCATACAGCTGTCAAACTGTATGCATACGTACGAGGAGCACTACAGCCACATACTATGTCAGACCAAACAAGAATGAAATGAACACACGTACATGCTTCTGCAGCGAGCAAGCACAGCTCCGACTTCGCGCACCCAGATCTGAGGACTCTCTTCACATATCTCCGCAGTCAAACGATCATCATACTAATCTTCGGCACGAAGTCATGTACTTAAGGTGTCCTTGAACACACGTACTCGATACATCACACTCCCTTGATCCTAGCCTTTCAAGTCTTTCCTTACCGTTACAACATGAAGCTGAGTCTCATCACATTGATCGGGGCAGCTGCATTGGCTTTCGCAGCTCCAGTGGCGCCTGTCCAAGCTCTCGATGTGTTTTGCGACAAGAACGGCCTCCAAACCGTGGGCGACTACACAGTCTACAACAACCTCTGGGGCCAAGATGGGGCCAAGATCGCGGATCTGGCTCGCAATGCACCGGCATCGACAGTGTTGAGGGCGGTAATGTGAAGTGGCAAACGTACTGGAGCTGGAGCGGTAGGTACATATCTTTCTCGATTGCTTCGTCTTCTTGACTCTTGACTGACTCCATCAGCGTCGTCGAGGTCAAGTCATACGCCAACGCCATTTGCAAAACGTCTCCGGTCGCTCTCTCGGCAATCGAATCGCTTTCTACGAGCTGGGGCTGGACTTACACAGGCAATGATCTCAATGCCAACGTTGCCTACGACATGTTCATAGCTTCAGCCGCTGGCGCACCCGCCGAGTTTGAGGTCATGGTTTGGCCCTCCGCTATGGGCCCAAAGGCTGTTCCTATCGGCGGCACACTACCTCCTATTGCAGAAGTCAACCTCGTGGGCTCGAACTGGAAGCTGTATCATGGCATGAATGGCAATATGAATGTGAGTCAAGTTCATCATACGAATCTCATCTGAGTAAATCCTACCATCGAACGCTTTCTTTAGGTATACAGCTTCGTTGCGACCAGCCAGCTGACGTGGTTTTCGGCGGATCTCATGGTGTTTCTCAATTACATGGCGGATAACCAAAGGATACCCAAGAGCCAAATTTTGCAGAGTGTCTATGCGGGTACGGAGGCTTTCACGGGCTGGGACGCTGTGTTCACAACTTCCTCGTATACACTGAGTCAATATACCTAGGGATCGAAACGATGGAAGTGGCATTGAGGATAGCGAGGTTAGGCTAGGAATTGGATTGATTCTCAAATGAATAACTTGTACACCCAATAACCAGCGTACACAATCGCCGTCAGGATTGGACGCGCCCACAAAGGTTTGTCCTCATTCAGATGCCTCAAGACCCATGATTCGATCGATACCCGTGGTGCTTCTGGCGTGAGCATCATGTCGTTCATTGAGCCTTCAGTGTGCCGTTGAGCCTTGTGCGCATGCACATACATCTCCTCCTCGTATGCAACAATGTGTTCGTCCAAGCTACTTTCATTAGGTGACTTGACAAAAGCAGCGATCTGCTCAGCGAGAATCATCGCATCTTGAAACGCAGTGTTGACACCGATACCAGAGAATGGCGTCATCAGATGTGCTGCATCACCGAGCAGTGTGACGCCTTTCCTGTGTGGCCACGTGAAGCCGACGGGTAGCATGTACAGGGCTCGCCACACCACGTCTCCTTCCGCTTTCTCAATGGCTTCGAACAGCTCGGGCCTCCAATCTTGTAGCGACTCCCGGAGCTGAGTCTTTACGCTTGCCAGATCATTTGCGTCGAAGCCGCATGTAGATGTGTAATCCTCTTTGTAAGGACCGTACGTGGAAACCCAAAGGTTGCCAGATGAAAGTTGCTGTGTGACGATGCTCTTGAGATCGCTGTACGCAAAGAGGCTGCCTCGATTGACTCTGCTGTAGACCTCCGGAGCCGTTTCCTTTGCGTTGGGTATCTGCATCGTCCACCCCGATATCCCGGTGTAGATGACTTTCTCTGTCGTAAGTAGGCTTCTGGTCTTACTGAAAGCGCCGTCGCATCCTACTATGAGGTCAAATCCTCCTTCAACACTTCCATCGGAGAAGTGCAGATCATGTCCTTCATCTGTGCTCTGCACACGAGACAACTTCATGCCCCATCTGATGCTTTCTTTCGGTACGCTCTCTAACAGCAGCTTCCTCAGGTCGCTGCGATCAATTTCTGGTGCCTCACCCAACTTGTTCTTCTGATCTGGCTTTCCAGGACTTCGTCGCAGCCAGGTTGTGAGCGATTTGTCCGTTACGAGGAGGCTCTCGCCGTCGAATCTGGCGTATTTCTGGAATCCTTTCCATAGTCCCGCTTTTTTCACCGCAGCCAGACCTGTGTTGGTTCGCAAGTCGAGAGTGCCACCCTGACTGCGGTAGTCAATCGATTGTTCACCCTCGAAAATGGTGCAGCCGATGCCATGGACATGTAGAAGGCGTGCAAGAATACATCCGCCAGGTCCTGCTCCAATTATCGCGATCTTGGGTAATTGGTCTTGATTGGGGGAATGTTGCATTTTGACAAAGTTCGAGAATGGTAGATATCGTGACTTGAGTAATGTTTGCGAGGATGACGCAGAGAATGGGAGGTTGATGAATTCATGAATGTGCGACGTAGCTACTACTTATAAATCCTTCGCGACTGCAGCCACGCAGACATGTCGCGCATACAGTATCGGTAGCGCGGAGTTGTAAACACTCCGCTTGATTGACGCGCGCACTCTCGCACGTAAAGCCCAGAACTTCATCCACCCGTTGCTCAGCCCACCACGATTTCCGTTGCACCAACAACTACACAATTTGTGCCGCTAGTTAAATATTGGCGCTCTGTGGTATTCTTAGAAGTTGCGTAGATTGAGTGTCTGGGGCCGTTCCTTGGGCGCAGCTGTACCGGTACTCGCTCATTGCGCACTCAGCTTTACGCACGAGAGATGCGTTAAGAAAAAGAGCAAGTTTGAAACAGTTCCAGGGTCAATTCAACTTCAGGCTGAGAAGTTGCGCTTCCTGGCAATTTAAACATGAGGGTTTCCTGTAAATCTCGAGGAAGAGGCTATGTCCGACAAGGGAGTTGCTGACTAACATGAAAAGCTTTCGTACACGACTGCAACGCTTGTGCTCCTCCTCATCCTCATTACGCATACCACAAGCCGAGATATGACCTTCTCCTCCCAGACAAGGCTCGGTGCAAAGAATTGGGTCGTGAGGCCTTCCAGCCCTGCCGAGCTGCTCGTGTCCGCCAATCGCCAATCGATGTTCGCAACGTGCTTCGTGCCCCGCCGCTTCAACGCTCACCGCGACGCTCGTCGTAGCAAATGAGAACTCAGGCATTTGTCTAGCATCACAGAAGCTGCCGAACAACGGTTCATTTCTCAAAGGATTATCCCGCAAAATGTCTCTAAGACAGGCACGCATCGCGCAACATGTCAATATACTGGAACATGATTGGGACGACAAACTTCAGTCTGCCGTTCCTGCAGGACATGACGTAACCAGTATGCGGCTAGGCCAGCATGGCTGTGATCTTTGGAGATGCATAAGATCAGTGAAGCCGGTAGTCTGGCAACTTGCCACTCGTTACCAAGTTGTCGTTCGCTCGCAAGGCCAATCGCAAGAATGAGACTTCAAGCGCTTTCGCTGCTGCCATTGGTCCTTCAGCCCACTGGCGCCAGCTGGTCGAGGAACCTCAACTATCGTTCCCCATCCGAACACCATCCTGCTCTGGGCATCTCGATTCATCGCGTAGTCAAGAGAAATGATCCCAGCAGCGGTTACGACCCCAAGACGCTGAACTTCACGCACGGCGTCGCATCAGGTGATCCATACCCGGACAGCGTAATCTTGTGGACTCGAGCAGCTCCCCAAAGCGACAACTCCAACTCAAATCTGACGGTCTCTGGATATGCGCCTCTCTTTGATCACGACAACGAGAAATACGTCGCGGTGTCAAAGTCGCCCGTATGCATAGATTACAAGGTTGCTTGCGATGAGGATCTGAAGGAGGTGGTTGACAGTGGCCGGGTGTTCACTTCTTCCGATGTTGATTTTACAGCAAAGGTACACAGCCCACTATATACTCCTGTTCTTGGCCCCAAAGCTAACTCTTCCTAGGTCGAGGCAAAGAACCTCCAAGCCTACACGCAATACTACTATCAATTCAACATCTGCGGCTCAGATAACAAGAGTCCCATCGGACGCACAAAAACCACACCAGCGGCAGATGATGACATTACGGAAGTCGGGCTTGCGATATACTCATGTTCGAATTATCCTTTTGGTTTCTTCAATGCTTACGGAAACACAGTCCGCAAGGTGAGCCGATCTCTTGATATGGAAAGTCGTGAAGGAGCTAATAGACCCTTTGAAGGATTCTGTCGACTATGTTGTTCACCTTGGTGATTACATATACGAATACAAGAATGGGTACTATGGCTGGGGCGATGCGCTGGGTCGCGTTCCACTTCCGAACAAGGAGATCTACAGTCTTTATGACTACCGAAAGAGGCTCGCTACGTATCGCACCGATTTGGACTTGATCGCATCGCACCAGAGATTTCCATGGATTCCAGTCTGGGACGATCATGAGGTCGCGGATAATACGTATCGCGACGGTCAAAGTGAGCTCAACAACACAGAAGACTCGTTCTTGAGAGACGGTGGAGTTTCAGTCGATCAACGAAAGATGAACGCCGTCCGGGCATACTTTGAATGGATGCCCATCCGACAGGTGGATATGGACGATAACCTACGCGTTTGGCGTTCCTTCTCCATTGGCAAACTCGTGGATCTTCTCATGCTGGACACGCGCAACTATGATCGCTCCATTACTGATCTTTACTGGAATACCGACTACATCAGCAACATTGCGAACGATGCGGGCCGCTCGCTCATGGGATCCCGCCAGGAGAACTGGATGTACCGAACCCTCTCCGATTCCGCCAAACGTGGTGCTACCTGGCGCGTAGTCGGATCGCAGATCATATTCTCTCATGTGGACCTGTCAAAGGTTAGCAACAACCCTGTCAACTACGATGCTTGGGACGGATATCAGTCCAACAAGAATCGTACACTGCACCACTTGTACAGCAACAACATTGAAAACAACATATTCCTTGCTGGAGACAGCCATGCGTCTTGGGTCTCTGATCTCGTCTGGCTAGACGAAAAAGAGTACGACTCTGCTACAGGCAAGGGCAGTATCGGAGTGGAATTTGCTGGTTCCGCGGTCTCATCGCCATGCCCATTTGGGCAAAACATCACACTCGCCAATGCAAACAACTACTCCAGCATCATCCAGTCTTCGAACTCGGAGATGCATTGGCAGGACCTGTATTATCGCGGCTACTATGAGCTTCACTTCACCAAGGATGAGGTCGTCGCAAACTTCTTTGGTAAGAGAGCCCATGTACGAATTGCATGTGAGACATACACTGACTTCGATTGTACCTACAGGCATACCCGATATCCGGAAATACCAGGGATGGGAGATTCCGATTGCGAACTTCACCGTGAAAGCTGGTGAGAACAGACTGCAGCGACCTGTGGCTGGAGGCATCGTTGAGAGCGGGAGCTTGAAGTTTGGCAAGACCGTGCAGAACAACCTGACTCATGATACAAACAACGGCTCGTGGTTCAAATCATGAAGAATGATGAATGGGGAAAGACTCGATTCACTAGTAGCCGAGCGCTGAGTACCGAGTACTTTTCGTATTGTAAAGGAATCATCAAGCTCAGCTGTACATAGATACGTAGCGCAAGTGCAAAACTGTCAGAGGCAACAATAATCCTTCGGACGGAAGTTGCGGATGCCCCAGTGTTCTTGGTCTGAAAATCCAAGCCACGCCGCTTGCCACCGACGTAGAATGCGAAAGTACGTTGTTTTTCAAAATTCCGCTTGCCAAGTAGCTTCGCCAAGCTGCGGAGGATGGCGGATCCACGGGAGGAGATCAGTGCATGCCTTCCAAGACCTAGATCTCTTTCCAAGCACAGGAACGTCGGCGACATAGCACCTAAGCTACCGACTTTCATGAGGCTCTCACGGCTCTTGACCCTCCCGTCTTGATCATGATAGCGGCCACAATATGGCTATCTTGGCAAATGTCGTCATCTCCAAGACATGTCTCGATTTATGCACGGTACACCATCACCATAACTACAATCTAACTGACTTTCTGATAAAGTACAGCTTGGTAAGTGCCAGCACTCAACATATTCTGCACCAAATTTATGCGACCGCCTTCTGCTCGACGCTCCAGCGGTGGAGGCCTAACGAGCTTCCCCGCAGTGACATGAGCTACTTACAGTTTCTGGTTGACTTTTCCGCTCTCGTCCCGACATCTCCTTCCTCCGCCTTTCCAATCTCCACTGTTGACTCGTGCGTGGTACTACTGGTGACCTGCATTTTTACTTTTCGGTAAGCACAGCCACCACTTGAAGGTTGAGTGATGCCGTATTGGGACAGCGCTAGGCTGGATTGAGACGCGTTTACACCATCGGATCGTGGACTACCCGTCTAGGTCTTCCTAGGCGATAGCTTGGGAGCGATCACTAACGAATGCGTCGAAGCTCAGTGTATACCAAGTGGAATCTAGGGGCAACTTCCGTCATCGGCGGCCCTACTGTAGTGCCAATTTCCATCGTCTTTCCCCAAAGAGTCACCTCATCGTGCGGCTGGAGCATGTCCGGTTGGTTGGATCCACAAGCTAATGTCTATGGACGTGCGTCAACCTTCCTGGCCAGGCTTACAGCTGTGATGCCAAGCAAACATCCACATCAATTGGACAGAGAGCATGCGAGTGTCGATGGTTTTCCCCAGGCAGGCACCATTTGCAAGCGTGTGCTGTGCTTGGCTATGGCTGACGATGCAGGCCTCGAGATACCGGCGTGGAATACCAAGTGTTCTTGCCGAACATACTGCGGCTTGGACGGTACACCGACGTAATCACGCCAGAAGAGCATTCTTATTGTGAAGCGCGCTGGGCATCCGGCGCAGTGTATAAAGACGGCGGATTGCTCGCTCTAAGGACATCATCTTCAGCATCAAACCCCAGTTTCACTCGCTAAGAATCGCCGATTTTTATCCCAAACACAACACATCAGCCAACATGCACTTCACTACACCAGTACTCCTTTTGAGCGCCGTAGCCTCGGTCGCGGTCGCTGCTCCCCACAAGACTGAGCACAAGCCCGCCTACAATAAGGACCAGTACAAGAAGGACTGTGACCAGGATTGGGAGCAGAAGTGGAAGGACGATGCATGGAAGAAGGATGAGAAACTCTTCTACTTCGATTCTGAATACTATGTCAAGGCCACCCCAGAACAGGTTGTGAATAACGTCAGCGTTTCAACTCCCGGTCAGCCCGGCGCAAAGGGCATCTTCAAGTACGGCATCAACGTCGCCGAGAACACAATCTGCTACGTTAGTTCCCCCAGTCACATGTGTGCAGCACATAACTAATTTGGATGAATAGAACATCACCCTGAGCGGTGTGACCGGCAACTATTCTTCGCCCGCAAAGACTGCTACCCACATTCACGAAGGCGCAAAGGGTCGTGCTGGACCACCTCGCATTTCTCTCCCCAACCCCAAGGGACCTGACGAGCGCCGTGTCTCCTACGGCTGCTTGACCGGCCCATTCACCACTGGTATCAACGTTACTGGAACCATGAACGACACTGGTATGGGCTTCCACGTCAAGCAGATCGTTGCCAACCCCAGCGGTTTCTTCACCGACTCTCACACTGCCACCTTCCTTGCTGGCGCCGTCCGTGGTCAGCTTGCTTAGGTTAAATACCCCGAGGTGTAGCGTACGAATCGTAGATTTTACGAATGTTTAATGTAATCAAATCTTGTACATATCACACGCTCAAAATTTCCAGTGTAATCACAATCTTCGATCCATTTAGTCACCATTCTTTCATGTATGATGCTGCAAAGCTACAAGAAAACGTTTCTCAGCAGCTGCTGACCTATTCGAGCCAATATGATGATTGACGTGCAATTTCTGGACATTGATGAAGTTGTGGGAGAATGATAGGAGTGCAAAATACGAAAGCCTCGAGAACGAGCTCCTCAACTTCCTCACTCTGGAAGTGCTACATAGAATGGGCAATTGGCCTTCGTCTCGGTGGTCGCAGCCTCCTCCGCACAATAGTCCAGAGGTCCATAACTCATGCAAGCTTCTCCACAGCTGTACGCCTTCCCCCACAAGACTCCCTGCGCTTGTAAGAGCGGATCTGCGAGCAGTAGCCACAGTAATAACCTGGCTGCGAGCGTAGTATTCGCAGCCAGGATTCGACGTCCCATTGATTGGAAATGCCGATGGCGTAGGAGATTGCGCGAACACGTCCGTAACTGAAGTGGCCAGCGAGTCAGGACTTGTGGTGTCGTTGACGAAGATGAATGTAGAGGAGGATATGACAATCGAAAAGAGCGTGGAGAAGGAGCTCGGCGTGGAGGTGCTCATAAGACATGTGGCTAAGCTATATGTCAAGCCGAGCTAGGGTTATTTTGACATTCCACTGCAGGAATGAGCTGGCCTGCAATGTGGGCCCTTTGCCTACCGATGCGATGGATGCTAACACTCAAACTGCAATCACCAAACTCTTGGCCTTTATCTGAACCTAGGGTACAACGCAGATTTGCTTCCTGTGTCTTGGCAAACGCGATGATGTACCATAAGTCGCATTGTATTTTCAAGGACTTGCTTGCCACAAAGAACAAGGTTAGTGTGGAGGTGAATGAGAAGGCGAGGGCCAAGGCCGGTTGGGAGCGACGTCCAGGCAAAAGTGAGCGTCGGATCGAGGCCATGTTGAAGATTGGCCATGGATCTACCAAAGTGGCAGTGTTTCTCGTCTCTTCGTAGTTGAACCTTACATCCTGGTTGACCAAATGTGGGGTGGTGCCACGTTCAGTAAAGTTCTTTTCGCGCGAGCCTGCCCCATGCAGATTGCTTCATGTCACTCACTATCAAGTTGATCACGTTGCTTGGCAGTATCTTAATTACTATCGGTTTTCTGCTGATGCAAAAGTCAACACGTTGATCCACCTTAAACAGGTAAAACAATGCACTCACCTCAAACTGCCAAAATAATGATCTCGCCTTGGGCCTATCGAACCATGCCTCTCTGAACACTCCAAGGTCATCGCTAATCCCACTTCACCTTTGGTCAGCTTTGAGCAGTACTAGCGCCCGTATTTAGGGCCTTTGCCCCAAAACCTTGCAGCGGCACAATCTCGCAAACTTCACCATCTCTTTCATCCGCGCAGACACACACACTCTTTACGCACCAGATCACTTGCCTAGCGACCCTACGACGAGCACGATGAAGACCATCGATCCTATCGCGCAGCCCGAGGCCACCGCCATCCTCACAGCGCCTCAACCCTTCCGTTTCCTAGACTTACCCCGAGATGTACGCCACTTGGTATGCGATCTGCTCCCCACAGTGCAGACTCAGCATGTCCAGATCGGCAAAGGCAACTCTTTCAAATTCTCAAGCAGCGGTTCACGGCCCCAGCACCACTCCTCACATGCCGCGTCATCAACGACGAAGTTACCGCTCACCTCAAAGCGCACAACTTCATGCATAACACAACTTTGCGACTATGGGTCCATTGGGAGAGCTTAGGCGGCGACAGGACGCGGACTATACTGAAGTGCGCCTCTAACACTCTCGATAGCTGCGATGGCGGCAGTGACGTGGACGTCTTGCCGGCTAAGCATAAAGCCAGCTGGGAAGAGTACAATGAGTACAGGGCGTGTTGCAATGTCGAGATCCAGAAGCTGCGTGCTGCAGGTGGCATCGCGGGCGCATCGACAGTTCGACGCAAGCTCCGCATGCGTGAATATCCACCGCTGTACGAGTACGACTTCGACTCTCACACCGAGCTGCACAGCCTCCTCAAATGCAAAACTCCCAACGTCGCGCCACGCAAAGCCGAGATCGTGATTGACTGCAGTCATTACAGGCGGTATGTTCTCAGCGATCTCGTCCATCTGCGGCAGACTTGGAAAGAGATGAGCACGCTCAATCTTGAGCAGGTTGACAATCCGTTGTGTCTCAAGTTGGGACTCAAGTTGGATCCTACGCTACACTTTGGGAATCTGGGAGCGGCAATCAGTGACTATTGTTATAGGCTGAAGAGTATGTTGAGAGTGCACCAGGAGAGCTTGGCAGAGTCGAAGTGGAAGTTCGAGATTGGAGAGTCCGTTGAGAATGAGGAAATCTTGAACTGGTGGCAACAGACGGAGGATGAAATGGAGGAGTGGTAAAGGGCTGCTGGAATTCCGGAGAGCAAGGGTGTTGGCGGGCTTTCAATCTGGACAAATTGGAAGGAGATAAGATGTAGGACGTACAACGAAGAATTGATACTATTCAGTATTAGCAGACTGGGCTCTACAGCAACGATCACAGTCCATTATAAATGGTGTCATGAACGTTCACGTTACCTCTGAAGCACCCATCACATATTCTTACCCGTCCCACTCGGCCCCCGACGACCCCTCAGTGCGCCCTTTCAAACTCCTCGTCGACAACCTCATTAACACCGTCCAACTCTCCCGGGTCTGCCAGCGCCAGCACCGTCGGCTACACCAAAGTCAGCATAAGTCATCATCTCTACATCCCTTCCAACAGTACTCACCGTCCTCACATCCCCACGCCTTTTGACATGCCACCTCCCGCCCCCAGTCCTCATCTCACTCTGCACATAAAACGCCTCCGTCTTCTTCTCATCCCAAACCGTCTTCAACCTCCTCTTCACACTCTTCAACCCCACGGTCCCCTCCCTCGCAACCGGCCCATCAAGCCAATACTGTATTCCCTCCCACGGCGGAGTCGCCAAATCCCAGCGCGAGATAGCGCCCACATGCGCAAAGATATCAACCTCAACCTCTTCAACAACTGGCAGCATATCAAGTACTCTTCCAATCGCATAACTCACTGCATCAGGCTGGTCAGACACTTTGCTTTCGTCGATGCGCGAACGCCCATTGACGAATTTCATGGCGCGTGGACGCGCGCCATTCCACCAGTCGAAGCCGGGCCAGATTACGAGGCGAAGCTTCTTAGCGCTGGAAATAAGAGGAAGGAAAGCGAGGAAGCGTGGGGATAACAAGTCGCGCACCGGAGTAAAGTAGCCGAATTTTCCGCGCTGGGCGCGCTGGCACTCAAGGGTGATGCGGACGCAGTGGTCATTCAGGCGCTCGGCTGCTTCGTCGTTTTCGGTGCCGAGGCGTTGGGCGAGAAGATTACTGGTTGGAACAGCTTCTTGGTCTTGCTTGGGGGACGATGGAGACGGGAAGGAGGATTGGGTGCTGGATTTGAGCGTGTGGGCGTGGTGTTGGAGGCACTCGGAGCGGAGCTGGCGGCATACGCCTAGCACGTTTGGCGCGATTCGAGATGGCAGGTAGATTCGCGTGTCGATGTAGGTGGTCGCGTCGACCTTTGAGCGGTGCAGGTTCTCGGTGTTGGGCTTGGAACTGGAGGTGTAGACGAAGGGGGGGAGGACAAGGTAGCCGAGGATTTCGTCGCGGAGCTCGCGGGGGAGGGTGAGGAAGGAACCTGGTTGAGACATGACAAAATCGGTGAGATGGAAGTGTTGTGCAATTGGAGATTTTGGGGTTGAATTGCGATTGAGGTTTGGTGTTCTTTAAGGAAGCAAAAGTGGGGTGCGAAGTTGCCTGATCAACGAAACTCTGCTAGGATGAAGCCACAACAAATTTGTCGGATGTCGGATGGTCGGACTGTCGGACGATTAGACAGTGTTTTTTTTTGAATTTG
>Ga0265798_10001788_pt1 | contig 32648 bp, 19 predicted proteins | sample P3T30metagenome_FD_192430 | JGI IMG/M metagenome (GOLD analysis project Ga0265798, IMG submission 192430) | Plant litter microbial communities from East Loma Ridge, Irvine, California - P3 T30 | ecosystem: Environmental > Terrestrial > Plant litter > Unclassified | place: USA: California... | reverse complement strand
AGCGGCGCGATCGACCCGGCCTTCCTGGCCCAGGTGCGCGAGAACTTGCCGGCCCTCAAGCACCGCACGATGTAAATTTCCGATATCCGTAGGGTGGGCACCCTGTGCCCACCATGACGTGTGCCGTCTCCGGTAGGAACGAATCGGATATGGCACAATGGCCTATCCTTAGCAGAAAGACCCCACGCACATGAAACCATTCGAACCGAACCTGTCCTCCCTCGCTGTCGCGCGCGACGTGCTGCTCACGCCATTCGGGCTCGACGAAGGCAAGCTGCTCACGGCGCTCGGGACGATGTTCACGCACAAGGTCGACTATGCCGACCTGTATTTCCAGTTCACCAAGAGCGAAGGCTGGAGCCTGGAAGAGGGCATCGTCAAGAGCGGCAGCTTCTCGATCGACCAGGGCGTCGGCGTGCGTGCCGTGTCCGGCGACAAGACCGCGTTTTCCTATTCCGACGACATCTCGCAGGCCGCCCTGCTGGACGCCGCCGCGGCCACGCGCACGATCGCGCGCGCCGGCAGCGGCCGCATCAAGGTGGCCTCGAAGGTGGCGCCCAGCGGCGGCCGTTCGCTCTACCTGCCGCATGATCCGCTGAGCTCGCTCGACGCCACCGCCAAGGTGCAGCTGCTCGAACGCGTCGAGAAGATGGCGCGCGCCAAGGACCCGCGCGTGGTGCAGGTGATGGCCAGCCTGGCCGGCGAATACGACGTGGTGCTGGTGGTGCGCAGCGACGGCGTGCTGGCCGCCGACATCCGCCCGCTGGTGCGCGTGTCGGTCACCGTCATCGCCGAGCAGAACGGCCGGCGCGAAGTCGGTTCCTCGGGCGGCGGCGGCCGCTACGACTACGGCTACTTCAGCGACGAGCTGCTCGACCAGTACGCCAGCGAAGCCGTCAAGTCGGCGCTGGTCAACCTGGAAGCGCGTCCGGCCCCGGCCGGCCCGATGACCATCGTGCTCGGCCCGGGCTGGCCCGGCGTGCTGCTGCACGAGGCGGTCGGCCATGGCCTGGAAGGCGACTTCAACCGCAAGGGCTCGTCGGCCTATGCCGGCATGATCGGCGAGCGCGTCGCCGCCAAGGGCGTCACCGTGGTCGACGACGGCACCCTGCAGGACCGCCGCGGTTCGCTGAACATGGACGACGAGGGCAACCCGACCCAGTGCACCACCCTGATCGAGGACGGCATCCTGAAGGGTTATATCCAGGACACGATGAACGCGCGCCTGATGAAGATGCCGGTCACCGGCAACGCGCGCCGCGAATCCTTCGCCCACCTGCCGATGCCGCGCATGACCAACACCTACATGCTGGCCGGCGACAAGGACCCGGCCGAAATCCTGGCTTCGGTCAAGAACGGCCTGTACGCGGTGAACTTTGGCGGCGGCCAGGTCGACATCACCAACGGCAAGTTCGTGTTCTCGGCCAGCGAAGCCTACATGATCGAGGACGGCAAGATCACCTACCCGGTGAAAGGCGCGACCCTGATCGGCAACGGCCCGGACACTATGAACCGCATTTCCATGATCGGCAACGACATGCGCCTGGATTCGGGCGTGGGCGTGTGCGGCAAGGAAGGCCAGAGCGTGCCGGTGGGCGTGGGCCAGCCGACCTTGCGGATCGATGGCGTGACGGTGGGTGGTACGGCCTGATCGGCTGCTTCGATCAGATTCGTTAGCATTTGGACGTCGTCCCTGCGAAGGCAGGGATCCAAGTTCTGTTGGCGTCATTGATACGCTGGCAAAACTTGGGGGAATAATGCAGGGGGCATTATTCCGCCTGCGCAGGGACGACGTTTTGCGTTAACACTTATTGAAAGGTATACCGCGCCCCCACCGTGTAATACCGCCCCCTCGCCCCCTCATAGTCCAGCGGATTGTAGGCCTGCGCCCCATACGTCAGCGGATCCAGCGGCGCCACCTTGTCGAACAGGTTCTGGATCGACCCGAACACTTCCCATTTCGGCAGCGGCTTCCAGCGTGCCACCAGGTCGAAGGTGGTGAAGGAGGCCAGTTCGCAATCGGCCGGTGCGTCGGCGCCGTTGGCGTAGTGGCTGGCGCAGCCGTCCGGATCGTTCTTGAACAGGACGTTGTCGAGCTTGCCGCGGAAGTTCACGTTGAGCGACACGCGCCAGTCGTTGCGGTCCCAGCCGAGGCGCAGGTTGGCCTTGTTGTCGGGCGTGCCCGTGCAATTGGTGATGTCGCAGTTGCCGTGGGTGCCGGAAAAATCGCGTGAGGTGCCGTCGCGCTCGGTACGGGTCCACTCGAAAAAGTGGGTGTACTTGAGGTCGAGACTCAGGTTGCCGTAGTTCTCGGGCAGGCGGTAGTTGTAGCGGCCGTCGAGGTCGAGCCCGCGCACCTTGGTCTGGGCCGAATTGACGTAGCGCGACAGCACCGCCAGCAGGGCGCCGGGGTCGCCGGCGATACCGCTGTTGCTGGTCGGGTCGCGCACCACGCTGCCGGCGGCGATGGCGGCATCGGTCTGGTCCTGGTTGATTTCGTTCTTGCGCTTGATGGTCCAGTAATCGACCGAGATGCTGGCGCGCGGAATCGGATCCCAGATCACGCCCACGTTGTAGCTGCGCGAACGCTCGGGCGACAGCCCCGGGTTGGGCGAGGTGATCACGGCGACCGAGGCGGCGTCGCAGGTGCCGGGCACGCCCAGCGCGCAGCGTACCGGGTCGGCGGCGGTGGAGTAGGCCGCCAGGCCGCCGACGCCGTTCTCGGCCGGGCTGGGGGCGCGGAAGCCGCGCGCGAAGGTGCCGCGCAGCGCAAAATTCCGTGCCGGCGTCCATTTCAGGCCGGCCTTCGGCGTAAACGAACTGTTGACGTCGGTGAAATAGTCCCAGCGCAGCGCCGCCGAGGCTTCCAGGTTGAAAGGCAGCGGCGCCAGCCCCTCGCCGTACAGCGCGAACACGTTGCGCCCGCCGGCATAGGCCGAGTAGCCCAGGCCGATGATGTTGCCGCGTTCGGTACCGCTGGTCGGCCGCAGCTCGGTGTTTTCGCGGCGCCACTCGGCGCCGACCGCCAGGCCCAGCGGCGCGGTCAGGAAGGGGATGTTTTCGAATTCGCGCGTGGCCTTGACGTCGCCCTGGATGACCTTGCTGTTGGCGCGGTTGCCGATGGTGGGCGACAGGGCGGCGTACAGGGCCGGCGAATTCAGCGGCGCATTCTCGGCGATGCGCCAGAAGGTGCCGGGCGGCAGCGCCGCGTACGCAGCGCTGTTGGCGGTGGCCGCCGCCACGTTGGCCGGGCTCGGGTCGAGCAGGGCGAAGGCGACGTCGCGCTGCAGGTAGCCGTTCTGGACGTTGTTGACGTGGTTGTGCGAGAACAGGATGGCCGAATCCCAGTCCCAGCCGAAGTGGGTGCCCTTGGCGCCGCCGACCCAGCGCAGGAAGTTGGAGCCGATGTTCGAGACCCGCGGACCGACGTCGGCCGCGATGTAGCGCAGGCGCGCCGGGCTGCCGAAGTAGGGGTTGTCCGGATGGCCGGCGCCGAACTGGACGATGGCATTGTTGACCGGTCCGCCGGGGTAGCCGACCGAGCCGTTGATGCCCGACGGCGTGGTCGAGGAATCGGTCTCGCTGCTGTAATAGTTGAATTCGCTGTAGACCTGCAGGTCGGGCGTCGCCTGCCAGGTGCCGCGTGCGAAGAAGCTGATGTTTTCCTGCTTCGGTTCGATCTGGTTGTACTGCTGGGTCGAATCGATCAGGCAGCCGCCGCCGGGGTCGCCCTGCGGGTGGCTGGTGAAGTTGGAGCAGGCCGCGCCGGGGAAGGTGCGGGTGAAGCCGGGGCCGGCCAGGTTGCCGCGGTTGTAGTAGTTGGCGATGTCGGCCGGGTTGCGCACGTTGCCGTTGATGGCGCTGCCGGCGGCCCCGCTGCCCGGCACGATGGCGCCGGTGCCGCCCAGGTTCTCGACCGCCGAGAAGCCCCAGGGCCGCAGATCGATGCGGCCGATGTAGTCGCGGTCGGCGCGGTCGCGGTACCAGATCTCGTCGAACTTCTTGTATTCGATGCTGAACAGCAGGTTGTAGCGGTCGCTGTCGAGGCTGCCGACGCCCTTGGTGAAGGCGATGTTGGTGCGCTTGCCGTCCCATTCGTCGCCGACGCCGCGCGAGAAGCGGAAGGTGTTGCCCACGTAATCGCGGCGCAGGATGACGTTGACCACGCCGGCGATCGCATCGGAACCGTAGATGGCCGAGGCGCCGTCCTTCAGCACCTCGATGCGGTCGACGGCATCGGTCGGGATCACGTTGAGGTCGGAAAACTGCTTCTGGCCGTCGTCGGCCAGGCCGTAGGGCGCCATGCGGCGGCCGTTCAGCAGCACCAGCGTGGACGAGGCGCCCAGGCCGCGCAGCGAGATGCCCGAGGCGCCGGCGGCGAAGCCGTTGCCGAAGGTGGTCGGCACCGAGCCCTGGTTGTCGACCGCCAGGGTCTGCAGCAGCTCGGCGACGGTGTTCTTGCCGGACTTTTCGATGTCGGCGCGGTTCACCGTGATGACGGACGAGGCCGTTTCGGCTTCCGAACGGCGGATGTTCGAACCGGTGATTTCCACGCGCGCCACCGGCTTGGGCGCCGCTTCCTGGGCCGGCGCCGGGACCGGCAGCGCCAGCACCAGCATGCCGACGGCGCCACCGCCCGCGAACAGGCGCCGTACCGACCGGCAGATCGGGGTTTGGGTCAGCGGTGTTTCAGTCATGTCTGGACTCCATGTGCAATGAAGGAAGAACCCGCAACCGCTGCCAGCGCGGGCCAACGGTGCGCAAGCCGGGCGGGGCTTGTTGCGACTTTTGCATTGGAACCAAACTTGCGAGTGACATCGCTCAAGTGTGTCCGGCACAGCCGGATCGGGTGTCGGCTTCATGCAACCGATCGTCTTGTACACGCGAGTGCATACGACAGACGATGCGCGGACAAAGCGCTTGCCAAGGTTGACACATTGTTGTTATAGTCGTTCGGACATCCCGGACCCGACCATGCGCCATACCGCCTTCTTTACCTTTTATTTTTGGTTTAGCCATTCCAGCCCAACGGCGGTGGAGTAGCGGCAGGTTCACGCGACAGCAGAACGAAGTCCGACACAAGATTCCAGAAAAACCGCCAGCGATGGCGGTTTTTTTTTGCTCCAGGCACCCCACATTTTCAGAACGGAGAACAGCAATGCCCCGCACCGACGACTTACGCATCCGCGAAATGAAGGAACTGACCCCGCCCGCGCACCTGATCCGTGAGTTCCCGGTGACCCCGGCGGCGGAGCAGACGGCGTCGCAGGCGCGCATTGCGCTGCACCGCATCCTGCACGGCCAGGACGACCGCCTGCTGGTGGTGATCGGCCCGTGCTCGATCCACGATCCGCAGGCCGCGCTCGAGTACGCGCGCCGCCTGGCCGGCGAGCGCGAGCGCTTCAAGGGCGAGCTCGAGATCGTGATGCGGGTGTATTTCGAAAAGCCGCGCACCACGGTCGGCTGGAAGGGCCTGATCAACGACCCCTACATGGACAACAGCTTCCGCATCAACGACGGCCTGCGCATGGCGCGCGAGCTGCTGCGCGACGTCAACGAGCTGGGCCTGCCGGCCGGCACCGAATTCCTCGACGTGATCAGCCCGCAGTACATCGCCGACCTGATCAGCTGGGGCGCGATCGGCGCAAGGACCACGGAATCCCAGGTGCACCGCGAGCTGGCTTCGGGCCTGTCCTGCCCGGTCGGCTTCAAGAACGGTACCGACGGTAACATCAAGATCGCCGCCGACGCCATCAAGGCGGCCTCGCAGCCGCACCACTTTTTATCCGTGACCAAGGGCGGCCATTCGGCCATCGTCTCGACCGCCGGCAACGAGGATTGCCACATCATCCTGCGCGGCGGCAAGACCCCGAACTACGACGCCGCCAGCGTGGACGAGGCCTGCCGCGCCCTGGCCGCCAACGGCCTGGCCAGCCGCCTGATGATCGACGCCTCGCACGCCAACAGCAGCAAGAACCCGCAGAACCAGGTGCCGGTGTGCGCCGACATCGCGGGCCAGGTGGCCGGCGGCGAGGACCGCATCGTCGGGGTGATGGTCGAATCGCACCTGGTGGCGGGGCGCCAGGACCTGGTGCCGGGCAAGGAACTGGTGTACGGCCAGTCGGTGACCGACGGCTGCATCGACTGGGACACCAGCGTGGGCGTGCTGGAAGGGCTGGCGCAGGCGGTGCGCCAGCGCCGCCTGCGCGAGGACAACTGAAGGATCAGAAGCGGTAGGTCAGGTTGGCGTACACGAAGCGCCCGTAGGTGTCGTACACCTGCGGGAAGGTGTTGCCGTTGCCGTAGCTGCCGGTCACCGAGCTCGACGAGGCCAGCGGCGGATCCTTGTCGAGCAGGTTGTTGATGCCGACGCTGACCGACAGCTTGCGGCCGAAGCGGTAGATGCCGCTCAGGTCGAGGTAGCTGCGCGAGGCCAGGTGGTCGTCGCGCTGGGTGTCGAGCTCGCCGGCCAGCTGGGGATTGCTGTCCAACATGTCGTTCTTCACGCGGTCGAAGTAGCGCCAGGTGGCCGAGACGTCGAAGTTCCACGGGCTCGACCAGGTCAGGCGCGCCTTGTGGCGCCATTCCGGGGTCGGGGTGCCGCAGGTCGCGCCGAACAGGCCGGCGCAATCGTAATTGCCGGTGCCCGGCAGGTTTTCCACCGTGTAGCTGCGCACGTAGGTGCCGTTCAGCGAGAAGTCCAGGTTGCCGTAGGCCTGCGGCAGCTTCATGCGGTAGCTGGCGCCCACGTCCAGGCCCGAGGTGCCCTGGGAGCCGATGTTGGTGGTGCCGGCTTCGACGTAGCCGCCCGGCGTCAGCCACAGCGAACCGAGCTGGTCGCGGTGGATCAGGCCGCAGTACAGCGGGTTGCCGGTGGTCAGGCACTGGGTGAACACGCTCTGGGCATTGACCGACTGGACCGCGTCCTCGATCTTCAGCTTGAAGGCATCCAGGGTGATCGACAGGTTCGGGGTCGGTTCGATCACCAGGCCGACGGTATAGGTGTCGGCGGTTTCCGGCTTGACGTTGGGGTTGCCGCCGGTGCGGCCGTTGTACTGGTTGGTCGAGTTCTCGGTCAGCCTGCCGTACTGTGCGGCCGAGACGCCGGTGTTGGCGCACTGCGCCGCCGTGGCCTTCGGCGCCTCGCCTTCGCACGGGTCGTCGCTCGGGCCGGCCAGCACCACCGCCTGTCCGGTGTACAGCTCGTAGATGTTGGGGGCGCGCACGGCGCGCTGGGCCGAGGCGCGCACGCGCAGCTGGCTGACCGGCTGCCAGTCGGCGCCCAGGCCCCAGGTATTGGTCTTGGCGTCGGTGCTGTACTGCGAACGGCGGTAGGAGCCGTTGATCTCGAGCCGCTTGGCCAGCGCCATGTTGTCCAGCAGCGGCAGGCGGAATTCGCCGAACGCTTCCTTGACATTGTAGGAACCGGCCACCGCCGGCGAGGCGCCGCCGGCGCCGGACAGGTCGCCGGTCTGGTTTTCGTAGTCCGGCTCGTAGGACAGCTTCTCGACGCGCTGCTCGTAGCCGAACGACACGCCCAGGCCGCTTTCCGCGGTCGGCAGCTTCAGGCCGTAGCGGGTCAGGTCGGTGCCGACGTTCAGGCCGAACACGCTCTGCTGGGTATAGCCGCCGGTCGAGCCGGTCGCCTCCAGGTAGTCCAGCGCCTGCTGGGTGATGCCGCCCTGGCGGTACAGGTTGTAGGGCACGCAGTTCTCGTCGGTCCCGTTCAGGAAGGAACGGCACACCGGGTTGCCGTTGGCGTCCGCCACCACGTCCAGCGCGCGGCCGATCAGGCGGCTCGAGAAGTAGCCGGTCGACTTGTCGTTGTGGTTGACGCGCGCGAACTGGCCGAACACGTCGTAGTTCCACTCGCCGACCGTGCCTCTCACGCCCAGCACTTCGCGGAAGGACATGTCGGTGATGCTGTTGTTGCGCGGGCCGCCCTCGGTGTTGCGCTTGCCGACCGAGACGGTGACGCTCTGGCCGGGACGGGTCAGGCCGAGGGCCGTGCGCCAGGCCGCGTTCAGCAGCGGGTTCTCGTAGGCGATGGTGGCCTGCTCGCCGTAGAAAATCCCGCCCGGCGCGATCTGGGCGTCGGTGCTGTAGTTGTGGAAGTTGAATTCGCTGTACAGGCGCGCGTTCGGGCTCAGGTCGAAGTGCAGGGTCGAGTTGACGTTGTACTCGTCCGACGGGCGCTGGTAGAAGTTCAGCGGACCGAAGTTGTAGGCGTCGGTGGCGGTCACGTAGCGGCGCGGGTTGCCGCTGGCGTCCGGCGTGAAGGCGCCGATGCGGGCGATCGAGGTGCCCGAGCCGGAGCAGGCGAAGCCCGGGTCGGACGCGCCCAGCGAGCAGGACGAGAAGTCGCGCTGCGACTGCAGCATGGCGTCGGCGTGGCGGTGCGAGATGAAGAAGGTGGCGTTGCCCTTGCTGTCGGCGAAGTTGGCGCCGGCCAGCAGGCTGAAGTCGTACTTCTTGCCGTCGAATTTCGCATTGCCCGGCAGCGGGAAACCCTTGGCCCCGACGGCGGCCCGGGCTTCATCGCTGTGCTGCTTGTGGTTGGCGCCCGAGATGTTGGCTTCCAGTTCGACGCCCTGGAAATCGTCCTTCAGGATGAAGTTGACCACGCCCGCCACCGCGCCCGAACCGTAGACGGCGCCGGCGCCGCCGGTCAGCACGTCGACGCGGCGGATCAGCTGCGACGGGATCTGGTTCAGGTCGGCCGCCGTGTCGAGCACGCTGCCCGAGGGCATGCGCTTGCCGTTGACCAGCACCAGCGTGCGCTGCGAACCCATGCCGCGCAGGTCGACGGTGGCGGTGCCGCTGGCGCCGTTCGAGATGGCCGCGCCCTGCGAGGCGAACACCTGCGGCAGGTTGTTCATCAGGTCTTCGACGTTGCGCACGCCGTCGATCTTGATGTCCTTGGCGTTCAGGGTCGTGATCGGGCTGGAGCCTTCGGTGTTGAGGGTGGGAATACGCGAGCCGGTCACTTCCACCCGCTGCAGGCTGGCGCCCTCCGGCGCGGCGCCGTCCTGGGCGCATGCCATGCCGGCGCCCAGCGCCATGCTCCCCGCGAACATCAAGCGCACCGATCGAGATATCACTTTTTCCACTGCCATTGTCGAACCCCTTGTCGTCATTGGTTGTCTTCTTGCCTGGAAGGCATTGTCTTTACAGCTTTTCAATAAAAACATTGCGAAAAGGCAAAGTCAACGTGACGATGAGAGGTAGGTATAAATACAACGTGGCCGTGGTTTATTTTGCTGTTGAGCAAAAAATGCCGTGTATTTATCGTAAATTATGAATATTTACTTAATTTTGTTGCATCAATTTGGTGCGAGTTTCTGGCGCCGAATGGTGCATCCATGCACTGTTCTGAAGCTAGTATTTTTCTCTTTCGGAAATAAAAAAAGGCGGTGATTGCTCACCGCCTCCGGGTCAAACAGGGTGTTGCTCAGGCATCAGAAGGTATAGCGCGCCCCCACCTTGAAGTAGCGGCCGATCGCGCCGCTGGCATCCATCGGGTTGAAGCTCATGCCGCCGTAGGTCAGCGGATCGAGCGGTGCCACCTTGTCGAACAGGTTCTGGATCGAACCGTACAGCTGCAGCTGCGGCGAGACCTGGTAGCGCGCCGACAGGTCGATCGTGGTGAACGACGCCAGGCGGCAGTTACCCGGTGCGTCCGTGCCGTTGGCGAACTGCGAGGCGCACTTGTCGCCGGCAAAGTAGGTGTTCTGCATGTCGGCGCGGTAGTTGGCGATGGCCGTGACGTTCAGGCCGTTGCGGTCCCAAGACGCCGAGGCGCTGATCTTGTCCTTCGGCGTGCCGGCGCAGTTCGAGGTGTCGCAGTTGCCGTGGGTGCCGGCGTACTGGTAGCGCGTGCCGTTCTGCTCGGCGCGCATCCACGACGCCACGTGGGTCCAGGTCAGGCCCACCACGCCGCGGCCCAGGTCGCCCATCGGGATGCGCTGCTTGATGTCGAGGTCGATGCCCTTGACTTCGGTGTAGCTCGAGTTCTGGTAGGGTGCCTTCGACAGCAGCAGGGTGCCGGTGTTCGGACGCGCGACGCCGTTCACGACCAGGTTGTTGTCGTTGCGGATCGCGGTCGGCAGCGCGGCGGCTTCGACGTAGGACAGCGGGTTGATCTCGTTGCTGCGCTTGATCTTCCAGCCGTCCAGCGACAGGCTGGTGTTGGACAGCGGATCCCAGACCAGGCCCAGGGTGGCGCCCTTCGAGGTTTCCGGCTGCAGGGCCGGGTTGCCGACCTTGACCGCGCCGATCGAGATCGCGCAGTCGGCCTGGGTGGCGCCGCCGGCGGCCGGGACGCCGCCCGGGCAGCGCACCGGGTCACGCACCGAGGAGCTGCCGGTGCTCTGGCTCGAGACGCTCGATTCCGCCGGGCCCGGCGCGCGGAAGCCTTCCGAATAGGTGCCGCGCAGCGCGAAGGTGCGCAGCGGGGTCCACTTGGCGCCGACCTTCGGCGTGGTCGACGAGAAGTTCTTGTACTTGTCGTAGCGCAGCGCGGCGCTCAGCTCGACCGTCTTGAGGACCGGTGCGGCCAGTTCGACGAACACCGCCGAGATGTTCTGCGAACCCATGGCGGCCACGTAGGACGCGTTGATCGAGCCGTCGGCGGTGCCCGACAGCGAGGGGTTGTCCAGCTTCTCGCGGCGGTGCTCGGCGCCGACCGCCACGCCCAGCGCGCCGCCCGGCAGCTGCATCAGCTCGCGCGAGGCGCGGAAGTCGACGATGTCGAGCTTGGTGCTGGAATCCGAGGTGGCGTTGGTCACCATGGCCGCGTACAGCGAGGCCGGATTGCGGTTGGCCTGGGTGCCGATGTAGTACGGGAACAGCGAGCTGGCCGGGTTGCCCAGCGCCTGCTGCAGCACCCGCATGTTGATCATGTTGCTGTAGTCCAGGTGCAGCGTGGATTGCGAGTGCAGGTAGGCGGTGTCGAAGTCCCAGCCGAAGCGCTGGCCCTTGATGCCGACCACGAAGCGGTTGAAGGCGTTGTCGACCGAGCGGGTGCTGGGGCCGACGTCGAACATCGAGTAGCGCAGGCGGACGTCGGCGCCGTAGGGATTCTGCGGGTGGCGCGCCGACATCAGGATGGTGTTGCCGTAGTTGATCACGCCGGTCGGGTTGGCGGCGTTCGGCGGGAAGGCGACGGTGGAGCTGGTGGCCGGCGGGGTCAGCGTGAACGAGGTGTCGCGCTTGGAGTAGCCGGCTTCGGCGTACAGCTGCAGGTCGCCGTCCAGGTTCTTGGTGAAGCGGGTGTACAGGTTGACGCCGCCGATTTCCGGCATCATCGAGCGGAACTGGTCCTGGTACCACAGGCAGCCGCCGGCCGGGTCCTGGGCCGTGGTCACGGAGAATTGCGAGCAGCCCGGCAGCGACACGTAGTTGGTGGTGCGCGGGTCGCGCAGCGCGCCGGTCGGGGTCGGGCTGGACGCACCCGGGGTGATGTAGCCGCCCGCGAACTGGGTGTTGGCGGCATAGCCCCACGGACGGATGTCGCCGTGGCCGATCCAGTCGCGGTCGGCGCGGTCGCGGGCCTTGACTTCCTTGTTGCTGAAGGACTCGAGGTTGATCATCCAGTTGTAGCCATCCTCGTCCAGGCGGCCGGTGCCCCAGGTCAGCGAACCCTTGGCCATCTTGGCGTCGCGATCGCCCGACATGCCGGTTTCGGCCTTCAGGGTCAGGCCGGTGAAGTCCTTGCGCAGGATGATGTTGACCACGCCGGCGATCGCGTCGGCGCCGTACAGCGAGGAGGCGCCGTCCTTCAGGATCTCGATGCGCTCGACCGCTTCCATCGGTACCGTGGAGAGGTCGGTGAAGCTCTTCTGGCCGTCGTCGGCACGCGCGAACGGCGCCATGCGGCGGCCGTTCAGCAGCACCAGGGTCGAGGTCGCGCCCAGGCCGCGCAGCGAGATCGCGGTCGAACCGGCGGCGAAGCCGTTGCCGAAGCCGGTCGGCAGCGAACCGGCGCCGTCGGCGGTCAGGGTCTGCAGGTATTCGGCGACGGTGCCCTTGCCCGACTTGGCCAGGTCTTCGCGGGTGACGGTCTGGATCGGCGAGGCGGTCTCGGTGCTGGCGCGCTTGATGCTGGAACCGGTGATTTCGACGCGCTGGACGGCGCCCTGGGACTCCTGGGCCATGGCCGGCGCGCCGAACGCCACGTAGGCGAGGGCGAGCGAAACGGCTTGGGCGACTGCTTTCTTCTGATGCATTGCTACTCCTAAAGGAACTACGGGAACTTCAGGGGGCAAGGCTACACATCGGTCATTCCTTGAATCCGGCATTTGAGGTATGCATATGCCGAAAAAAGGTGTGTGCAAATGTAGGCTCTCTCGTTTTTATGAAAAGGATGGAAATCTTTTCTGTTGTATATCAAAGCATCCAGAATCAATATCTGTCAATACGGCAATTACATAACATTGTGTGAATACAACATTCAGGCATAGGACATGGGCGGAATCTGGTCTATAGTCTCGGGATGCTTCCCTTTATCCTGCGCCGCCTGTGGCAGATGCTGCCGACCATGGCGGGCGTCGTCGTGCTGGTGTTCCTGCTGTTCAACTGGGTCGGCGGCGACCCGTCCTACCTGTTGGCGGGCAAGATGGCGGACGCGCGCGCGATCGCCAACATCCGCGCCCAGCTCGGGCTGGACCAGCCCTGGACCGTCCAGCTGTGGATCTTCGTCAAGCAAATCCTCAGCTTCGATTTCGGCAACGCCTGGAGCACGGGCGAGCCGGTGGCGCACATCATCACCAGCCGCCTCGGCCCCTCGCTCACCGTGCTGGTGCCGCTGACGGTGCTGGAAACGGTGTTCGGCATCGCGCTGGCGCTGGCCATCGCCTTCGTGCGCGGCTCGCTCACCGACCGCCTGGTGATGGTGGCCTGCACGGTCGGGATGTCGATCTCGATCCTGGTCTACATCATCGTGTTCCAGTACGGCCTGGCCTACAAACTCGGGCTGTTCCCGGTGCAGGGCTGGGGCGAGAACTTCCTGGAAAACCTGCTGCGCTACGCGGCCCTGCCGATCCTGATCGGCCTGGCGGTGTCGATCGCGCCGACGCTGCGCCTGTTCCGCAGCTTCGTGCTGGACGAGGCCAGCCAGGACTACGTGCGCACCGCGCGCGCCAAGGGCCTGTCCGAACGCCGCATCGTCTGGGTGCACGTGCTGAGGAACGCCGCGATCCCGATCATCACCTACGTCATGGCCAACCTGCCGGCGCTGCTGATCGGCGCCTTTTTACTGGAGCGCTTCTTCGGCATCCCCGGCATCGGGCGCGAAGTGATCCTGGCCGTGGAGCGCAGCGACTTCCCGGTCATCAAGGCGGTCACGGTCTACGTCGCCGCCGCCACCATGGTGTTCAACCTGCTGGCCGACCTGATGTACCAGGCGGTCGATCCGCGGGTGCAACTGAAATGAGCGCGCCGATGCCCCTCCATGGCGCCGGTCATGCCCATGCGCATGCGGCCTCGCCCGGGCTGTGGGCGCTGGCCTGGCGCCGCCTGCGCGCCGACCGCGTGGCGATGGCCGCGCTGGCGGTGGTGCTGCTGTTCCTGCTGTCGGTGCTGCTGTCCGCCAGCGGGCTGGTCGCGGCCGACTGGGAGGACGAGGTGGCCGTCAACTATGCGCCGCCGGGCTTCGTCGGCGCGGATCCGGCACTCGCGGCTTTGGCGCAGCCGGCGCGCCCGGTGCCGCCGAACGCCTTCGATCCGCTGGCGCCGGACCTGGACCGCCTGAAGGCCGAACTGGCACGCCGCGGCGTGGCCGCCCAGGCCGTGAAGGCGGCCACGCTGCCCTTCGGCGCCGACAAGTGGGGCCACGACATCCTCAAGAAGACCATCAAGGGTGGCCAGACCTCGATCGTGGTCGGCCTGGTGGCGGCGCTGCTCGCGGTGGCGCTGGGCACGCTGTTCGGCGCGCTGGCCGGCTTCCATGGTGGCCTCGTCGACGATCTGTTCAACTGGTTCTACAACGTGTTCACCTCGATCCCCTCGATCCTGATGATCCTGACCGTGGCCGCGGTGCTGCAGACCAGGGGCGTCTCGAGCATCGTGCTGATCCTGGGGCTGACCGGCTGGACCGGACCGTTCCGCCTGATCCGCGCCGAGTACATCAAGCACAAGGCGCGCGAATACGTGATGGCGGCCGACGCCATCGGGGCTTCCAGCTGGCGCAGGATGTTCGTGCACATCTTCCCGAACGTCTCGCACGTGGCGCTGGTGCAGGTGTCGATCCTGGTGGTGGGCTTCATCAAGGCCGAGGTGATTCTTTCCTTCCTCGGCTTCGGGGTGCCGGTGGGCGTGGTGTCCTGGGGCAGCATGCTGAACGAGGCCCAGAGTGAACTCATCCTGGGCAAATGGTGGCAGCTGGCGGCGGCGGCCGGCGCGATGGCGCTGCTGGTGACGGCGTTTTCCCTGTTGGCCGATGCCTTGCGCGATGCGCTGGATCCGAAGCTGAAATGAACGACGATCATCTGCTTGAAGTGCGCGACCTGCGCATTGCCTTCCGCCTTGACAAGAAGTCGACCTTCGAGGCCGTGAAAGGCATCTCGTTCAGCGTGCCGGTTGATGCCACCGTGGCGCTGGTCGGCGAATCGGGCAGCGGCAAGTCGGTCAGTTCGCTGGCCGTCATGGGTTTGCTGCCGCCGGACAGCACCATCATCCACGCCGGTTCCACGGTCCGCTTCGACGGGCGCGAGCTGCTCGGCTTGAGCATCGCCGAGCGGCGCGCCTTGTGCGGCAAGGACATCGCGATGATCTTCCAGGAGCCGATGTCGTCGCTGAACCCGGTGTTCACGGTGGGCTACCAGATCGGCGAGGTGCTGCGCCTGCACATGGGCATGGACAAGCGCGCCGCGCGGGCCCGCACGCTCGAACTGCTGGAGGAGGTCGGCATGCCCGACCCGGCCGGCAAGATCGACGCCTACCCGAGCCAGATGTCGGGCGGCCAGCAGCAGCGCGTGATGATCGCGATGGCGATCGCCTGCGAGCCCAAGCTCCTGATCGCCGACGAGCCGACCACGGCGCTCGACGTGACGATCCAGAAGCAGATCATGGCGCTCATCGCCGGGCTCCAGAAAAAGCGCCGCATGGCGGTGCTGTTCATCACCCACGACCTGGGCCTGGTGGGAGAGATTGCCGACCACGTGATCGTGATGCGCCATGGCGAGGTGCGGGAAGAGGGGCCGGCGGCGCAGGTGCTGCTCGATCCGCAGGACAGTTATACGCGCGCGCTGCTGCATTGCCGGCCCAGGCTCGATGAGCGCCCGCTGCGCCTGCCGGTGATCGAGGACTACCTGAGCGGGCGCGTGCAGCCCGGCCTGGCACTGCCGCAGCGCGTGCGCGGCTACCGCGACGGCGACCTGCCGCTGCTGGAAGTGCGCAAGCTGGCCAAGAGTTTCCATGTGCGCGAGGGCCTGTTCGGCAAGCGCGAGTTCAAGGCGGTCAAGGACGTGTCGTTCACGCTGCCGCGCGGGAAGACGCTGGGCGTGGTCGGCGAATCCGGCTCGGGCAAGACCACGGTCGGCCTGACCCTGCTGCGCCTGCACCGCGCCAGCGGCGGCAGCGCGATCTTCGACGGGCGCGACCTGCTGAGCATGAGCGAACGCGAGTACCAGGCCTATAAACGGCGCATCCAGATCATCTTCCAGAACCCGTACGCCTCGCTGAACCCGCGCTTCACGGTCGGCCAGATCCTGCTGGAGCCGATGCGCATCCACCGCATCGGGGCGAACGATGCCGAGCGCACGGAACACGCGCATCATTTGTTGCAGCGGGTCGGCCTGCCGGAGCAGGCCTTTCACCGTTATCCGCACGAATTCTCGGGCGGCCAGCGCCAGCGCATCGCCATCGCGCGCTGCCTGACGATGAAGCCCGAGATCCTGGTCTGCGACGAATCGGTGTCGGCGCTGGACGTCTCGGTCCAGGCCCAGGTGCTGAACCTGCTGCAGGACCTGCAGGACGAGTATCAAATGAGCTATATTTTTATCTCACATGATCTGTCGGTCGTGAAATACATCTCGGACCGCGTGATGGTGATGCACCACGGCAGCGTGGTCGAAATGGCCGACGCGGACGAGCTCTACCGCAATCCCCAACACCCCTACACCCAAAGCCTGCTCGCGGCCATCCCACGCGGTGCCTGATACTTCGGGATACTTCGGGGTCAGAGCACAAGTTCGGGGTCAGAGCACGAGCTCTACAAGCAGGTATTTTATTGTTGTGCTGGCAAAAACTGCCATCCTGTCCTTATTCCTTTTCCCTTGGCTTGTGCTCTGACCCCGAAGTGGCTCTCCGTTGTGCTCTGACCCCGAATTGCGTTTAATCAAACTGGCGCTGGTGTTCAATGTCGCATGGGATGATGATTTATCTATCATTTCGACGAAAGCCATCCATGAAGCAAAGCCAGCCGCAGCGCCGGGAATTCCTGCGCTACGTCGGCAGCCTGGCCGCGCTGTCCGCGCCCGCCATGCAAGCCGCCGCCAATGAAAAGGACAAGATTTCCTTTCCGCCGACCGAAGCCAGGACCGAAAAGCCGGAAAAGACCGAGCCGCCGGGCGATCCGATGAACGAGCGGGTCGGCGTCGCCATCGTCGGCGTGGGCCGCATTTCGGTCAACGAGATGCTGCCGGCGTTTGCGCAAAGCAAGCATGCGAAGGTGGTGGCGCTGGTCAGCGGCGACCGCGCCAAGGCGCTCAAGGTGGCGCACCAGTACGACATCCCGGACAGCGCGGTGCTGGATTACAAGGAGTACGACCGGCTGGCCCAGATGCCGGAAGTGCAGGCCGTCTACATCGCCTTGCCCAACAGCATGCACGCCGAATACACGATCCGGGCCGCCAAGGCCGGCAAGCACGTGCTGTGCGAAAAGCCGATGGCCAACAGCGTGGCCGAATGCCAGCAGATGATCGAAGCTTGCCGCAAGGCCGGCAAGAAGCTGATGATCGCGTATCGGAGCCAGTACGAGTCGAACGACCGCGCGCTGGTCAAGATGATCCGCGATAAAAAGCTCGGCACGCTGAAGGAATTCATCTCGGTGAACTCGCAGAACATGGGCGACCCCGAGCACTGGCGCCTGAAGCGCAAGCTGGCCGGCGGCGGCGCCTTGCCCGACGTCGGCCTGTACTGCATCAACGCCGCGCGTTTCCTGAGCGGCGAGGAGCCGGTCGAAGTCATGGGCAACACCTGGTCGACCCCGGGCGACGCGCGCTTCCGCGAAGTCGAGGAATCCTGCCAGTTCGTGCTGCGCTTCCCGAGCGGCTTCATCGCCAGCTGCAGCACCAGCTACGCCTCGCATAAGTCGCAGATGTTCCGCCTGAACGGGTCCGACGCCTGGGCCGAGATGAATCCGGCCTACGCCTACAACGGCATCAAGCTGAAGGTCTCGCGCGTGGTCGAGGGCAAGGAGCAGACCAGCGAGCTCCAGTCCGACGGCAAGGACCAGTTCGCCGCCGAGCTCGACCACTTCGCCCAGTGCATCCAGCAGAACAAGGACGTGCACACGCCGGGCGAGGAGGGCTTGCAGGACCAGCGCATCATGGAGGCGATCTACGAGTCGGCGCGCACCAGGAAGCCGGTGAAACTGACGCCGCCGGGACGGACGCGCGGGCCGGAGCCGCAGCAGGAGGCCTGAGCAGCAAGATTCGAGCCGGCGCGGCTGTTGCAAAAAAGGCAGCTGGACCGTACCAGCACGGGTCTTTTCCGATAACATGTGGGGATGGCCCAGCTCTCCCACCTGATACATGTGTATGGCGTGCTGATCGTGTTCGGCGTTGTCCTGCTCGAACAGATCGGCTTGCCGATTCCCGCCTTCCCGCTGCTCATCATCGCGGGGGCCCTGGCCGTCGACGGCGGCGCCAACTGGCCCTTGTACCTGGCGGCCAGCGTGCTGGCCTGCCTGATCAGCGACTATTTCTGGTACCGCGCCGGCCGCCACTACGGCAAGCGCATCCTGCGCCTGCTGTGCAAGATCTCGCTGTCGCCGGATTCCTGCGTCAGCCAGACCGAGGACAATTTCAGCCGCTGGGGTGCGAAATCGCTGATCGTGGCCAAGTTCATTCCCGGCTTCAACACCATCGCCCCGCCGCTGGCCGGCGCCATGGGGGTGTCGACGCCGAATTTCGTGTGGCTGTCGGTCGCGGGCGGCCTGCTGTGGAGCGGCGTCGGCATGGGCCTGGGCGCCTGGTTCCACGGCAGCGTGGACGACGTGATCGGCTGGTTCGAGACCCTGGGCAGCACCGCCCTGATGGTGGTCGGCGCCGTGCTGGCGCTGTTCGTGTTGCTGAAGTACATAGAGCGCAAGCGCAACCTGGGCGCTGCGAAACTGCCGCGCATCAGCATCGATGAATTGAAGGATTTGCTCGAAGCCGGGCACGACCCGCTGATCGTCGACGCCAGGGGCGTCACCGCGCGCCAGCTGGAGCAGGGCATCCCGGGTGCGCAGGTCTTCGGCGATGCACGCGAACGCCTGCTGGCCACGCTCGACCGCGACCGTCACATCGTCGTCTACTGCAGCTGCCCGAACGACGTCACCGCGGCCCAGGTGGCCAAGGAATTCCTGGCCAACGGTTTCCACAGCGCGCGGCCGCTGCATGGCGGCCTGGATGCCTGGAACGCGCATTGCGCACAAGTAGGGGAGGCCGAGGTCGAGCTCAAGCCCAAGGCCGGATAGCGCATTTTTCCGGGATTGGTAGTGCGACTACGCATAAGCTCATGCGAATTTTGCTGAGATGCCTAGTGTAAGTTGTTTTGGTGTACCTAAACTACAGATAAGACTTGCGTTCAAGCTAAGAAATCCTTAAGCTTGCGGCATCTGCTTTCCTCCTCCCGCCATGACCGTTTCGCCCGCCTCCGCCGTGTTCCAGCACCCTTCCGCCACCCGCCACGACAGCCCACGCCTGTTGGCCGACATCGGGGGCACGAATGCGCGCTTCGCGCTGGAAACCGGGCCGGGCCATATCGAACTGATCGACGTGCTGGCCTGTGCCGACCACGCGACCCTGGCCGACGCCGTGCGCGCCTACCTGGCATCGCCGGCCCTGGGCGCCGCGGGGCCTATCCGCCACGCCGCGATCGCCATCGCCAACCCGGTCGTCGGCGACATGGTGCGCATGACGAATCACCACTGGGAATTCTCGATCGAGGCGCTGCGCCGCGAACTGGGCTTCGAGACCTTTGTCGTGGTCAACGATTTTTCCGCGCTGGCGATGGCGCTGCCGCACCTGGCGGACGGTGACAAGGTCAAGATCGGCGGCGGCGAGCCCGACCGCGAGGCGCCGATCGGCCTGGTCGGTGCCGGCACCGGCCTGGGCGTCTCGGGCCTGATCCCGGGCGAGCGCGGCGGCTGGACCGCGCTGCGCAGCGAGGGCGGCCACGTGACCTTTTCGCCCTCCAACGAGACTGAAGTCGCGATCCTGCAATATGCCTGGCGCGAGTTCGAGCACGTCTCGGCCGAGCGCCTGCTGTCCGGCGCCGGCGTCGAGCTGATCTACCGCGCGCTGGCCGACCTGCGCAAGCACCCCGAGCCGGCGCTGGAGGCGCCCGAGATCTCGCGCCGCGGCCTGGCCGGCGAATGCAAGCTGTGCGAGGACGTGCTGGAAACCTTCTGCGGCATGCTGGGCACGGTGGCCGGCAACCTGGCGGTGACGCTGGGTGCCCAGGGCGGCGTCTACATCGGCGGCGGCATCGTGCCGCGCCTGGGCGAGCGCTTCGGCCTGTCGTGCTTCCGCCGGCGCTTCGAGCAGAAGGGCCGCTTCGGCGCTTACCTGGCGCGCGTGCCGACCTTCGTTATCACGGCCGAATATCCCGCTTTCCTGGGTGTATCGGCCATCCTGTCCGAAAAACTGGGCCAACCAGCGTCCTGCTGAGCAACATCCTGGACGCCCAGGCGGCGGCTTGCCGTTCAACTCTGCGCGCCGCTTGTCCTTTTCCGGGTTTTATCGGGTACAATGGGCCGCCAGTTGGAAGAAACGATGTCGTTCGCATGGCCCAGCGCGCCCGAAGCCAGTCTTCCCATCGCGCCTGCAGCCCGTTTCTAGTGAAAATCAACAGCATGCCGCCCACCACGGTGGGCGTGCGGCGGCAGGACGGCAGTCCTCCGCGATTCCGCCCGGAGCTCAGCGAGCCGGCAGGCCGGGCCCACGGAACCCCGTTTCACCGTTGCAGTCACAACTCGAGCATGCAGGCCACGGCGCTTAGCCTGCACAGGCTCGCATGTCGTCACAGCGGCCGTGGCCACGTTGAACCGGTTTGTTAGAGTTTTTCTTTGCATCCAGTTGCAGGATCCGCCGACGACATCGTTATGAACACTGATGAGGCCAAGAAGGTGCTCGAGACAGCCTTGTTGTGCGCACGCGAGCCGATGACGCTCCACGGCATGAAGAAATTGTTTGCCGATACGGATGCGAGCGGCAAGCCGCTCGGCAGCGGGGTCGGCGCGGACACGATCAAGATCCTGCTCGAGGAGTTGCGCCAGGACTGGCAGGGCCGCGGCATCGAGATCGTCAGCCTGGCGTCCGGCTGGCGCTTCCAGAGCCGGCCCGAGATGAAGCCCTACCTGGACCGCATCGCGCCGGAAAAGCCGCCGAAGTACTCGCGCGCCACGCTGGAAACCCTGGCGATCATCGCCTACCGCCAGCCCGTGACGCGCGGCGACATCGAGGAAATCCGCGGCGTGGCGGTGAACTCGCAGACGGTCAAGATGCTGGAAGACCGCGGCTGGATCGACGTGGTCGGCCACCGTGAAGTGCCGGGACGCCCGGCGCTGCTGGGGACGACCCGCCAATTCCTCGACGACCTGGGGCTGGCAGCGCTGTCGCAACTGCCGCCGCTGCAGCAGGTGGCCGACATCGGCGCCGGACGCAGCCTGGCCGCGCTGGAAGCGGCCCTGCAACAATTTGACGATACTTCACCCGTTGAAGTCCCGATTCCCGACCCAGCGCCCGCGCCAGACGCGTGATTGTCGCGCCAGGTCAGCAAAACCAAGAAACGAATGATGAATCCAAACGACACTCACGAGACGACCCCTGCCGAGGCAGGGCAGGCGCCGGCGGCCAAGCCGAAGCGCCGCACCAAGGCGCAGATCGCCGCGGCCGAGCAGGCTGCGGCCGCAGGCGGCGCTGAGGGCGCGCAAGCGGAAGCGGCGGGCGCCGCCGCGCCGGCCAAGCCGAAGCGCACCCGCAAGCCCGCCGCCGCCAAGGAAGCCGAAGCCGCTGCCGCGCCGGCAGCCGAGGCCGCGACTAGCCTTGCCGCCCAGGTCGCCACGCCGGACGCCGCTGCCACTGCCACCGATGCCAAGCCGGCACGCAAGCCGCGCGCCAAGAAGGCTGCGGCACCGGCCGGACAGGACGCCGCGCCGGTGGCTGAAGTCGCAGCCGCCGCACCGGTACAGGCAGCCGCCGTAGCAGCAGCCCAGCCGGAAGCGGACACCCAGGCCGCAGCGCGCCAGGAGCAGGGCGAGCGCAAGCCGCGCGGCCCGCGCCAGATGCGCGAGCAGCGCCAGCAGCGCGAAGCGCGCCAGCAGGAACGCGCCGATGACGCCACCACCGCGCAGCCGGCCCAGGTCGAGGCCGCACAGGGCGCCGCCGAGGGCGGACTGGACACCTTCCGTCCCGACCAGCGCCGCGAGCAACGCATGGGCAAGCAGCAGCGAGGCCAGAAGAAGGGCTCGCAGCGCGGCCAGCAGGCGCCGGGCCAGCAGGGTCAGGGCCAGCAAGCCCAGGGTCAACCAGGCCAGCCTGCCCAGGGTCAAGCAGGCCAGCCTGCCCAGCAAGGCAAGCCTCAGCAGGGCAAGCAACAGCCCAAGGGCAAGAACGCCCGCGGCGGCAAGGATGTCAAGGGCGGCAAGGCCGGCAGCGATGCCGACGCCGTGTTCTCCTTCGTCACCTCGGACGCGTTCGACGCCAACGAGGGCGGCCAGGGCCAGAACAGGGCCGCCAAGGTGCGCCGCGACCTGACCGCCGAGGACGACGCGCCGAAACTGCACAAGGTGCTGGCCGAAGCCGGCCTGGGTTCGCGCCGCGACATGGAAGAACTGATCGTCGCCGGCCGCGTGTCTGTGAACGGCGAGCCGGCCCACATCGGCCAGCGCATCCTGCCGACCGACGCCGTGCGCATCAACGGCAAGCTGATGCAGCGCCGCGTGAACGTCGCCAACAAGCCGCCGCGCGTGCTCGTGTACCACAAGCCGGCCGGCGAGATCGTCAGCGCCGACGATCCGGAAGGCCGTCCGTCGGTGTTCGACCGCCTGCCGACCATGAAGACCGGCAAGTGGCTGGCCGTCGGCCGCCTCGACTTCAACACCGAGGGCCTGCTGCTGTTCACCAACTCGGGTGACCTGGCCAATCGCCTGATGCACCCGCGCTACAACATCGACCGCGAATACGCCGTGCGCACGCTGGGCGTGCTGGAAGAAGGCATGCGCCAGAAGCTGCTGGCCGGCGTCGAGCTGGATGACGGCCTGGCCAACTTCACCAAGATCGCCGACGGCGGCGGCGAAGGCGTCAACCGCTGGTACCGCGTGGTCATCGGCGAAGGCCGCAACCGCGAGGTGCGCCGCATGTTCGAGGCGGTCGGCCTGACCGTCTCGCGCCTGATCCGTACCCGCTACGGCGCCATGACCCTGCCGTCCGGCCTGAAGCGCGGCCGCTGGGAAGAGCTGGAAGAAAACGACGTGCGCAACTTCATGGACGCCTTCGGCATCGAGAAGAAGGGCGGCCAGGCCCAGGGCAAGGCCGGCCATGCCGGCAAGGGCCAGGGCGGCAACAAGGAGCGCGGCAACAGCAGCGATGACGCGCACCGCGCCAATGGCAACCGCATCGACCGCGCCGACGCCAACCGCAATGCCGACCCCTTCGGTCCGCAGGTGGCGCGTGCCGGTGCGCCTGTCTTCGGCGCCAACCAGGGCGGCTTCGCCGGCGGCGGCCAGGGCCAGGGCCGTGCCCGTAGTGGCAAGGCTGGCGGTAATGGCGGCGGCTTCGGCGGCGGCCAGGGCGGTCAGGGCGGCAAAGGTGGCCAGGGCGGCCAGGGCGCGCGCGGCAACGGCAAGGGCCCGCGCCAGCCGGATCCGCTGCAGACCACCTTCGGTTTCGCCGGCGCCGGCCAGAGCCGCCGTCCGCAGGGACCGCGCGTGAGCGACAGCGGCATGCCGCGCCGCGGCCGCCGCGGCTGATTTCCGCCGCGGCCGGCAGGCAGTGTTTTCGATTTCCGGGACTTGAAATGCAAATGAAAATCCCGAAATTGGAAGCACTGTCTGCGCCCCGTTCGCCAACGCGCTAAACTGTTGCATACCTGTTCATTCCCTCAGGTGGGCGATTGCGGTAAATCGCGTATCACGATATAATTCGCAGCCTAATCAAAGTATTTCCCAGCGTTTCTCGCGGAAGTGCTGGTCTGGTTGGGAATAAAGATGGGCAGTTGCCCATTTTTTTTTTGTTAAATCGCTTTAAGCCTGGAGAAGTACTGTGCAGTTGTTCGATTTGATTGCCAAGACGGTCGGCGGCCTCGGCTATGAGCTCGTCGATATCGAGCGTGCCGAGCGCGGCATCCTGCGCGTGTTCATCGACTTCCCGGCGGCGGTAGCAGAGGAAAAGGGACCGATCTCGGTCGAGGATTGCGCCACGGTCAGCCACCAGCTGTCGCACTTGTTGACGGTCGAAAACGTCGACTACGAGCGCCTGGAAACCTCGTCGCCCGGACTCGATCGTCCGGTGCGCACCCTGGCCGACTTCGAGCGCTTTGCCGGCAGCGAATGCACCGTCAAGCTGCGCGTCGCGATGCCCGGCACCGCGAACCGCAAGACCTGGACGGGCATCCTGCATGCCCCGCAAGGCGACAAGATCGGGTTGGAATTCGAAAGCAAGGATGGTCCGGCGTTATTGGAATTTACGCTGGCCGAACTGGATAAGGCACGCCTGGTGCCGAAGGTGGATTTTAGGAGTCGCAAAGCATGAGTCGCGAAATTTTGTTACTGGTTGATGCGCTCGCGCGCGAAAAAAACGTCGATAAGGAGGTCGTCTTCGGCGCCCTCGAGTTCGCGCTGGCGCAAGCCACCAAGAAGCGCTACGAAGGCGAGGTCGACATCCGCGTGAGCATCGACCGCGACAGCGGCGAGTTCGAAACCTTCCGCCGCTGGCACGTCGTTCCCGACGAGGCCGGCCTGCAACTGCCTGACCAGGAAATCCTGCATTTCGAAGCGAAAGAGCAGATCCCGGACATCGAAGTCGACGAATACATCGAAGAGCCGATCGAGTCGGTCGAGTTCGGCCGCCGCTTCGCCCAGGATACGAAACAGGTCGTGCTGCAGCGCGTGCGCGACGCCGAGCGCGAGCAGATCCTGCAGGACTTCCTGGAGCGCGGCGACGCGCTGGTCACCGGCACCATCAAGCGCATGGAGCGCGGCGATGCCATCGTCGAGTCCGGCAAGATCGAAGCGCGCCTGCCGCGCGACCAGATGATCCCGAAGGAAAACCTGCGCATCGGCGACCGCGTCCGTGCCTACATCCTGCGCGTGGACCGCAACATGCGCGGCCCGCAGGTGATCCTGTCGCGCACCGCGCCGGAATTCATCATGAAGCTGTTCGAACTGGAAGTGCCGGAAATCGAGCAGGGTCTCCTGCAGATCAAGTCGGCTGCCCGTGATGCCGGCGTGCGCGCCAAGATCGCCGTGTTCACGGCCGACAAGCGCATCGACCCGATCGGCACCTGCGTCGGCATGCGCGGTTCGCGCGTGCAGGCCGTGACCGGCGAGCTGGGCGGCGAGCGCGTGGACATCGTGCTGTGGTCGGAAGATCCGGCGCAGTTCGTGATCGGCGCGCTGGCCCCGGCCAACGTGTCGTCGATCATGGTCGATGAAGAAAAGCACGCGATGGACGTCGTCGTCGACGAGGAAAACCTGGCGATCGCGATCGGCCGTTCCGGCCAGAACGTGCGCCTGGCGTCCGACCTGACCGGCTGGAAGATCAACATCATGACGGCCGAGGAATCGGCCAACAAGGCCGAGCAGGAAACCGCGGCGGTACGCACGCTGTTCATGGCGAAGCTGGATGTGGACCAGGAAGTGGCCGATATCCTGGTCGAAGAGGGCTTTTCGAGTCTTGAAGAAATCGCTTACGTTCCCATCTCCGAGATGCTGGAGATCGAATCGTTCGACGAAGACACCGTCAACGAACTGCGCACCCGTGCACGCGATGCGCTGGTGACCGAAGCGATCGCTTCCGAAGAAGGCCTCGAGGGTATGGACGAGGCGCTGGCCACCCTGGAAGGGATGGACCGCACCACGGCCGGCAAGCTTGGCCTGGCCGGCATCAAGACCCTGGAACAATTCGCGGGCCTGGCCTACGACGAGTTCGGCGCCATCCTGGCATTGCCGGCCGATCGTGCCCACGATCTGATCACGAATGAATTTAATGATGTGACCGACGATGAGATGAAATTGGTCGACGCTAAATACGACGACCGCGCCAAGGCGCTGCAGGCGAAAGCCTGGAGTCAGGTGGAAACCGCCAAGGCATAAGAAAAATGCGAAGACCGGACAACACAACCGGTCTTTCGCGCTTTCTAAAGCAGCAAAATTTCTTTATCATCTCGCGACACATAGAAAAGAGGACTGAATGGCGAGTAACAACGTAGCCCAATTTGCCACCGAACTGAAGATGCCTGCAGACCTGCTGCTGACGCAGCTGCGTTCTGCTGGCGTCGAAAAAAGTTCGACGTCAGATCCCTTGTCCAAAGATGATAAGGATAAGCTGCTGAACCATCTGCGCCGTACCCACGGCGCCGCCGACCAGGGCGAAAAGAAGAAGATCACGGTGACCCGCAAGGAAACCTCCGAGATCAAGCAGGCTGACGCAAGCGGCAAATCGCGCACGATCCAGGTCGAAGTGCGCAAGAAGCGTACCTTCGTCCAGCGTGACGATCTGGTCACCACCAAGCCGGCCGAGCCGGTCATCGACGCCGCCGAACAGGCGCGCCGCGACGAGGAAGCTCGTCGCCAGGCCGAACTGCTGGCGCGCCAGGAAGCGGAACTGCGCGAGAAGCAGGAACGCCTGGCCCGCCTGGAGTCGGAAAAGGCGGCCCAGGCCAAGGCGGCCGAAGAGCAGGCCAAGCGTGAAGCGGAAGAGCGCACCCAGCGCGAAGCCGCGGATGCCGCACAGGCTGCGCAGGCTGCACAAGCCGCTTCGGCCAACGCCGCCGCCGGTGCCGCCAACGCCGCAGCCAACGCTGCCGAGGACGCCAAGAAAGCGGCTGCCGAGGAAGCGAAGAAGGCCGCTGCCGAGGAAGCCAAGCGCAAGGCTGACGAAGCCGCCAAGGAAGCCGCCGAACGCGCTGCCGCCACCGAGCGCGCACGCAAGGCCGTGGCCGACGAAGTGGCCCAGATCAAGGCCATGATGGCCCAGCCGCGCCGCGTCATCAAGGCGCCGGAACCGGCCCCGGTTGCGAAACCGAAGGTTGCCGAACCGAGCACCCTGCACAAGCCGGCCGACAAGAAGCCTGCCGACGCCACCGCCAAGCCGGCGGAAGGCGGCGGCGCGCGTCCGAAACCGGGCGACAAGAAGTCGATCAAGTCGGCCAACGTGGCCTCGACCTGGTCGGACGACAAGAAGCGCGGCGCCCCGGGCGGCGGCATGAAGGGCCGCGGCAACGCGGCGCCGAGCGGCGGCCGTGACGGCTGGCGTGCGGGCGGTGGCCGTGGCGGCCGTCGTGGTCATGACGATCGCGAATCGAACTTCCAGGCCCCGACCGAGGCGATCGTCAAGGACGTCCACGTCCCCGAAACGATCACCGTGGCCGAACTGGCCCACAAGATGTCGGTCAAGGCGTCGGAAGTCATCAAGCAGCTGATGAAGCTGGGCCAGATGTGCACCATCAACCAGGTGCTGGACCAGGAAACCGCGATGATCGTGGTGGAAGAGATGGGCCACAAGGCCTTCGCTGCCGCCGAGGACGATCCGGAAGCGCTGCTGGCCGACCAGGGCGAGCATCACGAGTTCGAATCGAAGCCGCGCGCGCCGGTCGTGACCGTGATGGGCCACGTCGACCACGGCAAGACCTCGCTGCTGGACTACATCCGCCGTGCGAAGGTGGCGGCGGGCGAAGCCGGCGGCATTACCCAGCACATCGGTGCCTACCACGTGGACACCCCGCGCGGCATGGTCACCTTCCTGGATACCCCGGGCCACGAGGCGTTCACCGCCATGCGTGCCCGTGGTGCCAAGGCGACCGACATCGTCATCCTGGTGGTGGCGGCCGACGACGGCGTGATGCCGCAGACCAAGGAAGCAATTGCCCACGCGAAAGCCGCCGGCGTGCCCCTGGTCGTGGCGATCAACAAGATCGACAAGCCGGGTGCGAATCCCGACCGCGTGACCCAGGAACTGGTCGCCGAAGGCGTGGTGCCGGAAGAATACGGCGGCGAGTCGCCGTTCGTGCAGGTATCGGCCAAGACCGGCCAGGGCATCGACGACCTGCTGGAAAACGTGCTGCTGCAAGCCGAAGTGCTGGAACTGAAGGCACCGGTGGAATCGCTGGCACGCGGCCTGGTGGTCGAAGCGCGCCTGGACAAGGGCCGCGGCCCGGTCGCAACCATCCTGGTGCAGTCGGGTACCCTGAAGCGCGGCGACGTCGTGCTGGCGGGTTCGTCTTTCGGCCGTGTCCGTGCGATGCTGGACGAGAACGGCAAGTCGGTCACCGAAGCGGGTCCGTCCTTCCCGGTCGAGATCCAGGGCCTGACCGAAGTGCCGAGCGCCGGCGAAGAAGTCATGGTCATGGGCGACGAGCGCAAGGCGCGTGAAATCGCACTGTTCCGTCAAGGTAAGTTCCGCGACGTGAAACTGGCCAAGCAGCAGGCGGCCAAGCTGGAGAACATCCTCGACCAGATGGGCGAAGGCGAAGTCAAGAACCTGCCGCTCATCGTCAAGACGGATGTGCAGGGTTCGCAGGAAGCGCTGGTCGGTTCGCTGCAGAAGCTGTCGACCTCGGAAGTGCGTGTGCAGATCGTCCACGCGGCGGTCGGCGGCATCACCGAGTCGGACGTCAACCTGGCGACCGCCTCGAAAGCGGTCATCATCGGCTTCAATGCGAGGGCAGACGCGCAGGCGCGCAAGGTGGCCGAGACCAACGGCGTCGACATCCGTTACTACAGCATCATTTACGATGCGATCGACGAGATCAAGACGGCACTGTCGGGCATGCTGGCACCGGAGAAGCGCGAGCACATCACCGGCCAGGTCGAAATCCGCCAGGTCATCCTGGTGTCGAAGGTCGGCGCGATCGCGGGCTGCCTGGTCACCGATGGCGTGGTCAAGCGTACCTCCTCGGTCCGCCTGCTGCGCAACAACATCGTGGTCTGGACCGGCGAGATCGATTCGCTCAAGCGCTTCAAGGACGATGCGAAAGAAGTCCGCGCCGGCCTGGAATGCGGCCTGTCGCTGAAGGGCAACAACGAAATCCAGGTCGGCGACGTCCTGGAGGTGTTCGAAGTCCAGGAAGTGGCGCGTACGCTGTAATCACGGCGCATACCGCAACAGGAGTACGGTAGTAATATGGGGCCAGTCATCCCGCGCCAAGGCGCCGGATGATTGGCCCCAAGTTTTTTGAGCGCGCGCAATTTAGGCGCACTCAAGCAACGTCGTCCCCGCGAAGGCGGGGACCCAAGTTCTGCTTGCCTCACGTCAGCGCATGAAAACTTGGACCCCTGCCTTCGCAGGGGCGACGGATCGACCGCTAACGGCAAAATAAAAAATACACCGCAGTAAACAACTATGGCAAAACACAGCAAAAGCATCCCGCAACGCGGCCTGCGCGTCGCCGACCAGATCCAGAAGGACCTGTCGGAACTGATCGCCTTCGAACTGAAGGACCCGCGCGTCGGCATGGTCACCCTCAGCGAGGTCAAGCTGACCCCGGATTATGCGCACGCCAAGATCTGGTTCACCCTGCTCAAGGACAGCCCGGACGAGGTCAAGCAGACCCTGGAAGGCCTGAACAAGGCGTCCGGCTACCTGCGCAACCTGCTCGGCAAGCGCCTGCACATCCACACGCTGCCGCAGCTGCACTTCGTGCACGACACCTCGACCAGCCGCGGCCTGGCGATGTCGGCCCTGATCGACCAGGCCAACGCCACCCGCGCCGCCGACGATCCGGAAACGCTGGCGCGCGACAATCCTGAAGAAGACGCGGACGCAGAGTGAACGCAAGGCCCCCGAAGAAGCCCCGCGACCTGGTCGACGGGGTGCTGCTCATCGACAAGCCGGTCGGTTTGTCCTCGAACGATGCCCTGATCAAGGCCAAGCGCGTGCTCAACGCCAGGAAGGCCGGCCACACCGGCACGCTGGATCCCTTCGCCACCGGCTTGCTGCCGCTGTGCTTCGGCGAGGCCACCAAGTTCTCGCAGGACCTGCTGGAAGCGGACAAGACCTACATCGCCGTGGTGCACCTGGGCGTGACCACCACCACCGGCGACACCGAGGGCGAGACGGTCGCCGACAAGCCGGTCGACGCGGTGACGCAGGACGGCATCGATGCCGCGCTGGCGCGCTTCCGCGGTCCGATCCTGCAGGTCCCGCCCATGTATTCGGCCCTGAAGCGCGATGGCAAGGCATATTACGAGTACGCGCGCGAAGGCATCGTGCTCGAGCGCGAGGCGCGCCCGGTCACCATCCACAGCCTGGAATTCGTCGGCTACGAGGCGCCGATGCTGACCATCCGCGTCTGCTGCAGCAAGGGCACTTACGTGCGCGTGCTGGGCGAGGACATCGGCGCCGCGCTGGGTTGCGGCGCCCACCTGAACGCGCTGCGCCGGGTGCAGGTCGGCAACCTGACGCTCGAGGGCATGGTGACGCTGGAAGAGTTGCAGGCGCACGCGGAGCCGCTGTCGCTGCTGGCGCCGGTCGATGCGCTGCTGTCGACCTTCCCGCGCCTCGAGCTGACGGCGGACCTGGCCAAGCGCTTCCTGAACGGCCAGCGCCTGGCCCTGGGCAAGGAGCCCGAGGTGACGCTGCCGGCGCAGCAGGGCAGGGTGCGCGTCTACCACGACGGCAAGCTGCTCGGCACGGCGCTGCTGGGCGAGTATGCGATCCTGGCGCCGGAACGCTTGATTGCCTTGCGCGCCTGAGTCTTTCGTACAACAGGGTGTAGCCGCAGCTTGCCTTTCCTGAACGCATGCAGCGAGAATATTGAACAGGTAAATCTCGCGTGTCACCAGGAGTCGCAATGCAAGTCACCCAACCCGGCGGTGGTGCAGCCGCCGCCCATGCCGACGCCGTGGCCGCCGGCCGCGCCTTCGGTGCCATGCTGTTCACCGTGTTCGGCACCGTCCTGCTCGAGGTCTGGGACCGCCGTGCCGGCGTGGGCATGCCGGCCTTCATCGGTATCGCGCTGCTCGGGATCGCGCTGCTGGCCATGGCCTTCGGCATCTATCGTTCCCATGCGCCTGCCCTGAAACAGGAATCGCAGACGCCCGAGCGCAAGCGCGCCGACCGCGTGTTTCACTCGGTGAACGCGGGGCAGTGGGTGCTCATTCTCGTGCTCGGCAACGTCATGGCGAACACGGGACTGGGCGACTGGGTGATTCCGATGGCGATCTTCGTGATCGGCCTGCATTTCGTGCCGCTGGCCTACGTGTTCCGCAATACCCCGCATTACATCACCGGCGCTGCGCTGATGGGCTTTGCCCTGCTGTATCCGCGCCTGGCCGCCGGCGGGCCTACCGATCCGGTGGGTTTCCTCGGTATCGGCATGGTGCTCTGGGCCAGCGCCGCCTGGGCGCTCCGATCCCGCAAGGCGTAATTTGCATGCCGGGCTCTTGAAAAGTCCGGCATCCGCTCCACATCGCCCACATCGCTGCGCACTTGCCGTCATCGGCAGGTCATATTCCTGCCCCAAGCTGGGCAATTCTTGAAGTTTCCGGTCGCTGCGGCGCAGCAAGGACCGGCAAGCATGCTATACTAGTGGGTTCCGGAAATCGGCAGATCGTGCTCTTCCGCCCATCACGCAACATTCTCTTGTTGAATACATATGTCAGACACCAAACGCGCGATTCGTAATATCGCAATCATCGCCCACGTTGACCACGGCAAGACCACCCTGGTGGACCAGCTGCTGCGCCAATCCGGCACCTTCCGTGAAAACCAGGCGGTCGACACCCGCGTGATGGACTCGAACGATCTCGAAAAGGAACGCGGCATCACGATCCTGTCGAAGAACTGCGCAGTCGAATACGAAGGCACCCACATCAACATCGTCGACACCCCGGGCCACGCCGACTTCGGCGGCGAGGTCGAGCGCGTCCTGTCGATGGTCGACTCGGTGCTGCTGCTGATCGACGCCCAGGAAGGCCCGATGCCGCAGACCCGCTTCGTGACCCGCAAGGCGCTGGCCCTGGGCCTCAAGCCGATCGTCGTCGTGAACAAGATCGACCGTCCGGGCGCACGCGCCGACTGGGCCATCAACCAGACCTTCGAACTGTTCGACAAGCTCGGCGCCACCGACGAGCAGCTCGACTTCCCGATCGTCTACGCCTCGGGCCTGAACGGCTACGCCGGCCTGACCGAAGACGTGCGCGGCGGCGACATGAAGCCGCTGTTCGACGCCATCCTGAAATACGTGCCGGTGCGTGACGACAACCCGGACGGTCCGCTGCAGATGCAGATTACCTCGCTGGATTACTCGTCCTACGTGGGCAAGATCGGTATCGGCCGCGTCAACCGCGGTACCGTCAAGACCGGCCAGGACGTGATCGTCATGAACGGTCCGGACGGCACCCCGATCAAGGGCCGCATCAACCAGGTGCTGAACTTCAAGGGCCTGGAGCGCGTGCTGGTCGACGCGGCCGTGGCCGGCGACATCTGCCTGATCAACGGTATCGAAGAAATCGGCATCGGTTCGACCATCTGCGCACCGGACACCCCGGAAGCGCTGCCGATGCTGACCGTCGACGAGCCGACCCTGACCATGAACTTCATGGTCAACAACTCGCCGCTGGCCGGCCGCGAAGGCAAGTTCGTCACCAGCCGCCAGCTGCGCGAGCGCCTCGAGCGCGAACTGAAGGCCAACGTGGCACTGCGCGTGCTGCCGACCGACGACGACACCACCTTCGAAGTCTCGGGCCGCGGCGAGCTGCACCTGACCATCCTGCTGGAAAACATGCGCCGTGAAGGCTTCGAGCTGGCCGTGTCGCGTCCGCGCGTGGTCTACAAGATGGTCGACGGCGTGCGCCACGAGCCGTTCGAGAACCTGACCGTCGACGTCGAGGAAAGCAACCAGGGCGGCGTGATGGAAGAGCTGGGCCGCCGCCGCGGCGACCTGCAGAACATGGAATCGGACGGCAAGGGCCGCGTGCGCCTGGAATACCTGATCCCGGCCCGTGGCCTGATCGGCTTCCAGGGCGAGTTCATGACCCTGACCCGCGGCACCGGCCTGATGAGCCACGTGTTCCACGAATACGCACCGGTCGACAACAGCAAGGGCGAACTGGCCGGCCGCCGCAACGGCGTGCTGATCTCGCAGGATGACGGCGCCGCCGTCGCCTACGCGATCTGGAAGCTGCAGGACCGCGGCCGCATGTTCGTCGAGCACAACACTCCGGTGTACGAAGGCATGATCATCGGTATCCACTCGCGCGACAACGACCTGGTCGTCAA
>Ga0265798_10001786_pt1 | contig 32651 bp, 29 predicted proteins | sample P3T30metagenome_FD_192430 | JGI IMG/M metagenome (GOLD analysis project Ga0265798, IMG submission 192430) | Plant litter microbial communities from East Loma Ridge, Irvine, California - P3 T30 | ecosystem: Environmental > Terrestrial > Plant litter > Unclassified | place: USA: California... | reverse complement strand
CCGATCCTGCCTTCCTGGCGATGGTGCTGCGCGAGACCTGGCAGACCGTGGCGATTGCCACTGCCGGCCTGACGCTGGCGCTGATCGTCGCCATTCCCGCCACCTTCGTCATCAGCGAGCGCCTGTCCATTTCGCGCCTGGGCACGGGCCGCATCCGTCCGCTGGCCGGTGTCGTGCGCCAGGTGCTGCGCTGGATCCTGATGGTGCTGCGCTCCGTGCCCGAGCTGGTGTGGGCGCTGCTGTTCGTACGCATCGTCGGCCTGGGGCCGACTGCCGGGGTGCTGGCGATCGCGCTGTCGTATTCGGGCATGCTGGCCAAGGTGTACGCCGAAATCCTCGAATCGTCCGACGCACATGCCACCGACGTCCTGCTGGCCAATGGCAGCGGGCGCCTGCCCGCCCTGCTGTATGGCGCCCTGCCCGATGCCAGCGCCGAACTCGTGTCATACACCGTATATCGCTGGGAATGCGCGATTCGCGGCTCGGCCGTGATGGGCTTTGTCGGCGCCGGCGGCCTGGGTCAGCGGCTCGATGAATCGACCAAGATGATGGCCGGTGGTGAAGTGGCGACCATGCTCATCATGTTCGTGCTGCTGGTGGCCGGCGCCGACCTGGTGTCAAAACTGCTGCGCCGGAGGATCGGATGAAGGCAGACAACACCCCAGTCACTGCGATCCCCGCCCCGCCACCACGCCAGGCCGGCACCTGGCTCATACTCGGCGGCCTGCTGGCGCTGATCGTCGCCAGCTTTGCCTCGCTGCCGCTGCAATGGAGCGCCTTCTTCACGCGGGAAGCGATCGATTCGGCATCCGAATTCCTGGCCGGCTTCGCGCCGCCCGACACCGCGCCGGCGTTCCTGGCCAAGACGCTCGTCGCGTTCTGGGAAACCCTGGCCATGTCGGCCATCGGCACCATCCTGGCGGCGCTCGTCGCCATGCCGCTGGCGCTGGCGGGCGCCGGGCGCATGGGCCGCGCAGCGCGCGCCGTGACGCGCCTGGTACTCAATGTGCTGCGCTCGATCCCCGAACTGGTGTGGGCGGCAGTGCTGCTGGTGCTGGCGGGGCTGGGACCGCTGGCCGGCACGCTGGCGCTGGCCGCGCACACGGCCGGCGTGCTGGGACGCCTGTTTGCCGATGCGCTGGAAAACATCGAGCCACACGCCGAGCAAAGCCTGCGCACGAACGGCGTGCGGCCGCTGGCAGCGTTTTTGTACGCGACGCTGCCCCAGGCGCTGCCGCAGATGCTGTCATACACGCTGTACCGCTGGGAAAACAATATCCGCGCGGCGGCAGTACTGGGTGTGGTCGGCGCCGGCGGCCTGGGCCAGATGCTCAAGTACCACCTGTCGCTGTTCCAGATGCCCAGCGCCGCCACGGTCGTGATCGCGATGCTGGTGCTGGTGGCCCTGGTCGATGCGGCCAGTTATGCGCTGCGCCGCGCCCTGATGCGTTGATACTGACGCGCTAACCCTACTTGCGGACACCTCACCCGATGCTCGAACTCGACCAGCTCACCAAATCGTATGGCGGCCGCACCGTGCTGGCCGAACTCTCGCACGTGTTCAAGGCCGGCGAGTTCGTCGCGATCATGGGCGAATCGGGCGTCGGCAAGTCGACGCTGCTGAACCTGATTGCGGGTCTGGACACGCCCGACGGCGGGCGCGTGATCATCGACGGCACGCCCATCTCGAACCTCGACGACGACGCCGCCACGCGCCTGCGCCGCACCCGCATGGGCTTCATCTTCCAGGCCTTCCACGTGCTGCCGCACCTGACGCTGCGCCAGAACGTCGCCCTGCCCCTGCTGCTGAACAAGGCGCCACTTGAGCGCGCCGATGCGATGCTCGACGCGGTCGGGCTGCACGGGCGCGGCGGCGACTTCCCGCGCCAGCTGTCGGGCGGCGAAATGCAGCGCGTGGCGATTGCGCGCGCGCTGGTGCACCGCCCGGCCCTGCTGCTGGCCGATGAACCAACCGGCAACCTCGACCCCGAGACTGCCGGCAGCATCCTGCAACTGCTGCGCGACGAGACGCGCGCGCATGGCGCCGGCGCCATCATGGTCACCCACTCCCACGCCGCGGCCGCCATGGCCGACAAGGTCCTGCTGCTGACCCACTCGGGCCTGAAATTAGCGTAAGTTCCGAGCAGAAACGCTCGATTACGGCGAAATTAGTTAAACGACCCGACGCGTGCGCGACGCAATCGTAGTAATATCGCAACGACCTGCCGCAAACAGCTCTCAAAAAAGGCAAGGATTATCCAGAACGACCGGTCTGTCCTGAATCATGTTTCATCAGGGAGAATTGACATGACCGTACGCCAGAAAAAACAGGAATTGCTCGAAGCGATGCAACGAGCGCGCGAGCTGGAGCCGTCGAGCTTCGTGCCCAACATGCTGCTCGACACACTGATCGAGCGCATGCAGTTGAAGAATGACGCGGAGCTGTGCCGCGTGCTGGAAGTGCAACCACCGATCATCAGCAAAATCCGCCATCGCAAGCTCAATGTCGGCGCGACGATCCTATTGCGCATGCACGAAAAATCGAACATCCCGATCCGCGAGCTCAAGGAACTCAGCAGCGCCGCGGCGCTGCACTGACGGTGCGCGACGCCCTGGCCGTTACTCCTGTGCCGGTGGCCGTCCGGTCTTGAGCTGGGGCAGCGCCGCCAGCACGCCCTGCAAGGTCGCGACGTCGAGCTGGCCCAGCAGGGCCACGCCAATGCGCAGCAATTCGCTCTTCTTGACGTCGACACCGGCGCGCAGGCAAGCCTGTTTTACTTCCAGCAGCACTGCATACTCGTTTTCCGGCATCGTGAAGCTATCGCGCACCAGTGCCGGGCGCGCTTCTACCGCGGGCGCACGTTCGACGATCGGGACCACCGGCGGCTTGGCGGCGGCGCGTGGCGCGGCGGGTTTGCGGGCTGGGCTGCTGGCCAGCGCCTTGGCGGCCGACTTGACCACCGCCTTCACGCTGGTTTTTGCGGCGGGCTTGGCGGGCTTGGCGACAGCCTTCACGGGCTTGGCAACCCTGGTGGTTTTCGCAGCCGCAGGCGCGGCGCGGGATGCTGATTTGGCGGCAGGTGTGCGGGGCATGGGCCGCTCCGTCGTTGAGAAGGCAAACAATATAAACGATTTGGCAGTATGCTGTCGGACAGGAATGCACGCTGGGTAAAGACGCCCCGCCGGCAGCCGACGCCAATCCGGGTGACAATAGGGGCTTCATAGAGCGAGGTTTCTGTTTTTCCGAAGTAAAGCTTCGGCAAACTCCTCTTTTGCAGGAGATACACCTGAATTATCCTGCCAAGGCGACGACTCTGCTGTAAACTTGTCGGCGCCGCGAGCTTTGTCTCGCTGGCCCCTGCGCACCCCAGTAATTTATGAACCCGACCCAGGCCAGTATGCGCACCAAGACTCAATGGATCCTGCCGGTGCTGTTTGCCACCGCGCTGGCCCTGCTGCTCCAGCACTTCCTCGGCTCGATCGCGTGGGCCGGCCTCCTGGCCGTGATCACGTGGCCGCTGCACCAGCGCATGCTGCGCCGCGGCTGGCCGCCGCTGGCGAGTGCTGCTTTCATGCTGATTCTGCTGATCGTCAGCTTCGTGGGCCCGTCGGTCCTGCTGTTCCACACGCTCAGCAGCGAACTGGCCAGCCTGCAGCGCCTGCTCATCAGCTTTAATCAGACCGGCGTGCCGGTACCGGCCTGGCTGACCGGCCTGCCGCTGGTGGCCGAACCGGCCGTCACCTGGTGGCTCGAACACCTGGCCGTGCCGGGCGGCCTGAACGCCCTCGTGCGCACGACCCTGGGCGACTTCATGCCGCACCTGACCGACACGGCGCGGGTCTGGGGCTCGACCATCCTGGCCAATGCGCTATACCTGTTCCTGACGCTCCTGACGCTGTTCGTGCTGTACCTGCACGGCGCGGCCGTGATGCATTACATCGACGGCGCCGGCCAGCGCCTGGCGCCCGTCCAGTATGCCAAGCTGCGCCGCGTGCTGCCGCTGTCGGTGCGCGGCACGGCGCTCGGCCTGGGCTCGATCGCGATCCTGGAAGGCATCGTGCTGGGTGTGGCCTACTGGATCGCCGGCGCACCGGCCCCGGTGCTGCTGGGCGTGATCACCGGCTACCTGGCCCTGATCCCGGGCGGCGCGCCGCTGTCGTTCACGATGGTCTCGCTGCTGCTGTTCGGCCAGGGCAATTCGGCCGAGGCGCTGGGCCTGTTCACCTGGGGTGCGGTCGAGCTGTTCCTGGTCGATAAATTCATCCGCCCGAAACTGATCGGCAAGCGCGTCAACCTGCCATTCCTGGCAGTGCTGTTCGGCCTGCTGGGCGGCGTGTCGACGCTGGGCGTCATCGGCCTGTTCGTCGGCCCGTTGATGATGGCGATCCTGTTCGGCTGGCTGCGTGACAGCACGCCGGCGGCGCCCCTAGTGCTGACCCCGGTGGCGCTGGAACCTTTAAACGATCCCCAGGGGATCCGCTAGCGGTCACACAGCGGCCCCGGCGCGCTGGCGCAGGTCCCACAGCGCGCCGACGCGCAGGCCGGCCGCCACCGGCGTGACTGCTGCAATCTCGAGCTCTTCCATCAAGCCACACAGCAGCGCCAGCCCGCCAGCCAGATGCACGTCCTGGCGGGTAGCGATCAAGGCATCGCGCAACCCCGCGAGATCGGCCCGTGTGAGCGTTGCGCCCGCGTTCCCGCCCCGGTGCACGTGGCCAGCCAGCGCACGCACCGTCCCGCACGCCCCATACGCCATGGCCCAGCCGCGCGCGCCGAAGCCTGCTTCAGCGAAGCGGCTGCGGCTCGAGCGCACGGCGGCGTCGAAGCCGGCTGCATCAATCTGCCCATTCGCGAAGAACGTCAGGCTCTGGCGTACCGCGCCGAGCGCGAACGATTCGATGCGCCGGATCGTGGCGCCCTCCCCGATGACCAGCTCCGTCGAGATGCTGCCGATGTCCAGCACGAGCCGCGGCGCAGGGTCGGCTGCGCTCAGGGTGTTGGCCACGCCCAGGTAGACCAGGCGCCCGGCTTCGTCGCCCGCGATGATGTCGACCGGATGACCGAGCGCGCGCCCGGCCGCCGGCAAGAACAAGGAAGCATTGCGCGCCATGCGCAGGGCCGCGGTGGCGACGACGCGCACAGCGTGCGGGCGCCAAGCGTCCAGCGCACCCCGGAACTGCGCGAGGCAGGCCAGGGCACGCCGCAGCGCTGCGCTGTCGAGCATGCCGTCTTCGTCGAGCGACGCCGACAGCTCGACCTTCTCGCACATCGTCGCGACAAGCTCGAGCACGCCATCATTGAAACGGCCGATGTGCAGGCGAAAACTGTCCGAGCCAAGCTCGACAGCGGCATAGATGGGGGATTCCTGATCGATGGTCGGCATGGCGCATGAGCATAAGCGGCCACCGTGACCGGCTCATTACATGATGCTGCGAGGCGCGCCCGCGACTAGATATCGGCGACTGCTTCGCTGGCAGGCGCTACGCGATTGCGCCCGGCCCGCTTGGCTTGCTGCATGGCCTCGTCGGCACGCTGGAACAGCGACGTCGTGCTGTCTTCGGGCCGGATCGTCGTCACGCCGAAGCTGGCCGTGAGCTTGATCATCGCCCGCTCGCTCTTGACCGGGGTCGTGTCGATCGCGGCGCGGATGCGCTCGGCCACCATCACGGCTTCATCGAGGCTGGTGCGCGGCAGCAGGACGGCAAATTCGACGCCCACTACCCGCCCCAGCTGATCGCTGTCGCGCAACTGGCGCCGGCACAGCGCGACCATCTGGTGCAGCACGACGTCGCCAGCCGGATGGCCGTAGCTGTCGTTGATGCGCTTGAAGCCATCCAGGTCGAACACGATCAGCCCCGTCGGCAGGCCGGGCCGGCGCGCCAGCGCCAGCCATGGGGCGAGCAGCTGGAAGAAACCACGCCGGTTCGGCGCGTCGGTGAGAGGATCGATGGTTTCGAGCCGCTCGAGCGTGTCCTGCAGGCGTTCGCGGGTCAAGAGCAGCACGCCGAAGGCATTGCCGAGCAGAAGCAGGTACAGGGCGCCGCTGGAGAATTGGCTCAGCAGGTCGTTCGAGAGCCAGCCCCAGCCACGTGGCAGCAACAGCACAGATAATCCACGCGCCGCGACCACCAGCGCAAGCGCCCCTGTGGCCAGCGACAGGAAGCGCTGCAGCAGACTGGCATCACGCCAGCGCCAGCCTAGCGCCACCGAGCCGGACAGGTAGAACGCGCCCAGCAGGAGCGATGCGGCCACGCTGCGCAAGCCTTCTTCGTCGATCAGGTAGCACAGGAAGAACACGAGGACGGCCACGCCGCCCAGGATCAGGGTCGGGGTGCGCCAGGCGGGTCGGCGCGCCGCTTCCCACGAAGCGCCCGATTCGATCGCCACGCCGGCAAACAGCAGCGCATAGCCACCGGGAATCGAGATGGGGGCCGGCACCACGCCAGAGTCGCCCAGTGCCAGCAGCAGCCAGGCGCCGCCCTGGATCTGTTTAGACAGGCTCCAGAACGTCATCGCCGGGGCGCGCACGGGGCCGTGATTGAAAAAAGTCAGCAGCGCGCACAGGGTCAGGTTGCCCAGCGCGAGCACCAGCACCATCGTCGACGCATCCAGCATAGGCATGTTGTTACTCATGTTCGGCGTTCCGGGGTGCCGGCACCAGGCTGGCGGGCCTGGGTGCGGGGGGATTGATTCGCGCCTGGGGGCCGGCAGACGGCGCACGGGCGGCTGAGGACCAGCTTATCAGAAAGAACTACCTTGCAACAAGCCAACAGTACCGTCAGCCAACGAAGCGGTTGACCAGTTCACGCACAGCCAGGCCACCACCGCCAATCAGCACGCCGAAATAGATGATCGTCACGACGTTGCTGATGTGACCCAGCAGGATGCAGACACCGTCGCGCTGCAGCAGGCCGATGGCCAGGAACAGGATTGCCACGGCCGGGAACGTATTGCTGAACGGGATCAGGCCGAACGGCATCATCAGCAGCACCGCGCCCAGAATCAGGGCCGCGTTGTTGAAGAAGGCCACCGCACCGGCAGCGACCAGCCACTGGATGCGATTCGGCTTGCTGACGCGCTCGAGCTTCTTGAGCCACGAGAGCGCCTTGCGCAGCAGCGGACGCAGCTTGCGCGTGCCGATGACGCGGTGTTCGAGCTTGGAGGGAATCCACAAATCGCGGCCGATCAGGCGACTGACGCTGATGAGCAGGATCGCGGCGCCGAACACGGTGCTCACGCCCGGAATCGAAATCGGGATCAGGAACACCAGCGTGAGCAGCGCCACCAGGATCAGGAGGCCGTCGTTGCCGACGCTGCGGATCAGTTCACTGAGGGTGATGCCGGTGCGCGGCATCGAGCGGACCAGCGCGCGCAGGCGCTGGGAAACGGGTGGTTCACTGTGCATGATGTGGTCGTGTGGTGCGTCCGGCTAGCCGAACAGGGTGGCTTACTGGCCAACGCAAATGATCCGGGTCTCGTACTCGGCCGCTTTGTCTTTCTTGGTCGTGGCCCAGGCAATGACTTCGTCCGCTTGCGCGATCGTCATGATCGTCGCTTTCTCCTTGTTCTTGATGAAGGAGACGCCCTCGAACTTGCCTTCCTTGCTGCGCATGACCTTCGCGAAGACGGGTGGTTTCTTGCCGTCGTCCGACCGTTTGTCCTGGCGGACGAGATAACGCTGCTCTGCTGGTTCCATAAAATAATCCGTGCTTGATCGATCAAACCGCTATTTTACGGTGCGCGCATTGCGGACACGTGAAAAGTTCACCGCCCCACGACGCCGATCACTTGCACCAGCACGATCTTGAGCACCGTCATCGACGGGAAAATCATCGCGTAACCGATGTCGGGCCGGTCCGTCGGCGCGATCCGGTTGGCAAACGCGAGAATGGCCGGATTGCCGGTCGTGCCGGCCACGATGCCGACCACGCTGTCGAACGGCAGGCGAAACACGAACAAGGCAATGACCATCGTGACGATGACGAGCGTGGCCGCAATCGCACTGCCCAGCAGCAGGTACAGCAAACCATCGTTGGCGATCGCGGCGGCAAACGTCGCGCCCGACGAAATGCCCACGACCGCCAGGAACAGCGTCAGGCCAAAATTGCGCAAGACCAGATTGGCCGGGATCGGCATCGCCCACTGGAACATCCCGCTGCGGCGGCGCCAGCCAAGCACCAGCGCCACCAGCAGCAGCCCCGCGAACCCGAACGAAAACTGCCCGATCAGCGGCAACGGCCAGACGATCGCGCCGAACGCCAGCCCGAGCGTCACGCCGACGCCGATTCCGATATAGCTCACCTCCCCTGTGCTGCGCACCGAGTCGCCGAACAGCTTACGCAGCGCGGGAAAGCTGCTGCGCGGCGCGAGCACGCCGACGCGGTCACCCATTTCGAGCAGCCGCCCCGGGTTCAAGACCAGGTCGGCATCCCCACGCCGAAGGTGCAGGACGCGGGCATTGAGTCCGGCCGGCAGCGCCAGCGCGCTCAGTGGCAAGCCGGCCATGCTTGCAGCGGAGATAAAGAAGCGGTCATAGTCGAGGTCGCTACGGTCGTGCAGCATGCCGCCCGGATGCGCCGGGCCAAAGCGCGTGGCGACTTCGTGCAGTACCGCCTGGTCATTGCCTGCGACGAGCAAGCGGTCATCCGGTTCGATACGCATCGCGTTGTCAGCGACCAGATTATGCTCACCGCGCCGCAGCGCAACGATGGCAACGCCGTCGGGCAAGCGCGCTGCAGCCTCAGCCAGGGTCATACCCAGCACGGAAAATTCGGCCACGTCGATTTCTTCCAGATGCAGTGCGGACGATGCTGGCGCGGCGGTTTTAGGCTTGAATACGGCGTTGTACAGCCCTAGCAGCAGGATGGGCACGGCCACGCCGACCGGGTACGCAACCGAATACCCGGTCGCGGCAGACGTGCCGAACACGGCCAGCGCCGCCTGCAGCGCCGCCGTGCTGGTGCCGGCGCCGGCAAAAGCGCCCAGCGCTTCAGGCAGCGCAAAGACCGGGAACAGCCACGCCACGCCAACCGCCAGCGCCAGCGCCGTGAGGACGGCCAGCACCGCCGCCAGATTGGCCTTGATGCCGTCAGGCGTCGTCAAGCCGCGAAAAAACTGGGCGCCATACGCAATGCCGACGCCGTACAGGAACAGCAGCAGACCCAGATTGCCGAGCATGCCGGGCAAGACCAGATCAGGCACGGCCGCGCCGACGGCGAGGCCAACGAACAGCACCGCGCCGGAGCCAAGCGACAAGCCTTTCACGCTGACCGCCCCCAGCAAGTAGCCCGCAGCGATGGTGAAGAACAGCGCAAACATCGGCTGGTGGCTGAAGAACGTGGTGATGGCGGTCATCGACTTTGCCTGGTTGCATGTGTGTGATGCAGTCTACGGCATGGAGAGGTGATTGCTCGGGATTAATGCTATCACCTGAAGGTGCGAGGTCGAGTGTGACGTGTGCTGCCGTAATTTCCTCAAGTCGGACACCGGAGAGGCCTGCCAACTTTGCAGGGAGGCCGCAATAGCGCGCCAATACAGGTGCCGACTTCAAAGACAACGGATGGATGGATGGATGACGTCAGCGAGTCGAGAAACACCGTGATCCGACTGCATCATCCCGCCAGTAGTCACCCAGATCGTTGTTTTGGCTAGCAAATGAGCCGCAAAACCGCTGGCCACGTTTGTCAGGTGTGGCCTTTCAGGCCTGCTTCGGGCTTATGCGTAGCCCAGAGGCGCATCGCTTCCTTGCGAGACTGGATTTTTCTTCTCGGCGCTACCATCAACGGAGCGCGCGCGCTGGCCTTGACCGAATGCGCCATAGGGATAGCCGCCAGATTGCGGCTTGCTGACCTTGTCAAGTTTTGCAGTCATATCCGCGCTTAGATGCAGTTTGGCAGCCCCCAGGTTGTCCTTCAATTGCTCCATCGTGCGCGCGCCAAAGATAGGAGCGGTAACGCTCGGCCGATCTGCCAGCCAGCTCAACGCAACCTGCGACGGTGTCGCGCCAATCTCTTTTGCAATCTGCACGACGGCATCGATGATTACCCAGTTGCGGTCGCTCTCGGCGTATTCAGCCGATATCCACTGGTACAGCGGTTTTTCCGAGCCGGCACGTGTGTTTTTAGCAGGCACCGTTCCTCGTTGGTATTTGCCCGCGAGGAAGCCGCCAGCTAACGGCGACCATGGCAGCAAGCCCACTCCGTTGTGCAACGCTGCAGGAATGACTTCCCATTCGCTTTCGCGTGACATCAAGCTGTACTGTTGCTGCAGCGTGACTGGTAGCACGGCATTCATCTGGTGCGCCGTTGCCATGAATAGCTGCAGCTGCCAGCCGGTGTAGTTTGACAGGCCGACATAGTGTATTTTGCCGGCGCGGACTGCATCGTCCAGGAATCGGATGGTTTCTTCCGGCGGCGTCAGTGGATCCCATGCATGCATCTGATAGAGATCGATCGTGTCGCGCTGCAAATTTGTCAGCGATTCGTTGAGCAGGCGGTTCAGGCCTGGCCGGCTGAGGCCGGCAGCATTTGGACCTCCGTGCGTCGAATGGCGGCCTTTCGATGCGATCAAGATGCGGTCGGTCACTTCCTGCGGGCGGCTGATAAACCATTTCCCGACGATTGCTTCCGACTTTCCTTCTTCGTAGACGTTGGCGGTATCGATAAAGTTGCCGCCGGCTTCCACGTAGGCGTCCATGATGGCAAAAGCATCCTGCTCTGAGGTCTCGCCTCCGAAATACATCGAGCCGAGTGCAAAACGAGACACGATTGTGCCGCTGTTGCCTAATTGCTTATATTCCATGAGTTTTCCTTTTATATCAGGTAGGGTGCGAATCTCTGAACAATTCAGTATTCGGTGGGCGCTTGGGTCAAACGTGCGCCTGGACGTGGTATTTTTTCGCTGAATAAGGAGCTGGGCTGCAAAGCGCAGAGACAGGTTTCGGTTTCGCGGGCACGAAATGCTTACGTCGCGGCGAACGAACCATTCCTTGGGCTGCTACTGGACGCCGACCGGAACCTGGTCCGAGTACTGCACCTTCTTTTTCTGAAACGACCGCGCCGTCAGTATTGTCAGCATGGCGGCGACGACGAGCATAACGGCGCTCGCACCGAACGTCGCCCGATAGCCGTGCATGTCGAACAGGACCCCGCCGATAGTGGCGCCGCCCATGATGGCAAGCTGGACCATTGCCACCACCAGGCCGCCGCCGGCTTCTGCGTCGTCGGGGAGCGTACGTGCCATCCATGTCCACCAACCCACTGGAGCCGCTGTGGCAATCAATCCCCATAGCGCCAAAAGGATGGCCGTAGCCGTGACCGAACTCCCCACGAAAACAAACGTCAGAGCGATCAATGCCATTAACACAGGAATGGCGGTCAATGTCAGGTAGAGATGCTTGTTGAGGAGCGCGCCCACCAGGGTAGTGCCGATGAAGCCGGCCACGCCCATGGCGAGCAGCATAAGCGACAGTACATTTACATCGACCTGGGTCACCTTCTCCAGAAACGGGCGCAGATAGGTAAATAATGTGTACTGCCCCATGAAGAACAGCGCGCACGCTGCAATACCCATCGCAACCACCGGCCGTGCCAGCAGTCTGAAGGCATTGCCGGAATCCGGATGGGATTCCACCTTCATTGCAGGCAAGCTGAACAGTTTCCAGAAGAAAGCAATTGCTGCGACAGGAACGATGCAGAAAAACGCCCATCGCCAGCCGATGATCGCGCCGAGAAAACTGCCCAGCGGAGCAGCAAGCACGGAAGCAAGCGCGCTGCCGCTATTCAATATCGCAAGGGCGCGCGGCACATGGCGATCGGCTACCAGACGCATCGCCGTCGCGGCCGACAACGACCAGAAGCCGCCGATGGCAATACCGATCAACGCGCGCCCGCCCATGAAGATGATGTAGTTGGGAGCGAAAGCAACGACGGTGCCTGAAGCAACCATCAGCAGAGTGAGTGACAACAGCAGAATTTTGCGGTCAAGCCGTCCAGCCAGCGATGCGATGAATAAACTGGTCAGCAAGGCAAATGCGCCGGAAATGGAGATGGCTTGCCCGGCCTGCCCTTCACTGATATGAAAGTCTGCTGCAATAGGGGTCAGCAGGCTGACTGGCATGAATTCGGATGCCACCAGGGCAAATGCCGCAAGGGACATTGCGAAGATGGGACCCCAGGCTTGTTGGTCCCGGGCTGGATTTGCTGATGTAGCGGTCATTGATTACTCAAAGAATTTCGATGATTGATCGGACTTGTCAGATCCATGTCTGCGTTGATACCGGGTAAAGCGTGGGCCTTCCCAGCGTTCACGACTCCCCCCGCCGGGCTCTCACGCTAACGGCGATATTGTTCATCGCTTACTTTCTCCAGCCATTCGACGTTCTTGTCATCGACTGACTCCTGGATGGCGATATGCGTGACGGATGTTGTCGGCGCTGCCCCGTGCCAGTGTTTAACGCCCGGCGGGGTTGACACGACGTCGCCAGGACGAATTTCCCGTACCTGCCCGCCCCACTGCTGCACGCGTCCCACACCCGCAGTCACGAGCAACACCTGGCCCTTGGGATGCGTATGCCAATCTGAACGTGCGTTTGGTTCGAACGTTACATAAGCTCCTGATGCCGTAGCAGGTGCTTCGGCATTGAACAATGGATCGATACGTACGCGACCTGTAAAATTTTGCGCCGGCCCTGCAATTGATGCCTGGGTTCCAGCACGAGCAATTGCCATCTGCTGTTTACTGCGCTCGGCAGCGCTAACATCATTCCCGGCGTTTTTCAGAGTCGGCGCATGTTGTGCGCTGACCGGGTTAGTCAATACCGACACGACAATGGCGAACGTAAATAGCTTCTTTGTAGCGGTGAATTTCATAATTAATTTTTGGGTGAGACTGGCTTGCAGGATTCAGTCGCGGCGGGAGGGCTACGCATTGCGTCGTGTTGGCGTCGTGTTCGACACTGCTCATGATGTCAACGGGCAGCCAGGTACGTGAAGTGAACGGCAGACCCCGCCTGTACTCAACAGCGGCATCCCGGGTCATCACATCGATGCGCTTGCTTCTGCTATCGCCGAATACAGCTTCAGTGAAGCGAGATCACCGCTTTCAAGGTTTCCGAACCAGGTGCCCGAGAAAAATCTGGGGCGAGCTTGGCTACCAGGCTGAGCACAGAAGTCGTGACCCCGCCAGCACGTTCTATTTGTCGGATAGCAGCCTGCTCGGTACGCTCGGAACGACTACCGATGCCGTCGACGGGCACCTGTACGGTATATCCAGCCGCGATACCATCGAGCGCACCTTGCAGCACCGCTACCTCAGTTGCGAACCCAACAATTACCAGAACCTTGCGGCGGTTTTCCGCGAGTGCAGATACCAAAGCGGGTTCGGAGAATGGACTTGCGATGACGCGATTGATGGTGTTGGTCTTGCTCGCATAAGGACGAAGCTCAGGAATTAATTGGCCAGGCTTGCCTGCTTGCGGAACAATGGCGAAGGTCATCGGAATGCCCAAGATGTGCGCGGCTTTCGCCAAGGCGCCAGCAGAAGCGGCCAGTGTTTTTGGCTCGACAGTTGTACTGGTGGAGACCAGACCTGGTTGCAAATCGGCAAATAAAATCTGTACATCGCTGACGCTCAAGGCGGCGTGTTTGCCGATCTCGTTCTGCACGACCGGGACACGCGCCGCCGGTGCCTGCTGAGCATGGACAGTTGGTACGAGAAGCGCTAACGACAGCAGAGCAGCAAGCGGGATACGTGTCAGCTTGCAGTCTTCAGATCGGGCAGGATGGGTCATTGGGCTATCCATTTCATGAGTAAGTAGTTTGTTGTGGCTGCATCGGAAAGTCGCCCCGTTGACAGGTCAATCATTGTTTTACAAAGCTTGGTGAAGCCAGTCGGAAGATCGAGCGATACATACAGGCCACTACAGTACCGATTGTCATATGTCTGAGGTAGAGGTAAACTTTGCAAACCGATATGCAAAATCTTCATAAATGCCGCGTACTGACTTCAACAATCTTCAGGCTTTCACCGTCGTTGCCCGCGAACGCAGTTTCACGCGGGCTGCTGCGCAGCTGGGCGTGTCGCAATCCGCGCTCAGCCACACGATTCGCACGCTTGAAGCCAAGCTGGGCGTCCGTCTTCTGACCAGAACAACTCGCGGTGTCTCTCCCACGGAACTTGGCAGGCACTTGCTGTTGACACTCGCACCTCACTACGCCGGGATCGAAGCCGAAATGGCTGCCATGAGCAAGACCCAGGGGGCACCCGCCGGAAATGTTCGCATTACGGCCGATCAGCACGTAGTCGATACCATTCTTTGGCCGAAGCTGTTCCCACTCATGCTCGACTATCCTGAAATACGGATTGAAATTAGCGTGAACTACGGAATGATCGATATCGTGAGCGAGCAATTCGATGGTGGCGTTCGTCTCGGCGATCAGGTGGCCAAGGACATGATCGCTGTACGGCTGGCGCCCGATATGCGAATGGCGGTGACGGCACGTCGTAGCTACCTCAACAGCCACGAGCTCCCGAAGACGCCTAATGACCTGACGCTTCACAACTGCATCAATCTTCGCCTTCCCACCTACGGTGGACTGTACGCGTGGGAATTCATGCAGCACGGCCAGACTTTCAAGGTGCACGTAACTGGACAGTTTGTCGGCAACACATCGTCCCAACTACTGGCTGCCGTAATGGCTGGCATCGGCATCGGCTACACGCCATTTGCATTGGTAGAGCAGGAGATCGCTTCTGGTGAACTCATCCCTCTGCTTGAGGACTGGTGGCCTACCTTCCCCGGGTATCATTTCTATTATCCAAGCCGCCTTCAATCGAACTCCGCTATTGCATTGGTGGTTGACACACTACGTCTCAAGCCTTAGGTCACTTATGAGTTTTCCTCATCACGCCTAGCAACCTTCCCCCCTACTCGACTTACGGCAGCATCGTTAGGCTTCATGCTTTCTTAGCGTTGGAGTGTCTGCGATCGTATTTTCGATATCGCACCGCACCTTGGTCAATTATTAGGGGGAATCATGCAAAAGCGCGTATTGGGAACGGGTCAGCTTGAGGTGTCGGCGATTGGCCTGGGGTGTATGGGACTGAGTTTCGGGTACGGACCAGCGACTGAAAAAACAGACGGGATAAAACTGATCCGTGCGGCCTTCGAGCGAGGCGTTACCTTCTTCGACACTGCCGAAGCGTATGGGCAGCACAATGAGGAAATGGTAGGCGAAGCGCTGGCGCCATTTCGCGACCAAGTTGTAATTGCGACTAAATTCGGGTTCAAGAACGGAAGACCGGCCGATGGCTTGGACAGTCGTCCGGAAAACATTCGCGTAATGGTGGAGCAGTCGCTGCAACGCCTGCGTACAGACTGCATCGACTTGCTGTATCAGCACCGTGTCGACCCAAATGTACCAATCGAAGATGTCGCGGGCGCAGTACGCGAACTGATCCAGGAAGGCAAAGTCAAGTATTTTGGTCTTTCTGAGGCGGGCGCCACAACGATTCATCGAGCGCACGCTGTACAGCCAGTCACCGCGCTGCAGAGCGAGTATTCCATGTGGTGGCGCGAACCCGAGCAGAGTGTCATGTCGACGCTGGAAGAACTTGGCATCGGCTTCGTTCCATTCAGCCCTTTGGGTAAAGGCTTTCTGACCGGTGCTGTCGCGCAAAATACCCAATTTGCCGAAGGCGATATTCGCAATACCTTGCCAAGGTTCCAGGAGCAGGCACGCCAGGCCAACCAAGAGCTAGTCGAATTGCTCGGGCTGATTGCAGCCGACACCGGCGCAACGCAGGCTCAGGTCGCGCTCGCCTGGCTGCTTGCACAACGGCCATGGATCGTACCGATCCCCGGCACCACCAAGCTGCATCGCCTCGACGAAAACACGAAAGCAGCTGCCGTGTCACTGAGCACAACCGATTTACAGCGCATTGAATCCGCCTTGGGCAAGGTCGATATCCAAGGCGATCGATACACGCCGCAACAGCTCAAGACGATCGATCGCTGATCAACCCAGTCAGAAGTAAATCTTCAGGAAAATAATCTGTCACGAGCCGCTGCTTGTTCAGGAGCGACTCGATGGCGTGAACGTAACAAGACGGAATCAGCGATGAATAAAACAACGATCCTCAAGCGCCGTACCGTGTACACAATCGCGATTGCTTTGATTGCCGCATCCGCTTCACTGTGCCGGGCCGCTTTGGCGGCAGAACAGTCGGGCAAGGCAGGCCAGACACCCGCAACGGCCACTGCACTAACGCCTCGCCAGCAGGCTATTGTGCCCATCGCGGCGTTCGCAGCTGCTGGCAATATCCCCAAACTCGGCATGGCACTGAACCGTGGCCTGGATGCAGGGATGACGGTGAGCGATGCGAGGGAAGTATTAGTGCAGTTGTATGCCTACGCCGGCTTCCCGCGTAGCTTGAACGCACTTGACGAGCTGATGAAAGTGCTGGCGTCGCGTAAGCAGCGCGGCATCCAGGACGCTGCGGGCGCAGCACCTGGTAAGCCTGTTCCGACGGGCAAAGCACTACTAGCTGCGGGCACTGCCAATCAAACCAAGCTGATCGGCGCACCGGTGAAGGGGGCTGTCTTCGATTTCGCGCCTGCTATCGACGAGTATCTCAAGACTCATTTATTCGGCGACATCTTCGAGCGCGACAACCTGGACTGGCAGAGCCGCGAGTTGGCGACGCTCGGGATGTTATCGGCCCTGCCTGGAGCCGAGGCGCAGTTGCAGTCGCACATGCGCGTCAGCATGAACGTCGGTCTGACCGCTGAGCAGTTACATCAGTTAACCAGTGTGCTGGCCGACCGGGCCGATGGTGCGAATGCACGGCGCGCGCGTCAGGCACTCGAACGGGCCCTTGAAGCTACTTCGCCCCGTTAGGCGTCGACGCCACAGCCTGCAACGTGTGCAGGGACGCGGACCTGCAACGCGGAAGAATTTCAAGCGCTGTAGACGCGCGAAATAAACGGAGCCGGCACTGCGCTGCCGAACCAGAAATCAGAAAGACGACGAGAATCATATGAAAAATCAATACTCACTGCTGCGGCATTTGTTCGCGGCCGTTACCTTGACTGCAGGCCTGGCCGCGCCGCTGGCGCATGCCCAGCAGCCGCTCCAGGTCGCCACTCCTTCCGGTCCGATCGCAGGATCGACGCTCAAAGGAATTGACGCCTGGCTTGGTATTCCATTTGCAGCGCCGCCAGTTGGCCAACTGCGATGGCAGCCTCCACAACCGGTCAAGCCTTGGACCGTACCAATTACGGCGACTACCATGCCTGGGGCCTGTGCACAGAACGCCGATCTGGGTGTATTCGCGCGTGCCGGTGGCAGCGAGGACTGCCTCTACCTCAACGTATATCGCAGTGCGGACGCAGCGCGTGCAGGGCAAAAATTACCCGTGTTTATCTGGATTCATGGCGGCGCCCTGCAGGTCGGGCAAGGCGGAGACTACGACCCAAGTAAATTGGCCATTAACGGCAAGGCTGTCGTCGTTACGCTGAACTACCGGCTAGGCCTGTTCGGCTTTTTTGCACATCCCGCCCTCGACGCGGAAGGCCACGATTTCGCTAACTACGGTCTGATGGACCAGCAAGCTGCGCTGCGCTGGGTGCAACAAAACATCGCTCTCTTTGGCGGTGATCCGGCGAATGTCACGATCTCTGGCGAGTCTTCGGGCGGCAATAGTGTCCTGGCGCACATCGCTGCGCCGCAGTCCGCGGGCCTGTTCCAGCATGTGGTTGCAATGAGTGGCGGAGGCATCATGGCCAGACATCCCGCATTCGGGGCACCACGTCCGCTGAACGTCGCACGTGACATCGGCACGCGCTTTGCCAAGGAAGTGGGATGCTCGAGTGGCGCCGCCGCCTGCATGCGCGCACTACCTACCAAGCGTATCCTCGATGCCCAGAAGCCCTATCTGCTTAACGAGTTCATTATCGACGGCAAGGTACTGCCGGTTCATCCATCGGACGCTTATCGCACAGGCCGTATCAATCGCGTGACGCTGGTAACGGGCAGTACCCGTGACGAAGGCACCTTCTTTATCGCGCTGCCGGAACTGGCTACCGGGAAAGCAATTACTGAGGCAGATTATCCTGTCCTGATCGAAAGCCAGTTCGGAAAAGCGCTTGCTCCCAAAGTGATACGCGAATACCCGCTGGTCAACTACGACAGCCCAAGCGAAGCGTTTGCCGCCACCTTAACTGACAGCATGTTCTCGTGCACCGGCCGCGCCATGCAGCGCGTGCTGGCCGACAAGATCCCCGTGTTCGCCTACGAGTTTAGCGATCGCACCGCACCTTCCTATGTCGATAACACGACTTTTCCGCTATTGGCCGCACATACTTACGAGTTGCCGTACGTGTTTCCCGGCTTCCGTGGGGGTGGTTACGCTGAGGTCAAGCTCAATCCATTGCAGGAAAAGCTTTCGGACCGCATGATTGGCTATTTCGCGAACGTCGCCCGGCTGCCAGGCGGACAGACCGAATGGTCGCGATACAACCTGGTGCAGGACAACGTCATGACCTTCGCATTACCAGACGCCCGAATGATTTCGGGCCGCTTTGCCCACGCGCACCACTGTGCATTTTGGGACAAGACCGGTACCTACTAACGCTTGGGACGTCAGCCATCATGGCAACTGTCACGCCAGCCCAGGTCTCCACCCGGGCTGGCTATTTTATGTGCAAACCTACGGGAACACCGTGCAAGCTTGAAACATTACCTGGTTAAAAGGCGTGCGTAATCCCGAGCTGGAAACCGATCAGCGATTTTCCGACTACGTCGCTGCCTTCGAGGTTTGCAGAGGGCGGCGCGGAGCCGCTAAAGCGAAAGCCAGCGTTCGCATCGTTCTTCAGCCAGCTTGCAAAAGCATATAGCGTGGTGCGCTTCGACGGCTCGTAAAAGCCGCCGACGTTCGCGCCCCGCGCTCCAGACGCCTGTCCGGATCGGTCGGAAATTACCCCCCACAACGCGCCCACACGAACCTTATTGCCAAATCGGTAATCAGCCGATATCTGGTAAATATGGAAAAGTGGATTGCTATTGCCATCAACAGTGGCATGAGTCACAAGCGCCTCGCCAGTCTCATTATTTGCACGCGTAAAGACGCCATAGATCGTGCCACTTCCATAGTCGTAAGTGGCATAGAAGTTATGAGACCGTTTTTTTTCTTCGGTAGCATTGGCTACGCGCGGTCGGCTGACCATGCCGGCATAACCGATACGATAGCGCCCCAGCGTCCGATCCAGCACGATCTGCGAGGTGCTTGCGCAGCGGTTGTTTGCAACGCAGTCTTCGGCAAGTGCATGATGCACAGCCAGGCGCATGCCATCGATGCGGGGTGATTGGTAGGAAACATCGTTATCAGTGCGGGCGAGCGATCCAAAACTATTGCGCACTGAGCCGAATGTAGTACTGGCAACGTAATCGTAAGCACCGCCCGCATAGAACAGCTCGGAATTCTGTCTTCCAATCCTGAACTCGCCGATTGCACTTTTGTGGCCAATCCACGCTTGACGATCAAAAATCCTGCCCGCAACAGCCTGTTCTCCGGAATCAGCACTGATTCCCTGTTCCAAGGCGTACGTAATTGCATTTCCATTTGCAAGGTCGTCGGTTCCGCGAACACCTATGCGACTACGAAGAATCGCCCCATCGTTGATCCCGACGATGGAATTTCCGCTGCTACTGTGGATGTATCCGAGTGATTGATCTACTCGTCCGTAGAAAACAACGCCAGAGTGCGCATGTGCATTAGCACAAATAAAAAAACTTGTGCATAGCGTAGCTACACCTATTTTGATGTGAATCATTCGAATATACTAGTACGCCGGGTGGTATCAGTGATCAGTCCAGCGCAAGACTGCAAAAATAGGCGATGCACGCCCCCAGGTTTTGCAAATGGGAGAATGCAAGATGCCATGAACGCCGCTAGCTGCTGCCGGCGTAGGGCCGGGGCACGACAGTTTGGATACTGTCAGATGGATCCGGGTAGGCCAGGCAACAGTTTGTCCAATGTGATGGGGTAATCACGTACCCGCACACCTGTCGCGTTATAGATCGCGTTGGCAATCGCAGCAGGGACGCCACTTATGCCAAGCTCTCCTACTCCCTTGGCTTTCAATGGCCCTGCCGTTGTATCGACTTCATCCAGGAAGATTACCTCCTGTTCAGGAATATCACCGTGCACCGGCACCTCGTAACCTGCCAGATCATGATTAACGAAAAAGCCACGCTGCTTGTCTACTACCAAGTGTTCCATTAAGGCAGCGCCGACACCCATCGTCATGCCGCCAATAATCTGGCTACGCGCCGCCATGGGATTGATGATCCGGCCTGCTGCGCATACCGCCAGCATGCGTCGCACTCGCACTTCGCCAGTAGCCGCATGCACGGCGACCTCAACGAAATGGGCACCAAAGGTCTGTTGCTCGAAACGTTTGGCCAGATCACCATATTCCATTGCATCCTCAGCGACGAGCTCGCCTGACACGACGGCATCCGTCAATGGACGGCTCGACCCTCCCAAGCGCACTCGCCCAGCGATGAATTCTATGTCGGGGCCCACCATGCCGAGACGGGCCGCAACCAAATCGCGCAATTTGATGCAAGCGGCGTATACGCCTGCCGTCGATGAAGCGGCGCCAAACTGACCACCTGATCCAGCACCATCGGGATCGACTGAATCACCCAGCTTGACCGTGACCTTGTCCAAGCCCACGCCCAGCATCTCGGCCGCGGTCTGGGCCATGATGGTATAGCTGCCAGTGCCGATGTCGGTCATGTCCGAAGCGACCGTCACTCGACCGTCGCGGCCCAGCGTAACCCTGGCAGCGGACTTAACCACCGGAGCACCCCGCACGGCCGCTGCCATCCCGATCCCGATTAACCATTGCCCTTCGCGGTGACGTCCAGGTTGCTTGCTACGCTTTTCCCAGCCAAAACGTTGTGCACCTTGTTGCATGCACTGCACCAATTGCCGGGCTGAGAAAGGCCGTTTCGGATCTTCGGGATCTACCTGCGTGTCATTCAGGATGCGCACGGCAACGGGATCCATACCAAGCTTCTCAGCTAGTTCGTCCATTGCGATTTCGAGGGACATCATCCCTGGCGCTTCGCCTGGCGCACGCATGGCGTTGCCTTCCGCTAGATCGAGGTGGCCCAGGCGCAACCGAGTCATTCGGTTGGCTCCGGCGTAAAGCACCCGCGTTGGCGCGGTAGCGGTTTCGGGTTTGGTCGTGATATTGCCAGACCAGCTTTCGTGACCAATTGCCGTGATACGCCCGCTTCGATCGGCCCCGATACGGATCCGCTGGATTGTTGCGGGACGATGCGAGGTGTTATTGAACATCATGTGACGTGCAAGCGTGACCTTCACAGGACGACCAATTCGACGGGCGGCAAGTGCGGCCAAGACTGCGTCGGCGGCAATAGAACCTTTACCGCCGAAGCCCCCTCCGATATAGGGCGAGATGACTCGGATGTTTTCTTTTGCAATACCTAGGGTAAGCGATATATCGCGGACGCCCCAAGTAACTAGCTGGATGGATGTCCACAGTGTCAGCTTGTCATCTTGCCAGTTGGCGACCGTCGCATGCGGCTCCATCATCGCGTGAGAATGATCCGGTGTTGTGTAACTGGCGTCAACCTTGATTGGTGCACCAGAAAAAGCAGTGTCGAAATCACCGACTGCGGTATCCCAGCCGGGTTCTTTGTACAAAGGCCGCTCAGGAGATTCCCCGCTCTTTACTTTTTCCAGATCGAAGCTGCCTCCAACGCGCTCGTAGTCGACACGGACAAGCTGCGCGCCGGCCCTGGCCTGCTCGAACGTCTCGGCAACAACCAATGCTACTGCTTGGTGGTAATGCTGGACATCAGGGCCAGCAAGAGCACGTACTTTGTAAAACTGCCCCATACCCAGCTTGCCGGCGTTCTCGGCGGTAACAACCGTGAGAACACCTGGCGATGCGCTGGCCCGACTGGTATCGATAGATTTGATACGTCCTTTCGGGATTGCAGCTCCGACAACAAAGCCAACAGCAGCGTTCGGCGCTGCCGCGTGCTGTTCATAAGCATAAGTTGCCTTACCGGTGACCTTCAGCTTGCCTTCGACGCGTTGCGTCGGCTTACCCACCACTTTAAGTTGGTCGATCGGATTACGAATCGCTGGTTTGTCGAATTTCATTTCGTGCTGCCCCTCGCTTCTGAAAGAATTCCCGCGAGCGTACGCTCGACCAGCGAAAATTTAAATGCATTCTGTTCGGTAGTGACTGCGCCCTCCAAGACACGTGCTGTTACCGGCGCGGCGCCACGAACCATGTGTTCCTCAGCCGCCTCCACACGCCAGGGCATCGGTGCTACCCCGCCCAATGCCACCTTGCCACGTCCATCTGGGTTGACAATCGCGGCAACCGATACCAAGGCGAAGGCGTAGGAAGCGCGATCGCGTACCTTGTAGTAAACATGCAAACCGCCAACTGGCGCCGGCAGCGATACTGCAGTAATCAGTTCATTGCGTTCCAGATTTGTTTCTACATGCGGTGTCGCGCCTGGAAGACGGTAAAAGTCTGCGATTGGGATCTTTCGAGTCGTGCCGTCACTACGCACAGTTTCGATCGACGCGTCCAGGATTCGCATGGCAACCGCCATGTCGCTCGGTTGCGTTGCGATGCAGCTTTGGCTGCCGCCGACGATGGCATGCTGGCGACTTACGCCGCTCAATGCACTGCATCCGCTCCCCGGGACACGCTTGTTACAGGCCTGATATGTATCGTAAAAATAAGGGCAACGCGTACGTTGTAGCAGATTGCCCGCTGTTGTTGCCTTGTTGCGCAGTTGGCCTGACGCGCCAGAAAGTAAAGCGCGCGCCAGTACGCCGTAGTCGCGGCGTACCCTCGCATCAGCAGCCAGATCAGCATTGCGTACCATCGCACCGATACGAATGCCGCCATCGGTACTTGGCTCGATTCGATCGAGCGACAGACGGCTAACGTCGATCAGGTGTCTCGGCGTCTCGATCTCCAGCTTCATCAGATCGAGCAAATTGGTGCCGCCTGCGATAAAACGGGCATGGGGCGTGCGTTTCGTTGCATCGATGGCTTCAGCAACGGTGCCGACACGTTCATAAGTGAACGACTTCATTTTCTCGCTCCCGCCACATCAACAATGGCATCAATGATGTTTGGGTAGGCGCCACAGCGGCAGATATTTCCGCTCATGCGCTCGCGTAATTCGGCGCGTGTTATGTCGGGATGTGCATTGAGATCGCCGGTGACATGGCTTGGTACACCAGCTTTGATTTCTGCCACTACTGCAACCGCCGAGCAGATTTGGCCAGGCGTGCAGTAGCCACACTGGAAGCTGTCATGCTTTACGAAAGCCAGTTGCATCGGATGCATATTGTCGGGTGTGCCCAGCCCTTCCACTGTGACGACATCGTCTCCGTCATGCATGATCGCCAGTGAAAGGCACGAGTTAATGCGGCGCCCATTGACAAGGACAGTGCATGCGCCGCACTGGCCTTGGTCACATCCTTTCTTGGTACCTGTCAGGTGCAAATTCTCGCGCAGTGCGTCGAGCAGCGAGGTTCTGGAATCGAGTTCCAACTGCCGGCGTTTGGTGTTGACTGTCAGCGAAATGCGTGTAGCTTGTGGCTTTTCCTGGACCTCGTCCGCGTGCACGGCAGCCGGGATCGTCATAGTGGCAGCGGTGCCTGCACTAGCGGCCAAGAATCCTCTTCGGGAGATGGATAATGCGTCTTCATTGACCATACCGTAATTCCTAACGTCTAAAAGTTTTTCAAATTCACTCTAACGCGAAAGAAAACCGCTGGTTAGCTGTCCTAGTGCGATACGGTGATGAGGAAAATTCATGAGTGATGTTTCGGCGACTGACGCTAGCAACGCGTTGCGTTGCTAATCCACATCCGAAGTGGTCGACTACACGTCGCCAGTGCACCATCGCCACGGTAGGTTAAGAGACGCTGTCCTGTGCTCTAGACCGTATTCCGACGAAACTCGGGTTCAAGTTGCTGTTCAATGCTCGTGGGTCGCCGCGTCATCGATTGGACTCATGTAATCCTGATCGCTGACCTTTTCCAACCACACGACGTTGACACCGTCGAGTGCCTCCTGGATCGCGATGTGGGTCATTGAAGTAGTCGACGTGGCACCGTGCCAGTGCTTGTGGCCGGGCGGACACCAGACAACGTCGCCTGTTCGTATTTCTACCTTCGCCTCACCCTCGCATTGGGTCCAACCACAGCCGGCGGTTACGATCAGCGTCTGGCCTACTGGATGGGTATGCCAAGCAGAACGTGCCCCTGGCTCAAAAGTCACGCTTGCACACGAAACGCGTGCGGGCGCCGGCGGCGTGTTCAGTGGGTCGATACGAACGGTGCCGGTAAAGTACTGCTCCGGGCCTTTTGTCGAGGGCTGTGAGCCTACACGTTTCAGTTCCATGTCCGTTCCTTATATGTATTGGCGTTCGAAGGGCTGTCGTCTAAAACCTTTGCCTGGCTGGCTACACTGCGCTGGAGCTTCTACAGCGAGAGCCCGTTCAGGAAACGCGTAAAGTGTTGCACGTTCGCGTATACCTGATGCGTGCGTTTCCTCAGATCGCTCAAACCGCACTGGCGCAGAAGTAGCAACTAAATTTCTGGCCGCCTTTACAAAGCGAGCCTGCAGACTTCACTTTAACGAAGCTTGTCCTGGACTCGTAGAGCGCAATTCCGCTAAGAGTCATGCAATAAACTAATAAGTGCCAGGATGGTCGAGCAGCATTGCGTCGCCGCTACAATAGAGAGATCGGGGCTTACCGCCTACTAAGCGTCTTGACAGAGCAAGTATGAGTTGGGCTGCTACGCTGGCGATTTTCGGCCCGCGCCACTGCCGTGCCAATCCGAAATTAATCCCATTGGCTGACGCCTGGCTACAAAGAGACAGGGTGTGTAATTTTCGCCGCCTATAGCGGGGGCTGCTTTTGATCTTGGATCAACCGGTCGCCGCAAGAAGTTTGCTGAACCGCTCAGCAGCCGTTCGGTATCCTGACGTTGTCTCAGCCGCTCATTTAATTTGCAGGATTCATTGGGTTGGTCCTGCGAGTATGCTGCGACATCGACACCTTTCGTGAAGCAGGCAATCGCGTCGACACTATGCTTCGATGTCGCAGAACTGGTCACGTCCTGCTGACTTCGCCTGATAAAGACGGCGATCAATCCGGTCGAGGAACACCTTGGCGTCATCCTGGGCACCGGGAACGATCGTGCCGATGCCCATGCTCACGGTCACGAGCCGGCCGACGCCGGAGCAGGCGTGCAAAATCTCTTGCGCCGCCAGCAGCTCACGGCAGCACTCAGCCTTGCTCCAGGCCGCCTCCCGGTCTGTGCCAGGCAACAGCAAGACGAATTCCTCGCCACCGAGACGGGCACACAGGTCGTCCGGATCGGATGCTGCGGCGTCGATAGCCTGGGCCACGCGCCGCAGGCACTCGTCACCTTGCACGTGACCATAGTGATCGTTGTACTGCTTGAAGTGATCGATATCGATGATCACGAGAGACAGCGGGTGACCGCTGTCGCGCGCTTTTACCCATTCCACGGGATAGACAGTGTCGAACATGCGTCTGTTGGCGACACCGGTAAGGCTGTCGCGGTACGACAGCAGCTCGAGTTCGCGCTGCAACTGAACAATCTTGTCTTCGGCCTCTTTTCGCGCCGAGATGTCAAACATGAAGCCGACTAGTGACTCCACACTGCCGTCAGGGCGGCGCACGACGTTAACCACATCCCGGATCCAGACATGGTCGCCTTGATACGTAATGGCGCGGTAGTCAGCCTCATGGTCAACGCCCTTTTGCGATTGCGCCACGCAGAACTCGACCGTTTTCTGACGATCTTCCTCATGGATGCGATTGGCCCAGTCGTCCACGGTCAGCCAGCTTGCCTGGCTCCATCCCAGCAGTTCTTCGATCTGCGGACCAATGTAGGTAAACCGCATCGTCGCCCAGTCTATTCGCCACGGAATTGCCTTGGTAGATTCCAATAGCGTCCGGTATACGCCGGGATCTTCACAAATAACCGACGGAGGAATTACAGGTGGCAAAGTCATAAGCAAGTGGGCTCAAATGGTCTGTACCTTGGGTTGCGCATGCTGTCTTTCTTCAACAAAAACCATCAAATGGATATCCTTGAAAGTGGGCCCGTCTCCCACCCGCACGAGGCCGTCATGCCAGCATGATAGGTTGCTGTTATGAAAAAGTCACGTACTGTCAATACCGCTAGCTGCGGGACAGAAGCAACCCTTCAACTAACGATGACAGACGTGACGGTGAACAAGAAGCCGAAATGATCGAGCCAATGAATTGGTTTGGATCTGTGTAACCACCCGCCCGCCTACGGCTCCCTCAGTAGCTTGAACTGCCTCGCCTGCCGGTGATACGTATCCACCGACTGCTTGACATACCGCGTGAGCGCATCGCCCGTAAGCGCAAACGGATACAACCCGGCCTGCGCGCGCATTTCCGCGAACGCGGGCGAGCTCTCGACGCCATCGAACGCCTTCACCCAGCGCCGGTAATCCGCCTCGCGCACGTCGGGCCCCATCCAGACGCCGCGGATGACCGGCCAGACCACGTCGTACCCCTGCTCGCGCGCCGTGCGCACGCCGGCCAGCGCACCCGGCAAACGCCCTTCGGACAGCACCGCCAGCACGCGCACATTGCCGGCTCTGGCTGCCAGCAGCGCTTCGGACGTGTCGCCCGACACTGCCTGCACATGCCCTGCCCCCATCGCGATGAATTGCTCGCCGCCGCCTTCAAGGGCGACAAAGCGCAGCTTGCGCGGATCCACGCCGGCCATCCGGGCCAGCAGCGCCATCTTGATCCAGTCCTGGCTGCCGACGGTGCCGGACATGCCGATCAGGACCTGCTTCGGATTGCGCTTGATCGCACCCAGCAGGTCGGACAGTGTCTTGTAAGGGGAATCGGCGCGCACGGCGACCATGCCGTAGTCGGCGCCGAAGGCCGCAACCCAGCGCACATCGTCGACGTCGGCCTTGCCGAATTTGCCCAGCGCGAGATTCAGGACCGAGCCGCCCGAAAACGTGACGAGCGTATTGGCTTCGCTGCGCCTCTGCGAGACGACCGAGTGCCAGGCCACGGCGCCCACGCCCCCGGGCAGGTAGCTGAGCGTGAGTTCAGGCGCGCCCGGTTGGTCGTGCAGGGCTTTTTGCGCCAGCTTGCAGGTGAGGTCCATGCCGCCGCCGGGCTTCGACGGGATCAGGCATTCGGCGGCGCCGGCGTGCGGCAGGCCGCCGAGCGCCAGCATGGTCAACAGGAAGACGTGCGAGGTTTTCATGGCGCCCATGATACCGCCGCACGGTGCCGCCTGGCGGTACTAGAAGCGGTGCTGCATGCCCGCGGTGATGCCGCTCTGGGTCGATCCAAAGCCCGGATCGTCGCGCGACAGGCCGATCAGCTGGCCGTTGTCCGCCTTTGCGTGCGCCAGCGACAGGTACAGGTCCGTGCGCTTGGACAGCGCCAGCATGGCGCGCGCGACGAACATCGTCGGGTCGGCGTCGAGATTCGAAGGCAGGTTCTTCGTGTTGATGTGATACACCGCGCCAGTCAGCGTGACCGCGTCGATCGTGCGCGTGATGCCGCCCCAGTAGGTGTCGCCGCGCAGGTCGGCCAGGTTGGTACGCCCCTGCGCCATCTTGTAGCCGCGCTTGCCGGCCGTGTAGCGCCACGGGCCGGTGCGGTAATCCACCGCCACGTGGTACGCCGTCGTCTCGTCGAGCGCATTCGTGGCGATGCCCTCGATCGGCGTGCCGTCGATCCGCTCCCACGACGCCATCACGCCCAGGCCGTCGCCGAACCATGAGCCGCCCAGCGCCAGCTTGCGCCCTTCGCGCGAGCTGCCCGAGCGTTCGCCCAGGCCGACCGTGGCGCCGTAGGTGAAGCCGCCCGTGCGCCCCGTGTACTTGATCAGGTTATCGAACTGGGTCGTCATGCCGTAGCGTGATGGCCGGGTGGCGCTGCCGCCCGTGGCCCACGAGTAGTTCGGCGCAAAGCCCAGCGGATCGAACTTGATCACCAGTTCATACACGGTGGTGAACGAACGGCCGATGACGATCCGGCCCAGGTCATTCTCCAGTCCCACGTAGGCCTGGCGCTTGAAGACCGCGCCGTCGCTGGCGCCCGTGTCGAGCAGGATGCCGCCTTCGAGGTTGAAGACGGCTTTCAGGCCGCCACCCAGGTCTTCGCTGCCGCGAAAGCCCCAGCGCGACGTGTTCTTGCCACCCGAGATGACGCGCACCACGTTGCCGCCGTCTTCGCCGGCATGGTTGACGAATTCCGCGCCGGCGTCGATCAGGCCATAGACCTGGACGTTGCTCTGGGCGAGGACGGGTGCGGAAAGGGACAGCGCTGCCAGGACGGCAAGCGCGAGGGCCGATTGTTTCATGTGTCTCCGAACGTTGTTATGGGTATCTGCTGCAGCTGGGTCGCTGCTTGTGGGCCGACTATAGGGGCGCGCGCCTTTCAGTTCGCTTTCAGTGCCGCTTTTCGGGAAAGCCGCTTTGCGTTTACACTGGCGCGATGAGAATCCTGCTCGTTGAAGACCATGTCGAACTGTCCCATTGGGTATCCAAGGCCCTGCGCGACGCCAAGCTGACCGTTGAATGCGCGGCCACCGGCGCCGATGCCGACGCCCTGCTCCACACCCAGGACTACGCCCTGGTGATCCTGGACCTGACGCTGCCCAAAATGGACGGCCTGGACGTGCTGCGCCGGTTGCGCGCGCGCGGCGGCGCGCGGGGCGGCACGCCGGTGCTGATCCTGACTGCGCGCGGTGGCCTCGAAGACCGCGTGCAGGGCCTGAACCTGGGCGCCGACGATTACCTGCCCAAGCCGTTCGAGCTGGCCGAACTCGAAGCCCGCGTGAAAGCGCTGCTGCGCCGCCGCAGTGGCAACGAGGCGCTGGTGCACGAATGCGGCGGGCTGCGCTTCGACACCGTCTCGCGCATGTTTACCATTTGCGGCGAAGCGCTCGCACTCACGCCGCGCGAGCACGCCGTGCTCGAAGCGCTGATTGCGCGCCCGGGCCGCGCGCTGTCGAAAGAAAAGCTGTTCGACGAAGTGTTCGCGCTGGCCGACGACGTCAACCTCGACGCCATCGAGCTGTATATCCACCGCATCCGCAAGAAGCTCGACAAGTTTCCGGATGCCCGCGCGATGATCGTCACGCTGCGGGGCATCGGCTACCTGATGCAAGAGCGGCCCGATTGAGCGGCCGCCCGCGATGACACTGCGCGCATCCCTGCTCCAGATTACCGCCGGGCGGCCACTGGGCAGCCTGCGCGGGCAGCTGCTGCGCTGGCTGATCCTGCCGCTGGTACTGCTTGTCGCGCTCAACGCGGTGTCGCTGTACCGCGACGCCCTCGAGGCGGCCGATGTCGCCTACGACCGATCGCTGCTCTCGTCCACGCGCGCGCTGGCCGAGCGGGTTTCGGTCCAGGATGGCAAGGTCGTCGCCAACGTGCCCTACGTGGCGCTCGACAGTTTTGAGACCGACACGCTGGGCCGCATCTATTACAAGGTCACGGGCCTGCAGGGCGAAACCGTGTCGGGCTACGACGACCTGCCGCCCGTGCCAAAAAACGTGCCGCGTACCGACCTGTATCCGGCGCTGGTGCGGTTCTACCACGCCACCTACAACGGCGAGCGGGTGCGCATCGCGGCGCTGCTGCAGCCGGTCTACGACGATTCGATGCGCGGCATCGCCCTGATCCAGGTCGGTGAAACGCTCGACGCGCGCCAGGCGCTGTCGCGCGATATTCTGTTCAGTACCCTGCTGCGCCAGGCGCTGCTCGTGCTTGCGGTCGCGGCGATGGTGTGGTTCGCCGTGCGCTTGGTGCTGCGGCCCCTGATGCTGCTGAAGAACGAGGTCGAAACGCGCGCGCTGTCCGACCTGTCGAACATCGACCCGGCGCTCGTGCACAAGGAAGTACGGCCGCTGGTGGCGGCCATGAACGGCGCGATGGCGCGCACGCAGGACCTGATCGCCAGCCAGCGCCGCTTCATCGCCGACGCCTCGCACCAGTTGCGCACCCCGCTGGCGGTGCTCAAGACCCAGGCCGAACTGGCCCTGCGCGAAAACGATCCGGCCGCGATGCGCGCCATTGTCGGCTCGATCGCCGGCACCACCGACGGCGCGATCCACCTGGCCAATCGCCTGCTGACGCTCGCCCGCATCGAGCATGGCAGCGGCAGCACGCCCGACGCGCCGGTCTCGCTGGCAGAGGTGGCGCGCCAGGTCGGGCTGGAACTGGCGCTGCCGGCGGTACAAAAAGGGATCGACCTGGCGCTCGAAGCCGATGCCGACGATCTCACCACGGTGCCGGGCCAAGCGCTGCTGCTGCATGAAATGGTGTCGAACCTGGTCGACAATGCGATCCGCTATACGCCCGCTGGCGGCAGCGTGCTGCTGCAGGTCGGGCGCGCTGGCGACCAGGTGGCGCTCACGGTCAGCGACAGCGGGCCGGGCATCGCAGCGGCCGACATGGACAAGGTGTTCATGCCGTTCTACCGCGCCCAGGCGACGCTCGAAGCCAATCCGGGCGGCACCGGACTGGGACTGGCCATCGTGCGCGATATCGCCAACCTGCATGGCGCCGGCATCACGCTGGGCCAATCCGGCAATGGCCATGGCCTGAGCGTGCGCGTGATATTCCCCGCGCCGGCAATCGTTGAAGCGTCAAGTGCACTGAAAGCCAATTGAAAGGCACGCACGCCTATAGTTGGTGCAAACAGCAGCACACCAACGACAACGATCGGAGACACCATGCACTTCCCTGCCCCCGCGCACGCCGCCCTGGCCGCGCTTTCCCGCCCTTGAACCGCGCCTGACAAACACGGCGCGCGATCGACCGTGCATCGGTCTGCATGAAGCAGCCCTGCACCACAGCCCCACGCGCCACCTGCACCAACACCACGGGCCCCAGCGGCCCACACACCGCGTGCGGCAAGCGCACCGGCAAGGAGAATGATGATGATGTTGACCATCCTGGCGTATTCCATGGTCGTCGTGTTCATGTACCTGATCATGACCAAGCGCCTGCCGGCGCTCGTGGCCCTGATCGTGGTGCCTATCGGGTTCGGCGTGATCGGCGGCTTCGGCCCGCAACTCGGCCCGATGATGCTCGACGGTATCCGCAACCTGGCCCCGACCGGCGTCATGCTGATGTTCGCTATCCTGTACTTCGGCATCATGATCGATTCGGGCCTGTTCGACCCGGTCGTGCGCCTGATCCTGAAGATCGTCGGCGGTGACCCGTTCAAGATCGTCGTCGGCACTGCCGTGCTGGCGATGTTCATCTCGCTCGACGGCGATGGCGCCACGACCTACATGATCACCGTCGCTGCCATGCTGCCGCTGTATGTACGCCTTGGCATGAGCCGCCTGGTGCTGGCCTGCGTCATCATGCTGGCGGGCGGCGTCTTCAACATCCTGCCATGGGGCGGCCCGACGGCGCGCGCCGCCACCGCCCTCGGCGTGGACGTCAGCGACATCTTCGTGCCGATGATCCTGCCGATGGCCGTTACCTCCCTCTGGGTCGTGTTCGTGGCTTGCGTGCTGGGCATGAAGGAGCGCAAGCGCCTGGGCATCATGACGCTGCCGACGCAGGCTGAAAAAGCGGAAAAAGCGGCCCAGGCAGCGCAGAACGTCGCCGTGCTGCAGCCGGCCGTGGGCGCTGAAATGAACGGCACCACCGGCCACTGGAGCCCTGCCGCCGCTGCATCAGCGCGCGATGGCAATGTGCACCAGCTGGCGGGCGGACGGATCGAATCCACGGTGACGTCGTCGGCTGAACCGGCGCTGGCCACCGGTGGTGGTAACGGTGGTGGCGATGACAACGACGTCTCGAACGCCGCGATCAAGCGCCCACGGCTGATCTGGATCAACTTCGCGATGACGACCCTGTTGATGGTGTTCCTGATCAAGGGGGTGCTGCCACTGCCCGTGCTGTTCATGATCTTCTTCGCCGTCGCGATCATGATCAACTACCCGGGCCTCGAAGAGCAGAAGGAGCGCATTGCGCACCATGCCGCGAACGTGTTGCCGGTGGTGTCGCTGATCTTCGCGGCCGGTATCTTCGTCGGCATCCTGCAAGGCACCAAGATGGTCGATGCGATTGCGCTGTCCGTCATTGCCGGCGTGCCCGACTGGATGGGTCCGTACCTGGCGGTCGTCACAGGCCTCTTGAGTATCCCGTTCACGTTCTTCATCTCGAACGACGCGTTCTACTTCGGCATTGTGCCGGTGCTGGCCAAAGCGGCCGAAGTGTATGGCATCACGGCGGCAGAAATCGGCCGCGCCTCGGTGATCGGCCAGCCGGTCCACCTGCTCAGTCCACTGGTTGCATCGACCTATCTGCTGGTCGGCATGTGCAAGGTGGAGTTTGGCGACCACCAGCGCTTCACGCTGATCTGGTCGATCTCGGCTGCGCTGGTCATGCTGGTGGCGGCGCTGGTGTTCGGCGTGGTCCCGCTGATGGGCAGCGCCGCGTAATCCGACGGGGCGCGGCGGCATATACTTGCCAGATGCCCGCGCCCCACGATCTTCCTGAATCCCC
>Ga0265798_10001784_pt1 | contig 32696 bp, 38 predicted proteins | sample P3T30metagenome_FD_192430 | JGI IMG/M metagenome (GOLD analysis project Ga0265798, IMG submission 192430) | Plant litter microbial communities from East Loma Ridge, Irvine, California - P3 T30 | ecosystem: Environmental > Terrestrial > Plant litter > Unclassified | place: USA: California... | reverse complement strand
GAAACCGCCCGGGTTCAACGCAAAATGAAGCGTTTCCATGACCCGTTCCTGGGCAGTGCCGTTGAGGTAGATCAGCATATTGCGGCAACTGGCCAGATCAAGGTGCGAAAACGGAGGATCTTTGAGCACGTTATGCGTCGCAAAAATGATCATTTCGCGGATCTCGCGCTTTACCAGGTATTGCTCGCCCTCCATGGTGAAAAAGCGCTGAAGCCGTTCCGGGGAAACATCGGCGGCGTCGTTGATCGTGTACAATCCGGCACGCGCAAAGTTGATGGCATTTTCGTCGATATCGGTAGCAAAGATCTGCACTTTCGGCGGATCGATCATGTTGGTCATGCGCTCGGAACACAGCATTGCAAGCGAATACGCTTCCTCTCCGGTGGCGCATCCGGCAACCCAGATACGGATCTGATACGGTTCTTTCTTTTCCAGGAAAATCCGCGGAAGGATATCCTGCTCCATGGTTTCGAAAGGCTTTTTGTCTCGGAAGAAATTGGTGACCGAAATCAGCAGGTCTTTCAGCAAACTGTGCGCTTCTTCCGGATGCTGCGTCAGATAGGCAGCATATTCCACCAAACCAGGCAATTGCCGTATGTTGATGCGCCTCTCGATCCGTCTGAGCAGCGTCGGCCTTTTGTAATTCGAGAAATCGTGACCCGTCTGAAGGCGGAGCTGCATGAAAATGATCCGAAGCGATTCCTGGGAGTCATCCGGTTTTTCGGCCGTTTCCTCCGGAATATCGATCGTCCCGAGGCTGTTCTTATATGCGATGATGCAGGCCGGGAGCTTGGAAACCGATACGATATCGTCAATAAGCCCGGTGGCGATCGCATTGCGCGGCATGTCGTTATAGGTGGCTTCGCGAGGGTTCTGGACAAAAGCCGCGCCTCCTCTTTCTTTTATGCGTTTTATGCCCATCGAGCCGTTGGCGCCCGTTCCGGAAAGAATGACGCCCACGGCCCTGGAGGTATGCGATTCGGCAAGCGTCCTGAAAAAAATGTCGACCGGCGCCCTCCTGTCCTGAGTGGTCAGGTTCGGAGAAACCGTAATATGGTTATCCTGCATTTCAAGATGCTGATTCGGCGGTATCACGTACACCGTATCGGGACGGACTTCCACGCGCTCTGTCACCTGCTGGACCGGAATGCTTGCCGTCGTTTTCAAAACTTCCGTAAGCTGGCTGTCGTGATCAGGCGAAAGATGCAGGATTACGACATAAGCGATGCCGGAGTCATGTGGCACATTCTCGAAAAAAGTCGTCAAAGCTTCTACTCCTCCTGCCGACGCTCCGATTCCCGTAATCAGAAAAGAATCCTGGCCGGATTTATTGTCATTTTTTTTATTGTTTGATTTCGCTGCCATTTTGACTTTTGGACTAGGAATTTTAATTTTCGATAGGCGAAACGGTATTGCCCGCCTGATGTTTTGGTGTACTTAGTATCGTCTCGCGCAAAAGGTCGCTTTTTTTGGACATTTCCTTTGCACGCTTAAAATATTCGGCGGCGCGCCTCGACTCGTTCATTTCGGCAAAATGATCGCCCACATGGTTCAGGAGCATCACGTTTTCCTCGAGGCCCCTGATCGCATTGTAAATACTGTCCTCGATATTTTCATTGACGGCCATGAGTAATGTTTCCGCGGAAAAAGCATGGCCCGTATGACAACGGTAACGTGCTCTTGCGCCCTCGGTTATCTGGGCCAGAACGCCGTGGCATTCCGGGCATGTAAACGGGGTAAGCTCTCCCATCTGAAAAACGCCGGTCCGGAACGCATTTTCCCCTTCGGCGATTTCGATCTCTTTTTTCGTGAGTTCGTCCTTTGTCGATTCACCTGCGGGCGAAGCGATTTCCGTTTCGCAAAGATCGGTCAGCAGGTCCGCCATTTCGGCGATCGGTACGATATGGTCTACGGCTACGTCCCGAATGGCGATGGCAGGCATCGACGGTACGACCGCTTCCCGTGGATCCTGTACCACGGCAAGACCTCCGTTCTGCTTGATCGTCCAGAGCCCGGCAACACCGTCGTCGAGCGCACCGGAAAGGATTACCCCGATGACCCTGTTTCCGTAATGATAGGCCGCCGACCGGAAAAGCGGATCGATGGCCGGCCGGAATAAATTTTCCTTCGGTCCTTTTTTAACGCGTATCGTATCGTTTTCGATTAGAAGATGATGGTCGGGAGGTGCCACGTAAATACGCGATTTATGAATCGGTTCACCGTCTATAGCATTTGCGGCAGGCAAGGGGCCGTGCTGGCTCAACACTTGCGGCAGGATCCCGCTGATGTCCGGGGAAATATGCCATACGATAAAAATAGAGGCATCCAGGTCTGGTGAAAATCCCGATACCAGTTTTTTTAGCGAATCAAAGCCGCCGGCAGATGCACCGATCACAATTATGTTCCGTTTATTCATGAATATGTAAGTTTATCGGTCATTTACATCATAAGATTTGGAAACCGGAATGTAACAATAAAAAGTGCTTCCCTGGCCGGGAACGCTTTCCGCTTTCATAAAACCCTGGTGCATGCGGGCGGCCTTGAGGGCAAGAGCCAGTCCCATACCGGTACCGCGATAGGCCGTCGGCGGGTTGAGCCGTTCGAACAACCCGAAAATCCGATCGCGTTGTGCGGGCTCGAATCCGATACCGTTATCCATGAAAGTAATGCAGTAATATTCTTCGTCAGGACGCGCTTCTTCATACGGAATATTGCCTCCGCAGACCTTCTCGCATCGAACGGAAACCTGAGGAATTTTGTTCTCAAGGTGAAATTTCAGGGCGTTGGTTAACACCTGTTTTAAAAGCTGCTGCAGCGCTTTCGGATAACCGGCGATGACGGGCATGGCTTCGATCTGGATCCTGGCGCCGGTTTCCGTGATCTGAGGCTTGAGCTTGTCGATGATTTCCCTGAGCAGCGAGGTCATATCGACTTCCTGCAATTCTTCACGCGCGTTGAGCGACAGGTAGTTCGCGACGTCATCCGTCAGAAGGCTCATGCGCTGGACGCTTTCCTGGATCCGGCGGAAATGCCCGCGGCCGCTGTTGCTGAGCTGGCCGGCTTCGTTGGTTTTGATATGTTCCGCAAACGTATAAATTTTGCGCAGCGGCTCTTTGAGATCGTGAGTGGCGATCTTGGCGAAGGTTGCCGTTTCTTCGTTCGCATACTGCAAGGCCGTGTATTGGATTTGCAGGCGGTTGTTCAGTTCCTTGAGTTCGTTTTCTGCCTTGATCCGATGCGCTACGTCGTGGATGATCTGCAGGACGCCGTTTATCGAGCCGTCTTTGGTCTTTAGCGGGACGAAATGGGTTTCGAAATAGCCTTCAAGATAAAATCCCGGCCCCGACGGAAGAAACGTTTTTTGTCCTTTAAGTGCCTGTTTCAACGCATCTTCAAGGCCCGGCGTTTCGGTGGCGGACGGGAAAATTTTGAAAAAAGGCTGGCCGATTACATCCTCGAACTTCCGGTCGGACCATTGCTCGGTAATCGCGTTCCAGGATATGATATTGAGATTGGGATCGAGCGCCACGAGGCTGTCGATACTGGCATGCGTAATGCTTTCTGCCAATTCGCTGCGGGTTTTCCAGTCTGTATTTTGAAAGGACAGTGATTTGCCGTACCGCTCCGATCCAAAATTACTATTGTGCTCCATGATGTGTAGTATTAACCTGAATTATCAGCAACCACAACATCACAATATACATTTTGGGGACTGGTAAAACGGTATGTATAATGTGGTACTATGAAATGCAAGCGTTACGAGACCGTAGCACTTCTGTTAACGCAAGTTACGATTTTAATGTTAAGAAATAGATGAATTTCACTTGATTTATCGGTAATCCGACGCATTCCGACGGCCAAAATCTTCAAATGATAACAGCCCGGGAATCAGTAGAATACCAGATAAATTGTTGTAAAATACAAGAAGTTGTGGTTAGCGCACTTGCATCCGATCTATAACTTGCCGGAAATCTGCAAGCCATGAAAGACATTCACCTACCTCAGCATCAGTTAAAAACAGTCGCCGCCGTCTTCGAAAAAATATTGGGAGCCTGCTCCGTCTATATATTCGGATACCGCTCTAAAGACACCCGGTCCACAGGAGCGTTTCCGGTTATCGCCACGGATCCGGACAACGCGCAAATCTTTATTCTCGCCTTTTCGGATGTGACGAACGACGGCCTCGCCGGAACCATTTCAGACCTGATCTCACGCCAATGCGACGGTTTGGTCTGTACGATTCTGCTTCACAAGTTGAGTGCGCTGGGAACGGAATCTCCTAACATGCGATGGTTCTTCGACAGGATTCTCCGGCGCGGACGGCGGCTTTGTCTCGACAGGCAAAACGTTCCCTACCTGGACTTCGACGGCTTCACATCCAAAAATCAGGACGAAATAAGAAAATACTGGCATAAATGTGAAGCCGTGGCCGCGTTTTATCTGGAAAGCGCATCGGAAAGCCAACGCGTAGAGGTCGGACTCATTAAGGTTTCGATGCTGTCGATCGCAATGGAATTCGTTGCTTTGGGACTCATCAGAATATTTTTCGGATACAGCCCGAACCGTTACAACCTCAGGTTCCTGTTCGCCCTCTGCGGCTATTTTTCAGATCTGCCCGGCAGATTTTTCGCATCAGCCGGCCATCCGGACCCTCGTTTCAAATGTCTTTTCGCGCCGCCGACAATGCTTCGCCATTGGAACGATCTTGGGATGAACGAACAGGATTTCGACATTTTACTGGCAACCTGCCGCGAATTTCTGGAACAGTCGGCAAAATGGGCAAATATTGAATTGAGTAAACTTGTAACTTTAAAACCACAAAATCATGAAAACTGAAAGCCTGGAAATTCCGCAACATCTCGCCGATATTGCGTCCGATCACTTCCGCTTGCTTAAACCTGCAAATCTGAAAAGGAAAATTGATACAGTCGAACTTCGCCTAAGCGGATATTCGGATGTGATGTACCTGATCGCCGATATCGTAAAAGTCTCTATCCTGGCACTTGATGCGGCAGGCGACAGCCATCGGTCTATTCCCGACCCGCCGTCGAATATCGGCGGGATCCTGTCGGTCATTCTCGACCTGATTCCATACGAGGAAGCGGAATTGCTGGATAAAATCCGATATTCCGTCCTGACATCCGATAAAAGCGAAAGCGACGACTGGGATTTCCTTTTGAGAAGCGCCACGCTGTTTCCTTTGCCGGTTTCGAATGCCTGACAGGGAGCTTTCAGGCGCTTATTTATATTTAGGTTCGGTATGAGCCAATTATGTAAATTTGGGTCCGAACATTCGCAGTCGGCACGTCCGCTGATACACTTAAACCAAACCTGATTCCAATGTCCTACTGTTTTTTCATCGAAGGCATGCAGCCCGAGTCGCGCAAGCAATTGCACAAGAATTACCACGACAACCATTATGGGTTTCCGATACAGGACGACAACGAGCTTTTCGGGCGCCTGATCATGGAGATCAACCAGGCCGGCCTGAGTTGGGAGACGATCCTGAAAAAAGAGGAGACATTCCGAAAGGCCTACGCCGGATTCGATGTTGTAAAAGTTGCGGCTTTCACCGATGAAGATCGCGAACGGTTGCTGAATGACGCCGGAATCATCCGAAACAGGCTAAAGGTAAATGCCGCAATCGAAAACGCCAAAACCATTCTGGAACTCCAGAAAGAGTTTGGGTCATTTGAAAAATGGCTGGTGCACCACCATCCGAAAACAAAGGAGGAATGGGTAAAATTGTTCAAGAAAACGTTCCGGTTCACGGGTGGTGAGATCGTCAACGAATTTTTGATGAGCATCGGATTTTTGCGCGGCGCCCATACCGAAGATTGCCCGGTTTACCAAACCGTCCTGAAATCAAACCCGATGTGGACGCAATAATCAGCTGAACATGCGATTGGCTTTTTCCAGAGCTTGCGCCATGTCGATCCCTTCGCCCAGCGTAGGCAGGAAAATGTCCCCTTCAGATCTGACGCGGGCCACGGCATTCTCTATCGTGAAGTCCTTCATCGACAGGCCGGCTTTGACCTCGTCCCAATGCAACGGCATCGAAACCGTAGCGCCGGGCTTGGGGCGAAGCGAGTAAACGCTGGCGATCGTGGCCCCGGGACGGTTTTGGAGAAAATCGAGGTACATTTTTCCGCCGCGGTTCTTGATCTGGCGTTCCAGGCTCGTAAACTCCGGGAATTCCGTGTGGACGAGCGTGACGATCAGCTTGGCGAACATTTGGGACTGGTCGTACGAATATTTCGCGCCAAGCGGAACATAAATATGGATTCCGGTCGATCCCGATGTCTTCACATAGGCCGGAACATCAATCGCATCCAGGATTTCCTTGACCTTTTGCGCGGCCTGAATGACTTGTTCGAACGTATTTTTGTCCGGATCGAGATCGATCACGCAATAATCGGGATTGTCGGGATGTTCGACCGTACTGAACCAGGGATTCATTTCGATGCAGCCGAGCGATGCCATCCACAACAGCGTATCTTCTCCACGGCCAACGAGAAATTCCTTGTTTTCGCCGTCGCTTGTGGTGTACGGAAACGTTTCGGCGAAATCAGGCGCTTTGCCCTTGACGTCTTTCTGGTAAAAACTCTTGCCTTCTATGCCGTTCGGGAAACGGTTCAGCGACATAGGGCGTCCGTTTAGGTGAGGCAAAATATATTCTGCCATCTGGTAATAATAGTTGAACATGTCGCGCTTGGTATAGCCTTCAGCCGGCCAATACACTTTGCTGAGGTTGCTGAACTTGATGTTGTTCCGGTCGATTTTCTTGACCTGGGTTTCCTCTTTCGGATTCAGCAGCGTCTGACGTCCGGCATTTTTAGGTGCCGATACGATCTTAGCCGATTTCTTTTCCGGTTTGGACGGCTTTTCAACCTCGACGATATTTTCGGTTTCCGATGCAGATTCGCGCACGACATCTTTCGGACGCTTATCCGGGCGCAGGCCTTCGAACGACGGATGTCGGAAAACGCCGTCGGACGTAACTTCGGTAAAACTCACTTCGCCAACCAGTTCCGGCTTGAGCCAGGTTGCGGTCGCTTTCGGCGGATTCGGCCGGAAACGCGAAGGTTTGTTGATATCGGGATCGGACGAAAACGGATTTTGTTCCGAGATCAGCGGCTTGAACGCTTCCATGATTTCCTTTTGGGACTTATCTGAAAATCCCGTTCCCACTTTGCCTACATATTGCAATTCGCCTTTTTCATAAACGCCAAGCAACAAAGCGCTGAACAGTTTGGCGGTTCCTTCGTTCTTCGTAAAACCGCCGATAATGACTTCCTGGCGCAGGTTGGCCTTGATCTTGAGCCAGTCTTTGGAGCGGCTGTCCAATTTGTAAGTGCTGCTTGTCTTTTTGGCCATGATGCCTTCCAGCCCCATTTTTTTTGCCGCTTCAAAGAACTCGATCCCGTTGACGGTAAAAACCTGGCTCAGCCGGATCCGATCATCATTTGTCGGCAAAATTTCCTTTAAGATGGCTTGTCTTTCACTTAACGGAAGCGCGGTCATGTCCTTGCCTTCATACCACAAAATATCGAAAGCGTAAAAGGCAAGATCGCCGTCGGCTTCGCTTCTCCAGTTCTGGAGCGCCCCGAAATCGGCTTTTCCGTCCTTGCGGATGACGAGGATTTCGCCGTCCAGGACCGTTTCAATGTCCCATTTGCGCATGGCGTCGGCTATCGGATAATATTTTTCGGTAAACGATTTGTTGTTGCGCGAAGACAGTTCCACCTCTTTTTTGCTAACGTACGCCAGGGCGCGATAACCGTCCCACTTGACTTCATACGTCCAGCCGGGATCGTCGAATGGTTCGTTGACGAGCGTGGCCAGCATCGGCTTGACCGCTTTGGGCATTTTACTTTTGGCTGCTTTTTTGAGAAGTTCGTCCGCCTGTAAATTTACTGTGGTTTCGGGTTCTTCTTCCTGCCCGACTTTCTCCTTGACCTTTTCCTGTTTGGTCTTTGGTTTTTTTTGTCCGTAAATCGTATCGGATGTGGCCGTGACTTCATCCAGCGTCTTTCCCGAAACCACCGATTTGTCTTTGGCCGTAATATCATCCGCGGAAGCGTATTTGTCCTCCAGCTTCATGAGTAGCCAGCCGTTTTCGCCACGGCCGTGCGCCTTGATCAACGCGAATTCACCTTTGAGCTTTTTGCCTTTGAGCTGGAATTTCAGCTTGCCGGAGTGTAGCGCGTGGAGCAATTCCTTTTCTTTTTCCTGTTTGGTTTTGGCTTTGGATTCAGACGGCGCATATGTTCCCTCATCCCAAACAATCACCGTTCCGCCACCGTATTGGCCTTTGGGGATAATGCCCTCGAAGGTGCGATAATCGTACGGATGATCCTCAACCATCATGGCCAGGCGCTTGACGTCGGGATCGGTAGACGGGCCTTTCGGGACGGCCCAACTCTTGAGGACGCCTTCCATTTCCAGCCTGAAATCATAGTGAAGATGGGACGCCGCGTGCTTTTGGATGACGAAGCGCAACACATCCTTGTCGCTTTTTCCTCCAAAAGGTTCCGGCGTTTTTGAGGCGTCGCGTTTGTCGTGATATTCCTTTAAAGCCATTCCAGGGATTACTTTTGCTTGTTTTTGAGATATTCGGTCAGGACTTTGCGGTCGTTTGAACCGGTCGCCCTGATCGCACCGGCGACGGCTTGCCCGGTTACACCAAGCTTTTCCTTGAAATACTGGATCTCGTAGTTTTCGCTTCCGCTGACTTTATTGCGGTCGGATTTTCCTTTTTTGGTCTTGTTGTCGGCCATGGTACGTGCTTTTTAGCTGTTAGTTTTCCCTAAGTTAAAAATCATGAAAGTGATGATCCTTGTTTAGTTTGCCGATAATCTGGTAAAATTTTCATCTGATCCCGGAATTGAACGTTGTATAAATAAGGCCATATCGGATAAAGTCTGAATTTTTGTAACTTCAGGTATGGATCATTCTGTCGACAAACCCGTTAAAACGGGACTTTCTCCTATCGCTTTCGACGATGCAACTATTTTGATCCTTGGTACGATGCCCGGCGAAAAATCGATTGAAAACCAGGAGTATTACGCCAATCGAGGCAATTCGTTCAGGAAATTGCTTTTTGGCGTTTTCGATGAAAATTATTCCGGATCCTATCTCGATTTCACCCGACTTTTAAACCGTCGCCGAATCGCGCTCTGGAACGTCATCGGGTCGTGCAGGCGAAACGGCAGCCGGGACAGTACTATTTCCGATGCGGTTCCGAACGACATCGACACGTTTCTCGAAAAGCATCCGCAGATCGGGATGATCTGTTTCGAAAGTAAGGGCGCCCAGGTTTTCTACGACCGGTTTTTCGTGCGCAAGAGCCACATCCGATATGAAACGCTGTTGTCGGCCAGCGGATTATACGCCCGGATTCCGTTCGCCGGGAAACTGCAGCAGTGGAAATCGGTTCTTTTGTCGGGAAACTAAATGACTACTTGATGGTATAGCCGTTCTCTTTCAGGGCTTCGAGCACTTTAATGATGATTTCGGACCGGACGCGGCCGTTGCTCATCTTGTCGTCGGTTTTGACCCAATACCGAATGTTGAGCGCAGGCGCCGTGCCGTTCATTCCCGAAATGACGACGTTATTTTCGTACCCGTTCGTTACTTTCACGTCGGCATCCAGAATGTCTCTTACAATGGTGATCGCCTTTCGGTAATCGGACCCGTATTCCAGTCCCACCGTAAACTCCTGTAGCAAAAAGCCGCCGCGATTGTAGTTGATCAACGTGCTTTTGATGAGAAGCGCGTTCGGAATATAAATGTCCTTGCCGTCGCTCATGATCTGGGTATCTCGAAGGTTGAGCGCCATGACCTTGCCTTTGACGCCGTTTGATTCGATGATATCGCCTATATGGAACGGGCGCTTGAACGCCAGCAATATCCCGGCAAGAAAATTTTCTCCTATGTCCTTGAGCGCAAACCCGATGACAAACGCCGAAATCCCGGCTCCGGCCAGCAAACTGCTCGCCATTCCGGTAAGGCCGACGATTCGGAACATCAGGAAAATCCCGATGATGAGCAGCGTTGCTTTGACGAGATTGGCAATGAACGTGGCCAGCAACGGGTCGTTCATGCGGGTTTTCAGTCTCCGGCTGGCGAGGCTTTGTACTTTGGAAGCAATGAGCCAGACGATAACCAGAACGATCAGCGCCAGCAGGAATTTTGGTGTAACGGCGACGATCTGATTGTAGTAGGATTCGATGTTTTTGATGAGGTCGTGAAAAAATTCTTCCATTTTGCTAGATTTTGAACTGTGTCGGGAGGCATCCGGACAGAAGCATAATGTACTGCAACGGCGTTCCCCAACCATTATATTATTGTAAACCAGAATTACAATTTAAACGCATCGGAAGCACGTCGGGCCATAATGAAATCGATTGCGATGAAAAACGAGGGTATTTTCGTACATCTTATGCCGGATATCATACAATTTCGCTGTCTCATTCATTGGCTTTTCATTTCATTATCTATTATCTTCGCGCAAAATTTAAACACATAGACATGAGCATGAATCCTTGGCATGACGTAAGTTTTGGCGATAATATACCTGAAGTCGTAAACGGCATAATCGAAATCCCGAAGGCCAACCGCGCCAAATACGAATTGGACAAAGAAAGCGGAATGCTTAAACTGGACCGGGTTTTATTCTCATCCGTATATTATCCGGCGAATTACGGATTTATCCCAAGAACGTATTGCGATGACGACGATCCGCTTGACATCCTGATTTTGTCGCAGATCAAGATCGTTCCTATGTGCATCGTATCGGCAAAAGTGATCGGCGTCATGCGAATGATCGACGGTGGAGAAGCCGACGACAAGATCATTGCCGTGGCTGAAGGCGATACGAGCATCAACCACATCAACGATATTTCGGAGCTGCCGCCGCATTTTATTTCGGAACTGAAAAGCTTCTTTGAGGACTATAAGAAACTCGAGAACAAATCGGTTGTCGTGGAGCAATTCCAGGATCGCGAGGTCGCCCAGCAAATCCTGGCAAAAGCGATTCAGGATTATAAGGATAAATTCGGGAAATAGTTGCGGACTGACTGCGATTTCGGCCTTCCGTTGATTATACCCGATTGGCGAAAAACCGTGTAAGACATATTGAGATCGACTGTAAGAACTTTGTTTGCGGACAATGCTACAGTCGATTTTTTATTGGTGCACCAATTTGTATTTCAATGGAAGTTTTGATACGAATCCTCGCAGAATCATTTACCGGAATCGTTTTGATGACGCTGTTCAGCTACGCCGTTTCGCTCGTTTACGCCAAACGTTGGAAGGAACCCGAACTGCTCAACATCCTGATGAACCGCGAGTTTAAAAAGCGGAAGAAGATCGCCGGTTGGCTCTTGCATTATACCGTCGGTGTATTTTTCGTATGCGTTTATGAGGTTTTGTGGCTGGTGACGGAAATGAGTCCGAACTTATATTTCGTCATCGGATCGGGGATCGCCAGCGGCTTCCTGGGCATTTTCGGATGGAAGCTGATGCTCGACCTGAGCTCGAATCCGCCGAGGATCAACCGTGTGCAATATTTCGTGCACCTGGTCATTGCGCACATTATTTTCGTTTTCGGGGTTGTTCTGACCCGGCGCTTGTGGTGATTCCGATTGTGCCTTTCCAGATTCGTATTGTGTAACGCGCGTCCCGTTTCGAAATTTATCTTTATGGATACATTTTCCGAAACCTAAATCACACTTTATGATACGCAACATTTTATTATTGGCCGTGTCGGTCCTGTGCTTTTCCTGTTTACAAAAGGAAAGAGACAGCGAGCCGGGACTCACGCCGGGCGAACCGGGTTATAAATCTGATAACGTCACGGAACAGGACAGCCTGGCTGGCGATGCCTACGGAAATACCGAAACCGAAACGGCTACAGGTCAGGGTGTCAACAACGCAACGGAAGCCTCACAAAAAAATCCGGTTACCGATCCCGCCGCCCGCAAAAAAGATTCTGCCGGAGGAGCTACTCCGCAATCTAAGTCGGGTCAACCGGTAAATTCCGGAAACGGAGCGCCGGGAGCGAGCTGAACCGCAAATGTTTTAAATTTTAAATCCGGATTTCTTTTAAACTTATGTTAGAAAGAAATCCGGATTTTTCATTTCCTAATTAGTGGCATTAACGTGGGGCCGCTAACCGATCTTCACGGCTTTTGAAACCGATTATTTCAAGCTTTACAAAGCAGAAAAGATCTTGTGTTGAGGATTGTTTGCCAAATCCATACACGACGCGATGATTAAATCATAATATTTTTCGGCTTGACTTTCTGACCATTCATTGACCGTATACTCCCAAATATCAATTAAATCTTCGGTAGCTTTATTAGAAAAATAAAATTTGGCCATTTATTTCTTTCTCGCTTTTAGAGATTCGAGAAATTGTTTCGGCTCGAAATCTTCCGAAATTCCGCTGTCAATACCCTCCTGTATGGCGTTACGAAGATTTATAATTCTGTTTTCTTCGTCTTCCAATAAGCGTAAACCTGCGCGTACGACTTCACTGGCATTATTGAAGCGACCTTTATTTACACAGCTTTCAATGAAACTTTCAAAATGATTTCCTAATGATATTGACGTGTTCTTTCCCATGGAATTCAGATTTTTTCCGAAAGTTACCAAAAAATGGTAATACTGGCCAAATTTTATTCGCCGCTCGGTCGAAATCTCACATAACTTAACGGTGGCGGCATTATGCCTTCCATTCTACCTTGTACTGGGTATCTCCATGAACGGCAAATTCCACGTATCCGTCTCCGGTTTCAAATGCTTTAACCTCAGTTCCGTTTTGCGATAAAGAGACTTCGGGAACCAGTTTGGCATCGCCCATAACCCGGATCTTACATTCGAGCGCGGCATCGCCTTTGACCTTGAAAGTAGCGGCACCGGCCTTGAAAATCCGCAGGTCGTGAACCGGATAATCGCAAAACAGCAGCAGTGAAGTGTCGGTCAGCTTAAAATACTGGCGCGGAATGATCCCGAATCCGGCGCCGGCCGCACCGTAAACTTCCTGTCCCACCTGTCCGCTTTTTTCCCAGCCGTCTCGCAAATCTTCTAAAGGTATCCACAGCTTCCGGTCGATCTCACCCGTTTTTACATCTTCGGAAATCACTTCCTCCGGCAAAACGGTCGGATAATAGAACGGCATCCGAAAAACGAAATAGCGAATGAATTCCGCGACAAGCAGTTGGATCGAGGGGCGCAATTCAATATCCCGGGATTCCTTCAGATAATAATCCAGAGCGGCGTAAACTTCAAGTTCCTCATAAGCGGCGGTGTACGGAGCTTCGCTCAACGGGAATATCGACATGAAGCGGGAATAATGCTTGGCGTGGCCGTAGCTTCCTTCCCATATCTGCATGTTCCGGAACAGGCACGCGATGCACGTATAGCTCAGGTCCAGGTATTTTTGATCTTGCGTTTCCTTGTACATGCGCAGCAAGGTCGCAGCGGTAAATGCAGTATTGTTGGCCTGGTAAAAAATATCGAACCCGACGCCTTCCAGTCTTTTTACCGCTTCGACCGCTTCCTTAAAATAGCGCTCGTCTCCGGTAAGGTCGCGCACTTCAAGCATCAGGTGGGCATAAGCTCCGGGCACGTCTTTTTCGCCACCTTCTCCTTCCGCTGTTTCAGCTTTAATAATATCGAGTGTTTCCATATTGTAGAAAACGGGCCACTCGTACTTGAATTTCTTCGCGACTTTAATCGGGAATTCGATCGAATCGAGCAGCAGTTTTTCAGCGACTTTGTCCCGCCGGATAGCCAGCCGCGTCAGGTTCATAAGTGGATGATGCAGATACCAGGCATCCATAACGCCTTCCTTTTTTTGCTCTTCAGACTGGTCGAGCCTGTGTTTGAGCGACGGCAGCCAACGTCTGATGACTTTCAGCTTTTCGTCGTAAAATGCGGGAAGGCCTTTGCGGATTTCTTCGAGCACCGGATCGGGCGAACCCTGCCATTCGAAATATTCGGTAAGCGGGACCAGGACGGCAAGCTGCACCATGATTTCAGGAGGCGTGTCGTAATCGCAGACGTAAGCGTTCAGATAGGAATTTCCTTCCGCCTGCGTCCAGCAACCTTTGTTATTCTTGATGTCGATCAATCCCTGTGTTGCTATATGTACCCAATCGTTGTATTTGGTCGCAGGTTTTGGCAGGTGCAGATACACGGCGGCCAGATAATCCAAATAATTGATGGCCACATCGGTTTCCTTTGCGGGAACTTCTTCCGATAGCAATACAAAAGCATCCGACACGCAGAATTCTTTATCTGCCGGGACCGGTTTTTCCATCGCCGCCGGTAAGCTGAATCCCGTTTCTGGCCATTTTCCGCCGACGGTCCCGCCCAAGGAAGTTTCCGTAGCGTCGCAATACTCGCTTATGGCTGTCAGGTTCTGGAAATAAAATACCGATCCGGATTTATCCAGGCTGAAATACAAATGCCCTGATCGCGTTCCTTCCTGTGTGACGTGAACGGTACCTTCCGCTTCAGAAATATTTCCGCTTTGGTGCAACGGGACCACGTCCCTTGGGCAAAACGGAATGAAAATATCTTCCTGTGGCGTAAACAAGGTCGTGTACCGGAACATCATCGGCTCGTCGGAAATCTTCTTTACGGATGCCCGGTATTTTCCAAGCCGGCACTGAAGTTCCAGCTCGAAACCTTCTTCGGATTCATCCGTCAGATTAACCGATTCGAACACGGTCCCGAACGCATATACAACCCGGAATCCGATGCGTTTTCCATCCGGCCATTTGGCGATGACCCAAAGCGCGGTGGGCGCGGAAACGAGCGATAAATGATAGGAACCCAGAAAAGCCGTGGAAAGTTCCTGGCCTTCTGCAATATCAAAATGGGCGGTGGCGGCCCAAGCGGTAACTGGATTTTTCATTGTTGAATTTTTTCGTCAGATTTGGACAAAATGAAGACTAATGATCAAACCCAAAGTTAGGTTCCGGACCGTAAGATCGCTTTTCAGGATTTTCACGATAACAGGTAAAATTAACGATTGTTTAAAGTCGCTTCCGCGGATGAAAATCAGGCGCCGATTTGTTGAATTTTTGAGTAAGATCGGTAAAATGATGTTATCCGGAATATAGCAAAGAAAGCCTAATCCGCTTTGGAAATTCCTTCCATGACAAGTTCCGCCACGCGATCGACGGTCTGGCCCACGATTTCCTCCGGAGATCCTTTGAATACAATCCGGTCTGCGACGGAATATCCTGGAAAAATCACGTGAATGAACATCGTCCCGACGGGTTTCTCCTCGCTCTCGCTTCCGCCCGGTGTGGTCAGTCCGGTAATGGCAACGCACACTTCCGTCGGATGCGCTTCATAAATCGCATCGGCCATAGCCTTCGTCACTTCCGCAGATTCGGGAGTGAACCGCTCGACGAATTCTTCCGGAATGCCCAAAATGCCCGTTTTTATGGACGCGTCATAGCAGACGATCCCGCCCACTAAAATCTTCCCGGAATCGGGCGCAAGCGAAAATTCGTAACTCAACCTTCCGGCTGTCGCGCTTTCGGCAAATCCGATGCGCCATTCTTTTGAGGCCAGCAATTTGCTGCACCTGTTGATTTTCTCGTTCGGCATAATAATTCTTATTCTCCCGTTGCGCCATAGGAAGCATCGACGGGTTTGGATTGGGGCGATCCTTTCTGGCGCAGCCATATCGACAGCATGACGATGCAGAACACCGAGAGGAATTCGCTTTGCCAGTTCTGGAAGGATTCGAACCAGAACCGTGAGCTCGATAAATACTGAAAGGCGGTTTCCTGCGGCTTGCCTTTTAGCGCCAATTGTTCGTTTTCGTCTGCCAGGCTTCCGTAAAAGTGGGCGGCGAACGACAGCAGGAACAATATCGTAAAAGCGATCGTGAGCGAATTTTTGTAGATTTTGAGACGCCAGCCACCTTTTTTTACGGGAGGCGGAGCGTCTTTTTTCGTCGGATCCGGCTCGCGGTCGACTTCTTCGTCTTTTTCAAAATCTTTTGATTCCGATGAACCCCGCTGCTGAAGGTAGATCGTCAATACGATAAACAGCGCCATCTGAAGAAATTCGCTTTCCCAGTTTTCGAAAGTCGCCTGAATGAAATGGCCCGATGTAAGATAGCGTGCCAGATCGACGCCGGCCGCTCCTGCATCGGATAAATCATTGTTGTATTCTACGAAACCGAATATGACCTGTCCGACGACCGAGCCGATAAACAGCAACGCGAACGCCACGGATAAGCCGTTGTTTTTCAGGAATTTCTTCATAGAAAAAAAGCCCGGAAAACCGGGCCAATTCATATTATGTTGTGTTATTCTTCGTCTTCGTCAGCAGCGTCGAAATTAATCGAGGCGTAGGCTGTTTCGGTCAATTGGACATCGGCGTCTTTTTCTTCGGCCAATGTCTGCGAAAGCAAACCCGAGATTTCTTCCTCGCCAAGCGTGTTGGCAAAAGCGACGAGCGTTCCGTAAGTCGCGATCTCGTAATGCTCGATTTTTTGTGAAGCCGCTATGATCCCGGCATCGCGCACAGGTCCCAGGACCGATTCTTCCATGATGCTTTCACCTTCCTTGATCAGGCCTTCTATCGCTTCGCATTTTTTGCCGCGGGCCGTTTCGCCCAGAATCTCAAAAACCTGTTCGAGACGCTGTACTTGTCCTTCGGTTACCGTGACGTGGTTTTCGATGGCAGTCACAAGATCAGGCGAACTTGAATTTTTCGCCATTTTCGGGAGTGCTTTTACGAGAGCCCGTTCCGCATAGAGAATATCTTTCAGTCCGTCGAGGAAAAGTTCGCGCAAACCTTCGGCAGCAGAGCCTTTTGCCGCGACCACGCCACGACCGTTGTTGTTTGTTTTAGTTGCCATAATGTATGTGTTTTATAATTTTGAAATTACGGAACCGATGAAGATGATGCTTTACATGATTATGTTTTGAGGTGGTATTTTAAACACAGGTTATGTAAAATTCGGATAACAGCAATTAGACCTGTCACCTCTTAAGACGTGACAGGTCTATAGTAAAGCAATGTGCAAATTTCAGCAAACCTTCCACATCAACCTCCAGCCGGCGTTCCACCATTTATATGCAGCATTTGTCCTGTCATGTACGAACTTTCCTCGCTGGCCAGATACACGTAAGCAGGGCCCAGTTCAGATGGTTGTCCCGCACGTCCCATTGGCGTATCTCCTCCAAATACCGATACTTTTTCCTCATCGAAGCTCGCCGGAATAAGCGGTGTCCATATAGGTCCGGGAGCCACGCCGTTCACACGGATTTCCTTTGACGCCAATTGAGCGGCCAAAGCACGCGTAAACGAAACGATGGCGCCTTTCGTGCTCGAATAATCCACAAGCTGCGGATTGCCTTCATAAGCCGTAATCGAGGCCGTATTGATGATCGAAGCGCCTTTTTTTAGATGAGGCAGCGCCGCGCGCGTCACCCGGAAATACGGATAAATATTCGTCTCAAACGTCAGTTCCAGCTGATCGTCGTCGATATCGGTAAACTCCTTTTGCGGAAACTGCATGGCCGCGTTGTTGACCAGAATGTCGAGCGAACCGAATTTTTCGATCGTCCGGTCTACGATTTCCTGGCAAAACGCAGGTTCTTTGAGATCGCCGGGAAGCAAAAGGCACGAACAGCCTTGCTCTTGTATGATTTCGGCCGTTTTTTCGGCATCTTCCTGCTCGCCCTCCTCGAAATATGCAATCGCCACATGAGCGCCTTCCTTGGCGAAATGGATGGCGGCACTTCGCCCGATCCCGCTGTCGCCTCCGGTTATGAGCGCCACTTTTCCTTCGAGTCGGCCGCTGCCTTTATAGGACGGCCGGATGTATTCCGGAGTCGGGTTCATCTCCGATTCTTTTCCGGGCTGTTCTTCCTGATGCTGGGCCGGGAACGTTTGTTTTGAATCTTCCATAATGCAGAATTTTAATGTTTTTGACGTGTCGGTAAGTTACGATCGGGCAGGGCGGAACGGCTTATGGCATTCGAATCCAAAATGGTATTATTTCCACGTCCGGAGCCTGAGATTGTCAGGAGGCTTTTCCCGACTTTATCGGATTCGCGTCAATCTTAAGGTTTACTGTACGCTGCAGCGGAATCTGCAACCGCACGCGCTCATAGGCAGTGGTCTGGCGCAATCCGGACAATACCGCTTTTTCAATAAACCGGGAAATATAAGGCCGCAATAGTCCGATCTCCCGTTGTCTTTCTTCCAGCGTTCCCGTTGTGATCGCCGACGTTTCTACCTCCGGCTCCACGATCGTGACCGCGATGTCGGAATTGGCCTGGAGCGATTTCAGCCGTTCCGAAAAACTGTCGTGGAGCGAACGGACGGCCATCAGGATTCCGTTGCTTTTAAGGTTCGGAGTCGTCGTCACAGGGCTTATGTACACGATGTTCCCGACGTGCTTTATCTGACGTGCTGCATTTTCAAAATAGCCGAAGTCGCGTGCGTAACCGTCATGCATCGTCCGCAGCCATTCGTCAAAATCAGACACGGAAATATTCCATGGAGAGAAGGCAGCATCTACGATCATAGCGTCGAATCCGCCAAGCGAATGGCCCAAGCTATCAAAGAATGCGGGAATGCCGCCATCGTTCCCGCCGGTGATGTCACCGTTTATTTTTATGCCTTTTCCGGCGGCTTTGGTGAAGGTTTCGTACAGTTTTCCTTTGTTCGTGCCGACGACAAAAACATCGGCGCCCTGGTTGGAAAGCGTAAAGGCAATGGATCGCCCGATGCCGGAAGTCCCATCCGCAACGGCGATTTTCCTTTCGGAAAGAGTTGAAATTTGTTTGGTATCCATAACATTTTAATTTTAATTCGGATGTTGATAGGCCGCGATCAGCAAATAGGACACGAGCGCAAGGCTGATCAGGAACACGCTGGCCGCGGTAATGCCCATGATGCGCGTCGAATGAATATAGCCGTGGTTCCTGAGCTGTTTTCTGGTATTCAGATATCGGAACCACGACAGGGCGACCGACATCAGTCCTAATGCGACAAGCGCGATGCCCAGGTAAGTGGAAAATCCGTTTACGCCAGACAGCGGAATATCCATGATCAATGAAACCCTGCTTGCGAAAAGCGAGAATTTTATTACGACGAATCCGAAGACCATGATCGCGACACTGGCGCTGAGCCACGCCAGGAAGGTCCTGTCGTTCGACAGATGTTCGTTTACAAAGGCCAGATCGTTAACGGGCTCCTTGTAATTACGGTTGTTGTGCATTGTATTCCGGCCCTGGTTCGGACCCGTTATTTTCGGCTGCGATGATTTTTCGGTTGGCTGCATAAGGCGAATAATCGATGGCGGATTTACCGCTTTGATGATGGTTTTGTTTATTATTTCGTATCGGATTTTTTAGCATTCTTCATGATTTCGTCGATTCCGCCTTCCACGGTCGTTCCTTGTTTCATAGGTTCGTAGAGGGAACCTTTTGTGTTTTCCGCTTCCGGCGGCAATTCTTTTTTGTACCGATGCGCGAGGTTGCCCGCTATATGCTCCATGCATCTCGGACAGACGTTGGCGAAGAACGACGCGCCTTTTGCCTTCCATCCGACGGGTACGATTTTTCGCGTCCGGATCGATTTGCGGATGATTCCGTTCACGACTTTCTGGGGTTCGTCCATCAAGGGGAATTTGGGAAGTTTGCCCGTGTAGTTCGCCGCGTGCGTCCAAAACGGCGTATCGACGGCCCACGGTTCGATCACGACCACCTTGATTTTCTTGTGCCCTTCCAGCCGGAGTTCCTGCCCGAGCGCCAGGCTGTACGTCCTCACAGCCGATTTCGTCGCCGAATACGCCGCCTGATAGGCATTGGGCACTTCGCTGTCAATCGAGCCGACGTTCATCAGTACACCGTGATCCTGTTTCAGGAACAAATCGACGGCGGCACGGCTTCCGTAAATCACGCCCTTGAGATTGACATCGATTACGCGGGCCTGGTCTTCTTCGGGCACGACCCAACTTTCGCCTATCGCGCCAACGCCCGCCATGTTGATCCAGACGTCTACTTTCCCGAAGGTCCGCGCCGCTTCATTTGCCAGGTTTCTGACCTCATCCGGTTTGCTTATATCGGTCGTGACGACAAGCGCTTTCCCGCCGCTGTTGCGGATGATCTGCGCGATCTCGTTCAGGACGTCGGTTCGCCTTGCCGCCAGGACCACGTTGGCTTTGTACTTCCCGAGATCCTCGGCCACACCGCGCCCTAACCCGCTTGAAGCACCGGCTATGACGTAAGTCTTACCGCTGATCCTGCTTTGAAGTCCGCTTCCTGGCTTCCCGGTGCCGCATCCGTAAAGGATGATCGTCAGCAGGAAAAGAAGTGTCATGATAAATAGTTTCTGTAATCGCATAATGTGTATATTGTTTGGGATTCTGATGTATATAAAGCATCGGCTGAGCCTGAATTTTAGGTTCGGATACTGTCGGATGTTATCCGGAAGCCGATTCGATGTGTATGGAAAATCCGGATCTGGCCGGAAAAACTTGATGATTTCAAGTGCTATGTAGTGCTCGGCTTGAGTATTGTAAAATTACCGGGAGGTGCAATAGTGCGGCTTACACAAAATCTCAGATATTTGGTATAATATGCAAGGATGCGAATGACGGTCTTTTCCCACATCGAAAATCTCAATTAGCCTTAAATCCAAAAAAATACCTGTTAAAATTTAGAAAATATTCACACTTTGCAATTTTATACGTAGTTTTATCCATGAACCCAAGCGGGTCGTTTACATCGCGTCATCTTTAGTCGATCTGTAAGTAAACGGTCTTGCCCTCTCATAATTTGCCGCCTGTAAACATCCGCATAAAACAAATGCGCATGATTCTATATTCAATTTCCTGTAATGAGCGGGCGATGCCTTTTCGCCTTGCAGATACGGCCGATTCACCTGCAGCAAAATATTCCGGACATGGAGAAGTTCGGTAATATCATCAACTGTAACCGCACGTTTTACGGACGTGACGCTGCTTACGACTGTTGGGAACTGCGCCCGTGGCAACTCAAAGGCACCGTCTGCAAGGATGTGCTTTGCATGGCGTGTTATGTCACATTGCCGCGTGATTACCACTTTTTCTACGCTGCCTATCATTCTGATTTGTGCGAAAGCGACCTTTTCGGACTCGATTTTGAGAACATTGTGTACAGTTTTATTTTCCTTCCCGCAAACTCTCAAATCGAGGCGCAGCTTATGCTGGATGATATTTCCTCGAACAACATCGATCTAAACTTCAGCAGCTTAATGGAAAACAAGTACCATATTGAGTACCTGGTATATGTAGATGACGATCCCGACGACCATTATTTTTTCACGGAAGCCCTTAAAGGCGTGAACGTAAAACTGAAGCTGTTTTCGTCGGCCAGGGAAATGTTGGTCTGGTCAGACATTGCCGATTTGTCGCGTCATAAATCGGTGGTCTTCATCGATATCAATATGCCGGTGATGAACGGCTTTGAATTGTTGCAGGCCATTCGTGCGCATCGCCTGATCAGGCATGTGCCGACCGTTATGCTTACGACATCGGCCAACAGCGCCTGCATGGAGAAATGCCTGGAATTGGGTGCCTCTTTTTTTCTCATAAAGGAAAGTTCAATTGAAGCGCTGAGGCATTCCCTTTGCGGAATCCTGGGAAAAGTGTGAAAGCAGAATGAGCAGACCAGACCCTAAAAAAATGGGCATAAAAAAACCCGCCTTGTGAGCGGGTCGTTTCTGGTGTATTATGCTTCGGCATCGCGCAGGGCCTTGACCCTGTCGTGGTCGACTCTGAGTTTTGCCTTCTGGCCTTGTATCATCGCAAGCTGGCCTCCGGTCAGGTCGTTGGAGTAAGTTTCAAGGACATCGTCATAGGTTTCCTGGGCTTTGTCCTCTCCGAATTCGCATGAAGCGAGGATCTGGTGACGATCGTTTCCGGTAAGGGCTGCCTTAACGTCCATCCAGGCGCGGAAGAATTTTCCCGTAACGCGTGTGCCTTCTTCAGGCTGTCCGCCAAGGTTGATGACTTCCTGTCTCAGTTCGCTCAAAATGTTCTCGCTGGTGTCCTTCCATGCGGAAAACAATCCCTGGAGTTCCGGTGAATCGGTCTCTTTGGCGGCGGTTTCATAGCCTTCGACGCGGTCGTTGTTGATTTCGATGAGGTTGTTTAAGGCTTTGATTGTTTTTTCCGTATCAAGTGCTGTACGTTCCATAATAGTTGTGTTTTTTGTTGTTAAAGCAAAGTTCGGCGATAGGTGTGCGGATTGTCTTACGGAATTTTCGGAATGGTTTATATGATTCGGAATCAGCCGAATTCCATCGGATAGCCATCACTGCGGTTGCATTATCCGAATCTGTTCGTAACTTGTTCGCATGAAGCATCAGGGTGAAAGTTTCTATTCGGATCTGCCGGCTCACGACATGCCGTTGGGCAAATTATTGGGCGATCCCGCATTATTCGCCGGCGTTCCACCAGATTGGACCATTGTGATTACCGATATCCGGAATTCCACCGACGCCGTTCTAAGCGGACAACATCAAACCGTAAACCTGCTCGCCACGGGCAGTATTGTCAGCGTGCTCAACATCGCGTTCCGCCAGAAAGTGACGATTCCGTTTTTCTTCGGGGGCGATGGCGCTACCTTTCTGATTCCGACGCAAATTAAAGAGGATGCCTTGTGCGCCTTAAAAATCTTCCGGAAGAACACGATGGACAATTTCGGCCTCGACATCCGCGTAGGCGAAATGCCCGTCAAGCGGATTCTGGACGATGGGCATGAACTCAAAATCGCCAAATATCACAATTCGTCCCTGTTTGCGATACCGGTCATCTTGGGTAACGGACTGATGCATGCCGAAAGTATAATTAAAAGTCCCGATTACTTTGGGGATCATGCGTTTGACGATGCCGGACAGATCGACCTGAGCGGAATGCAGTGCCGGTGGGACCGGATTTCACCGCCCGCAGACAAAGAGGAAGTCGTTACGCTTTTGATCGTGAGCCGGGAAATTTCGGGCCAGTCAAGCGTCTTCCGGACTGTAATCGAAGCTTTGGAAAATATTTACGGATCGATCAGGAAACGCCAGCCGATTTCGGTTGGGCAACTGCGGCTCAAAACGACTTTCGGGCGTCTCAGCAACGAAATGAAGCTCAGGATTGGGAAGATCAGGCTGTTGGAATTGTTGCGCGAAAAGATCATTTCCATCTACGCATTTATTTATCTGCGTACATTTAAAGGGCAGCGCTATCTGGAAAAACTGGTCGATATGTCCGACACTTTAGTGCTCGACGGTAAGATCAACACCGTGATTTCAGGAACTGTCGATCAGCGGTCGCGACTTCAGGCTGTCCTGGACGACCTCGAAGCTGAGGGAAAACTTTTTTACGGAATCCACATCAGCAACGCCTCGATAATGTCGTGTTACGTACGCGACCTCGATGACGACCATATTCATTTCGTCGACGGTTCAGACGGCGGCTATACTCAGGCTGCCAGCATGTTAAAGCTGAAAACGAAGAGCCTCAATTGAATTACACGTGTTAATTGTAAAAAAAATACACGTGTTATTTATTTTTTCGTACATTTACAAAAAAGAGGTGATGAGTACGAAATTAACTTTAACGCTTGATAAAGATGTTATAGAGCGGGCGAAGTCCTATGCGAGGATAAAGAATCGCAGCCTTTCGGATATAGTGGAAAATTATCTGAAATCGCTCACTTCCGATAGAGTGGAAGAACCTGCCGTGGAATTATCGCCACGGATCAAATCCCTGAAAGGCTCGTTTAAACTGCCTCCGGGATTCGATTACCAGGAAGAATTGGAGAAGGCATTGATCGAAAAACATTTGTAATGGACCACGTTCTTATCGACACCGATGTCATTCTTGATTTCTTCTTCGATCGGCAGCCGTTTGCCGAGTCCGCTTCCGAAGTATTTTCACTGTGTGAGAGCGGACATGTTATCGGATATACGACTCCGGTAATAATTTGCAATGTGTATTATCTGTTGAGAAAGATTGCAAAACACGAAGCCATAATCGCCAAACTGAAGCAACTCCTGGAAATCGTAGGCATAATCGACATGAATAGGGAAGTGGTCCTGAAAGCGCTCGATTCAAAATTCAAGGATATCGAAGATGCGCTTCAAAATTTTTCAGCAAGCCTGAATGGCGACATAAATATCATATTGACCCGAAACGTGAAAGATTTCAGCAAAAGTGACATTGCCGTTATGACTCCGGAAATGTTCGTGCGGAACTTTTCCGCGGGAAATTAGGCAAAGGCTATCTCCGTCTTTCAGTAAATGTTTTATAAGTATCGGTTCCGGGAGGAGGAAAGTCGTCATCGTCTTCGTCTTCTTGAATCTCTTCCTGCTGGCCGTCTTCCTCGGGTTCCTGTACCCTCGGATTTTTCGGTATTTCTTTGTCACTGCCCGGCGGCACAGGATTCGGGGCGTCGCCAGAAGAAAGGTTTATATTTGATTTGTGCGTTTCCATGATATCAGAAATTTAATCAACATACAAATGCAAATGGCCGGAACGAACCGGCCATTTCAAAAAAAACAGAACTAAATGATGCTGTTGCCGGCATAAATTATTCGCCGAACGAAGAGCTGTTATTGTTGTCCTTGCGGTCGTGTCCCTCTAACTTTACGAGTTTATTGTAAAGTCCCAACAGCAGGAAAGGCGCTGCCCATTGCCCCACGAACAGAGCCGTGTGGCTTTTCCCGAAACATTTCAATGTTGCCGATGTTGCCATTGCGGCAAGTGCGGCTCCAAGAAAAACGTCGGATGGAATTTTAGCTGTTTGGCTTTCGATAGCTTCTGCAATTGGGCCTTCTGTGCGGTCTTCTTTGAGTAATGACATAATTTTAGGTTTTAATGAGAGATATGGCTTGCGCCGTTCGAGTTTGATGTTCCTTTTTTGTCGGAATCTTTTCATTCCGAAGTCACATAAAGGTACTGCTCGTTCTCCGGATGAGGTTGCAGGTTTCCATTCCGATGATGTATTATTTTACGCTCCGGACTGTATTTCAGATTATTGCTATAAGGTGAGGCGCTCACGGAAAGTACCAGAATTAAAGACGTTTGGATGCCGCGTTTTTTAAAGTACATCTTGAAAATCACGTGGGCTTTGCTTATCTTGGATCGGATTAAAATCCATCTGAAGCTGACAAAATTAATCGACATGAAGAAACTTTTGACACTTGTCATTTTCCTGACTTCCATTTCGTTTTTATGGATGGGATGCGATGTCGCCCAACCCGCAATGTCAAGCGAGCCGCTGCGCTACCATAGTGCCGACAACGGCTTTTTGATCGGTTCCATTACGTTCCCCAAGGAAAAGGCGAATTTTAACGGATACTTCATCAGGGTAACGAGCCTCGATGCCGATCCGAAAATAGCCAAAGCAAACTCCAAAGAAATACAGATCAGTCCCGAGCAGATATGGAAATTAAAGCACAAGGGCCAGCTCGACGAAGGCCGCACCTACCTTTTCGCATTGGAAAGGCCGACCGGGAAGTATGAGATTTCAAGCATCCGGTTGTTCACCAACAGCGCTCTTCCGGTGCTTCAGCAGACCAACTACACCGGGAGTTTTTCGATCCCGTTTGAAGTTGAAAAGCGAAAACCGACCTATGTCGGGAATATCGTCTTTAACGAATACGCATCCAAAACCGACACCTTGGTTGCCTACCGGAACCATTATAAACGCGACATCGAAGCTATCAAAAAACTCCAACCGACGATAGATTGGGACAAGGCTTCGAACGATGAATCGCGCAAAATCGAGTACACGAACAAGCGGGTCAAACTTTAAATCACCAACAATGAACTGGATTTTATTGATCATCGCCGGGCTTTTCGAAGTCGCATTCGCCATGTGCCTCGGCAAAGCCAAAGAAACCGTCGGGCGCGAAATGTACCTGTGGTACGTGGGTTTCGGGATTTGCATGACGATCAGCATGGTGTTGCTTATGAAGGCGATCCAGACTTTGCCGATCGGGACCGCGTATGCCGTCTGGACCGGTATTGGAGCCGTCGGGACCGTTCTTGTCGGAATATTCGTCTTTAAGGAACCGGCGAGTTTCTGGCGCGTTTTCTTCATCACGACGCTCATCGGATCCATTGTCGGATTAAAAGCCGTGTCCCATTAAATGCGCGTTGGTTAATCGCTTGTTTTACAATGCGGACTTTAGGTAAATTCCGAAAACGATATAGAAAAACTGGTAGGGGAATGCAAAAACTTTCGCTGCGTTTCCGATAACTTGCGCTCCGGCAGATCATCATTTGCCGTAAACAACCGTTTCCCGGATTTAAAAGTTTAGTTATTATTGATTTGTGTCGGAAGCCTGGATTGCTGGGTTTCCGGCATTTTTTGCCAAACAAAACGACATCATGAGTAAGTTCGCCACTATCGATTACGTCATATTCATCATCTACTTTTTCGTCGTCGCGGGCTACGGATACTGGATTTACAAGAAGAAAAAAGGGGACGGCGTTTCCGATTCGAAAGACTTTTTCCTTGCGGAAGGCTCGCTTACGTGGTGGGCGATAGGGGCGTCATTGATCGCGTCCAATATTTCCGCGGAGCAATTTATAGGCATGTCCGGAAACGGATTTTTCGTAGGCGTTGCAGTGGCGGCCTACGAATGGGTTGCGGCCATTACTTTGATAATCGTCGCGGTCTGGTTCATTCCGGTTTATCTGAAGAACAAAATTTTCACGATGCCGCAATTTCTCGAGACGAGATACAATGAAAGCGTGAGTCTGATTATGGCTATTTTCTGGCTGTTTCTGTATGTTTTCGTGAATCTGACTTCTATTCTTTACCTCGGAGCCATCGCTATAGACAACATGGCCGGCGGCGGGCATTTCCATATTATTATTGTCGTCATGGCCGTCTTTGCGTTGGTCATAACCCTTGGAGGTATGAAAGTTATCGGCTTTACGGATGTGATCCAGGTTATCGTGTTGGTCATCGGCGGATTAGCCACTACATATATCGCCCTGACTTTGGTGAGCGAACACTTCGGACTAGGTTCCAACGCACTCGCCGGATGGAACAAAATGATGGAAGCCGCTCCCGACCATTTTAAGATGATGATCGACAAACCGGGTCCGGGCGCTTCGCAGGATCACATCAATAAGTATCTGATGTTGCCGGGATTTGCCATGTATTTTGCCGGTCAATGGATCATTAACCTGAACTATTGGGGCTGCAACCAATACATCACGCAACGGGCGCTTGGTGCGGATCTCAAAACGGCCAGGACCGGAATCCTTTTCGCCGGACTGATCAAACTGGCCATGCCGATCATCGTGATGCTTCCCGGAATCGCCGCTTACGTCATTTACCAGAACGGTGGCCTCCAGGCGGAAATGGCCCCGAACGGGAATTTTAATCCGGACAACGCCTATTCTGCCGTCCTTGGCTTCCTGCCGACGGGCTTGAAAGGACTTTCGCTTGCCGCCCTTACCGCTGCGATTGTAGCTTCGCTTGCCGGGAAAGCAAACAGTATTTCCACAATCTACACGTTGGACATCCACAAAAAATATATCGACAAAGACGCGAATGAGAAAAAACTGGTCATCATCGGACGCATCGCAATCCTGGCGGCCCTGGTCGTTTCCATCGGACTGACCTGGAATGACACACTGGGGATTGGCGGAGCCGGCGGCTTTACGTTCATTCAGAAATATACGGGATTCATCAGTCCCGGGGTATTTGCGATGTTCTTCCTTGGAATGTTCTGGAAGCGAACGACGGGAACTGCGGCGATTGCAGGCGTCCTTTCCGGTTTCGGATTGTCGGTTTTGTTCAATAATTACGCTCCCGAACTTTTCGGACACGAAACGTGGTTGTACACGGCATTCCCCAACGGAAAAGGCGAATGGGAAATTCCGTTCCACATTTGTATGGGCTGGGCCTTCTTCTTTACGATGGTTTTGATGGTCGGATTGAGTTTGCTTGGGCCGAAGATCAACCCGAAATCCTTTGAATTGGATAAGTCCATGTTCAAGGTCGCTCCGTCAACATTGGCTCTGATCGTTATCACATTGCTTTTGGTCGTGGCTTTGTACGCAAGATTCTGGTAAGCTTCCGGATAGCTCCAAAATATTCGCGAAAACCACCGCGTTCAAATATTCCTGTCGTAACTTTAGCCAAAACCGTCCGCCATGGATAATCTCGACGCCGCCCGGCTTCAAATGGCTTTTACCTTAATGTTTCATATCGTTTTTGCCTGCATCGGGATGGTCATGCCGTTCTTTATGGTCGTCTCGCATTACAAATGGCTCAAAACCCGAAAGCCGGTTTACCTTACGCTGACAAAGGCCTGGCAAAAAGGTGTCGCCATCTTTTTCGTCACTGGAGCGGTTTCCGGTACGGCGCTGTCTTTCGAACTTGGCTTATTGTGGCCGGAATTCATGAAGCACGCAGGGCCAATCATCGGAATGCCATTCTCGCTTGAAGGCGCCGCTTTTTTCGTAGAGGCGCTCGCCATTGGATTTTACCTTTACGGATGGGACAAAATCAACGAACGTTTTCACTGGATCACAGGCGTGATCATAGGCGTATCGGGAGTAGCATCGGGCATTTTAGTGGTGTCCGCGAACGGATGGATGAACGCTCCTTCCGGTTTTGATTACATCGACGGGAAATTCACAAACATCGATCCTGTCGCCGCCTTCCTCAACGATGCCTGGTTTTCGCAGGCGCTGCATATGACGCTGGCCGCTTTCGCTTCCACAGGTTTTGCCGTGGCCGGAATCCACGCCTGGCAGGTGTACAAAAAACGCAATCCGGAAGTGCATGCGAAAGCATTCCACATCGCGATAATATTTGGAAGTGTCGCCGCTTTGTTGCAGCCCATATCCGGAGACATATCCGCAAAGGACGTCGCCAAACGCCAACCGGTCAAGCTCGCCGCCATGGAAGCGCATTATGAAACAAGCAAAGGCGTTCCCCTTTTTATTGGCGGTATCGTAGACGAAAAGAACAAATCCGTTTCCCACAAGATCGAGATTCCAAAGGCCTTGTCTTTCCTTGCATTTGGCGATTTTGACGCCGAAGTCAAAGGCCTCAACGATTTTCCTGCCGACGAACTTCCTCCCGTTGCAATCCCGCATTATGCCTTTCAGGTTATGGTTGGAATGGGAGGCGTCATGGCAGTGGCCGCACTCACATATTTTATCAGCGTGTTCAGGCGAAAATGGTGGGACAACCGCAAATTCTGGCTGCTGTTCGCTATCCTGGCCCCCGTCGGGTATATCGCGCTCGAAGCGGGTTGGGTCGTGACGGAAGTAGGCCGCCAACCGTGGATCATCCACAAGATTATGCGAACTAAAGACGCCGTTACGCCAATGCCGGGCATGGTGTACAGCTTTTATTTTTACGTCTTTTTATACACGGTCTTAACATTGACGGTGATTTGGCTGATGCGCCGTCAGATAAAAGTCCTTAATTCTAAAACCGACTGATATGTTGTACGTCGTCCTCGTTTTTCTGGTCGTCGCGTTTTTCCTGTACGTGCTGCTTGGCGGTGCCGATTTCGGGGCCGGGATCGTCGAATTATTTTCGTCCAAGGACAATCAGAAGCCTATCAAAAAAACCGTTTACGAGGTCATGGGCCCGGTTTGGGAAGCCAACCACATCTGGATCATCATTATGATCGTTATTTTGTGGATAGGATTTCCGGCAACATACCACGTGGTTGTCGTCTATCTGCACATTCCGCTTACGCTCGTTTTGCTTGGCATCACCATGCGGGGCGCCGCCTTTATTTTCCGACATTATGATGCTGTGAAAGGCGAAGCGTCCCAAAAGCTATACGATAATTTGTTCCGGATTTCATGCCTGATTACGCCGATTTTTCTGGGAATGACGTTCGGCGCTTTGGTAACGGGTGACATTTCCCTGCTTGAAGACAATCCGGATCTTGGTTTTTACGATGCTTACGTTCATCCGTGGCTTCAGCTTTTCCCGATTCTGATCGGATGCTTTTATGCGACACTCTGCACGTTTCTCGCCTCGGTGTTTCTCATAGGAGAAGCCTCAGACGAGCAGCGCGGCATGTACATTCGCAAGGGAAAGGTCGCCGTTATCGCGGTCGTTCTTGTCGGAATGTTGGTACTCGTGACCGGATTTGTCGAAAGACGCGATTTCGTTCTCGATTTTATTGTTAATGCGTTTGCCGTCGGATCCGTGATTCTGTCGGCCATTTTGCTATATCCGCTGTGGCGTGCCATCCGCTTCGGACGCGTCAACCGCTGCCGTTTTTTCGCCGGGTTCCAGGTGGCCCTTATCCTCTTCGCAGCTGCCATTACCCATTTTCCGGAAGTTATCGCGACGACATCGGGCAAATTGAATTTTATGGAAAACATTGCTCCCGACAGCGTGATGAACGTTCTCGGGATCTCGCTGATCATAGGCGGCTTGCTGATTATTCCGGGATTCCTGCATTTGCTGAAATCATTCCACATGATAAAAATGGCGGAGGAGAAAAAATGATGTCACTTCGCTATGAACCCGCCACCAATGCTGACTCCGGAATTCTGTCCGAAATCGCAAAAACGTCCAAGCAAAACTGGGGCTATTCCAATGAGCAAATGGATTCCTGGAACGACGATCTCACCTTAACGCCCGATTACATTTCTAAAAACCATGTCGTCAAGATCTTCAATAAGGGCGAACTTATCGGATTTTACGCCATCATAACTTCCGCGAAAACCGAACTTGATCATTTATGGCTCACGCCCCAAAACATGAGAAGAGGTTTCGGATCTGAGATTTTCCGTCACATCAAGGAACATGTTTCCAAACTGGGAAAATCTGTTTTTCATCTGATTGCCGAACCAAATGCGAAAGGCTTTTACGAAAAGATGAACGGCGTCGTGACGGGTAGATTCGAAAGCAAGATTCCCGGTCGTTTTCTCGAGATTCACGAATTTACGGCGCATCCGCACTGACGATCCGTGTGTGATTTTACCACGTGGCATCGGTTTCAGGAAAGTTATGCCTATTTAAATTCCGACAGTTTTTTCGTCCAGTAAGGCGAATCGTTCCACCTTATCTTTTTGTACGAAAAATCTTTTTTAAGATTCTCCGGCAGACAATTCCATATTGCTTCACTCATTTTCTCGAGCAACAACTTTTTCGAAAAAGTATCCGTCACCACCAGGCTGATTTCCCGGACGGGGATCGGATCTTTGAACGATTTGAACAGGCTGTTGCTCTGTTCGTTCGCGATCGACAGCTGCGGAATGATCGCAAATCCAAGTCCTGCCCGCACGAGATTCTTCAGCGTTTCGATCGAGCTGATGTCATACGTAAACTGTTCTTTGATCTTCCTGACGTCCTTGATTCCGCAAATGTCCAGCAGTTGGGCGTTATAGCAAAATTCCTCCTGCAGCAGCAACAACTCGGGCCGGTCGTTCGCCTGGAGCTCATAAAAATGATCGTCGGCTTGCGGATGGTTTTCATTCAGATACGCCACAAACGGTTCCGAAAACACATGGTGCTCGATCAATTTCGCGTTACCCGTAGGCGTCGCCATCAGTGCAACGTCGATCGCACCCGTTTCGAGATCGCGCATCATCTGATACGTCGATTCTTCGCGGATGATGAAATGCACCTTGGGCGCAATTTCCCGCATCGCCTTGATAAACAGCGGTATCAGATATGGTGACAACGTCGAAATGACGCCCAGTTTGAGTTCGCCTTCCAGCGTATTTTTCTGGTTGATGACAAAATTCCGGATATCCTCGGTTTCTCTGAGGATCTTTTTGGCACGTTGGATGATTTCCGATCCGGCCGGTGTGGGAGTCAGCGGAACCCTGCTTCGGTCGAATATCCGTATCCCGATTTCTTCCTCCAGGTTTTTAAGTTGTATCGTCAGGCCGGGTTGCGAAACCATGCAAACTTCGGCGGCCCTTGCGAAATGGCGTTCCTGCTCAAGGGCGACGATATATTTTAATTGCTGCAACGTCATAATTATAATCTGAATTTATAAAGGTAAAAAATTATCAATTTGATTTATGACATTCCGTGTCTTAATTTTGATCTGTCGGATAAGATGAAAGGTTCAGCTTCTCGTCAGATAGGCGAAATCCCCATAATGATACACAACCATAACAATAGCGTTCCGGTTATTTCGTAAATTACGGTCCATCTCGCCAAACGACAACAAACGACAACAATCATTTACAAATACTTAAAAAATAATATTATGAAATTTATCAGAAAAGCAAACGCAAACTGGAAAGGAACGGGAATGGAAGGAAAAGGAACCATTTCGACGCAAAGCACAACGCTCGACAATGCCCAACTTTCATTTAAGACAAGATTTGAAGACGGAGTCGGCACAAATCCTGAAGAACTAATCGCCGCGGCGCATTCCGGCTGCTTCACGATGCAACTCAGCTTTTTGTTGTCTGAAGCGGGATTCGTTCCGGACAACCTTGACACTGAAGCCCGTGTGACGTTCGAAGATGGAACGATCACTAAAATCCACCTCGAACTTAATGCAACCGTAACCGGTCTCACAGACGATAAATTTCAGGAAATCGCGGCTAAAGCCAAAGAAATCTGTCCGGTATCAAAGCTTTTGAAAGCGGAGATCACGCTGACTGCGACACTTAAATAAGCATTAACAAATGCACTCTGAAACAGGTT
>Ga0265798_10001783_pt1 | contig 32699 bp, 33 predicted proteins | sample P3T30metagenome_FD_192430 | JGI IMG/M metagenome (GOLD analysis project Ga0265798, IMG submission 192430) | Plant litter microbial communities from East Loma Ridge, Irvine, California - P3 T30 | ecosystem: Environmental > Terrestrial > Plant litter > Unclassified | place: USA: California... | reverse complement strand
ATCTTAAAGTAGGTTTAAAAGGCATTTAGATGTTAGTTCAACAGCAAAAGCTTCAATTCAGCACATTTTCGGGGCTGTATGATTTGATTGTTCCAAAAGATAATCTTCTTCGCAAGATCAACGATCTTATTGATTTTAATTTTATTTATAAAGAGTTAGTAGACAAATATTGTTGTGATAATGGACGTAGGGCAGAATGCCCTGTACGCATGTTCAAGTATCTGTTATTGAAAACAATTTATACTGTCTCAGACGTTGACGTGGTGGAACGTTCCAGGTATGATATGTCTTCAAGTATTTCCTTGAAATGGCCCCTGAGCAGGAAGTTATCAACCCCAGTTCATTGACCAAATTCCGGAAGTTGCGACTGAAGGATACCGATCTTTTGAACCTGTTGATCAGCAAAACTGTTTCTATTGCTATAGAGCAGGGGATTATTCGATCCAGATCCATTATTGTTGATGCGACCCATTCGCTTTCAAGATCAAATCCATATTCAGCACTTGAGGTATTGAGGGAGCGATCAAAGCTACTTCGAAAAGCAGTTTACGCCGTAGATGAGAACCTAAAAGAGCGCATGCCGGAAAAGAATACCTCGGGTGAGCTGGAAAAAGAGTTAGCCTATAGTACAGCACTTGAAAAGTTTATTGAATCAGATCAAACGTTAAGTTTGATTCCAGCAGTCAAAGAAAAGTTAAACCTACTTAAAGAAGCGATTGAGGATACGCAGGAAAATTATACCCTTTCAAAAGACAGGGATGCTAAAACCGGTCATAAATCATCTGACAGCTCGTTCTTTGGTTACAAGACCCATCTGGCAATGACAGAGGAACGTATTATTACAGCTGCTATAGTAACCTCAGGAGAAAAAGGTGATGGTCCCGAGCTTCCAAAACTTTTACAGATCAGCCAGAACAATGGGATTGAAGTGGACACAGTTATCGGCGATGCAGCTTATTCAGGGAAAGATAATCTTGAGCTAACTAACCAGCAGGATATTAAGATCGTAGCCAGGCTGAACCCCTCAATAGCCCAAGGCTTCAGAAAGGATGAAGATAGATTCGATTACAATAAAGATGCTGACATGTTTGTCTGCCCTGCGGGTCATTTGGCCATTCGAAAAGCGCGTCAGGGGAAAAAGAATATTGGGGAGAATCAACTGCAAACATATTATTTTGACGTCGAAAAATGCAAAAGATGTCCAATAAAGGAGAACTGCTATAAAGAAGGCGCTAAGACCAAATCCTATTCAGTGACCATAAAATCAGATCTGCATCAGCAGCAGATAGCCTTTCAGGAAACAGGCTATTACAAGGAAAAAATAAAACACCGCTATAAGATCGAAGCAAAAAATAGTGAGCTTAAAAATGTTCACGGCTATGATCGGGCAACATCTTATGGAATTGAAAACATGCAAATGCAGGGCGCATTGACAATCTTTACCGTCAATCTTAAAAGAATCCTCAAACTAACTTACTAAGTAACCAAACTCGCCGAAAAATAGACTGCGAATGCCTACAATCACCATCTCAGCCAAACAAGTCGCTCCATAGTATTCTACTCGAAATAAATATGAAATAAAAAAGCGATCAAGTAAAAAGTTACTTTTTACTTGATCGCTCGAAATGTCTCTAATTAATGAGCTACTTTTTCAGTGGCCTCCCGGTACGAACATCCCCTTTTTGATTTATGTTTTAGCTTAGATTGTAGCGAAGTGCTCAACAAATTTAGCCAGGGCAGCTGAATAGCCCATTTCGTTATCATACCATGAAACAACTTTAACGAAGTTTCCGTTCAACGCGATACCTGCATCAGCATCAAAGATTGAAGCGTGCTCATCACCGATGAAATCAGAAGAAACAACCTGATCTTCAGTATAACCCAGAACACCTTTAAGGTAACCTTCAGATGCTTCTTTCATTGCTGCTTTAATTTCTTCGTAAGTTGCTGATTTCTCTAAACGTACGGTTAAGTCAACAACGGATACGTCCGCAACAGGTACACGGAAAGCCATACCGGTAAGTTTACCTTTAAGCTCAGGAATAACTTTAGTTACCGCTTTAGCTGCGCCAGTTGCAGAAGGGATGATGTTAGAGTATGCACCACGGCCACCTCTCCAGTCTTTTGCAGAAGGTCCATCAACTGTTTTCTGCGTTGCAGTTACAGCGTGTACAGTGCTCATTAAACCTTCAACGATTCCAAACTTATCATTTAAAACTTTTGCGATAGGCGCAAGGCAGTTTGTAGTACAAGATGCGTTTGAAACAATGGTTTGATCAGCGGTTAGCTTCTCATGGTTAACACCCATTACGTAAGTTGGGATAGAATCGTCTTTCGCCGGAGCAGATAAAACAACTTTCTTAGCACCAGCCTGGATGTGTTTCTTAGCGTCTGCTTCAGTTAAGAATAAACCTGTAGATTCGATAACAACGTCTACACCAACTTCATCCCATTTAAGGTTTGCTGGATCTTTCTCTGCAGTGATACGGATGGTTTTACCATTAACAACTAAGTTTCCGTTTTCAACTTCAATTGTTCCATTAAAGCGGCCATGCGTTGAATCGTACTTCAACATGTAAGCCATGTAAGTTGGTTCTACAAGATCGTTTATAGCAACAACATCTAATCCTCTTTTAAGTGCAGCTCTGAAAACCAGTCTGCCGATACGACCAAAGCCGTTTATTCCAATTTTGCTCATTGTACTAATTTGAATAATAGTTTAATAAATTATATATAGGTTCTTTTATAATTGTGGTGATGTTGATACCATGCTTCTCTGCCATGGTGATCAGGCGTTCTTCAAACTGCCCGGCAACACTACCAACAAAATGTATTTCTTGTTCCGGGTATTCCTTAATTGTAGGCAGGAGGTAAGTTTGTATAAACTGATCAAAACCTTGATCAATAATTTCCTGAATCGCAGGGTGCGCCCTGTGTTCTACAAAAAAGTCAAAGAATGAGCTTAAAAACTGCTCGGGCATCGGCTTTCTATATATTCTTTCTAGGATCAATGGTCTGTCCAGGTTTGCTTTTTGTGTAAAGGCCCTATGTAAATCTTTAGGTAATTTCCCTTGAATAAACCTTTTAAGCAGCATTTTACCCAAGTGAATAGAAGACCCTTCATCACCAAGAATAAAACCCAATCCAAAATTGTTTTGTTTTGGAATTGTGCCATTAAAATATGCACAATTAGATCCACTTCCAAGTACAGCGACAATTCCGGTGTTGTTATAACAGGCTGCTACTGCCGCGCCGTAAAGATCGTCTTTGACGGATATTTCACTAAACTTGAAAAACTTGGACAAGATCAGCGCGAGTTCCTTACTACGGGCTTCACTACTGGCACCTGAAGAAAATACATAGATCTTCTTGATTCGCTCTGCATTGTTAATAAGAATGGTCTTTTTATTCAGCGCGTCAAGGATGGTTCTTTCATTGTTATGGCATGGGTTGATACCAGGCATCGTACATTCTGCCACTGTTTTACCCTCGCGGGCAATTTTCCAATGTGCAGCTTTCGAGCCACTGTAAACAACTGCTACCATATTAGATCGATAATACCTTAGTCATTTCCAACAGGTCATCCTCCAGTTTGAAGGAATGTTTGGTAAGTGCTTCTTCCAGGCTTGTTACTTTTACATCGTTTCCGCGAAGACCCACCATTGCTGCAGTTGTACCTTTGAAAAGTTCATTAACAGCGGCAAAGCCTAAACGACTACCCAGAATTCTGTCTGCACTGCTTGGACTACCACCACGTTGTAAGTGACCAAGGATGGTGACTTTCGTGTCATAGTGATTGAAACGTTCTTTTACTTTCTTTGCAATATCGTATGCACCACCCGCTTTATGACCTTCAGCAACAATTACGATACTGGAAGATTTTTTGGTAAGTGCACCAATTTCAAGCTGGTTTACGAGCTCGTCTATGCTGGTCTGTTTCTCTGGCAAAAGCACGGCTTCAGCGCCGGAGGCCACGCCACTTCTCAGGGCAATACATCCGGAATCGCGACCCATAACTTCTATAAAGAAAAGTCGATCATGTGCATCTGCAGTATCCCGTATTTTGTCGATTGCCTCGATCACAGTATTCATCGCGGTGTCATACCCAAGCGTGAAATCCGATCCAAAAAGATCGTTGTCAATCGTACCAGGTACACCCATTACTTTTACGCCGAATTTCTCAGAGAAAATCTTCGCACCGGTAAAGGTTCCGTCGCCACCAATAACCACAAGGCCATCAATGTTACGTGCTTTTAAATGATTATATGCCGTTTGCATCCCTTCCTCAGTCATGAAAGGTTTACAACGTGCTGTTTTTAGAATCGTGCCACCTAAATGGATGATATTGCTGACGGACCGGGCATCCATGGGAATGATGTTATCATCAATAAGTCCCTGGTAGCCCTGTTTAACACCAAACATGTTAGCTCCGTTATATATACCAGTACGAACAACTGCTCTAATGCAGGCATTCATACCAGGAGCATCTCCTCCGGAGGTTAATACGGCAATATTATTTATATTTTGGTTCATATGTTAATTAAACGAATATAACGTGTATTTCCTACACTAAGTAATTTATCTTGTTTTTTTTACAATACCTTGAACTAAGACTTTAAGAATAAATCGTTTGAGTTAGGTAGGTGCATTCCAATAATACACTACTAATTATCTTTTGAGTAATTTTAACACGGGCAAGATGAGAAAAATATCGGAAAAAATGGAAAAGAGTGGGAATTAACAGAATTTAGGGCGAGAATTTTTGTTCTGCGAAGCGCAAAATATATTTACATTTACTGTGTTATTTACACTAACCCTGGGTAATAACGCAATTAATTAATTTTAGATATTAACAAACTCAAATAATTTGGGACATCGATTATTATCTCGCTGTTTCGGGTTTAAATCAAACAAACTTATTTTGAAAGAAGAACTACCCCAATTTAATTCTACCTTTTCGATCGATTGCGTGATTTTCGGTTTTGACGGTGGGGAGCTGAAAATCCTCCTTATTGAGCGAAATGAAGAGCCATTCAAAGATTGGTGGGCACTGCCTGGAAATCTCGTTAGGGCAAATGAAAGTTTAGATCAGTCCGCCTCTCGCATTCTTAACGAGTTGACCGGACTTGGAGATATATACATGGAGCAGTATTACACTTTCGGCGATCCTGATCGTCACCCACAAGGGCGTGTGGTTAGTATTGCTTATTATGCTTTATTGCGCTTAGGTGGTGATAAGGCGCTTAAGCCTATTAGCACCTATGCAAAACAGGCGCACTGGGTTAATGTTAAAGATCTCCCTAAGCTTGCGTTCGACCATCAGCAGATTTTCGACAAGGGTTTGGAGAAGATCAAAAGGCGTATCAAACATCAGCCAATTGCATTTGAGTTACTTCCTGAAAAGTTCACCCTGACGCAATTACAAAATGTATATGAGCTGATTCTGGGTAAAAAACTAGATAAGCGAAACTTCAGAAAGAAGATGTTGAGCTTCGGTGTACTGAGGGACCTGGATGAAAAACAAAAAGGTGTGTCGTTCCGCGCAGCGACATTATACCGCTTTGATAAACGGAAATACGCCAAATTATTTGGCAAAGAGATCTCCTTCTAGAGGGTTCTGATACATCAGAAACCTTCAACGGAAAACGCCGGTCATTTTATAAATGCCGGCGTTTTTGTTATGCGTTGATATTGGGATTTCCCAATTACTTTGTCATTTTAGAAGTTCTTAAATGGTAGTCTACAAGGTCATCTATAGGTGAACGGATGATTTTACCAATGCCCATTTCGTATTTGTCTGCAACAACACTCAAAATGTCTCTGAAGCTGTAACCCACTGAACCAATTACGTTTAACTTGTAGTCTTTGTAGTTTGGATAGTGAATAACAAGGTTTTCAAAGAATGCGCTGAACGCATAGCTTACGGTATTGAATGTGTATTCTTCATAGCTGTCCTTAAAATCATATAGGAATTTACTGAAGCTTGCACAGAAACGGTTAGGAAGGGGTTTGTTGTAGATGTTGTCGAATATATCTTCGTTAGTTAATGCAAAATTATCATAGAATGCTTCTCTCAAACCTTTAGGCATGTAGCCTTTCATGTAGTCAGCAAGAATGCGCTTGCCGATATAGCAACCACTACCTTCATCACCCAGGAAATAACCAAGTGAGTCGATGTTTAAAGAAATGTCTTTACCGTCATAAAGACAAGTGTTTGTGCCGGTACCAAGAATTGCGGCAAAACCTTCTTCATCTCCAAGTAATGCTCTGCAAGATGCAAGTAAGTCGTGGCCAATGTTGATTTCCGCATTAGGGAAGATTTGTTGCATGGCATCTGCTACAATTTTTTTGTTCGAGTCGGTCGAACATCCAGCACCATAATAGTAAACTTCAGTAAGCTTCTCTGTTTCTAAATGATCTGGTAAGCCTACTTTTAATGAACCAACAATATATTCTGTATTTGAGAAATATGGATTATATCCTTCAGTATTGAAAAGTATCTTTCTTCCAGCTTCGTTAATTAAACACCAATTGGTTTTGGTGGAACCTCCATCTGCAATAACTATCATGTTAATTTAAATTTTTCGGGATAAATGTAGAAATTCTTAATTCGTTGAGATTAGTTTTTTTCATAATTTATTTTTTCACTGTTTCTAAGCGTTTGACATTAGGTTAATTTCAGGTTACTATTTGGTTAAGGAAGTACCAGGAGATATTAAATAATCGACGGTTCGGCCCTAAAATTACGTTTGTTATTGTCATTTCCAAATTTTAACGGTCGATTGAGATATATTTTGTTACCCTTTTGAACACTTCGTGGCGATTATTAAATTTCAGATTTGCTTTAGGTAAGTAAAAGAAAATCAAATTGTGAACCTTGATTTAATGTCTGCGATGGACAATCGCTAGCGCAGGTCGTGTAAAATTTTAATTGCTTCATGCAATGGCGTTTCACAATGTTAATATTTGTATTAAACCTGATAAGATGATAAGTAAAATAGATTTTAGAAGCGATACAGTAACCAGGCCTACAGCAGAGATGCGGGAAGCCATGATGCAGGCAAAGGTTGGCGACGACGTTTTCGAAGAAGATGAGACCGTTAATGCGCTGGAAGCAAAGTTATGCCGCATGTTTAATATGGATGCTGCTTTATACTGCCCTTCGGGCACCATGACGAACCAGATTGCGATTAAATGCTTTACCAACCCGATGGATGAGGTGATTTGCGACCAGACTGCCCATGTGTACCGCTATGAAGGTGGTGGAATCGCTTACAATTCCCTCGCATCTGTTCGTCTTTTGCATGGCGAACGGGGGATCTTAACCACGGAACTGATCGAGCCTGAAATTAACGAAGAGAACATCCATTACCCAAATTCAAGCCTTGTAGTGCTAGAAAATACGGTGAATAAAGGGGGCGGAGCCTGCTACAAACTAGATCAGATTGCGCCGATACATACGCTATGCAGTATAAAAGGATTGAAATTACATCTCGACGGCGCACGCTTGTTTAATGCTTTAATGGCCACGGGCGATAAAGCAAAAGATTACGGCCAGTATTTCGATGGCATTTCCATTTGTCTCTCTAAAGGCCTGGGTGCTCCGGTGGGTTCTGTGTTGTTGGCATCCAAAGAGACGATAAAGAAAGCCCGTAAAATACGTAAGGTTTTAGGTGGCGGAATGCGTCAGGCGGGCTTTTTAGCTGCAGCGGGCATCTATGCACTAGATCATCATGTGGAAAGGCTGAAAACCGACCATGCTCATGCAAAGGTTATTGCAAAGACCTTATCGGAACTAAGCTGGGTAAATGCCGTAATGCCCGTTGAGACCAACATCATCATATTTCAGGTGAAGCCCAAGTATGAGGCTGTGGAGGTCGTTAGGAAGTTAACGGAAAAAGGCATTTCATGCAACACTACGAACAGAGATACGATCAGGTTTGTTACGCATCTTGATATTTCCACCGAGATGGTAGATCGTGCAATCGAAATCCTGTTACATTTGTACCCATAACCAAAAAACTTGTTCATGAAAAAAATCCTGATTGCCAATAGGGGTGAAATTGCATTGCGAATTATGCGCTCTGCAAAAGAGATGGGGATCGCTACAGTAGCTGTTTATTCCGAGGCTGACCGCACTGCGCTCCATGTACAATATGCAGATGAAGCTTTTTGCATTGGTCCAGCAGCATCCAACCAGTCGTACCTTGTCGGTGAAAAGATCATAGAAGCATGTAAGCGCAGCGGTGCTGATGCCGTGCATCCCGGATATGGATTTCTTTCCGAGAATGCAGAATTTGCAAGGCAGGTTGTTGCCGCAGGTATAACATTTATTGGCCCAACGCCAGAAGCCATGGAGATCATGGGCAACAAGCTATCCGCAAAGGCTGCAGCGTTGAAGTACGATATCCCTATGGTGCCCGGTACAGAAGAGGCAATCACGGATGTTGAGGAAGCAAAGCAAAGAGCCGTGGAAGTTGGTTTCCCAATCCTGATCAAAGCCGCCGCAGGTGGTGGTGGAAAGGGCATGCGCATCGTAAACAACGTTGAAGATTTTACTGAACAAATGGGACTTGCTGTAAGTGAAGCAACTTCCGCTTTTGGTGACGGCTCCGTATTCATAGAACGTTATGTTTCCTCTCCGCGACACATTGAAATTCAGGTTTTGGGCGATACACATGGTAACATTGTTCATCTCTTTGAGCGGGAGTGTTCCATCCAAAGGAGGCACCAGAAAGTTGTTGAAGAAGCACCATCAAGCGTACTTACGCCAGAAATCCGCGAGCGCATCGGTAAATGCGCAGTAGATGTTGCACGTTCCGTAAATTACGTCGGCGCAGGTACGGTGGAGTTTATTCTGGATGAGAACCTGGACTTCTTTTTCCTGGAAATGAATACTAGACTTCAGGTGGAACATCCGGTTACGGAAATGATCACCGGTCTGGATCTGGTTAAGGAACAAATTAAAATCGCAAGAGGAGCGGCCCTAACCTATAAACAAGAGGACCTCAAAATCAACGGCCATGCCATTGAACTTAGGGTATACGCTGAAGATCCTGAGAACAATTTCTTGCCAGATATCGGCACGCTCGCGACCTACAAAACGCCTAAAGGCAGTGGTGTACGCGTAGATGACGGCTTTGAGCAAGGCATGGATATTCCAATTTACTATGATCCAATGATTGCAAAGCTAATCACCTTCGGTGCCACTAGAGCAGAAGCCATAGACCGGATGGTTAGAGCTATAGCAGAATATGAGATTACCGGGATACAAACCACGCTATCCTTTGGTAGGTTTGTGATGCTGCATGATGCCTTCCGTTCAGGTCATTTCGATACCCACTTTGTAGGAAAATACTACAAACCGGGGATTGATAAATCAGAAGATGAAACCGAGGCCATGATTGCTGCCCTGGTAGCAATTAATAAATTGAATAATAAAGGCGCATCAGATTTGCAGCCGCAATCCGGGTCGACCAACAATTGGCGACAAAACAGAATAAAATACTAAGATGTTCACAGGAATAATTGAAACACTCGGCACCATAACATCCATTGTTAAAGAAATGGATAATGTTCATTATACCATCAGCTCCGATATTAGCAGCGCTTTGAAAATCGATCAAAGCGTTGCCCATAATGGGGTCTGTCTTACGGTTGTTGCGAGCGATGCGGATACGCATACCGTAACTGCTATCGAAGAAACTTTAAATAAAACCAACCTCGGCGAACTTAAGGTTGGCTCCATGGTAAACCTGGAACGTTGTATGCAAATGAATGGCCGCCTGGATGGCCATATCGTTCAGGGGCATGTAGATCAAACAGCGATCTGTATTAAAAAAGCCGAGCTGGAAGGAAGTTGGGAATACCGCCTCAAATATGCTGCTGATGGTGGAAATGTTACGGTTGAAAAGGGGTCGATCTGTATAAATGGAATTAGCCTAACGGTTGTAAATTCCGAAGCTGATGAATTCTCAGTGTTTATCATCCCTTATACGCATGAGCACACCAATTTGAAAACGGTCGAGGAAGGATCTACGGTCAACCTCGAGTTTGATATCATCGGAAAGTACGTTGCGCGCTTGTTAAACAAGTAACGTGGTTAATGAACAACTAACTTGCTTGTGGAACAACGAACTTGTTGGTTTAACAAATTACTTTAGTTGGTTAGCGCTTTGATTCTGCCTTTGACATAATTGATGTTCTCCATCGCTGACTTTTCATCAGGGCTGCTTCTCAGGTATTGTCTATAGTACCTTAGGGCAGCAGCTTTATTTTTCAGCTTCAGATCATTCAGCAAACCGAGACTATAATAAATTGCAGTATTGTTGGAAAACTGAAGTGCCTTAAGGTAGGCACTTTGCGCAGCCTTGTAGGTGCCAACACTTTCATGTGTGTAAGCAAGAAAGTTGTAATAACTTGAAACATTAGGTGATATAGAAGCTTCAATGGTGGCCTTAATATACGCCTGTGCATGTTTCACATCTTTAAGCTTTTCATAGCAGATTGCGGTATAATACAAATCTTTCCTGATCATCAGCATTTAGAACCTGGGCCTGCGCAGGTAAAATCAGGAGGAGGAGGAACGCAATAAAGTAAAGATGTTTCATAGCAGCTTGTATCTATTAACTAAGATATTAGTTGTGTTATTTAAATCCAAGCTTACTTAACAGAAAGCAGTGAATTTCCTAGCTTTCGAATCCAAATTCTTGAACAAAGAAACCCCAGATGAGACTGAAAAAGAAGCCATAACCCCGTAGGCGCAATATTGGTACGATTTTTTCTGGGTGCTCAACAACAAGCATTAAAGTATAAGTTTGAAATTTATCTTAGTTTTACACACAAACAAAACGTTCATATATGAAGAAAATATTATTATTCGCAGTATTAATCGGGATTAGTTCTGCTGCTTTCAGTCAGGTATTACCGAGTGTGCAAGTTGGATTACGTGGGGGTGCAAACCTGTCGAATTTCAGTACCAATAATACATTCAGCAGTGAAAACACTGCGGGGTATTTCATAGGGCTTTACTCCAGGTTTGGCGCGGGAGGGATCCATGCTCAACCTGAGATTTATGTAGCTGGAAAGAATGCAGATTTAAAAAGTGCAGATGGGTCAGAAACCAATGAAGTACGTTTCACGAGTATCGATGTACCAGTGTTATTAGGTACCAAAATTGGTGCAGCAGGTGTTGGTGTACGTCTACAAACCGGTCCTGTGGTGTCCTTCGTATTAGATCAATCACAGTCTGCAAATCAGGCAACCAGCAAGATATTCAAAGGAAACTTCAAGGATCAGAACTTTGCATGGCAGTTTGGGCTAGGCCTTGACATCGGCAAATTAGGCGCCGATCTTCGTTACGAACTGGGCTTAACTGATGTGGCGAAAGAAGGATATCAAGACAGTAAGCTAAGTCTTTTCACCCTTGGATTGTCCTATAGATTATTTTAATCGCAAACCATAACCATAAAAAAAGAGGCAACAAACGTTGCCTCTTTTTTTGTGCCCTTAAGCTCGCATCTACGAATTCAATTTTTCAATCTCTTTGAGCTCGTAAATGAATGCGCCCTTGATTGGACGGATGGGAGACTCGTGTGCTATACTCAGAATACGTACAAAACATGCCCCGAAGTAGAATATCATAGAGGAGTAGAAGATAAAAAGCATAATCAGAATCACGGAACCAGAAGTACCATAGATGCTGCCAATGTTACTAAGCGGAAGCATAATCCGGAGTATGTACTTACCTAAGGTAAAAAGTACCCCGGTCAGCAATCCACCGATCATGGCATCTTTCCAGGTCGGACGACCATTGGTTAAAAAGCGAAAAAGCACCGTAAACCATGTAGACACAATCGCGATAAAAACCAGTTGATTCAACACCGCGATGAGAAAGCGACCAAAGTTTGGTGATGAATTATTCAGATATGAACCTATAAACGCCTGTATACCGTCCGTAACCAGCCCAACCGTGAATAAGAAACCTGCAAGAACGATGATCACCATCGACCTGGCCCGGAGTTTCAGCTTGAACATGAAGCTAGAATGTGGCTTGATCCCAATTGTCCAGATCTGGTCCATTGAGCCCTTAATAACACTAAAGAGTGTCGTGGCGACAAAGAGGAAAAATACGAAACTGATCATTGTTGCAATCCAATTCTGATCCACAGCCCTGATATTTTCCAGGGTGTTCCGAATCTGGTCTATGCTGCTCTTATCCAGGATGTTCTCTAATCTTTCAAACAGCCTCCTGGCAAAAGTCTTACGATCCATAAAGAATCCAAACAGTCGGATCAGGATAATTAAAATCGGGGGAATTGCAAAGTTCGCAAAGAAAGCGGTTGCACCGGCAAGTCGCAGCGGATCGTTCTTCTGAAGCAAAGCAAACGCAGCTCTGAATTGCAATAAAAATGTTTTTACGAAGGTAAAGGTCATCTATAAAGGCCAGATTGGTTGTCGAATGTAAAGAATTAATTCAAAACCCCGCTAAGCGGTTTTCAGTTTGTCTTATTCTTCAGAATATTACCGATTATTGCTTTTGTTAATTTTAGATATGAAAAGAACCAGAATGTTCCTGGCAGGAGCGTACCTCCTGCTACCGATTTTACTTCTTGTTTGCCCGCCGGCCTTCAGCCAGACGGAGAAGATCGAAAACAAATACAGTGCAGCTAAATTCAAAACTTACCACAACGGGAATAAGATCGACAGCATCTACATCATGTTCTCTGCAGACATGCAGGCGGCTTTACCGAAAGACAAAGCAAATGAATTTTTAGGTGCGCTAAAGGCGCAGGCAGGTACGATAAAGGCGATGGAATTTAAAAAGTATGAAGGTCCTTATGCCTCCTACAAAACAAGATTCGACCGAGGCACTTTCGCTGTTAACATTGCGCTGGATGCAGCACACAAGATCAATGGCTTCTTTGTTAAGCCTTACGAGGACGAAAGTGCGGTTAAGCCGGCAAGAACGGTTACGAAATTAGCACTGCCTTTTAAAGATGAGTGGACCGTTTTCTGGGGTGGTGATACTAAGGCCTTAAACTACCATGTTGAGGATCCAGCACAAAAGAATGCTTTCGATTTGGTGATTACCGATAAACTCGGAGAATCCTTCAAATCGACAGGCACCAGCAACGAACATTATTACGCTTTTGGAAAACCGTTGTATGCACCCTGCGACGCGGAAGTTGTGGACGTCATAGATGGTGTTGCCGACAACAAGCCCGGAGAGATGAACAAGCTTGATATCACGGGCAATACCGTCGTGCTTAAAACAGCAAATAACGAGTTTCTTTTCTTCGCACATTTTAAACAAAACTCCATCAAAGTCAAAAAGGGCATGCAGGTAAAAGCAGGCACATTACTGGGCTTATGCGGCAATTCCGGACACTCCTCAGAGCCGCACTTGCACTTCCACGTTCAAAATACAGACGATCTATTCTCGGGTACTGGTATCAAGGCCTTCTTCGAGGATTTGCGTGTAAATGGCACTTTGAAAAACGACTATTCTCCTGTAAAAAACGATAAAATAAGTCCCAAAAAGTAGGGCAACATTGATCATGAATGAAGTTGAAATCATAGAATATCAGTCTGTTTATCAGCCTGATTTTGAACGCCTGAATAAGGCTTGGCTTGAAGCATATTTTACAATCGAGCCCATAGACCGTTACGTGCTTGAACAACCTGAGGAAGCAATTCTAAAACCTGGCGGTATGATATTGCTGGCGCGGTATGAGGATAAAATCATTGGCACCGTGGCCCTGAAAGTTATTGAACCTGGTGTTTACGAGATGACTAAGATGTGCGTAGACACGACCTATAAAGGCCTGGGCGTCGGCAAAAAACTATGTGCAGCTGCAATTGAGCTCGCGAAGTCCATCAACGCGAACCGCTTATTGCTATATACAACAAGTGTTTTGGAAACCGCCATCGCCATCTACCGTAAGCAGGGGTTCATTGACATTCCACTGGAGCCCGGCGTATATGCACGTGCAAATGTGAAAATGGAATATCCCCTTCATCCGGAGGCTAATTAAGTTTAAAGCATAAGAGAGCCGCTGCAAATATGCAGCGGCTGTTTTTTATGCTCTAGAATATTATAAATTTCCCCTAAGTTCCTGTTCGCGTTCAAGCGACTCAAACAATGCTTTGAAATTACCTGCACCAAAAGATTGTGCGCCCTTACGCTGAATAATTTCAAAAAATAAAGTAGGTCTGTCTTCAACAGGTTTGGTAAAGATCTGAAGCAGGTAACCTTCCTCATCGCGATCCACAAGGATGCCTAAGGCTTTAAGTTGCGCCACTTCTTCATCAATTTCACCAACACGGTTATGCATCATCTCATAATATGCTTCTGGTGGTGCACCAAGAAATTCTACACCTCTGGACTTCAATGTTTTTACCGTCTCCAGGATATTTGCAGTTGCTACCGCAATATGCTGAACACCTTCACCTTCATAAAACTCCAGGTACTCTTCAATCTGTGATTTCTTTTTGCCTTCCGCTGGCTCATTGATCGGGAATTTGGAGAATCCATTTCCGTTACTCATCACCTTACTCATCAATGCAGAATACTCCGTATTGATTTGTTTATCATCAAAAGAAAGGATGTTTACGAAGCCCATGACATCTTCATACCACTGCACCGTTTCGTTCATCCTGTTCCAACCTACGTTTCCGACACAATGATCAATGTATAGCAAACCAGCTTCCTGAGGGTTGTAGTCGCTTGTCCATGCGCGGTAGCCTGGCATAAACGGCCCGGTATACGCTTTACGCTCAACAAACATGTGTACAGTTTCTCCGTAAGTATAAATGCCGGACATCTCCACCGTTCCAAACTCATCTTGAATGGTCACTGGCTCCATATAAGGCTTGGCACCACGTTTTGTCGTTTCTTCAAAAGCGCTGTATGCATCTTCAACCCAAAGTGCCAGCACCTTTACGCCATCGCCGTGTTTTCTAACATGTTCTGCAATTTTGTGGTCCGACTTTAAAGCGGTTGTAAGCACCAGGCGGATCTTACCCTGTTGCAAAACATAGGAAGCATATTCTTTCACCCCGGTTTCAGGGCCGGCATAAGCCACAGACTGGAAACCGAAAGCAGTTTTATAATAATGTGCAGCTTGCTTCGCATTACCTACGTACAGCTCAACGTAGTCTGTTCCGTGAATCGGCAGGAAATCCTGAGCCTTGGCAATCTTTTCTGCAAATGTTTGTGTTGACATAGCTATTATATATTTGTTGTGTTCGTTAATCTATTCTACGTTGATCTGCCAGCTTTTGTGGTAGCTTTCATCTTCAATGTTCACCGCATCTTTGGTAAGCATCAATGGTCTGAAAGGATCTATCATAACCGCTAACTCTTCAGTTTTCTCCTTACCGATGGATTTCTCCACTGTCCCAGGGTGTGGCCCATGGGGGATTCCGCCAGGATGGAGGGTAATCTGACCTTTTACCACACTTTTACGGCTCATGAAATCACCGTCTACATAGTACAACACCTCATCACTGTCTACATTACTATGGTTGTATGGTGCCGGGATCGACAAAGGATGATAGTCGTATTTCCTTGGTACAAATGAGCAGATCACGAAGTTATGCCCTTCGAAAGTTTGATGTACCGGTGGTGGCTGGTGTAAACGGCCGGTTATCGGCTCGAAATCATGGATTGAAAAGGCCCATGGATAGTGAAATCCGTCCCAGCCAACAAAGTCAAATGGATGTGTGCCATAGGTGTAAGGATACATTAAACCTTGCTTTTTGATAAGGACCTTGAAGTCACCAAACTCATCAAAAGTCTCCATATCTGCCGGTCGTTTGATGTCTCTCTCACAATATGGTGAATGCTCCATCAGCTGGCCATATTCGTTGCGGTAACGTTTCGGACTGCGAATGGGACTGAAACTTTCGACAATAAAAAGCCTGTTATTTTCAGTTTCAAATTCAAACTGATGTATGGTGCCTCGTGGAATGACCAGGTAATCACCATATTCAAACCTAATTTTTCCAAAGCCGGTCTTTAAAGTACCCCGACCTTCATGAATGAACACCACTTCGTCGGCCTGACTATTCTTATAGAAGTAATCCGTCATGGACTTTCGCGGTGCTGCAAGCACGATGTGGAGATCGCTATTAACCAGAACCGCTTTTCTGCTTTGCAGATAGTCGTCTTCAGGTTTGATGTTAAAGCCAATCAGGCTGGTATGTTTGAGGTGTTTCTCTCTGGCAATTTTCGGCTCTACGGAATAGGGTTCACCAAGTGATTTTACAATTGTTGGTGGGTGACAGTGGTATACCAGGGAGTATAAGCTGGAAAATCCTTCTGTAGAGACCAGCTCTTCTGCATACAGTTCGCCATTTGGCTTTCGAAAAACGGTATGTCTTTTATGCGGAATTGTTCCTAAGGCGTGGTAAATGGGCATATTGCTGATTTTGGTTAGAAAAGGGTATAACGACTATAGAATGCCGTTAGGTATAAGCAGAGAAATGCCTAGAGGGAATATTGTGCAAAGATCAGCTTTGAAAGCATAGCATAGCGGAAGCCTGCCAATACCTGGCGTGCAATCTGCTTAATGTTATGTAGTCGTTTGCTCATCTGCTTTGCTAAAGTATGTATTGTTATTCAAAATTGATGCATAATTTCTTCAAAACCCCTCCAAAAGATATAAAATGCTTTAATACTTTAAATTTAAGAACATCTGCTTAGCTTTATCAAATTCTATAACCCTTAAATCATAGCATATGAAGCTTGTTTCTTACAAAACGGAAGACCGCGAACACCTTGGCGTTTACGTGAACGGACATATCTATAACCTGAATTCCTGCGATAAGCAGATACCAGATGAGATGAATGCCTTTCTAGCGGAAGGTGAAGTCATGATGGAACGTGCCAAAAAGGTTGATCAGCAGATTAAAGCAAATGAAATTGAAGCCAAACAAGAGGTTTTTTATGAATTGCTTGCACCTGTTCCGCATCCAACATCATGCAGGGACGGCTATGCCTTCCGTCAACATGTAGCAGCAGCACGCCGGAATCGTAAAGTGGAAATGATCGCAGAGTTCGACCAATATCCGATCTTCTATTTTACCAACCATAATGCCATTCAGGGGCCTGGAGAAATCGAGTGTATGCCAGATCATTTGCAGAAGTTAGACTTTGAACTGGAAGTTGCGGTGGTCATTGGAACCAAAGGCAGGAACATCAAAGCAGCAGAGGCAGATAATTACATTGCCGGCTTCATGATCATGAACGATATGAGTGCCCGTACGCTGCAGATGGAAGAGATGTTACTCAACCTTGGCCCGGCCAAAGGGAAGGATTTCTCTACAGTAATCGGCCCTTGGCTCGTTACACCTGATGAACTTGAACAATATAAAACATCCGCTAAACCAGGGCATGTTGGTAACGCATATAATCTTGAAATGACTTGTACGGTAAATGGGGTAGAAGTATCGAAGGGGAATATGGCAGATATGGATTGGACCTTCGCAGAAATCATTGAGCGTTGTGCTTATGGCGTAGATGTACTTCCAGGAGATGTAATCGGATCTGGAACTGTAGGAACCGGCTGCTTCTTGGAATTAAACGGGACAGGCTTATTAAACAACCCAGAATACAAGCCACAATGGCTGCAGGACGGCGATATTGTGGAAATGAAAATCACTGGTCTCGGCATGCTGAGCAACACCATCCGCAAAGCGGACACCGATTTTTCTATTCTTGCCCTTAAAAAATAATGCTGACAATAAACGTATCTGAATTAAGTCCGGCGCAATTGCAAAACTATATGCAGTATGCGATTGCGCCGCGACCGATCTGTTTCGCCTCAACTGTAGATGCCCAGGGGAACGTCAACCTAAGTCCCTTCAGCTTCTTCAATATGTTCAGTACCAACCCACCGGTATGTGTTTTCTCTCCCGCCAGGCGCGTACGTGATAATACCACTAAACATACCCTGGAGAATATACTGGAAGTTCCAGAATGCGTCATCAATATTGTAAACTATGATATGGTGCAGCAAATGAGTTTATCCAGCACGGAATATGGCCGGGGCATAAATGAGTTTGAGAAATCCGGATTTACCATGCAGGCTTCACAGCTGGTGAAACCGCCCCGGGTGCTTGAAGCGCCTGTGCAGATGGAATGTTTGGTTACCCAGGTAATCCCATTGGGGGACCAGGCCGGGGCAGGTAATTTAATTCTTGCTGAAGTGAAGTTGATTCACATCAAAGAGGAGGTACTCGATGAAACTGGTAAAATTGATCAGCAAAAGATGGACCTCGTGGCCAGACTTGGCGGGGATTGGTATTGCAGGGTAACACCGGACAATCTTTTCAAGGTGGCCAAGCCACTTACCACGCTTGGTATTGGTGTAGATGCGCTGCCAGAAACTGTGCGTTATTCCATGGAGTTAACCGGAAATGACCTGGGGATGCTTGGCAACGTAGAGGCTTTGCCTGCAGCAGCTGAGATTGACGACATGCGAATGGATGGTGATGTGAAGGAAGTTCTCGATGCTACAATCGGCGATTCGGGTACCCGAACCCGGGAGCTGCATGCGCTCGCAAAGGAACTTTTAAGGCAGGGCAGAATTGCTGATGCCTTAAAAGTTGTATTACTCGACTAAAATATAGTGTTAAGGTGTTGTCACCGCGACTGGCAACACCTTTCCATTGAAAAACTTGTGTCCTGTTCTTGCAAAATCAGCTACATATTTTCCCATCTCAAAAGCCATCACCGGAGATTCATAACCCGGAAATGCAGCTTCAAGCATCTCGGTCTGCGCAGAGCCTAAAGCCAGACAGTTAATCTTGATGCCGCTATCAGCCAACTCGAAAGCCAGGCACTCTGTAAGGGTATGTAAAGCTGATTTACTAGCAGAATACGCGGCAAGTCCAGGGAATTTCACGCTGCCCTGGTAGCCACCCATACTTCCTATGTTTACAATGTGACCGCCGCCTTGCATCAGGGGTAGCACATTTTTAATCATATTAAAATGCCCCAGCACATTGCTTTGGTACATATCTGCAAGGTCGTTCGCTGTCGTTTCCAGAAAAGGTTTATTGATCAGTGCGCCTGCATTATTAATCAGGATGTCCACATGCCCCAAACGTTCCTTCAGAAAAGGCATCAGTGCGGCGTAATCATCCATCACAATATCAAACTCCACAGGGTAAATGGTACAGTCGGGATTAATACTGCGGCCAATTTCCAGCAGCTTACGCAGCTTTTCCGCTGATCGTGCAATACACACGATTTTGTTTTCCGAATTCAGGGAAAGTTCAAGTGCTGCTTCAAAGCCAATTCCGCTGCTTGCACCAGTTAAAATTATATTCATTCTTTATTCTTGTATAATCAGTTGCGTAACCGGATTTGCAATAACATGCAAGCCGTCTACAATTAGTTTTCTATGTTCAGGTTCGTTTTCAGCCTTTTCAACCAGCCATGCCCGTACCGATGCTTCCAGTTCAGGATTGGTTTGTTTGTGATCCAGGATCTCCAAAATCTCCAGGCCACACAACCAGTCGTCGGAATACGCAATTTTTAAGTTGTTGAAGATTGCCTCAAGACGCTCATGCCCTTTATCCGACTCGCGTATGGTTCTTACTTCCTGGTACAGCTGGTGTAGTTGCTGCATTGCTGCATCATACTGAATCTGGTGTGTCTGTTTTTGGCTAACATAGGTAATCTCTTCATAGGCATCCTTATCTGCCGCGCCGTTAAACACGGAAACAATACGATCACCTATAGCCATATCATACATGCCCCATTCAGGTTGAAAAAGGACTGTACCTGATGCTTCAGTTACCGTGCAATCTTTGAAGCTAATTAACAACAGTTTAGCGCCTTTTTTGGTGATGTTGGAAACCTCCGCACGCAGCTGAATGCCACTTTCAAATTCAAGTTTACATTGCTGACCCACCACGATGCCAGCCGCAATCAGCTCTTCAGTGCTGTAATCTTCTAAGGACTTAGCAACACCTTTCAGCCTGCCCACAGGGGAGGAGAAACCATCCTTATGGTAGTCCTTACCGTGTCCCTCGAGTTGTTTGTTTTCAAAGGCTAATGCAGAGGGGCCAGTGGTTTTAATAAAAGTTAAAGCAGCACTTTCATCGGTCTTCATTTCTGTAAATGTACCCGTTACCTGTAGCCCGGAGCTGTAAACCGCAGTCGCGGGGTTCTTACAGTCAATCGCCTTTTGTACACTCTCCGCACCACCACGACGGAAAGCCATGGTGTCTGCATATTGTTCCAGGACATCAATCAGATTTTGGAAGCTCTCGGTCACAAAGAGCTGCGGCTGCGTTTTCGTAATGTCGTATTGGTAGTTCACGGTGTCTATGCTGTACCATATCTTTTTTACTTCATCAGACATACAGCTGGCGCTTTCGCCAATGGACGATAACAGGCCCGCACCATAGATCTTTGGATCTTCCAGCGTTCCAATCAGCCCATATTCTACGGTCCACCAGTGCAACCTGCCAAGCAGGGCCATTTCTGATGGCGCACCCATGTTTTCCGCAACCGTATTCAAATGTTGCTCTGCAGCAAGTATTTCGGCTTCATCAACGTTCAGCGCCTCTTTTAAGATGGAGAGGTGGCGAATGGCTTCATACAGTTCAAAGTCCTTAGCAGAAAACATTGCCTTCGCGCCAATAGAACCAAAATAGCTGAGGTAGCTGTTGTAGGCCGCATCTGCGATGATCGGTGCATGGCCTGCCGACTCATGAATAATATCAGGAGCAGGTGTATATTCAATGTGATTCAGTTGTCTGATGTCGGCTGCAATAACCAGCACCCGGTATGCCTGATATTCCATGAATGCTGCTGGCGGAATAAACCCGTCAACATTTACCGCACCCCAGCCCAATTTGGCGAGATTGTCATTCATGGTTTGCATGTCCGGAATAAACTCGATACTCAGACCAGCACGTTGAAGACCTTTTATATATGGATAATAAGCAACATCTTTTAAGTAACTGTAGTTCTTACGCATTACGTAGCGCCATACCGCCTGATCTATCGGGGTATATTTCTCGTAATGCTGCTCTACAATAAACTGTCTTAAATGCCTTGGTAAGTTCCTTACCTGCGGATTGTTGAAGTCATTAAAATCGCTCATCACTGTACATTAAATTGGTGTTAAGCCCAATATAGTCGCTTAATCAAAGGAACACAAGGAAAAAAATCAAATGTCTGTACCGGTTTTATTTCTTTACGCGGAACGAAAAATGTTTTTGAGAGAAGTAACTGAAAACCGCCAGAATTATGGATGTCAAAAACTTGGCAATGGTGGGATAAAACGCAAATGCTTCAACCATGACCTTGATAAACGCGTAATTCAGCATGATGTTCGTCACCACGACGGAACCATAGCGAAATAGCTGAACCCGGCCTTTTAAGTTCGACTGCGTAAATACCAGGTACTTGTTAAGTAGAAAGCCGATTAAAAAGGTAATGATGGATTCAATTGCCAGTGCAGCAATTGGGGCGGTAACCAGCAGGCTGCCTAAGCGAATGTCTTGCTGCTTAAGTACAAAGTTATAGGCAACATAATAGATAACAATCCCTGCGGCAAAGGTGGTTCCACCTGTAGCCAGATACCTGAAAGTATGCTGTGAAATCCATCGGGAAAATGGGGGATAAAAGAAGTCTATCAGGCTCAGGATCGCTTTACGCATAATTTGTTTCTGCACGAAAGTAGCTAATGGCTACCAATTTCAAAACTCCACGAAAGATTTATTGTGGAATCTTCAGGTTGGGAATGGCAACAAAGTCGATGGTAGCAGAGTACTTGTAATGCGGGTGTGGCTGAATACTCACACCTACAATGTTGATTCCTAGTGTCTTATTCAGGATGTTCTTACGGTGACCAAGATCAGCGACCCCTTTGTCCAATAACAATAAACTTACATTTGCCAGTCCTGAAGAAAAGCCGAAAGCCAGATTTTCTGCCATCCCACGGTTAGGATAGTACTTTTGTATGCGGTCTACCATTGTTCTGCCGTCAGAAGAGTTGTGACCCGCAAGGTTCCGCTTGTTCATGTCTTTCCCATGTTGCTGCGCCACGTACGTCAACGTTTCATCGGGGTACAATAAGCCAAGGTCCTTAACATCCCGTAGATCTTGCTCTAGTCCGCGGTAATAAGGGTCGTTCCGACTTACACGAACTTCGCGGTAATTGCTGTATTGCTTCATGCGAAGGTTGTGTTCATCAATATATTGTTGAAAATAGGTGTCGAAAAAGCGCTTACCATCCATTCTGGCAAGGTTCATATAGAAGATGATCTTCTTTTCCTCTGCATTTAGATACTTTACGTTCTTTGCGGTGTTTGCACGCTCAAGTTCTGCAGGCGTCCATTTACTGGCCGCTTGTTTTTCAATGTCTTTGTCCTCAAGTATATAGTTTGTGACTGAATCTTTGTGGATAGCAGCCCCGGCGGAAATGGATATGGAAAGTAAAAGCGCGAAAAGAATAGATTTCATGTTCCCTAAACGTAATTCAGCAGCGTTTAATACACTGCCTGTACATTTAAGACGCAAACAAAGCCATAAAGTTTATAATTGCTTTAAAGAAGTTGGTCGAGAATTGCCTTGAGTTCCTTTACTTCAGCTTCTAATCTGGCGACCCGTTCTTCCAGTTCGGTGTTCATGGCCCCATCGGAATCGTTAGATGCTTCCATTGGTTCCTCGGCTGTTGAGCCGCCAAAAACCTGCATATACCTGGCTTCCTTTTGCCCGGGTCTTTTCTGAAGTTGTTTTACAAAGGCAGGCTCCGAACTTGCCAGGCGCTGAAGATTTTCCTGAACGGCCTCAATGGTATCAAATTCATACAATCGGCCAGCGCTGGTGTTGATTTCACCTGGTGTAAGTGGCCCACGCAGCAAAAGCAGGCATAGAATAGACAAGTCGGCAGGAAGCAGGGGATAATAGATGGCAAGATTATGTTTCCATTTCACCGCTCTGCTGCCAGCTGCGGTAACGGTGCTTGCAAGTCCTTTAATCTTTAACGCATTCAGCGTAAGGGTAACCGTTTCCTCGCTATAGTTTACAACGGGATTTCTGGACGTTTTCTGATTGCAGGCTGCTGTAAGGGAATTAATGGTCATCGGATAATAATCCGGTGTCGTCCTGCTCTTTTCCAGCAGGGCACCCAGCACACGCTGCTCTTCAGCATTGAGCAGCACTATCAGTCTGGTTTCTTCCATTAATACCTTGGTAACTAGCGTACTCTATTCTTTACGAATGTTAAATATAACGCAGTGATAAAAATGATGATACTGCAAATTCCAAAAAGTAAGGCTAAATCTGTGTTGCTCATGATTCTAAATTTTCGATGAAGGTAGGGATTTTCATGGATTTTTGAAAAATTATCGATTCAATGAAGCCCTTGTAATACCTTTTTTGTTCAATAATGTGCAATCCGCCACGAGCAAATCGTCCTTCCATCTCTGGCAAATCTTTCGCTTCTACCGCTGCAATCCTCCTGAAAAAGGCATACATCAACCCCAATAAGGCAGTCTTCCACCAGCTGTTACCACCAGCATCTACTTTAAAGTCCGTATAAAACCAAAGGCCACCAGCTTTTAGTTGTTTATTAAGCCCCTTGAATACGGATGAAGCATCGCTATCCTTGAAATTATCGAAAAGAAATGCAGTATGTATAACATCAAATTGCTGCTTGCTGCTGTACTCCGTTATGCTACTGTGCACAAAGTGCACCTGGTTAGCGCCAACATTTCGTTGTTGTGCCAGCTTCAGCATCTGTTCTGAAAGTTCTACATAGGTAATCTGCAATCCACTGGGTTGTGCTTTTGCAAGCTCTTCCAGTATCCAACCCGTACCACCACCTACAATCAATATTGAGGATGCTGCTTTAAGGTACTTCAGCTGTTCAATCTGGGCATTTACCTGTGCCCTTTGAAAGATCAGCCGACTTAAAAAGTCGTACGCACCAGCAATCCGGTCATAGTTATTCCTGCTCATAGTAATGCTCCAGCGATGCCACAGGTGGCTTTAAACAAGATCAGCCCATCAATAACCACGAGGTAATATAATATGGGTTTCTTAAGGTTCAATGAGAAGGCAACGAGTAGGGTAAGTGCAAATGGTATAAAATTCAGCGTAACCTGCTTCACTGGAAGGTGTTCATAACTGGTAAAAGCCAGTAAGCTAAACATGCCGATGATCAGTAAGGGTAGGAGTATTAAGAAAATGGTCTTGTGAATCCCAAATTGAACCACGAAGGTCTTCAGTTCCTTATTCGCATCTATTTCATAGTCCTTGATATCGAACATAATGGCGTTTACCGTACAGAACATCCAGTTCTTCACAAACAACCAAAGCCAGAATTCACTTAGCGGGAATTCCATACCGGTTTCAATCTTCAGTACCACCAGCGGAATAACATTGGCGGTGCAAGCCCAGATAAACCCGATGATAAAAGGTTTCAGCCAGCCCGTATTCCGCAGATTGAGGTTGAAAAAATATGCTGGAAGCAATCCATAGTAAAGAATGGCAACCACCAGGATAAACGTCACACCTGCCCAGTAAAACCAGGGTAACTGCAAGATGGAGCTGAAATGCTTTATAAAAAGAAAAAGAAAAGCACAGACCGCTGTTGCCGACAGTATACGCTGGCTCCAGCGCAGAAGTTGCTGATGTTTGATGAACCAGGCGACCCTGGGGTTGGATGAACGACTGTATCGTGTGGCACCCATATACGCGTGGGTATAATAGACCACGGGTGCACAAAAAATAAGGATGTAGTATGTAAAGGTGTTAAATGGAACACGCAGCTGCAAGGTAGCCTCAAGAGTTAAGGCGATCGCAAGCAGTCCAATGAAGTAATTGCCGAAAAAAATAAACCTGATCAGCTTAGCAATCATCTGAAGATTTAAAGCGTATAACAAAAAAGCCCTGGCGGGGTTTGCCAGGGCTTTGCTAATTATCTTAAAAGATTCTTCCAGCTTACTTTATTGGAAATGATTTCCTGAAGATCTTTGATCTCTATACGTTGTTGCTCCATCGTATCACGATGACGGATGGTGACCGTATTATCTTCCAGTGTCTGGTGATCTACGGTTAAGCAGAATGGCGTACCGATAGCATCTTGTCTGCGGTAACGTTTTCCGATTGCATCTTTCTCTTCATAAATGCAGTTGAAATCGAACTTCAGGCTGTTCATGATTTCCCTTGCTTTATCCGGCAAACCATCTTTTTTAGTCAACGGGAAAATCGCCACTTTCACCGGTGCCAAGCATGGATGCAGGCGTAATAAAGTACGGCTATCCTTTTTATCACCTTCACTCAGATCCTGTTCTTCCAAGGCATTAATCAAGGTTAGCAAGAACATACGGTCAAGACCAATAGAGGTCTCAATAACGTATGGTACATAGTTACCATAAGGCTTGCCTTCTTCGTTCAGATCGTTGTCAAAGTACTGCATTTTCTTGCCCGAGAACTCCTGGTGTTGGGTTAAGTCAAAGTCTGTGCGGCTATGGATACCTTCCACCTCTTTGAAACCAAAAGGGAATTCAAATTCAATATCAGTTGCGGCATTTGCGTAGTGTGCAAGCTTCGCATGATCGTGGTAGCGGTATTGTGCCTCATCCGATCCCAAGGCAAGGTGCCATTTCAGACGTGCATCTTTCCAGTATTCAAACCATTTTTTATCCTCACCTGGGCGAACAAAGAATTGCATCTCCATCTGTTCAAACTCACGCATACGCATTATGAACTGTCGGGCTATCACTTCGTTTCTGAATGCTTTACCGATCTGTGCAATTCCAAAAGGAATCTTCATGCGGCCGGTCTTTTGAACGTTAAGGAAGTTCACGAAGATCCCTTGTGCCGTCTCCGGACGTAGGTAAACTTCGTCCGAACCTTCCGCCATTGCGCCGAATTGCGTGCTGAACATCAGGTTAAACTGACGCACTTCCGTCCAGTTTCTGGTGCCACTTACCGGACATGCAATTTCATGTTCTTCAATTAACACCTTCAACTGCTCCAGATTATCTGATGCCAAAGCGGCATCCATGTCCGCCTGCAGTTTTGCTGCCTTATCTAATTTGCCGTCTTTTTCATATCTGGTGATCTTATCTTCCAGTAACTGATCTGCACGGTATCTCTTTTTAGAGTCTTTATTGTCGATCATGGGATCATTGAAACCATCCACATGGCCGCTCGCTTTCCATACTTTTGGATGCATAAAGATTGCCGAGTCAATACCCACAATATTTTCATGCATCTGCACCATGGCTTTCCACCAGTACGTTTTAATGTTGTTCTTTAATTCAGCACCCAGTTGTCCGTAATCATATACGGCACTAAGCCCATCATAAATCTCGCTGCTTTGAAATACAAAACCGTACTCCTTGGCATGTGATATTACATTCTTAAATTGTTCGTCGTGATTAGTTTTAGCCATAATATTGCAAATATAGAAAGTTGGGGTTACTTTTGGACATGAAACGATTCAATCTTTTGGTGATCGCAGCCTGCTTGCTTTCTCTTTCTGCAGGTGCTCAGCAAAAACATCAACTCTCTTTCAATAATACCAAAGAACTTCGTGATTTTCTAAATGCCAAAAAGGGGACTTACCCTTTAATAAGTGTGCATAGGGGTGGACCAATGAAAGGCTTTCCCGAAAACTGTATAGAAACTTTCGAAAATGCCATCAGCTACCAACCGGTAGTGGTGGAGTTTGATGTTGCATTGAGTAAAGACTCTGCATTGGTGATCATGCATGATGATAAACTCGACCGCACCAGCACCGGAACAGGACCGATCGGTAATTACACCTATGCGGAACTTCAGCAAGTGCGTTTGAAGGATGATGAAGGTACCGTTACCGAATTTAAGATTCCAACACTTTCCGAAGTACTTGCCTGGGGGAAAAACAAAGTAATTTTTACCATAGATATTAAAAAAGGAGTACCCTATACCAAAATCATTGATGCCGTACGGAAGACTAAGTCTGAAAGTAATTCCATCATCATCACGTATAATGCAAACCAGGCAGCTGAGGTACATAAACTAGCGCCCGATCTGATGATTTCCGCATCGGTGCGTAGTAAAGCTGATTTGGAGCGTTTAAATGGTATGGGTGTGCCGAATAATCGCATTGTAGCGTTTGTAGGTGTAAGTGCGCCAGACAAGGCCGTATACAAGTATTTGCATAGCAAAGGGATCAGCTGCATTCTAGGAACCATGGGCAACTTAGACCGCAGTGCTGCGGCAAACCCCGGAAGACAGGTTTACTATAAGCTTATTGCAGATGGTGCGGATATCCTGTCAACAGATGAAATTCTACAGTCGGGCAGGGAACTCGATCAGTACCGTGCAGACAAAAAGTTAAGCACCAAATATTTAAAAGTAAAATAGGTGAGTATAAAGGTCCAATCTTTATCAAAACATTACGGTGAGCAGAAATCCGTAGATAACATCAGCTTTGCTGCAAGCAGTGGGCGGATTATCGGTTTACTGGGACCAAATGGTGCTGGTAAGTCTACAACCATGAAGATGCTCGCCGGGTATCTGGAACCAACATCCGGTCAGGCCATGCTTTGTGGCCTGGATGTACAACAGCAGCCACTCGAGGTGAAGCGCATCATGGGCTATCTGCCGGAACAAACACCTTTATATGCGGATATGTATGTTAAGGAATTCCTGCTGTTTGTTGCCAACACCTATGGATTGAAAGATCCGGAGCTCAAGGTTAAGGAGACGATCAAAGCAGTGGGCCTTGATCTGGAACAATTCAAAAAGATCTCCATGCTTTCCAAGGGCTACAAACAAAGGGTTGGTTTAGCACAGGCCATTATTCATGATCCAAAGGTATTGATCCTGGATGAGCCAACCTCTGGTCTGGATCCCAATCAGCTTAGTGAAATCCGGGCATTGATCAGAACACTCGGCAAGGATAAAACGGTGATCCTCTCCACGCACATCATGCAGGAAGTAGAAGCCGTATGTGATGAAGTCATCATCATCCATAAAGGCAGGATTGTTGCCAATGCAACCATTGAAGCGCTAAAAGCCGCACACCAGAGCAACTCCCTGGAGGATATTTTTAGAAAGCTCACATCCTGATAATTAATTTCTAACTTCGGCAACGACACAATTGCATGTACGCAGTATTTAAAAGAGAATTATTCAGTCTGCTAAATTCCCTGATGGCTTACATCACCATCGGCATATTTTTGCTTGCAGCAGGATTACTGCTCTGGTTTTTTCCGGATACTTCTATTCTGGATTATGGCTATGCAGAACTTACGGGCTTCTTCAGCCTCGCACCATTCTTATTTATGTTCCTGATTCCGGCCATCTGCATGCGCTCCTTTGCAGAAGAAAGGAGAGAAGGGACCTACATTCTACTCGCGACTCGACCATTAACATCATGGCAAATCATTGGGGCTAAATACTTCGCTTGTCTGGTGCTGGTGGTTTTTTCCCTGGTGCCAACCTTAATATACGGATATACGATATCCAAGCTGGCCATGCCGGCGGGTAACGTTGATACAGGCGCCATCATCGGCTCCTACATTGGCCTGCTACTGCTTGGCGCAGCTTTCACCGCAATCGGCATCTTTGCTTCTTCCATCACCAAAAACCAGGTCATCGCCTTTGCTGTTGCCGTTTTTCTTTGTTTCATCATGTACAATGGATTTGACGCCATGGCGAAGATGGCCTTATTAACAGGCTTGCAGGACTTATTCATGTTCCTGAGTGTAAATGAGCATTATCAATCTATTAGTAGAGGCGTGCTCGACACACGAGATGCCGTTTATTTCCTGACCCTTGTTTTCTTCTTTTTACTGTTGACACACTTTACGATCGGAGGTCGGAAATGGTAATCTTTAAAAGTCGCCTGGCTAAACTACTAGCCGGAATTGTGCTGCTTGTTCTGGTCAATGTGCTTGCACAATATGCTTATACCCGTATCGACTTCACCAGGGAAAAGAGATACACGCTGAACCCAAAAACGGAGGCTATTATCCAGCAGGCCAAACAAGAGATTAATGTTACCGTGTTCCTGGATGGGGATTTACCTGCAGCTTTCAGACGTTTAAAGCTGGCGACTGCAGATCTGCTTAACGATTATAAAGCCTTAGCGAACGTGCGGATAAATGTTGTTTTTGCGGATCCGATATCAGGATTACCCTTAAACGAACAAGACACGGTCATCAACAGACTCTACAGTGTTGGTATAGAACCCACTACATTAAATATCAAAAACGACAACGGCTTTGCGCAGAAAACCATCTTCCCGATGGCATTAGTTTCCTCCGAGGGCCGACAGCTGCCAATAAAGCTTCTGCAGAACATGGACGCAGCAGGCAGTTATGAAGATAACATCAACAGTTCCATACAGAACCTGGAATATACCTTCACATCAGCGATTAAAAAAGTAATTACCGGGGAGAACCCGAGAATTGGCTTCACAGAAGGTAATGGCGAACTTTCAGATTTGCAGCTGAGTGATGCCCTGAAGTCACTCTCTACCACTTACGAAGCGGGTAGGGTGGATCTTGCAGTTATTGATAAAGCCGGGCTCGACCGCTTGAAGATATTGTTTGTAACCAAGCCACAGCGTGCCTTTACGGAGGCGGAAAAATACAAGCTCGACTACTTTGTTATGAAGGGCGGTAGCCTGGTCTGGAGTATAGATCAGGTTAGTGCAGACCTGGATAGTCTTCGTGGAAAGACGGAACAACTTGCCTTTAATAAAGCACTAAATCTGGACGACATGTTGTTCATCTATGGTGCGAGAATCAACTATAACCTGGTCGCGGATGCGAACTGCGCAGAAATCCCGCTTGCCATGGGCGATGGTAACCAAAACCAGATTCAACTTGCCCCATGGCTATATTATCCTATTTTACTGCCTGATACCACTTCGGCGTTGGTGAAGAACATCGATGGCGTACGTGCAGAGTTTGTAAGCACCATAGATACAATAGGCGTGAAAGGGGTAAATAAAACAACGATCTTATCAACCTCACCTTATAACAAACTCCATAACGCACCAAAACTATTGTCCCTGCAAATGGCTGCTGAGCAACCGGATCCACGGGATTATGCAAGCACGTCGAAACCGGTCGGGGTGCTTATGGAAGGCAGTTTCCCTTCGGTGTTCTACAACCGGACACTACCTGAAGGCATCACAACATCCTACGGAAACTTTGAGAAAAGTAAGCCAACCCGGATGATCGTCATTGGTGATGGTGATATCTTTAAAAATCAGGTTAGTGCGACGGACAATTCTGTATTTCCATTGGGTTTTGACCGCTTCACGCAGCAGAATTTCGGCAATAAAGCCTTGCTACTGAACATTGCAGATTATCTATCCAGTGAAGACAATTTAATTGCCCTGAGAAACAAAGATATCAAGGTGAGATTACTCGATAAAACGAAAGTCAGAACCGAAAAGTTAACCTGGCAGATAATGAATGCATTGCTTCCGATAGGTTTCCTACTGTTATTCGGCATTTTTCAACATTATTATCGCAAATATAAGTATACAAGGTAAAATTGTATATTTTTGAGATTTACAAGATCATACTATGAGATTTATTGTATCCACATCTACTCTACTTAAACATTTACAGACAGTAAATGGTGCCTCCAGCAGCAGTACTGTTTTGCCAATTTTGGAGAACTTCCTTTTTGAAATCAGCGATGGCAACCTGACAATCTCGGCAACTGATTTACAAACCAGTATGACCACTTCACTGCCTGTTGAAGCTAAAGAAGGCGGAAAAGTTGCTATTCCAGCAAAGATCTTGTTAGACACTTTAAAGACCCTTCCAGATCAGCCGATCGCGTTCAATATCGATGACAATTCCTTCATTATTGAGATCAGTGCAGGCGACGGAAAGTATAAGCTTAGCGGCGAAAATGGCGATGACTTCCCTAAAATTCCTGTTGTAGAGAATGCATCTTCTGTAGAGCTTCCTGCTTCTGTATTAACTGAAGCCATTACCAAAACCATATTCGCAGTTAGCAACGATGAACTTCGCCCAGCAATGACCGGCGTGTTCTGTCAGCTCTCTGATCAGCACATCACTTTTGTCGCTACAGACGCACATAAACTGGTAAGATACCGTCGTAAAGACAGCAAAGCAGATAAAACGGCTTCCTTTATCTTACCTAAGAAAGCTTTAACACTGTTAAAAGCAGCATTACCAAATACTGATGTTAGTGTTTCAGTAGATTACAACGCAACCAGTGCTTTCTTTAAATTTGAAAACATCAACCTGGTTTGTCGCCTGATTGACGAGCGCTATCCGGATTATGAAGCTGTTATCCCGGCTAATAACCCGAACAAGTTGGTGATCGACCGCGCGTTGTTCTTGAACACGCTAAGACGGGTTGTAATCTTCGCAAACAAGACTACGCATCAGGTTCGCTTAAAGATCAATGGAAGCGAACTTAACATTTCCTCGGAAGATCTGGATTTCGCAAATGAAGCGCATGAGCGTTTAAGCTGTCAATATGAAGGGGAGGATTTGGAAATCGGCTTCAATGCAAGATTCCTGATCGAAATGTTAGGCAACCTTTCCGGAGAAGAAGTAACGCTGGAGTTGTCTACACCAAACCGTGCAGGATTGTTAATCCCGCAAACCAATGACGAAAATGAAGACGTGTTGATGCTTGTGATGCCTGTAATGCTGAACAACTACAACTAAGATCTTTTTACACAATATAATGGAGCCCGGCTACTACGCCGGGTTTTTTTATGCGCGAGATTTTGGCCATGATGTAGATGCTGAGGCAAATGAAACAGGGCATACAAATGTTCCGCAAGCAGTGTACCAGGGGACCACAGGGGCTTGACTAGGCTGGGGCCCTGTTAACCCCCTGTGGGGACCCTGTTGACCCCTTGTCGGGGCCCTGTTATCCCATGATCTATTCCCTGGTCTTTCTGACTTAATATCAGGAACATCCAGTTGCGGTTTGTTAGAGCAAAGTAAGATTCAATATTAAATATGGAGTTTCCACGGAAATCAACTGTAAATTTATATTTTTGACAAAAAAGATTATTTTGGAATTTTTAGCACAATTTGTCGATTTCCTGCTGCATATAGATAAGCACCTCGAAATCATTATTAGCGAGTACCAGACCTGGACATATTTGATTTTGTTTTTGATCATTTTTGCAGAAACCGGATTTGTGGTAACCCCATTCTTACCTGGAGATTCCTTGTTGTTCGCAATGGGAACGTTAATCGCAGGTGATAAAACTGGTTTAAGCATTTGGGTGATGTTGGTGCTGTTAATCATTGCGGCAATTGCTGGAAATACCCTCAACTATAAGCTGGGTAGCATGCTCGGCATGAAGGTCTTCAAAGCTGAAAATAAAATTCTCAAATTAGAATATTACTACCAGTCTCATGAGTTTTTCGAAAAGCATGGTGGCAAGGCAATCATCTTCAGCCGTTTCTTACCTATTTTCCGTACAATTGCGCCTTTCGTGGCAGGTGTTGCTAAAATGCCTTTCGGTAGATTTACCATGTACAACGTCATTGGTGGTGTAACCTGGATCGGAAGTTTACTTTTTGCGGGTTATCTTTTGGGTCAAATCCCTGTGGTGAAACAGAACTTTGACATTGTAATTCTTGTGATTGCAGTTGTTACTTTCTTCCCTGCAGTGTTTGCGGCCTTAAAATCTAAGTTCAGTAAGAAGAAAGTA
>Ga0265798_10001782_pt1 | contig 32700 bp, 26 predicted proteins | sample P3T30metagenome_FD_192430 | JGI IMG/M metagenome (GOLD analysis project Ga0265798, IMG submission 192430) | Plant litter microbial communities from East Loma Ridge, Irvine, California - P3 T30 | ecosystem: Environmental > Terrestrial > Plant litter > Unclassified | place: USA: California... | reverse complement strand
CACCTTCGCCTTCACCCTGCCAGATCAGTTCTTTCTTTTTGGCGTCGATCAGGTCGATGTACAGGGTTCCTTCGGTATACGTGCTAACCGACGTGTTTCCGCCCCACATCCACGGGTTCCAGCCGAAGCCCCATCCGTAACCCCATCCGGAGTTAAACGTGTTGACGTCGACTTGCTGGCGCGCCTTCGTGAAAATGTTGACAAGCAGGTCAGGGTTTTCACTCTTGGTGAATCCCTTCGTTGCCATCGTTTCGTCGATGGCCCTCATGATGCGTTTTTTGTCAAGGTCGGAAATCTCGACTTTATCGATCCCGGTCTTGTAAAAAGCATACGTTTTGAAATTGGTAAAATTGGCGTTCTTGTCGTAGTCGGTATTGACGCGGACGGAAGAACATCCGAAGGCGATAAAAGCCAAAAGGACGGGCAAGCATTTTATAGTTTTCATAGCAGATTGAAATTACAGGTTTTTCTCGTTATCCGGATTCCTGGCAATTGCTATACTTCAAGCAAGTTCAGGATTCATCGTAAATTATCGAGGAGAACGTCATCGACGATATTCGGAAGCGTCACCTTGAGTAAAGGTTCGTTTTGCATAGCGCGTCTGATGGCAAAGATCGCTTCATCGTTCCTGGCCCAGCTCCTTCGGGAAATTCCGTTGTTCACGTCCCAGAAAAGCATGGATTTCAGTCGTTTGGAAGCGGCCTCGGATCCATCAAGAACCATGCCGAACCCACCGTTTATAACCTCTCCCCATCCTACGCCACCGCCGTTGTGGACGCTCACCCACGTTGCGCCCCGGAAGCTGTCGCCGATAACGTTGTGGATCGCCATATCAGCCGTAAAACGGGAGCCGTCGTAAATATTGGATGTCTCGCGATATGGGGAATCGGTTCCGGAAACGTCGTGGTGGTCGCGCCCCAGAACTACGTATCCGATCTCACCTTTTGCGATTGCCTGGTTGAAAGCTTCGGCGATTTTCGTGCGTCCGTCGGCATCGGCATACAGGATACGCGCCTGGGATCCGACGACGAGCCTGTTTTCACGTGCGCCTTTGATCCAGCGGATATTGTCTTCCATTTGTTGCCTGATCTCCGGCGGAGCGGTTTCCGACATTTCTTCCAGGACAGATAACGCAATGGCATCCGTTTTCTCGAGATCTTCCGGGTCGCATGACGTGCAAACCCATCGGAACGGCCCGAATCCGTAATCGAAACACATCGGACCCAGAATATCCTGGACATAGCTCGGATATCTGAAATCGATCCCATTTGGTGCGAACACATCGGCCCCGGCCCGTGAACATTCGAGCAGAAACGCGTTGCCGTAATCGAAAAAGTAGGTTCCTTTGGCAGTGTGCTTATTTACCGCAGCCGCATGCCTGCGAAGCGATTCCCGGACTTTTTCAGCGAACAGTTCCGGATCTTCGGACATCATTGTTTTTGCCGCTTCAAATTCGGTCCCGGCCGGATAGTAGCCGCCGGCCCACGGGTTGTGGAGCGACGTCTGGTCCGAACCCAGATCGACATACAAATCTTCGGCGTCGAATTTTTCCCAAACATCGACGACGTTGCCCAGGTAGGCGATCGAGACGGTTTCTTTTTTCGCTTTCGCGGATCTTACGCGCGTGACCAGTTCGTCCAGATTAGTGACGACTTCATCGACCCAACCTTGCGAATGACGCGTCTGGACCGCTTTCGGATTAACCTCTGCACAAACCGTGATCACGCCGGCGATATTTCCCGCTTTCGGCTGGGCGCCGCTCATTCCTCCAAGACCGGACGTTACAAACAATTTTCCCGCAAGGTCTTCTCCGTTTTCCGCAATTTTGCGTCCGGCGTTCATGACGGTTATCGTCGTGCCGTGAACGATGCCCTGGGGCCCGATGTACATGAAGCTTCCGGCGGTCATCTGCCCGTATTGCGTCACGCCAAGTGCGTTGAATTTTTCCCAATCGTCCGGTTTGGAATAATTCGGGATCATCATGCCGTTTGTGACCACGACACGGGGCGCTTCGTTGTGAGACGGGAAAAGTCCCATCGGATGCCCGGAATACATGACGAGGGTTTGCTCATCGGTCATCTCAGACAAGTATTTCATCGTAAGACGGTATTGAGCCCAATTCGAAAAAACGCCTCCGTTACCGCCGTAAGTGATCAGTTCGTGCGGATGCTGGGCTACGGCATAATCGAGATTGTTCTGGATCATAAGCATAATCGCTTTGGCCTGATCGCTTTTTCCCGGATAATCCTGGAGCGGCTGCGCTTTCATCTCGTAATCCGGGCGCAGGCGGTACATGTAAATCCGGCCGTACGTATTGAGTTCATCGAGGAATTCCTGTGCGAGGATCGCGTGGTCTTTTTTGTCGAAATAGCGCAAGGCGTTGCGGACTGCAAGCTTTTTTTCCTCACCGGACAGGATTTCCTTGCGTTTCGGGGCATGGTTGATTTCAGGATCGTATGCTTTCGGCTGAGGAAGTATGGAAGGAATGCCTTCGCAGATTTCTTGCTGGAATGTCATTTTTTTCGGAATGTATTCGTGTTTTTGTCGTATCCGTACGGACAATGGCGGCAGCCGCTCCTGCAGCAATAGCCGCGCTTGAGGTGGAATTTTTCGGTGAAAACCTTGAAGCCTTCGGGCGTCAGATAGTAGTCTTCTCCTTCAACCAGTTTATTTGCCTCGTTTTGCCCGTTCATTAGCTACAAATTTAGGATATTTGAAACCAATGATAGTTGTCGTTGCGAAATATTTAATTCCAAAAGGATTTGCGGGCATTACGCTGTGGCCGTTCGTTTTGCTTGCATCTGAAAAGGACAGGCGAAATCCCGTGACGATCTTTCACGAACGCATTCATCTGCGGCAGCAGATCGAAATGTTGGTATTGCCGTTTTTCGTCTGGTATGCGGTCGAATTCGTGATCCGGCTTTTGCAGTACCGGAACACACATTTGGCATATCGCAACATCAGCTTCGAGCGCGAGGCGTATGCCAATGAAAAAAGCCCGGGATATTTGAGATCGCGGGCTTTTTGGGGGTTTCTTAGTTGGATGTCTGCTTCATCTTGACGGGCTTCCGGGTTTGTTTTTTCTTTAGCTCCGGAGCTTTTTCAAAACGTCTGTCATATCTCGCAACACGGGTTTGCCCTGATTCCATAACATATGTTTCATTACCGCGTGTTGCCACGATCGAGTACGAAAAAGCGGTATTGGAATTCCCGTTCTGCAATTCTACCACTTCAAATGAATTGGCTGATTTATTGGTGACATATACACCTTTGCAATCCCCTTCCAGCTGTACGAAAACTTTCAAAGGATGTCTTTCATCGACAATAATATTCTTCGAAAATATAGGATCGATCGAAATGGTGGTTCTGCCGTTCTGTAATTTGCCGGTACCATAGTCCTCAAACAGGTTTTCAGGAGTTTCAGTACAGTGCATTACGACTTTTTGGCCGTTCAGATCTTTTACGGTCGTACTCACTGCTCCGTCACCGATTATTTTATAGTAACCAAAACCGTCCCAATGGCCGATATTCCATTGCGAATCGGCAATGTCCTGGAATAGGGCAACCTCTCCAATACCTGGAGCTGTGGAATATCCGTAAATGCCCGTATTTCCGGTGAACGCTCCGCCGCTTCCTGACGTAAGGTAGAAACTGTCAAAGGCGCCGTTTCCGGATCCTATAACGCCAGTTCCTAATAAATTGAAATTTGCTCCGTACGTTCCGGCACCATTGTCCGCATCTGCAATTCCATAAAGCGCCAATCCTGCATCGCCTTCGGCTTGACCGTAAACGCCTACGCCATTTGCAGCCGTGGAATAGCCGTTAACAGCACTTAAAACTGCAGCGGAACTGTTGTAAACTGAAAATTGGTCGGTAGCAAATGGAGCAGCGCTGTTCACGGTAACTCTGCCGTTGGCAAGAATCCGCACTCTTTCTGTTCCGTTAGTTGAAAAATTCAGGATATTGTTTGCAGAACTCCACATACCTGAGGTAGCTGCAGTACTAAATGAATAGAACGGCGCACCGACGGCTCCTCCGGTCAAACCTTGAACCTGATAGCCATTAGTGATTCGGAAACGTTCCAAAGCATTAGTTGAAAATCCAAGTAAATCAGCTCCGGAATTCCAGATGCCTGTGTTGGGATCTCCGTTAAAACTATAAAAGGGTAGTGCCGCTGTTCCGGTCGTCATAGCATGGACCTGATTTGCAGACGGGATCCTGAAGCGTTCCACTCCCGTTGTTGAGAATCCAAGCGCATCAGTTCCTGAATTCCAGATTCCGGTATCCGGGTCATTTAGAAAACTATAAAAAGGTAAGGCGCCGGTTCCCGCGGTCATAGCGTATACCTGATTACCATTCGCTACTCTAAAACGTTCAACGCCGTTAGTCGAAAATGTAAGTGCATCTAAACCATTGTTCCACATTCCTGTGTTAGGATCGTTCGCAAAGGAGTATTGCGGAACACCCTGAGTTCCATTCGTATTTGCCTGTAGCTGACCGGATCCGTTAGCAACAGTCCAGCGCAAAGTGTTATTTGCTCTGATCCTAAAATCCTGGGCATTTGTCGTCCCAATAAAATTCGCTGGAGTTGCGGTATTTCCCAAAAGTCCCCAGCTTGTGCTTGGTACAGTGCTTCCAACTTCCTTCCACGTCGTTCCTTCCCAATAATAAAATCCTGGAACGACATTGTTAGGAGCGGTGCCAAGAGTTGAGGTATTCCAAACCATTGTACCATCTGCGACAGCGCCGCCATTTGGATTTACGACCGGGGCCGAAATTATTTTAGATGTAAGGGCGACCCTTGGAATTAACACTCCGTTTGTTCCAGATGATATATCCAGCGCAGCTTGGGGTGTCGGTGTTCCCACACCAACCTGAGCGTTTGACTGAATTGAGGATAATAAGGTAAAAGCACCCAAAAGCATGTAGATCTTCTTCATATAGAGTTAAATTTGTTGGACATAGACCGCTAAAGATATATTTTGTTAAAAACCCTACACTAAATAATCGACGAAAGACATTTAAATCCGATAAAGTTCTAATGATGAGAAATTTGAATTTTTTTTGAGTGGAAAATGCTGATTTTAAAGACGTAATGTTTTACCTTAGTGCAAAATTTTGCCTTATGAAGAGCATAACTACAATTTTCGGATTGTTGATGTCTGCCGGCCTTTGCGCACAGCTCTACGTCCGACCAAATAGTTACGTATACGCGAACGATCAGTTCATTTTCGTCAAACAAAACGTCGATCTTGCAAGTAATGCCAATCTGTACCTGAGAAACGGTTCACAGTTGCTGCAAGGCGTGGCGGGTGCATCCACGAATGCCGGTGCCGGAAAGCTGTCGGTATATCAGGAAGGAACCGTCGACAATTTCGAATATAATTACTGGTGTTCTCCTGTAGGAAATGCTTCGGCTGTGGCCGGGAACGAAAACTTCGGAATTACTATGCTCAACCGTCCGCTTGATGCCCTAACGAGTGTACCGGCGACGATTTTGACAGGAGGTTTCGATGGGATTGCCAGTTCGCTTTCCATTGCGCGGAGGTGGATCTATAAATTTACAACTTCCAATTCTTACTCCCAGTGGATTCCGGTCACCGGCTCCAATATCGCTGCGGGAGAAGGATTTACGATGAAAGGAACGGCAGGAACCGATCCTACTACGGTCCTTGGCATACAAAATAATCCGGGAGGCAGCCAACGCTATGACTTCAGGGGAAAACCTAACGATGGCGACATTCCGATTACTGTTGGCGCCGGCCAGTGGACGTTGACCGGGAATCCGTATCCATCGGCTATCAACCTGAACCAGTTTCTCCTCAGCTCGCCTGTAATTACGGGTATTGCGTATTTCTGGGAACAGGATAAAAGCGTAAATAGCCATCAGTTAACGGATTACAGCGGTGGATATGCAAGTTACGCGCCGGTTAATGCAACATCTGCGGGGATGTATATCCCGGCAGTATATACCAATTACAACTCTAACGGCGATGTCATTCCCGGGCCACCCATAACAGGAAATACGTATCAGCGTTTTTTTAGTCCGGTGGGACAAGGCTTCATGATCGCAGGGGCCTCAAATGGGACCGTTTTTATGCGAAATGAATACCGCGTTTTTAGAAAAGAGGGTGCCGCGTTGAATTCGCAGTTCGAAAGATCGGCTTCACAGGAAAATTTGCAGGCCAGTACTGAAAACCTTCCCGATATTCCAAATGTTGCCGGGTTTGACTATACGACCGTAACTCTGGCTCCGGTTCCCCAGATTCGCTTCTCGGCCAAGGTCGGAACGGGAATCAGGACGTTGGCCCTCGGTTTCGATCCGGCCGCTACAGACGGAGCCGATCATGGAATGGACGCCAAGTCGGGCGATGCAAATCCGATAGACGTGTTTTTTGCGATAAGCAACAAAGAATATATGATCTCCGTCATCGACTTCGATATCGACAAGACGATTCCGCTAGGCCTGAGGAATGCCGCTCCTGCCACGTTCCAGATCACGATGAGTGAAATGATCAACTTTAACGGGGCGCAGCACGTTTACGTCCATGACAAGCTCAACGATTCTTATTTTGAGATTACCGATGCGGTTTACGAAGTGGCGATGCCTGCCGGAACGAATACCGACCGTTTCGAACTGACGTTCAGGCAGAACGCCCTTGGCCTGCCGACGCTTTCCACGGACAGTTTCGCAATCGTCCAGGACAATCCGAAGCAACAGTTGATGATCGCCAATCCGAATCATTTTGATGTCAAAAACGTCTCTGTGTTTGATCTGACCGGAAAACTGGTCATCAGCAAGGACAAGCTTGGCAGCTCGAATCAGTATCAGTTCTCAACGGACGCACTCAGCGAATCGGTGTACATCGTCAAGATTACGACGGCGGACAACCGGGACATCGCCCAGAAAATATCGGTTTTCAAAACCAACAATTAACAGGAGCAGCTTTCGGGCTGCTTTTTTTATGGGTATTTTTGCGAGGTGGTTCCCAATCAGCAAATAAAACTTTTTACAGACGACATCCAGTTGTTTCTCAAGCGGGAAGATTTGCTGCATCCGACGGTTTCAGGCAACAAATTCAGGAAACTCACGTACAATATGGAGCAGGCTAAAGCCGATGGGAAGCGGACGCTGCTCACTTTCGGCGGGGCGTTCTCCAATCACATCGCCGCCGTCGCATCGGCAGGACAGCTTTACGGATTTGATACTGTCGGAATAATCAGAGGTGAAGAGCTCCTGGATAAGATCGAAGAAAATCCGACGCTTTCCTTCGCCTCCCAACAGGGAATGAAACTCGAATTTATCAGTCGTGAAGCTTATCGAAACAAAGAAAATCCTGAATTTCTGGCTCAACTTTCCAATCGGTTTCCCGATGCCTGTATCTTGCCGGAAGGAGGAACCAACGAATTGGCGGTAAAGGGTTGCGAAGAAATCCTGACAGGCGAAGATTCCGCATTCGATTATATTTGTTGTGCTGTAGGAACCGGCGGAACTCTGGCAGGCCTTTCCAACTCCGCGAAAGAGCATCAGCAGGTGCTTGGTTTTTCCTCGCTTAAAGGCACTTTCGAAACGGAAGCTATCAGCAAATATTCTAATAAAAACAATTGGAAAATCATAAGCGATTATCATTTCGGAGGGTACGGAAAGGTAACCCCGGAACTCATCCATTTCATAAATCGCTTTTACGACGAAAATAAAGTGCCGCTTGATCCCGTTTATACCGGTAAATTGTTATTTGGTATTGAAGACCTGGCCAAAAATGGATATTTTCGCAAAGGGGCCCGGATTCTCGCCATTCACACCGGCGGGTTACAAGGAATTTCCGGCATGAACCAAAAGCTGAAACACAAAAACCTACATATTCAATATGGCTAAGAAATTCCTTCTACTTTTAACCATTTTATTGCTAGCAAGTTGCGGCTCAAAAAAAACAGCATCGCATTCTTCACGGCCGGTTTATCGCAAACCCGCGACATCGGTTGCCACGCGCAAGCCGAGAACGACCAGGCCGGCACGACCTACGGCAACGCGACCGGTTTCGGGAAATTCATCTGAAACGCAAACACTCGAAGCCACGACGCGTGTGAAAGTTACGAACGACATGATCTTTGCGTATATCGATAGGTACAAAGGCATTGCACAGAACAACATGGCGCAATACGGAATCCCTGCCAGTATTACGCTGGCTCAGGGCATCCTCGAATCGGGAGCCGGGACAGGTCCGCTGAGTGCCATGGCCAACAACCATTTCGGGATAAAGTGCCACACAGGCTGGACGGGCGAAAGCGTCCGCCACGACGACGATTCGGCACAGGAATGTTTCAGGAAATATCCGGATCCGAGCGAATCCTATCGCGACCACTCGCTTTTCCTGACCGGCCGTAGCCGATATGCGGCTCTTTTTGAGCTGGACAAGGACGATTATAAAGGATGGGCGAAAGGACTGAAGGCAGCGGGATATGCCACCGATCCGAAATATCCGGACAAACTTATCGGGATTATCGAACGTTTCGGCCTCGACAGGCATGACGCGGTGGTTTTGGGACGAAACTATGTGCCATCTTCCCAACCTGTTCTGGTTGCGGAACCAAGCCGCGCGATCGCCGACAATTCCGATTACTACGTGGTATCGAAAGGCGATACGCTGTATTCGATATCGAAGCGTTTCAATTTAACCGTGGATGAACTTAAAAGGCTCAACAGTCTTGGCGATAACGCGATTTCCATCGGTCAGAACCTCAAAATAAAATAACATGTTATACCAACGTAGCAGCGAGCTCTTTGCAGCGGCTGAAAACGTAATTCCCGGCGGCGTCAATTCGCCCGTGCGCGCATTCAGGGCCGTGGGCGGCGTGCCGATTTTCATGAAGAGCGCAAATGGTGCTTATCTGCAGGATGAGGACGGAAACCGGTACATCGACTATATCAATTCCTGGGGTCCGATGATACTCGGCCACGCTTTTGATCCAGTCGTGGATGCCATCGTCGGAAAGGCCAAGCTGGGAACCTCGTTCGGTGCGCCTACGGAACTGGAAACCAAGATTGCGGAGCTTGCCGTAAGCATGGTGCCCAATATCGATAAAATACGGTTCGTAAATTCCGGGACGGAAGCCTGCATGAGCGCCGTTCGTCTTGCCAGAGGCGTTACCAGGCGGAATAAGATCATCAAATTTTCAGGCTGCTACCACGGCCATTCCGACTCGTTCCTGATCGCCGCCGGCAGCGGAGCCGTGACGTTCGGTACGCCCAACAGTCCGGGAGTGACGCAGGGAACCGCTCAGGATACGATCCTGGCGCGCTATAACGATCTAGGGAATGTTGCCGGAATCATCGCGCAAAATCCCGATCAGATCGCCGCTGTCATTATCGAGCCGGTTGCCGGCAATATGGGCTGTATTCCGCCGAAAGACGGTTTTCTTGAAGGGTTGCGCAGCTTGTGCGACCAGAACGGAATTTTACTGATATTCGATGAGGTCATGACCGGCTTCCGGCTTGCAAAAGGCGGGGCTCAGCAACTGTACGGTATAAAGGCTGATATCGTGTGCTTCGGAAAGATCATAGGCGGCGGATTACCGGTTGGAGCGTTTGCCGCTCGTTCCGAAATCATGGATCATCTAGCGCCTCTTGGGCCGGTTTACCAGGCGGGAACGCTGTCTGGAAATCCACTGGCCATGGCTGCCGGATACGCGATGCTGCAGGCCATCGATTCCGATTCCGGGCTTTTTACACGCCTCGAGGATAAGACGGCTTATCTGGAAAACGGTTTGAGAAAAGTGTTTGCAGCAAAAGGCCTTCCGTTTACGATCAATCGCGTAGGGTCGATGATTTCGGTTCACTTCGATGCCGATCCGGTCGTCGATTTTGCATCGGCTGCGAAAGGCGATAATGAGCGCTTCCGCACGTTCTTTCACGGCTTGCTGGCTAAGGGCGTCTATATTGCGCCGTCTGCTTACGAAACCTGGTTTTTGTGCGATGCGCTTACCTATGAAGATCTCGATTACACGATTCGTGCCGCATCGGAAGTTGCCGATACCCTATAAAAAAATCCCGCCTGTTTAAAGCGGGATTTTTTATCTGACAATACTCTATCTTATTTCGTTGTCTGCGTCAACTTTGCCCAAAGTGTTTTATTGGCGCGTAGTTTTTCGACCTGGTTTCCGTCAAGCGTACCTTCGATCTTCTTTTCGATAATCGTCGGAAGCTGTTTTTTGGTAGCTTCGGTGACATTCGGATCGGCCATCATTTCGTACTTCATCTGGAAAAGCTGGGTAAAAGCATTCAGCTCGTTGCTCCCCAGTTTGAGGTAATCCACCAATTCGGTTGCTTCCTGGCGGCCTTTCGAAGCCGGTGAGGCCTGTTTGTCCTGAGCTTGGGCAGATACGCCAAAGGCCAACATCATGGCGAAAATAAAAAGTATTTTTTTCATTCGGAATAAGTTTTTGGTATCAAATAGATTCCAAATCTAAAGGATTCTTGCTAATACTCAAAATTTATTTCCGATTTTGACCATGAGATCGACGCGATTTATTTTCGTGCCCGCGAAAACCTTTGTGACGGCGGTCCTTACGATCGTGCTTCATCGATTCCCATTTCTCAAATTGCTTTTCGTTAAGCAGCTTCTTCATTTTCGATCTCATTTCGATCTCCCTGTCGAGCTTCTTACTTTGCATGGCGTAGAGTTCATCGGCCGTAGGCTTGACTTTAGTTTCGCGGCGCTCTTTCATTTTGGCTCTGGCTTCCGATCTGTTTTTTTCCTGCTCGGAGATGATTTTTGCCATTTCCTTTTGCTGCGAATTGTCAAGATCTAGTTTCAATGTCATGCGCTTCAGGCGAAGGTCGTTGCGCTGTTCGGCACTCATTTCCACTTTTTCGCGTTGGCGTCCTGGTTCCGGACTTTTTTGGCTGTAGCCGATCATTCCTGCAAGGAGCAATGCGGCGATCAATGCATTTTTCATGTTTTTCGATTTATTTTGGATGTAAGACACGAAGGATGGAATTGGGTTTAACGCAGGGTTGAAATTTGTGCTGGGATGGTGATTTTTTATGGTATAGTCTGCCGCGGATTCGCCGGATTATAAAATCGGATCCAATAAAGCGCAAAATTGGGATTTCCATTGAGCTTGTTTATTAATCGCGACTTGGATTCGGAACTCGGTAAATTTGCGAATCCGCGGCAAAAAAAAAGCGGTTGATTAAAACAAAATCGGCAGACCAAACATATAAGTGTGATCTGCCGATTTATATTTTTTCGAGCGTCTATCTACTGTTGAAATACGACCGTCTTCACATCGCCTTCCACGACGACTTTGACGAGTCCGTATTTGGAAAGGCCTTTCATAGCCGCGTCCCATTTTTTGCCGCTGAGCCCGGTTTGGGTCTTCAAAGCGTCAAGTGCCAGCGACTTGGATGCTTTCAGGATTTCCGAAACCAGTTTTTCCTCGTCCGTTAGCTGAACCGCTTTTTTCTCCGGACGCATCTGAGGGAAAAACAAGACTTCCTGGATCGAGGCGTTATTGGTCAGGAACATGATCAGTCGGTCCATCCCGATCCCCATTCCTGACGTTGGCGGCATCCCATATTCAAGAGCGCGCAAAAAGTCGTTGTCGATAAACTGCCCGGCTTCTTCGTCTCCGCGTTCGGCCAGTTGAAGTTGTGCTTCGAAACGTTCGCGCTGATCGATCGGGTCGTTGAGTTCGGAATAGGCGTTGGCGATCTCTTTTCCGCAGACCATAAGCTCGAAACGCTCGGTAAGTTCCGGATTGTCGCGATGCGATTTGCACAACGGGCTCATTTCTTTCGGATAGTCGGTGATGAATGTGGGTTGGATGAAATTGCCTTCGCATTTGGCCCCGAAGATCTCGTCGATGAGTTTCCCTTTGCCCATGGTTTCGTCGACTTCTATTCCCATGCCTTTCGCCGCTTCGAACAATTGCTGCTCTGATTTGCCTGAAATGTCGAAACCGGTGTATTTTATGATCGCATCGGTCATTGTCAAACGTGCGTACGGCGCCTTAAAGTCGACTTCGTGCTCGCCGAATTTAGCGACCGACGTCCCGTTGACAGCAATCGCGCAATGTTCGAGCAAACGCTCGCAGAAATCCATCATCCAGTTGTAATCCTTATAGGCCACATAGATTTCCATGGCGGTAAATTCCGGATTGTGCGTCCGGTCCATGCCTTCGTTGCGGAAGTTCTTGGAAAATTCGTAGACGCCGTCGAAACCGCCGACGATAAGCCTCTTGAGGTAAAGCTCGTTGGCGATCCTCATATATAAAGGTATGTCGAGCGAATTGTGGTGCGTGACAAACGGTCGTGCGGAAGCGCCTCCGGGAATAGGCTGGAGGATCGGTGTTTCCACTTCGAGATAGCCCTGGTCGTTGAAAAACGATCGCATCGCATTGAAGAGTTTCGTCCGTTTTATGAAGGTTTCCTTGACATAATCGTTTACGGTCAGGTCGACGTAGCGGCGGCGATAGCGTTGTTCTGCATCTGCGAAAGCATCGTGGACGTTTCCGTCGGCGTCGGTTTTGACGACGGGCAGCGGTCGAAGCGCCTTAGCCAGTACTTTGAGTGACGTGACGTGAACCGAAATTTCACCAACCTGCGTCTTGAAAACTTTTCCGGTAACGCCGATGAAGTCGCCGATGTCGAGAAGTTTTTTAAAGATGACGTTATATGCTGTTTTTTCTTCGTCTGCGGAAATATCGTCCCGGGAAATATAGACCTGGATGCGTCCTTCGGAATCCTTGAGTTCGGCGAAAGAGGCTTTGCCCATGATGCGCTTGCCCATGAGGCGGCCGGCGAGCGTGACTTCCTTGCCGTCGTAGCCGTCGAAATCGTCCTGGATCTGTTTGGAAAGTGCCGTTACATTGAAGAGTTCCGCCGGATAAGGCTCAATTCCCATGCTGCGCATTTCCGTAAGGGCTTCGCGTCTCAGTATTTCCTGTTCTGATAATGCCATTTTACTTGTTGATTTTAAGGCGGCAAAGATAGGGAATATCGTCGAATGTCGAACGTCGAAAGTCGAACGACAAGGTCGAATGTCGAAAGTCGAACGACAGAATCGAAAGTTTGAACGACGGGAAGTGGCGCTGGGAATTGCTTATGGAAATGATAAGTGCTGAATAGCCCCGATTGAAGCGGACATCCTTTTGGCGTTTCCGGCCGATTTTTTCAGTTTCCCGGCCTGGCCAAAAGATAGCAGCGGAAAGCGGGACGTCCGGTCAATCGAAGACTGGTTTTCAAGCTCCTGACAACAGAACAAAAATGTGCCTTTGTTCGTACCTTTGCATCATGAACAAAAAAGTGGTTTTTCAGGATTTGGGCGTTAAGCCGTATAAGGAAACTTGGGAGTATCAGGAATCGTTGTTCCAGGGAATCGTCGATGCGAAGCTGCGGAACAAGAACGAATCGCTTGCGCTTGAAACGCCGAATTATTTTTTGTATGTAGAGCATCCGCACGTTTATACGTTAGGGAAAAGCGGCGACCTGCAAAACCTGCTTTTGAACGAAGCCCAGCTCAAGGCCAAGGGGGCGACTTTTTACAAGATCAACCGCGGCGGCGATATTACGTATCACGGGCCGGGCCAGATCGTAGGTTATCCGATCCTGGACCTTGAGAATTTTTTTACCGATATACACAAATACCTGCGTCTGCTTGAGGAAACCATTATTTTGACTTTGAGCGACTTTGGCCTGAAAGGGGAGAGGAGCCAGGGCGAGACCGGAGTGTGGCTGGATGTCGGAACTCCTTTTGCAAGAAAAATCTGCGCTTTCGGCGTACGGGCTTCCCGTTGGGTGACGATGCACGGTTTTGCGTTAAACGTCAATGCCGATCTGGGTTACTTCGACAACATCGTCCCTTGCGGTATCCGCGGAAAAGGGGTGACGTCGCTAAACGTAGAACTGGGCGTGGCGGAAGTCAGTGAAGATGATGTGAAAGCCAGAATCCTCAAACACTTCAGCGCGTTATTTTCAGCCGAACTCCTTCAAAGCTCAGATCTTCCTCAAAATCCATTTCCAGCTGATCGGGCAAAAGCCTGAACGTCATGCGGTGGTATTTCGTGAAGCCGTGATTGCGGATGGCGTCGCGGTGTTCGAGCGTCGGATACCCTTTGTTGCGCTTCCAGTTGTACTGCGGGAATTCGTCGTGCAGGTTTTCCATCAGATCGTCCCGATAGGTCTTGGCCAGAATCGAAGCGGCCGCGATACTTAAATACTTGCTGTCGCCTTTGACGATGCAATTGTGCGGAATGTCCCCAACCTTTTTAAAACGGTTTCCATCTACTATAATATGTGAGGGCACTGGCGTAAGCTTGAGAACGCATTCCTGCATCGCCTTAATCGACGCGTTCAGGATGTTGATCTCGTCAATGACCGAATGGTCGAGGTGGGTCACCGAAAACGAAACGGCTTTGTCTTCGATGAGCGGGCGCAGGTATTGGCGCTGTTTTTCGGTCAGTTGCTTGGAATCGTTAAGTAAATCATTGTTAAAGTTTTCCGGAAGGATCACCGCCGCTGCCGTAACGGGTCCGGACAGACAACCGCGGCCGGCTTCATCGGTGCCGGCTTCGTGTAAGTGTTCTGAAAACCTTTTGATTAACATTAATTTAATTTTGGACAAAAATAAGAAAATGACGCAACCTTTCCGAATTAAGAGCATCTTGCTCGTAGTTATTTGCAGAAATGACACTGTTTATGGTCTTTTGACGGAAAAAAAACAATATTAATCCGAAGTAATATTTGTTTAATTAAGAAATAATTGTGAAGTTTGCGGAATAACTAACTCAAATAAATTTAATATGAGATCGAAGTTTAAATGGATTTTTACGCTAGTATTAGCGTTAACTGTGCAGCTTTCTTTTGCTCAGGGAAAGACTGTTACGGGTACGGTTTCTGATGCTTCAGGGCCACTACCGGGTGCTAACGTCGTAGTTAAGGAAACTAAGGCAGGCGTCCAGACTGACGTCGATGGTAAATACTCCATCCAGGTCGCGACAGGGCAAACTCTTGTGTTTTCATTTATCGGTATGACGGACCGCGAGGTTAAAGTCGGTGCCAGTACTGTGGTTAACGCGAGACTTGATGAAGGCAGCGTTACCCTGGGTGAGGTTGTCGTTACCGGTGCATTGGGTATCAAACGCCCGGCGAACGCGGTGACTTCGAGTTTCGGACAGGTTAACAACCAGCAATTGACTCAGGCGAGCAACCCTAGTGCCGTACAGTCATTGGTTGGTAAGGTTTCTGGTTTGCAGATCAACGCTACCAGCAGCAGTGTAGAAGGAACGAACAAGATCGTATTGCGCGGTGCACGTTCTATTTCTGGAAGTAACGAAGCTTTGGTAGTTATCGACGGTGCAATATCCAGCACTACGGTTCTTAATCAGCTTCCGCCTGAGCTTATCGAAAATGTTAACGTTATGAAGGGTGCTCAAGGTGCTGCTTTGTACGGATCAGATGGTTCAAACGGTGTTATCATCGTAACTACAAGAAGAGGATCCGGAGGCGACAAGATCCAGATTCAGGTCAATTCATCTTTCGACATCCAGGAGGTGGCGTATGTTCCTCAAAGACAATTGCGCTACGGCCAAGGTTGGGATGGTAATCACTCTATTCAGGAGAACGGATCTTGGGGTCCTGAATTTGATGGAACTTTGCAGCCGACAGGTCTTCCTCAGGCTGATGGGTCTTACATCGTCCGTCCTTACACAGGAATTAAGGACAATATCAAACAATTCTTCAAGCAAGGAAATATTTATCAGAACTCAGTTACTCTTTCAGGAGGAAATCTTGAGGAAGGTTATATTACTTTTTCAGCTAACCGCAACCAGACCGATTTTATCGTAGAAGGGGATCAGCTGAAAAGAAATACGTTCTTGCTAAAGTCGGGTAAAAAAATGGGTAGGTTCACTATTGAAGGGAACATGACTTATTTGACACAGAAAGTGGAGCAGACAGGTTCTGATCTTTACGGAAACCTTTTGCAAACACCTAGTAACGTACCTGTGAGACGTTTCAGCCATGGCAACAACGACCAGAACTGGACTGTTTACTACAGAAACCCTTACTGGAGTCTTCAGAACGATCGTGAATTTAACAGGACTGAGCGTTTTATCGGTATTGCTACTTTAGGTTACGAATTCAATAAGAACATTAACGTATCCTATTTGGCTAACTTGCGTATGCATAATTTTGACAATACGTCGTATGTTAACGAGTATAACGATCTTGCTGCTCCGGTTTATGGTTCAAGCGACAGGTCTGTTCAATCTTCTTTTCTTACGTCTCAACAATTCCAAAGGTTGTTTTACGGTGATTTGCTCATCAACTTTGATTATGAATTATCGAAAGACTTTAATTTAAGAGCGAACCTTGGTAACAACATTCAGGATACTTATATTAAAATAAACTCTGTTGGTGGTACTAACCTTGAAATTCCTGGGGTGTATAATTTCAATAACGTATTGAATCCATATACTGCCAGTCAGTTAACCAACCAGTATACAAGAAACCGTAAGACTGGTGTTTTTGCAAACGTTGATTTGGACTTCAGAAACTACTTGTTCCTTAACGTAACGGCTCGTAACGACTGGTCTTCTGTGTTTGCTGAAGAGAATCGTTCATTCTTTTATCCGTCAGCAGGTCTTTCTTTTATAGCGACCAATGCGTTTCCAAGTATCAAAGGAGATGTCTTGAATTATGCAAAAGTGATTGCTAACTGGACTAAGGTAGGTAGAGATCCGGTAGCGCCATATGCTGTTCAAAACGTTGGCGTATTAGGTATCGGATATCCTTTTACGGATGCTAACTCTTACGTTCAGCAAACAAGAATTACAGATCCAAACATAGAGCCTGAATTCGTGACAAGTAAAGAGATCGGTGCGAGCTTCGGATTCTTCAACGATCGTATAACGCTTGACGGTTCATTTTATATCACGGATACCGATAATCTTGTTACATCATCTACATCTTCCAGTGCCTCAGGTGTTACAAACATCAGATTGAACGTTGGTAACCTTCAGACTAAAGGTTTTGAAATTGATTTGGGTCTTCGTCCGCTTTGGAGTAAAGAGGCTGATGGTCTTCGCCTGGAGATCCGTCCGAACTTTACATACTACAGGACAGAAATAACAAAGATTAACGCTGATGCAGATGAGGTCAGCCTTAGACAGCCATATGACTGGATCGGTGTATTTGCCGTGAAAGGTCAGGATTTCCCGATGTTGAAAGGTACCACTTATGCACGTGACGACCAGGGAAGGATTATCGTTGACGAAAGCGGTAACCCGACAATCGATCCTGAATTCAAAAATCTTGGACGTGTTACTCCAGACTATATCGTTGGTCTTAACAGCTCGATTTCCTACAAAGGATTCAAGCTTGCCGCTACGATGGATTACAGAAAAGGCGGTAAGTTCTATTCTGATGTCAAGAGAAACCTTGCCTGGACAGGTCAATTGGTTGAAACGGCTGCAAACGGTCGTGACGGATTTGTAATGCCTAACTCGTCATACTACGATGCAGGTTCAGATTCTTACTTGCCGAATACAAATATTTTGACTGGTGGTGGCAGTTACACCAACTTCATCAATTACTACAACAGTTATTACCAGACAACTGGTGAAAACCTTGTTCTTGATGCAACTGCGTTTAAATTGCGCGAAGTCGCGTTGTCCTATGCGATTCCGAGCAAATTCCTTGACAAAACAGGAATTCAATCAATGTCTTTGGGCGTCCACGCAAGAAACATTTTGACTTATTTCCCTAAGCAGAACAGGTTCTATAGCGATCCTGAAGCATCTGAAGGAGCTGTAACTAACGCCGATGGTCTTTCTTTCACGGACCGTTATCCTGCTCAGCAGACTTATGGCGCGTCATTAAACATAACTTTCTAATTAAATGAAAATGAAAAGAAATATTGTATTATCATTAACCGCAGTTCTCGCTACTTTATTTGCGGGCTGCAATGACTATCTGGACGTCAATGACAACCCGAATAGTCCGGAGTACGGAAGGATCCCGCCAAATTTGTCTCTTTCCGCCGCTCAAACACAATCTTTCCGTATAATAACTGGTGACTCAAGAAATGTCGAAGGAGGTATTAATACCAACGGTTTGATCCAATTGGGTAATATCATGACAAACACTTGGGCTGGAAACGTCAACAGTTTTACCAACCCTTACAGTGACGAGTTTCGCGGAAATATCACTTCGTCTTTCTATTCTGGTGTTTGGGACTGGGGTTATGTCAGCATAGCCAACTTCCAGAAAATTATAGAATACAATAGTGAGGACTTTGACAACCACAAAGCGATTGCTATGGTACTGAAGAGTTTTTACATGCAGTACATTGTCGATCTATATGGAGATGTTCCATACACTGAGGCCTTCCAGGGCGGTAATGACTCTACGCCTGCTTATGATGATGACAAGCAAATCTACAGGGATCTGGCTGATCAGCTTGATCAGGCTGTGGCTTTGATCGAAAGCGCTGATGGCAGCGATGCTGCCGTTGGGGGTGAAGACGAAATGTTCAGTGGAGATATGCAACAATGGATGCGTTTCGCTAACACGATTAAACTTAGATTGCTCATCAGACAGTCAGATTTGACAGATGCAGAAACTGTAGCTTACATCAATGGGCAGCTTGATACATTAGTTGGAGCTGAATATTTGAATACAGCGGTTACCATCAATCCTGGTTACAACAATACCAATTCTGCTCGTCAGAATCCATTCTATAACACTTATGGATACGGTATTACCGGTGTTGCAGCTGGAAACAGGAACCTTGTTACTGCCTCTGAACATGCTGCTGACGCTCTTAACCCGGTAGCTGATCCACGCCGTGGTCGTATTTGGGTACTTCAGGGTGGAGTAGTAGTAGGTATCGAGCAAGGTGATGATGCCGAAGGGGCACCAAACAACCCATCTTCAATAGGACCTGCATTTATACCGGTACCTGTTGGTGGTACTAATACATCCGTAGGATCTGCAATGGATGGTTATGTCATGACTTTGGCCGAGGTTAAATTTCTCCTTTCTGAAGCAGCATTAAAATATCCTTCTAAATTTCCGGGAATGGATGCTAAAGCATTATGGGAACAGGGCGTACAAGCTTCTTTCGACCAATTGGAGGCTGGAAGCGCTACTACTTACCTGGAAACGGTTTCAACGCTTGACGGCTTCGGATGGGATGCATCCGCAAACAAAGTGGAAGCTATCATGACCCAGAAATGGATTGCTTTGATGAACGGAAACGAGGCTGAAAGCTGGATCGACTACAACAGGACAGGTTTCCCTGAAACTCCGCTCCCTCTAACGAATAATGGAGTCGGAAGACCTAAGCGTCTGATGTATCCTGTATCGGAATATGTAGGTAACTCTGCAAACGTTCCTCAACAAACAGCTGCAGACGTTTTCTCAACCGGACCTTTCTGGGCTCAATAATCCTAAAATAAATTTGATATGAAAAAAATAATTCTTTCATGCGCTGTGGCTTTCGTAGCGATCTTCGCAGCGTGTTCAGATGATGATTTGTTGCCAACAGACATGGTGAACGGAACGACAGCAGTCGGTTTCGCAGACAGCGTGGAATCGTTTTCATACTTTGAAGACGAGGGCCAGATCGAGCGCCAGTTGCCGGTTGTCCTTTTGGCCAACGACGGAGAACCTCTAACCGAAGATTTGACTGTCGGGTACGAGATTGATCCAAGCTCTACAGCTTCGGCAGGTACTGAGTTTCAGTTTACAAACACGACGGGAACGGTAACGATCCCTGCAGGTTCGACATTCGTTAACCTTCCGATCCTTATCAATACCGGAAGTTTCAACGCGACACAGGCAACCCGTTTGGTGCTTAATCTAAAGCCTCAAAGCGATGATGTAATTGCTGCATCCTCGAACGCTCAGATAGTAATCAATTTCGTTGGATGTATTTCAGTTATCCAGGAAGGTGCTTATACTGCTACTGTTCAGCCGGGAAGCTCTCACGTTGTAGGAAATACTTTCCAGACTACTATTACGATGACAGGTATCAACTCCTTCACAACTTCGCAAACGTCACCATACGTTCCGGGATCCAACTATCAAGCTGGTTTGCCTAATTATGGTTTCGAATTTAACGATGTTTGTGGTGATTTGACCCTTTCACCTGGTCAGACGCTATTCAACTACTATACGAATCCGGTAACGGGTGTAGCGTTCACAAGTGCTGATGGTGTTTTGAACGGTCAGCAAGGGAAAGTGATCGATGCTAACAGTTTTGTGTTGACTCACAGAATCGTAGTTGGGACGACCATTTACACCATGTACGTAAAGTATTCTAAAAACTCTTAAACAAAAAACTGATGCTAAAAAGAAATTTATATAGTAAGGGTCTAGCATTTCTCTTTGCAGCCTCGTTGTTTACTGCTTGCCAGGACGACGATTACGCCGAAAGAGTAAATCGCGACAAACCCGTGGCTACACTTGACAAGGTTACCGCTACTGCCGTTGAAGGTGATGCGGTTACATTCACCATTACGATGTCGCAAGCGATAAGCGAGCCGATCTCTTATAAGCTCGAGCTTCTTGACGAAAGTACAGGCGCGTTTCGTGACTATACCGTTTCCGGATTGGACGCGGCAGAGACCGATGTAAGCGGAGATGGTGGTTACGGGCAGGGTCCTATCGGATATTTGATCGAAGTACCGGCCTTTACAGAAACGGCTTCTTTCACAATTAACCTGATGGAAGACTACAAAGCCGGAACCAACAAGACATTCAAGTTGCGTCTTCGTTCCGCTATGAACGGAAACGGCGTAGTCGCTGCTGATTCTGAAATCATCACTTTGACTGTTAATGATTTCGTGAGCAATGGCGTTGGAGCCAAATTGGTTTGGGCCGGAGATACTACCGATGCCTTCGGAACTATTCACGCAGGTGAATACGTCGGTGCTGATGACGAAACTTACGCGATTTCTGACTTCGATTTCGATTTGTATGTTTTGGATGCTAACAGTTTCGAAGACGTTACCGGTGCCGGTGGCGCAACAGCCAACTCTCCTGAAGAAGTTGTTGTTCCTGCCGACGCTCCTGACGGAGAATACCTGATCGTTGCCGACCTTTATGCTTTGGGTGATGAACCTGCAGAGGAGTTTCCTTTTGACATGACACTTTATGTAACCAAATTCGGAACATGGGATGCTGTCTTGCCGATCGACTATTTTACATCGTCTTCTTTGGCTTCAGGCGGTTCAGGATTGGGTGACGGCGTATATGTCGCTGGTTACCTTACGAAAACCGGAACAACTTATGTCTTGAAAGATGCCAATAGTACAACTGTTGCTCAAGGCCGCATGGCTGCTTTGAAAGCTGCGGTTAAAGGAAAGCGTTTGGCTAAGAAATAATTTTTGCTTCTTGCTATAAAAGAAAGGCTGTCGAAAGACGGCCTTTTTTTATTATAATTATAAGAACTGCTTTGTGTATTTTTACCGCACCATAATTTTTCGATGAGATATCAGTTTTTATTTTGGCTATTGCTTTTCGTTTATAGTTCCCACGCGCAAACTGACGGAGATGGAACCCTTGCGATGCCTACAAAGGCCGCTTCTGAAACAGAGAAGAAAGCAACCATTGACATGTACCGCATCATAACTTCAGACCGCGATACGACCTATGTTGACACGTCGCTCACCATCCAGGACGAATACCGCCACAATTATCTGCGCAAGGATATTTTCGGATTGCTCCCGTTCGCTAACGAAGGACAGACCTATCAGCGCCTCGACTTCGGTCAAAAGACATTCGATCCTTATCCGACGTTCGGACATTCCGCCAAGCAGTTTGCCTACATGGAAGCATCCGACATCCGATACTATTCCGTCGCGACTCCGTTCACCGACTTGTATTTCAGATCCGTCATGGAGCGGGGCCAGAACGTCGACGCACTGGTTACGGCCAACATTTCCCCTCAGTTCAATTTCTCGATTGCCTATAAAGGGTTGCGATCGGAAGGCAAATACATCAACCAGCTTTCCAGCACCGGTAATTTCCGCCTGACGGCAAGCTATCATACGCCTTCCAACCGTTACGCCGCCAATTTCCATTTCGCTTCCCAGGATTTCCTTAACGGCGAGAACGGAGGCATTTCAAACATCGCCGATTTCGAAAGCGGCAATGAAGATTACGAAAACCGCCAGCGTTTGAACGTTTATTCCCGTGATGCCGAATCGTTCCTCAGGGCCAAACGCCTGTTTCTCGACCACAATTTCCGTGTCAATCCTGGTGATGCCCAGAACAACCTGCACATTTCCCACCAGTTTAATTACGAGTCGAAGTTTTTCGAGTACAATCAGCAGACGCTCGGGTCGGTACTTGAAGACGGAACGCGCCTTCAGCGATTCGGGCCGGCATTTCGTCCGTCGAATATAAACGACCAGACCCATTACAACCGGATGTACAACAAGATCGGTGCGGTTTACGAGAACAAGACGTTGGGTAAATTCAAGTTTTTTGCAGAGGATTTCCGCTACAATTATTACTTCGACCGCGTTTTGCTGCTCGCCAACCAGACCAATACGGGTTTGCTCAGCGACGAAATCCAGAGCGTCGGCGGCGAATACGAATACCGCAAAGAAAAATGGACTGCAAACGGCCTTGTTTCCCAATCCATCACGAACCAGTCGCTCTCGCTGCTCCAGGGCAAGGTGCGGTATAGATTCGACGACAGGAATGCCGTGTCGTTCCAGTACGAACGCATGAACAAGATTCCTGACAACATTTACAACCTGAACCAAAGCACTTTTGTCGGATACAACTGGACCAACGATTTCAAGAACGAAAAGATCAACAACATCTTTATCAATGCCCAGACGCAATGGCTTACGGCGGCCGTCCAGGTTTCGTCCTTCAAGGATATGCTCTATTTCGAAAATTCGTTAATGTCGGCAGATACGCTGATCGTTACGCCACGCCAGCATTCGGGATCGATCCAATACCTTTCCGTCAGAATAGGGCGCGAATTCCGCTTGGGTAAATTCGCTCTCGACAATACGATTCTGTACCAACAGGTCGATCAGGATTCCAATGTGCTTAACGTGCCCAAAATCGTCACCCGCAACACCCTGTATTTCCAGGACCATTATTTCAGTCGGGCGCTTTTCATCCAGACGGGCGTTACGTTCAACTACTTCACCAAATATTACGCGAACGACTACAATCCGGTGATCGGGGAGTTTTTCGTCCAGCGCGAAAAGGAAATCGGCGACTTTCCGATGTTCGATTTTTTCCTCGACATGCGCATCCGAACAGCACGGCTATACTTCAAAGCCGAACACTTCAATTCAGCCTGGACGGGCAACAATTTCCTGACCGCGCCAAATTATCCGTACCGCGACTTTACATTCAGGATTGGCATTGAATGGAACTTTTTCAGGTAATTTCCGGGCGTGCCGGCGGCATTTCCTGCTGATTATGCCAACCTGGTCCGGAGGCCGCCGTCGGGCTGTCCGCTGCTATCTTTTGCCTATAGCGCATGTTCAGGGATCGTTCAGGTTGGCAAAAGGATATCCGCTTCCATCCCTCACGCAACGGTCCGCGTCCAAATCCGAAATCGATTGAGCAGTCATCAAACATAATTCCTACCTTTGCACACGAAATATCTCATACAATGAAATACGCAGAAAATATATTGGGCACGATCGGCAACACGCCAATGGTCAGGCTCAACAAAGTCACCAAAGGAATCGACGCCCTGATATTGGCGAAAGTCGAAACCTTTAACCCCGGAAATTCCGTAAAGGACCGAATGGCGGTCAAAATGATCGAAGATGCTGAAGCTGACGGCCGTCTGAAGCCAGGCGGTACCATAATCGAAGGTACATCCGGAAATACCGGAATGGGCCTCGCCCTCGGCGCGATTGTTAAGGGGTACAAATTGATTTGCGTCATCACAGACAAGCAATCGAAGGAAAAGATGGACATCCTGCGCGCGGTGGGAGCAAAGGTCGTGGTTTGCCCCACAGACGTCGAGCCCACCGATCCGCGTTCCTATTATTCCGTTTCACGCCGCCTGGCCGAAGAAACGCCGAATGCCTGGTATGTAAACCAGTACGACAATATGTCGAATACCCAGGCGCATTACGAACAGACCGGCCCTGAAATCTGGGAGCAGACCGATGGAAAGATCACCCATTTCATCGTCGGCGTCGGAACCGGCGGAACCATATCCGGAGTCGCCAAATATCTGAAAGAGCACAATCCCAACGTCAGGATCTGGGGCGTCGATACGTACGGATCGGTTTTCAAGAAATACCATGAGACCGGCATTTTCGACGAGAACGAAGTGTATTCCTACATCACTGAAGGGATCGGGGAAGATATCCTTCCGAAGAACGTCGACTTTTCCCTCATCGACGGTTTCACCAAAGTAACCGATAAGGACGCCGCGGTCTACACGCGAAAACTGGCGCTTGAAGAAGGCATTTTCGTAGGGAATTCCGCCGGGGCCGCGATAAAAGGCGTGCTCCAGCTTAAAGAGCATTTCAAGCCGGACGATGTCGTCGTGGTGCTTTTCCACGATTCCGGCAGCCGTTACGTAGGCAAGATGTTCAACGACGACTGGATGCGCGAGCGTGGTTTTCTCGACGAAGAGATCACGAAGGCCGAAGACCTGATAAAAGACCATCTGGACAAATCGCTTGTCGTCGTCCGAACGGAGGAGCTCGTTTCGCACGCCATCGAACGCATGCGCAAATACAAGATTTCCCAGATTCCGGTCATCGATATCAACGGATTCGTAGGATCTGTGGATGAAACCGATCTTTTCCAAAGCTATATATCCGATAAAAACCTGGCCGAGAAACCGATCCGCGAAGTGATGGGCAAGCCATACCCGATCGTGAAAGCAGGAACTCCCGTTGACGAAATTTCTCGTCTTATTACCAAAGAGAACCGGGCGGTGCTGGTGGAAGTAGACGGAGGCAGGCACCACATTATCACCAAATACGACATTATCGGCGCAATCAAATAAACTGGTATCCGTACACGAAATAAGAACCCGAAGCCGACTAGCTTCGGGTTTTTTGTTGGCTTATTCTCCCAAAAGCACTCCCGACAGCGTCCAGGAACTCGTGCTTTCGCCTTCGCGTTCTCCTACCGGGATCTTTACGGAAATCGTATGTTCGCCAGCCTTCAGGTCGCCAAGGTCGATCCAGACAGGATTCGTGGTAGTGCCGGGGCACCAGTTCGAGCGGCTGTAATCGGACGAGGAAAGGCCGTTCTCAAAATTTCCGGACGCAGGGTTGCTCAGGCGATACGAACCGCAGTCGGTGCGCCAGGGAACGAACGAATACGCTTCTTTGCCGTCGAGCATGATCGTGTTTTTCCTGCGCAGGAATTCGTCGCCGTTTTCCCATCCGCCGTGACCTGTCGCGATATATCGCAGCCTGGCATTTCTTACGGGTTCCGATAGCGTAATAGTCGTTTCGAAGCCTTTGACGGAGGTCAGGAGCGGAGTGTAATCGATCGATCGGTTTTCCAGAAACCTGGAGCTATTGAACAGCGGAAGCACGACGCCGGATGCCTCATTTTTAATTGTTTCCTTGTGAATGGTGATGTTGGCACTGATTTCATGCCCGCCTTTGTCGTAGTTGCCGATATGCACTCCGATGACGATCTCCTTTCCGCTCAGTAGCGATGCGACATCCGTGATATCCTGCCTGTAGGTAACACTGTCGTGCCAGGTCTTGTTTTTTAGTTTTACCAGGTCGTTGTACTGGCTGATGCCGAACGGCGTAAAGAACCGCATCAATTCCAGGTGCGGCGGCTGCGTATCAGATTTGACATAACCTATCTTTTGTGCCGATGGCAGTGCAGCGGTCCGATCCCCTTTCTTCAACGATTCGATCAGGTCGGCGGCATTATCGGCTGCGACCGCGAAAACGAGACCTGTCCGGTCGTACGCGTCTCCCCTGGATTTTTCAACGACGTCCAGGAACGTGATGCTGCCGGGCGGAATGACAGGCATTTTTATCCGGCGCAGGACCAGCTGGCCATGCTGTAGGCGAACCGTATTGGCATCTGATATGGTGTCGTCCGAAAAATTGACCTGCTGATTTTGGAACAACGGGATTTTCACGAACCGGCTTTTCCAGAGTTCGTCCTTGTACGTCATAGCGTCGACAACTTCAAATTGCGGATCGGCCCTAGGCATTTTCGCGTTCTTTTCCACTTTAACAGCCGTGATACGGTAACTGCCGTTCCTGACGATTTCAAGTACCACGCCCAATTTCTGGCCCAGAACGGACGGCCCGCCATATACTCCTAACTCGTTCGTATACCAGATCTCTACCCAATTCGAACTGATCACCGTTTTTGCTTTTTTGCAGTTGTAGCCTAAAATCTTATTGGTTTCCGGGGTGAGTTCCCACTTCTGGCCGTTGAGGGCCGTACTGTCGATCATGCTTACCGCCTTGCCATCCGCCAAAAACGCGGTTTGGCTGAATCGGCCTTGCCTGGTATCGACGAAAGTCTTTTCGTATGGAACCACGGCTTTACCGGCCAGTATTTTTTCAGACGTAATAAGCGATCCGTCCAAAGTCGCGAAGGTAATGACCGGGTCCTGGTTTTCGATGAGGCTGCCGTTCGAGCTTTTTTGGAATGTTATTTTGAAGGTTTCCCGGTTTTTTACCTTCTGGCCGAAACCTGAAATACACACAAGAATGGCAAGGGAAAAGAGGTAATTTTTCATAAGAATCGTTAACGGGGATCATTCGTTCCCGGATACACTGCAATTTTATGCGTCCGCAGCTGATAATTGTACAATGGTGAGGCATACGAAGTATGAAAGCTGATGGCACGCGATTGCTGATTCGGCATGTGACAGTCGACGCAATTGGAGGCTAATTGCCTGGACGATACGGATGCCTTGGTCTTCTCAGAATGTTTAACTCCGGTATGGCAACCCGAACAGATCGCGGAATAGGACGCCGGATCGGATGCGGCATTCGAATGAGCATCGTGACACGTCGTGCAATTCATGGCGGGACTTTTGGTAAAGCACTTGCTTTGCGTCAGCATGCCGTGCTGGTTTCCGTGAACGTCGACTTCCGGGCTCATCGGACGGTAAAAATCGGCAAGTTCGTCTCCGGGCCTGAAATCGAAGCGCGATTTCATCTTCATGCCGTCGCTTCCGGCGTGGCATATCGAGCAAGCGTCCAGTTTTTGCTGCCGGTTCATTCCTTTAAAACTCGTGATTTCCCTGGCGACTTTCACCTCGGGAAATTTCAGGTGGAAGTTGACGTGTTTTTTCGCAGGTCCGTGGCAGCGTTCGCAGTCAATACCATAAATAATCTTGTCTTTCCGGATGACATCTTCCACATCGTTGGCAAAAGCCTTTTGTTCGCTCGAGCCCAAGCCTGGATCGACATTGCGGACATTCGAACTATGGCAGGCAAAACAATCCTTTATTACCTTCCGGTCGAAATTTGGTTCCGTATTCGAAAATCCCGGACTTGTGCCCCAACGTGCCGCGGCCTGGTAGTAGGAAACGGGAAGCTCAAAAGTGTTAAAGTTGTTCCAGAAAACCGACGTCTGTGCGTTTTGGCCGCCAAATACAATATCGAATGAATGTTCAACCCTCTTTTTTCCATCCTTATACCAAACCTGGAACAGGCTGTCGCCGCGTTTTTCCATCGCCATGTGTGATCCGTTGCCGTAGTCGAAAATGTTTTTGGGATGCGTGAAATCGCCCAGCACGTTCTTTGATGTCGCCGGAGCCGTGGCCTTAAAATGTGCCGTGACCATAGCCGAATGCGAAATGTCATTATGGCATTGGACGCAGCTTTGGGCGCCGGAATAATCGTTTCCGCGTGGATCGGAATAAGCCGCGTCCTCATTTTTGCAGGCGGTCGCGCAAAAAAGAATGATTAAAAGCAGGAGCTGGATTTTTTTCACATTGTAAATATATTTAAAAAACGTACTTTTATGCATGTGGAAACTCAGAAGACACGCTTTATAATCAAACTCAAATATTTTTTTGAGGAATACGGTTTTCAGGTCTCGTCTCGTTTGGCCGACCGGCTCGGGATGCGCGCCGCAAGCGTCCGGTTGTTTTTCATTTACATCTCTTTTGCCACGGCGGGTTTGTGGTTCGGCGTTTATCTGACGCTGGCCTTCTGGATCCGACTGAAGGACATGATCCGGGCCAAGAGAAGTTCCGTTTTCGATTTGTAGCCGTCGCAAGCCTTTCCATCTATAAGCCTTTCATCCTTAAGTTCATCATTATTATATGCCATATCAATTTAATACACGCCAAAATGAAAACATCTGCTTTGACGCGGTCCGGTTTTACGAGATCGCAACGGAGAGGCATTCTTGCACTTTCCGGATTGGTCCTGCTTGCACAACTTCTCTGCCTGCTGCCCGAACCTTCCTTTTCTGAAAATAAAAACCCTGCGGCGGCCCATTGGCTCTCGCTTCAGAAAGAAATCGATTCCCTCAAATTGCTCTCCTTGGATCGAAAGCCCGGAATGTATCCGTTCAACCCCAATTTCATTTCCGACCACAAGGGCTACCGGTTGGGTATGAGCGTTAAGGAGATCGACCGGTTGCTGGCTTATAGAAAGTCCGGGAAATTTGTGAATTCGGCCCGGGAATTTCAGCAGGTGACGCGAGTTTCCGATAGTTTACTGGCTGCTATTTCACCGTTTTTCAAGTTTCCCGACTGGGTCAAGGACCGATATTCGAAATCCAGATGGAAAGATGTAACGCGGAATCGCCCGCCGATTGTAAAATCTGATATCAACGAAGCCGGTAAAGAGGAGCTGATAGCGGTTTATGGAATAGGGGATGCCTTGTCGGACCGCATTATCAGGCAGCGTGAAATCCTGGGCGGTTTCGTCGATATGAGCCAGATGGGGCACATTTGGGGATTGTCTCCCGAGGTGGTGCAGAAGTTGAATGAGCGGTTCAAGGTCATGAAAGTCCCGGACGTCAAAAAGATCCGGATAAACGACGCTTCGGTAAAGGAATTGGCCGCATTTCCGTACTTCAGATATGGCCTGGCCAAATCAATCGTCACCTATCGGAGTATGAACGGAAAAATCGGTAATCCTGACGATTTGGTAGAAATTGAGAACTTTCCTGTTGAAAATGTAAAAATAATTAGCTTATATTTGGAATTCTAAAAAATACAACCAAGTATGAACTACGATTTTATTGAAACCGAATCGATGATCGCAGAGTCCATTCGTGATTTCGCAGAGCAGTACATCCGACCGCATATTATGGAATGGGACGAGGCCCAGACTTTTCCGGTCGAGCTTTTTCGCAAGTTGGGAGAGATGGGATATATGGGCGTTTTGGTTCCCGAGGAATTAGGAGGTTCAGGATTGGGTTATCATGAATATATTACGGTGGTCGAAGAGATATCGAAAGTCGATCCGTCAATAGGACTGTCAGTTGCGGCCCACAACTCGCTTTGTACGAACCATATTCTGACGTTTGGAAACGAAGAACAAAAATTACGGTGGATTCCGAAACTTGCCACTGGGGAGTGGATCGGTGCATGGGGCCTGACCGAGCACAATACAGGTTCGGATGCTGGCGGCATGAACACCACAGCCGTTAAGGATGGAGACGACTGGATCCTGAACGGTGCCAAAAACTTTATCACGCATGCGATCTCCGGCGAAATTGCCGTTGTCATTGCGCGTACCGGCGAAAAGGGTGATTCCAATGGGACAACCGCCTTTGTACTGGAAAAAGGGATGGCTGGATTCACTTCCGGGAAAAAAGAAAACAAGTTGGGCATGCGCGCCAGCGAGACCGCCGAGCTGATATTTGACGGCTGCCGCGTGCCGGATGCGAACCGTTTGGGAAGTGTAGGCTCGGGATTCAAACAGGCATTAGCCATCCTGGACGGAGGGCGCATCTCGATCGGAGCGCTTTCGCTCGGGATCGCTAAAGGTGCTTTTGAAGCGGCGTTAAAATATTCAAAGGAGCGCCAGCAGTTTGGCAAGCCGATCAGTGAATTCCAGGGAATCGCATTTAAGCTGGCCGATATGGCCACCGAGATCGAAGCTTCGGAATTACTGCTTCACAAAGCGGCGCATCTCAAAAACAACAAAAAGCCGGTTTCCAAAATTGGTGCAATGGCCAAGATGTATGCATCTGAGGTTTGCGTCAGGGTTTCCAACGAAGCGGTCCAGATCCATGGCGGCTACGGCTATACCAAAGATTATCCGGTGGAGAAATTTTATCGGGATTCGAAGTTGTGTACGATCGGGGAAGGAACGACAGAGATACAGAAGTTGGTTATTTCGAGGAATTTGCTAAAGGAATGATATAGGTTTATCAATTGGAACGGAGTCTTGTGGCTCCGTTTTTTTTTGATGATTTGTGGGAGTTGCGTTTTTGAAAGTCGGTCTCATGGAAAACAGGTCTTAGACCTGTCACCTCTATAGACCTGTCACGTCTTAAGAGGTGACAGGTTTATGAATACGGGGGTAGAAAAATGTCCATAATTTGTAAGGTGATGTTCGTGAATACCTGAATCAAAGCAGAATAACTCTCTATTCACGTATGCGTGAGGGATGGAAGCGGCATCCTTTTAAGAATTCGGGGCGGCCGCAGGCCGCCCCGAATTCTTAAAAGATAAAGCGGACAGCCCGACGGCGGCGGCACAACAAGATGTTTTGAGCTCATAAAGGCAACGCCGCCGGCACGCCCAGGCTTTAGTTGTCATTGCACTCTGTTATCTATCCATCTATCGTCTTTCCTTTTTACGTTTTAAAATAATTAGTAATTATTACTTCTTCATTATTAATTAAACACTATCTTTGCCGCTCAATTTAACGAAAGGAGGTGTCCACATGCTAATCATACCAATTAAAGACGGAGAAAACATTGACAGAGCGCTAAAACGCTACAAGAGAAAATTTGACAAGACCGGAACTGTTCGCCAGTTGCGCGCGCGTCAGGCTTTCGTGAAGCCATCGGTTTCCCGCCGTATGCAGGTCCAGAAAGCTGCTTACATCCAGCACATGAAGGACGGCCTCGAAAACTAGTCTATCCGATTTAATGAAATAAGAACCGTTTGCCTATATTTGGGCAAGCGGTTTTTTTATGGATTCTAATTTCGCGGCGTTTGAGGATTACCTGGGCAAGGAGAAGCATTACTCGCTGCATACCTTGACGGCTTACCTGGCGGACCTGTCTGCATTTTCAGGATTCGCTGAGACGGAATTCGGCGATGGCGATATCGATTCGGTCGGCTACGGACAAATCCGGTCGTGGATCGTATCGCTCGTGGAGGCCGGGATCGGAAACACATCGGTAAACCGAAAGGTATCGTCTTTGAAAGCCTATTACAAATTCCTGCTCAGGACCAAGCAGATCGAAACCAATCCATTGCTTAAGCACAAATCGCTGAAGGCTCCCAAAAAACTCCAGATCCCGTTCTCGGAAAACGAACTCGAAGCGGTCCTGAACCAGATCGAATATCCGACGGGTTTCGAGGGCGTCCGCGACAAGCTGATTATCGATTTGTTTTACAGTACGGGCATGAGACGGACGGAGCTCATCCATCTCAAAATGTCCAACGTCGACCTGTCGGCGAATACCTTAAAAGTCGTCGGCAAGCGCAACAAAGAGCGCATCCTTCCGGTTTTGCCAATAATTTCACAACAGTTCCGCGACTATATTTCCGAACGTTCCCAATTACAACATATTAGCGACAACGACCTGTTTTTCTTGTCGTTAAAAGGCGTTAAATTGACGGAATCTTTTGTATATCGACTTATAAATGGCTACTTTAGTACTGTGTCGGGTAAGGTAAAAAAGAGCCCGCACATCCTACGGCACACGTTCGCGACGCATTTGCTCAACAACGGGGCCGACTTAAATTCAGTAAAGGAATTGTTGGGGCACTCGAGCCTGGCTTCCACCCAGATTTACACCCATAGCAGTTTGGCTGAATTGAAAGAGGTGTACGGGAACGCCCATCCGAGAGGCCAACGCGATTCCTAAGTTTAACCATAAAAATTTTGATTATGAAGGTAAATGTGCATGCGGTTAACTTTAATGTCGACGGAAAACTGGTAGATTTCATTCAGGAGCGAATGGACAAGTTAGACAAGTATTATGACAGGGTTGTATCTTCGGATGTATTCCTCAAAGTGGATAACATCAGCGAAAAGGAAAATAAGACCGCAGAATTGAAAATTCATGTCCCGGGAGATGATTTCATCGTGAAGAAGCAGTGCAAAAGTTTCGAGGAAGCAGTCGACTCGTGCGCGGAATCGGCAGAGCGTTTACTTATGAAGCGGAAGGAGAAAATCCGGACGCACATCTGATAAAAAATTTCTGGAAAATGTTTTGATTACCAATTTAAATGATATACATTTGCAGTCCGTTAGAAATAGCGGACTTTTTTTATGAATAATGCCGGTGTAGCTCAGCTGGCTAGAGCAGCTGATTTGTAATCAGCAGGTCGTGGGTTCGAGTCCCTCTATCGGCTCTAAAGGTTGAAAAAGTTGTCAGTTTATACTGACTTGTTCTTTAAGGTATTGGATTAAAAAAAGTTAGGGGAGATACTCAAGCGGCCAACGAGGACGGACTGTAAATCCGTTGAGCAATCTTCGCAGGTTCGAATCCTGCTCTCCCCACAAAGCTTTTTATTTTCACCGCGTCGAAAGCTCCGCTTTCGTAAGCAGATG
>Ga0265798_10001781_pt1 | contig 32701 bp, 24 predicted proteins | sample P3T30metagenome_FD_192430 | JGI IMG/M metagenome (GOLD analysis project Ga0265798, IMG submission 192430) | Plant litter microbial communities from East Loma Ridge, Irvine, California - P3 T30 | ecosystem: Environmental > Terrestrial > Plant litter > Unclassified | place: USA: California... | reverse complement strand
CGTGCTATCGAGTCTTCGTGTGATGAAACATCCGTTGCTGTCTGTAACAACGGTAAAATTACGTCCAATGTTATAGCAAACCAAACAATTCACCAAAATTATGGGGGTGTCATTCCTGAGCTTGCATCACGTGTTCACCAACAAAATATAGTGCCTGTAATCCACCAGGCCTTAGCAGATGCCAAGGTCGACAAAAAAGATATCAATGCTGTTGCTTTTACGCAAGGTCCTGGTTTATTGGGTGCTTTATTGGTGGGTGTTTCTTTTGCCAAGTCATTTGCATTGGCGCTCAATGTTCCCCTGATTTCCATTAACCACATGCAGGCGCACATCCTGGCGCACTTCATTGATGATCCTAAACCGGCTTTCCCATTCCTCTGCCTTACGGTGTCGGGTGGGCATACCCAGATTGTACTGGTGAAAGACTACTTTGATATGGAAATCGTTGGTGAAACGTTGGATGATGCCGCGGGCGAAGCCTTCGACAAAACGGCGAAGATCCTGAACCTTCCATATCCTGGAGGCCCTCTGATTGACAAACATGCGAAGCTTGGCAATCCTCTGGCTTACAAGTTTCCGGTACCGCAGATTAAAGATCTTGATTACAGCTTCAGCGGTTTCAAAACGGCTATTTTGTACTTTATCAGAGATCATGTTAAGGAAAATCCGGATTTCATTCCAACACATCTGGATGATATTTGCGCCTCCGTGCAGCATAGTATTGTACAGATCCTTTTAACCAAGCTCAAGAAAGCAGCCTTGCAGTACAACATCAAGGACATTGCAATCGCCGGCGGGGTCTCTGCAAACTCAGGTTTGCGTGCAGCCCTAAAGCAGATGGAAACAGAATTGGGCTGGACCACCTACATCCCGCAGTTCCAGTATTGTACGGATAATGCAGCAATGATTGCCATTGCGGCACACTACAAATACATCAACAAGGATTTCGTGGGGCAGGATGTAGCGCCGCTCTCCAGAATGCCTTTTTAGAAGCGAATATCAGTAAAGAGCCAGCATTACAGTCCATGAGCAATACAGGGTAGGGCCTAAAGTTCATACCGTTTTTAATTATCTCCTTAGATTACTTACTGGTAGAAAAGCAAAAGGCCCCAAATCGAATAGATTTGGGGCCTTTATTATTTTAAAGAAAATATCTAGTAAATCTTTTTTAAGAAGATCAATACAATCTTTTTAAAAAAGATTATCCGGTAAACCTTTATTCTTTTTCTTCAAGTTTCTCACCGGTAACTTCTTCTCTGATCTTTGCTTCGATCTCGTCAGATAGTTCTGGATTGTCTAACAATAGTTGTTTGACAGCATCACGACCTTGACCAAGTTTGGTGTCTCCATAAGAGAACCATGAGCCAGCTTTCTTCACGATGTTGAAATCAACACCAAGGTCAATGATCTCACCAACTTTTGAAATCCCCTGGTTGAACATGATGTCAAACTCCGCGATGCGGAAAGGTGGAGCCACTTTATTCTTTACGATCTTAACTTTAATCCTGTTACCAGATACTTCATCTGAATCTTTAATCTGGGAAGTTCTGCGGATATCTAAACGTACTGAAGCATAAAACTTCAATGCGTTACCACCAGTAGTGGTTTCCGGGTTACCGAACATCACACCAATCTTTTCACGCAACTGGTTGATGAAGATACAGCAGCATCCTGTCTTTGCAATCGTACCGGTCAGCTTACGTAATGCCTGAGACATCAAACGTGCTTGTAAGCCCATTTTAGAATCACCCATTTCGCCTTCAATCTCCGCTTTTGGTACCAAGGCCGCTACAGAGTCAATAACGATTACGTCAATTGCACCAGAACGGATAAGGTTGTCTGCAATTTCAAGCGCCTGCTCTCCATTGTCAGGTTGAGAAATCAACAGGTTCTCTACGTCAACCCCTAATTTCTTTGCGTAAAACTTGTCGAAAGCGTGCTCTGCATCAATAAATGCTGCAACGCCACCTTTCTTTTGTGCTTCCGCTATAATATGTGTCGCTAATGTTGTTTTACCAGATGATTCCGGACCATAGATTTCAATTACACGGCCCTTAGGTACACCACCGATACCTAAAGCAATGTCCAGGCTGATAGAACCTGTAGAGATCGACTCAATTTGTTCTATTGCGGCATCGCCAAGTTTCATCACAGTACCCTTGCCATAAGACTTCTCTAACTTATCCAGGGTAAGCTGTAATGCTTTTAATTTTTCTGCGTTTGGGTTCATATTGTTAAATCCTTTGAGTAAATATAGAATATTTATTGTTTTAAAAAACAATTATTCAAAATGTTGCTGCTAATTACTTTAGCAAAAGTACAATTTATTTTAGCAATAAAAAACCTTTGACACTTAAATAATTATAATTGTTCTGCATCTAAACTAATTTTCTTAGTTGGTTTTGTAATCCGCTCATAATACCTGCACATGTGGGTGATTTCGCAGATGCTGCATTTGGGCGATCTCGCCACGCACACATATCGTCCGTGCAGAATCAGCCAATGGTGTGCGATGTATATGAGTTCCTCGGGTAAGTTCTTAACCAGGTCCTTTTCCACCGCCAGCACTGTTTTACCATTAGTTAAACCGACGCGTCGGGAAACCCGGAACACATGTGTATCTATCGCCATAGCAGGTGCATTATAAACAACTGAAGCAATCACGTTTGCCGTCTTCCGACCTACACCTGGAAGCTTCTGCAGCTCCTTAACATCAGAAGGTACCTGATTGTTGAAATCGCGAACCAACATCTGCGCCATACCCACCAGGTGCTTTGCTTTGTTGTTCGGGTAACTTACACTCCTGATGTAATCAAATACAATGTCTGGGGTCACATCGGCCAGCGCTCGGGCGTCCGGAAAGCGTTGGAACAGGGCAGGGGTAACCTGATTGATCCGCTTGTCTGTGCACTGCGCCGATAGTATAACGGCTACGAGCAGCTGATAAGGATTGTTATAATGGAGTTCAGTTTCGGCATCAGGCTGCTTAGCGGCAAAGTGCGTCACGAATTGCTGATACCTTTCTTTTTTAAGCATAGGCAAATATAAATACTAAGCGCATCTGTAAGTATGAGACAGGGAATATTACCACGCTTAAACAAACACCAGCATGCATGGTTTGCAACTGCTCGCTCAAAAAGCCTAAAAACAAAAAAGCTGCCTTTAGGGCAGCTTCGGTTCTTAAAGGCTGGTTTTTGAATAAGCCAGGATGCGGTCTATAAGTTCATCGGAGGGTGTGTAGAACAACTTGTCCAGTTCCGGCTTTAGACTTTCATAAATTTTTACATCTGATTCATCCATATCATGCGCATTACACGTTTCCTGTGATTGATGTAAAATGTTTACACAATTCGTTGTAGTAAAGGTTTTTATCATAAGCATCAAATTGTTTTTAAGTTTTATATCAAAACGCAACAACTCAACATTTATTTTACCCTCAGTGTTAAAAAATTGTGTATCTATGAATTAAGTCACTTCCTTAACTTTCATCATTTTTCTCAGGTTGCTTAAGGCGTATCTCATCCGGCCTAGTGCTGTGTTTATGCTCACCTCTGTAAGGTCTGCAATCTCTTTAAAGCTCAGATCGGCGTAGTGGCGCATAATCAGCACCTCCTTTTGTTCATCCGGCAGCAAATGGATCATTGCACGTAGGTCTGCATGTGTTTGTTCACGCAACAAACGGTCTTCCGCACTTTCTTCGTTAACCTGCAGCAGACTTAAAATGTCCGTTCCATCTGCGCTGGTAATTACCGGCGTACGTTTTTCTTTTCTAAAATAATCGATAACCAGGTTATGTGCGATACGCAATACCCAGGGTAAGAATTTACCTTCTTCATTATAACGACCAGAGCGAAGTGTGTTGATAACCTTAATAAAGGTATCCTGAAAAATATCTTCTGCGAGATATTGATCCTTAACCAACAAATAAATAGAAGTGTATATTTTGGTTTTGTGTCTTCGTAAAAGTTCCTCCAACACTGATTCATCACCGTTAAGGTATAACTTCACTAAATCCTGGTCACTGTTTAACTGTAACTTCATAGGAGCTTTCATACTAAATTCCTTGCTTTTGCTAAAAAATATTTAGTAGAGTTTTAATCTATAGCGTTTCTCCTTATTGGGTTTATGATGGGTTTACAATTTATTGTGTTATGCTTTTTCAAAAGAAGCATTTTTTTTCCACAATATCGCCAAAGAAGTGTTAAAAAATGCTAAATGTTCAAGTTCGGGCCAGTTTATTGCGGGCCTGCAAAAAAACTTAATTTAAGTTAATTGGGTTATATTTGCAATCATCCAGGAGAGTTAAATGAGTAAAGAACTAGAGAAAGATCCACATAGAAATATTATCATCAAAGGGGCCAGGGTGCACAACCTCAAAAACATCGATGTCGCCATCCCCAAAAACAAACTTGTTGTGATAACTGGTATGTCCGGGTCTGGAAAATCATCACTGGCATTTGACACCCTTTACGCTGAAGGTCAGCGCCGTTACGTCGAAAGCCTTTCATCCTATGCCCGCCAGTTCATGGGCCGCATGAATAAACCTGATGTAGATTACATCAAAGGCATTGCACCAGCAATCGCCATCGAACAGAAAGTCATTACCTCAAACCCACGGTCAACCGTGGGTACATCAACAGAAATATACGACTACCTCAAGCTGCTGTTTTCCCGTATCGGAAAAACGTATTCTCCGGAGTCCGGTGAAATTGTAAGGAAGGATACGGTATCAACCGTGGTCGACTTCATCACCAAGCTTGGGAATGATGCTGTAGCCACCGTTTTCTGCCCGCTACATCCACATAATAACAGGTCGATAAAAGAAGAGCTTGCAGTGCTTTTGCAGAAAGGGTTCCTTCGGGTGTACCTGAATGACAAGCTGTATAAAATTGAAGCCATCCTTGAGGATGAAAGTTTCAAAGACCGTGAGCTTACAGATACAGAAACCGTGAAGATCTTAATCGATCGCATCGTCGTTAGTGATGATGAATAAACACTCAGCCGTATTGCGGATTCTGTGCAAACTGCTTTTTTCGAAGGCAAAGGCGACTGCTTCGTGGAACACGAAAACAAAGTGAACCACTTCTGTGACCGCTTTGAGCTTGATGGCATCCGCTTCGAAGAGCCTACGCCAAACTTTTTCAGTTTTAACAACCCTTACGGTGCCTGCAAAAGGTGCGAAGGTTACGGAAATGTTATCGGCATTGATGAAGATCTGGTTATTCCAGATAAGAGTAAAAGCGTGTATGACAATGCCATTGCGCCATGGCGCGGTGAAAAAATGCGCGAGTGGGTCAATAAACTTATCCAACATGCAGATAAGTTCAACTTCCCCATCCACCGTTCGTACAGCGAGCTTACGGAAAAACAACAGCAGCTACTGTGGACCGGGAACAAATATTTCGAAGGCCTGGACGCCTTTTTTAAAGAACTCGAATCCCATACTTACAAAATACAATACCGCGTAATGCTTTCGCGTTACCGCGGAAAAACAGTTTGTCCGGATTGTAAAGGTACACGCCTTAGAAAAGATGCTTCCTATGTTAAAATCGGCGGTAAATCTATTCTCGACGTGGTGCTTATGCCTTTATCAACCATTCAGCCCTTCTTTGATAAGCTTGAACTTTCCGATACAGATAAAAAGATCTCCAAAAGAATCCTTTCCGAGATTGTGAACCGCATTTTGTACCTGAACAATGTGGGATTGGGCTATTTAACCCTGAACCGTTTGTCGAACACGCTCTCCGGTGGGGAGTCTCAGCGTATCAATCTGGCAACCTCCCTCGGCAGTAGTCTGGTGGGTTCTATTTACGTACTTGATGAGCCGAGTATCGGTTTACACCCAAGGGATACCAACAAACTGATTGAAGTGCTGCTTTCCCTCAGAGATGTGGGTAATACCGTACTCGTGGTAGAACATGAGGAGGAAATGATGAAGGCCGCCGATCACATCATTGATATCGGACCGGAAGCAGGTACGCATGGCGGAAATCTTGTTTTCAGTGGTACCTACAAAGAGATCATCAAGGATAAAAAGAGCCTTACCGGTAAATACCTTTCTGGTGCGGAAAGTATTGCCATTCCAAATATCCGCCGTAAATGGCAGGACCACATCCTGATTAAGGGCGCCAGGGAAAACAACCTAAAAAACATTGACGTGAAGTTCCCACTGGGCGTCTTTACTGTTGTGAGTGGCGTCTCGGGATCGGGAAAAACAAGTCTGGTCAAAAAGATCCTGTACCCGGCCTTGCAGAAAGCGATCGGGAACTATGCAGGTGAGCAAACCGGCGCTTATGATGGTATTTTCGGGAACACCGACCTGGTTAGCCAGGTAGAGCTTGTAGACCAGAACCCCATCGGAAGATCTTCAAGATCAAATCCCGTGACCTATGTAAAGGCATGGGACGATATCAGAGCCCTATTTGCCGCATTACCGGCCTCAAAAGCCGCTGGCTTAAAACCTGCGGCATATTCCTTCAACGTAGAGGGCGGCCGCTGTGACGTGTGTCTAGGCGAGGGCGAAGTGAAGATCGAAATGCAGTTCATGGCCGATATTTATCTGCCTTGCGAGGCCTGCGGTGGCAGGAGGTTCAAACAGCAGGTGCTGGATGTCACTTACCAAGACAAGAACGTCTCCGACATCCTGGATTTCACCATAGACGAGGCGCTGGACTTCTTTAAAAATGAGCAGAAGATCATCAATAAGTTGCAACCGCTGGTTGATGTTGGACTGGGTTACGTACATCTTGGCCAGTCGTCAAATACCCTTTCCGGGGGTGAAGCGCAGCGTATCAAACTTGCTTCATTCCTCATCAAAGGGAACAATGCCAGCAAGACCATGTTCATTTTTGATGAGCCAACAACGGGGCTTCACTTCCATGACATCAAGAAGCTGCTTGTCGCTTTAAACACGCTGATAGAGCAAGGCAATACAATCCTGGTCATTGAACATAATATGGACATGATCAAGTCGGCAGACTGGGTGATAGACATTGGCCCGGAAGGTGGTGATCAGGGCGGTAACCTCGTTTTTGAAGGTACCCCAGAGGCCCTCATTAAGCACAAAGGATCCTACACGGGTAAGTATCTGACCGAACATCTTAAATAATAGTATCTTCGGCCATGCTTGTTTTAACGCTTTTATTGGGAATAGTATGCAATGCTGTGGGTTACATTCCTCCGGGAAATATCAACCTCACCGCCGCGCAGATCGCGCTCAACAAGGGGTTAAAACAAGCATACTACTTTATCATTTCCTTCTCCATTGTGGAGATGCTGTTCACCTTCGTGATCATGCGTTTTGTGGAATGGTTTGCAAGCAGCATGGAGCTGGACCGCATCATAGACATCGCCATGATCGTCGTGTTCCTGGTGCTCGGTTTTATCACCTGGCGCTCCCGGAAAGAGATGCCGAAAACAGATACCTCCAATAAAGACAGCGTACGTTATGGCATCCTTTTAGGCGTGCTGAATCCCATGCAGGTGCCTTACTGGTTGTTCCTTGGTACTTACCTGATTTCACACGACTGGATCAATACTGGCACACTTTCACTCAGCATCTTCAGCATTGGTTCCGGTATAGGTGCAGGCATTGTTCTCTATGGATTCGCAAGGTTTGCGAAGTACATTCAGGAGAAGTTTACCTTAAGCAGTTACGTGATCAATAAATCCATCGCCATCCTGTTTTTTGCATTATCGGCATACCACCTCATTAAGGTCGTCTACGAGCAAATCATAAAAGTCTAGCTTATTTGTTTTTCAGGAATTCCAGGTTCCAGATCTTTTCCGCCCGGCGACCGATAACCCAGAACGAGGCTGCCAGTACACAAAAGAACAGTGCTTTGTGCCAGCTATCCCAGAAATATTCGAAGTACCTGGTGTATAGGTTTAGAAACAGGAAGGTGATGCCAAATTCTCTGGCAATATCATCGCGGTACTTCAGGCCAACAAAGATGCTGATGGCACATACTGCAGCCGAAATGATTGCCCAGTAGAACATATCGAGTTGCCTGACAGCCGCCCATTCGTCCAGGTCGCCGTAATTACCAAACACCGAAAGCAGCCATAGCGAAACAAACAGATAGATCATGCCGCAGATGTACGTTGTGGGCTGGAAGAACTCAAAAGCTTTTACCTTACGTAACAGCAAAGCTGCCGCGGTGACCACGAAGCCAAACACCACAAATCGCAAAGGATAGTTCATGCCGGCAAAATACATGTCCCAGCGGGAGAGATACCCGGTTTCTGTTCCATACCAGGCACCGAGTGAAATCAGCACAAATATCCAGATCAGTCGCGATCGGAAAACGAAGGCAAGGCAGCCATAAACAAACACCGAAAACAGAATAAGAAGTGGGTAGTTCGAATCACCCTTCCCAAGGCTTTTCCCGAGGTAGGCAATGGCATTTGCCGTTAGCATCACTGCGGAGAAAATCATGGCATCATTGCTGAAAACCTGCGAAGTATGACTCTTCTTACGCTTAAAACTAAAGTAGTAGAGAATACCAGCGGCACCGGCAGAGAGCAGGCTGATCAGAATATCAGGCGTCTCATATAACTTTTCTAAGTAAATCAGGATGTCTTTGTCTATCAACAAGGCGCCCAGGGAAATTACCCCACAGGCCATAGCGATCCAGAAAGAATACTGCGCAAGGCGTCGCCAGTCGAACGACTTGGCTTCATAGCTGTTCTTTAGGCGTCTGACATCCTCTTCAGTAAGCAGCCGTTCCGCTTTCCAGTGATCGAGCATTTCGTCTAGGAACTCACTTTTCTCCTGGTCTATTTTCATGCTAAAAGGTAAATTTTTGCGGCAGCGTAAGACATCCGCGAAGCGTTAATTTGATCTCTTTGTACAATAATAAGAATTCTATTTCAGGAGCTCCGGAATCTTTTTGTGATTTCCAACGATCCAGACGATGTCTTCATTTTCAAACACCAGATTAGAATCGGGGTTCAGGATGCGGATACCTTTTCGCTCAATACCCACCACCAGGCCTTGTGATTTCTCGCGGATACCAGAATCGCGAATGGTTTGCTGGTAAATGGGCGACTGACTATTGATCACAACCTTTTGCAGGGTCATCTCATTTTTAGGAAAATCATGCTCTTCATGGGGATCGCCCTGACCTTCGAACAATGGCTTTACCGTTGCAAGTTGATCGTCACTGCCGATGATGAGCACCTTATCATGTGGATATAACCGCTCATCACGGCTTGGCGTCGGAATCATACGTTTTCCCCTTTCAATGAGTGCGATGTTAATCCCATACTTCTCGCGCACGGCGAGATCAACCAGGGTTTGTCCAACAAGCACCGAATCCGGAGAAACAATAAGTTCCGTTAAGTGCGTGTCCCATGGCAAAATCTCTGGTTGCGCATGTTGTGCCTGCCTGGCATTCAGGTTGCCCAAAAACCGGTTCTCCAATCTGTCATAAAAGCTTTGCAGCTTTCTGGAAAATACAAATATGCCCGCAATGATAATGGCTATGGCAATCAGTGTGGCCACAAAGGTATCATAGAACTGGAAGATCAGGAAAGCCACGAAGAAGGTGCCCAATCCAATCCGGAGGACTTCAAGCGCAATGAGCGGTCCACGGGTGTATTTCTTATTCAGCCATAAGTGGGAGTAGGCCGTACGTTGCATCCTTCTAATCGAAAGTGCCCATATAAATGGTGCCATCAGAATTAAAGTTAAGATCAAACTGATGATGATGCCTCTGTCGCCATTAATAATGTGCTCGGTAATGAAAGGCTGTAAATACCTGGAACCTAAAAATACCAGTGCCACAAGAATTACCGAGTGTATAACCGTATTGGTAATGTACGCGCGCAGGAGAATCTTCCAGTCGCTCAGGGTTGTAATACCTGCCGTGGAACTACTGTAACGTTGCAATGCTGCTACCCATTTCTTTGGTAGTGTACGCTCCAGAAACAGATAGAAGGGCTCGGAAGCCTTGATCAGGTATGGTGTCGTAAAGGTGGTAATAGCCGACACCGCAACTGCAATCGGGTAGAGGAAGTCGCTGGTTACCTTCAGCGATACGCCAAGTGTGGCTATAATAAAGGAGAACTCCCCGATTTGTGCAAGGCTCATACCGGTTTGTACGGCTGTTTTAAGCGGTTGCCCGGATATGAGCGCACCCAGACCAGAGCTCAGAAATTTACCGAGGATGGTTGCAAGGGTGATGACCAGCACAGGTACAGCATAATCAATTAAGATGCGCGGGTCGATCAGCATACCCACAGAAACAAAGAATATGGCCGCAAACAGATCTTTTACAGATTTGGTAAGGTGCTCAATGTGTTCCGCCTGTGTGGTTTCTGCCAGTATGGAACCCATAATAAAAGCGCCCAGTGCAGCAGAGAAGCCCACCTTAACGGCAATTAGAACCATAAGCAAACACAGCGCAATGGCAACGATGAGCATGGTTTCATCGTTCATCAGCTTTCTCGTTTTCTTCAGGAAAGTAGGGATCAGGAAGATACCGGCAATAAACCAGAGCACCAGAAAGAAGCACAGCTTCAGAATGGAGGTAAGCATTTCCACACCGGCAAACTGCTGGCTCACCGCGAGTGTAGAGAGCAAAACCAACAGCAAAATGGCCACGAGATCTTCTACAATAAGTACCCCGAAAACCAGCCCGGCAAATTTTTTATGTTTAACATTGAGCTCCTCAAAAGCCCTGATGATAATTGTCGTGGATGAAACGGAGAGTATACCGCCGAGAAAGATGCTGTCCATGGTAGACCAGCCCATGGCAAGTCCGGCAACGAAACCGATGAGCAACATGGAAACGACTTCCACGACTGCTGTTATGGACGCGGAACCTCCGACCTTCACCAGCTTCTTGAAACTAAATTCAAGTCCCAGGCTAAATAAAAGGAAGATTACCCCAATTTCTGCCCAGATGTGGATGCTTTCATTATCGGTAACGGTTGGAATAAATTTTATGTGCGGACCTACAAGGAGTCCGGCCAGAATGTAGCCCAGAACAAGCGGTTGCTTAATTTTCTTAAACAAGAGTGTCGTTACACCAGCAGCAGCAAGGATTAAGGCAAGATCGATGATTAAGACTGGGAGATGGCTCATAAAAGATTGCAGTTTGGCCTAATATAAGGAAAATGCAAGCTTTTTTGATCGGGAAAAGGCGCTCTTAACCTTAATTCGACATTTTATTGAAAAAAGCGAGGGTGTCTTCTTTATCCTGTTGCAGTTGGACCTTCAAGGCTTCAAGCCCTGTGAATTTCACATCATGGCGCAGGAATTCCATGAAAGTCATCGTGATATCCTGACCATAAATCTCCTGGTTGAACTCGAAGATGTTCACTTCAATATTGCGCGTCATGCCGTTAATGGTCGGTCGCTGCCCGATATATGCCATGCCTTTGAAGCTACCTTCGTTAAGGTCTACCGTTACCGCATAGATGCCATCCGCCGGAATAAGTTTATAACTCTCTTCAACAAAGATGTTGGCGGTTGGGAAGCCAATGGTGCGCCCGATCTTATCTCCTTTAATAACCCTTCCTTTAACGCTAAAGTGATAACCGAGGTAGGTTGCAGCGAGGGCAACATCACCGCTCAGCAACGCCCTTCGAATCTGGGTTGAAGAAACGGCAACATCATGGATGTCCTGCTCCGGTATTTCTTCCACATCAAAGCCCTGCACTTTGCCCGCATTTATCAAATCTTCCATGCAGCCTTTGCGATCCTTTCCAAAGCGATGGTCGTAGCCCACGATAATGTGTTTAACGCCAATGGTATCAACCAAAACCTGGTTGATGTACTCATCAGGACTCAAATTGGAGAAATCCCGCGTGAAAGGGGTAATGATCAGGTGGTTTACGCCCAGAGATTCCAGGATTGCAGCTTTTTCATTAATGGTATTAATCATCTTTAGCTCCTGGTTCTCAGGATCAATAATCAGACGGGGATGCGGGAAAAACGTTAAAATAACCGTCTCTCCACCGGTCGCGTTTGCAGTCTCCACCAAACGGCTTACGATCTTGCGGTGCCCAAAATGCACGCCGTCGAAAGTACCTATCGTAACAACAGCGTTTTCTAACTTCTTGAAATCGGATAAATGATGATATATTTTCAAAGCTTGATGTTTAATGTAAGGCATGTTTTTTTACTACACCGCCTTTGAGGTCTGCAATCTGTTGTTGCACCACAAATGCATCAGCATCAATCTGTCTGATGGCGGTTTGCAATTTGCTCATCTCAATTTTCGTGACAATCGTATAAACAATATCAATGTCTTTTTTGACGCCATAACCACCTGCACCCTTGTAAATGGTCACACCACGTTTCATATCATTGATGATGAACGACTTAATCTCTTCGTTTTTGTCGGAAATGATGGTCACACCGGTGTATTGCTCAATGCCATTAACAATATAGTCGATGGTGTTGGAGGCGGATAGATAGGTAAGAATGGCGTACAAGGCCGTCTCAATGTTAATAAGCGCGGCGGCAAAGCAGAATATTAGAATGTTCAGCATCAGGATGATGTTCCCGACAGTAAGCACACTTTTTCTGCTGATGTATAGTGCAAGGACTTCCGTTCCATCGATTACACAGCCACCTCGCATAGCCAGTCCGATTCCTGCACCTAAAAACAAACCGCCGAAAAAGGCGATCAGCAACTTATCGTGTGTGATGGGCTCAAAAGGTGCCACAACCAGCATAATGGATAATAGAACGATGGCTGCAGTGGTTTTAATTGCGAAGGACTTGCCAATCTGATGATAGCCGAGAATCACAAATGGAATATTGATTAGTACAATCAGGTAGTGCAGTTTAAAGCTTGTGAGCGTGGTCACCAGCAGGGAAATACCTGTTACACCCCCGTCAATGAAGCCGTTCGGCATCAAGAAGCTTTTCAGTCCAAAGCATGCTGATGTGACACCTCCTCCAATAAACAATATCTCCTTGATCAGATGGAAATACTTGCTTTCTGCATAATTAGGCATTGTTACACTTGTTTAAGACTACGGATATGGGCTACAAGATCCTGAACTTCAAAGGCATTTTCCAATAGAAAATCGCCGCTGCGGGTTCTGGTTAGCTTTGAGAGGTATGCGCCACTATTTACAGCGGTACCAAAGTCGGAAACGAGCGACCGGATATAGGTGCCCTTGCTGCAAACAATGCGGAAATCGACTTCAGGTAAAGCAATGCGTGTAATCTCAAAAGCAGAGACCGTCACGTTACGCAAGCGGAGTTCCGTTTTCTCTCCAAGCCTGGCTTTCACATAGAGGCGCTCACCGTTTACTTTTACTGCAGAGTGTGCAGGCGGGTACTGTTGTATGTCGCCTATAAAAGCTGCGGTTGCGGCATAAATCTGTTCGTCGTTCAGGTGCGCTGTTGGATATTCCTGATCGACTTCCGTTTCCATGTCAAAGGAAGGCGTCGTTGCCCCAAGGATCATGGTACCGGTATATTCTTTCTCCTGTGCCTGAAAGGTATCGATCTGCTTGGTCAGTTTACCCGTGCAGATGATCAATAATCCAGTGGCCAATGGGTCTAAGGTTCCGGCATGGCCGACCTTAAGTTTCAGTGGTTTAAAGGAGTTTCTTAGCTTCCCAACCACATCAAAGCTGGTCCATTTATAGGGCTTGTTGATGAGCAGGAGTTCACCTTCAGCAAAATTGAAGGTCGGGAAAGTTGTTGCCGGAACCGGCATTTCTATGATTTCAGACATTAGGCGACTACGAGTGGTACATTGGCGAAGTACAGCGTAAGAATAATAATTCCTACTGCAATTCTATACCAGCCAAAAATACGAAATCCGTGTTTGGATAAGTAACCGATAAATGATCTGATTGCAATAATTGCAACAATAAAACCAACAACATTACCAAAAAGGAGCAACTTAATGTTTTCCGCATTTAAAAGTTCATGGCCTTTTAAGAGCTTGTAACCTGTTGCTGCACACATCGTTGGTACAGCCAGGAAGAAAGAGAACTCTGCCGCAGCGTTACGGGAAAGCTTTTGTTGCATACCACCGATGATGGTTGCTGCACTTCTGCTTAATCCTGGGAAAACAACTGCAAGTACCTGAAAACAGCCAATCTTAAAAGCAGTCATATTACTCATGTCCTGCTCATCATGTATGGTTGGGTTTTTAAAGAAACGGTCGATAAACAAGAGGATTACACCACCGACAAGTAACACAACGGCAATGAAAATTGGATTACCCAGGGTGTTGTCAATAAAATCATTCAGGATAAATCCGAAGAATAAGGCTGGTATTACCGCAATCAATAGCTTTACGTAAAACTGCCATTTGCTGAAGTTGATGAATTTCTTCCAGTATAGTGCAACAACAGCGAGGATGGCACCCAGTTGTATGGCAACTTCAAATAGTTTCACAAATTCATCATCGCCGATGCCCATGATAGAGCTTGCAATAACCATGTGGCCGGTGGAAGATACGGGCAAAAATTCTGTTAATCCTTCGATAATTGCAAGGATCAGTGCTTGTAGATAAGTCATGTATTACGCTTATTTTTTTAAAACAGCGTAAACGCCGAAACCAAATCCAAATAAAACAACCATTGGTGCAATTAAAGTCTTGCGAACATCATAGATATCGGTATCACCAATCATCAGGATGAATCCAAAGACAACGATCAGCATGCTGATGATCAGTAACTGGTAGTTCTTTTTGGTAAAAACCATTTCATGCTTGGTATCCTGATGTACAGGAGGAGTTTTTCTTTCTAACATTATCTATATAGATCGTAAATTTTTAATCTTAAGTATCTCGTAACAGCAAAATGCGTGCTAATGGCGGTAATGAAGATGCCAACACCCACCAAAAAGAGTAGAACGATACCGAATTCGGTATAATTTCTCAGAATTACAATCTCCGGAATCTCTCTTTGTGCGTAGAACAACACGCCAAGCAGGATGATGATGGCAATTAATGCCGCAATTAGTCCATGAAGCGCCGCAATCAGGATGAATGGCTTACGGATGAAATTCCGTGTTGCACCAACCAGCTGCATACTTTTAATCAGGAACCGTTGAGAGTATATCGCCAGACGGATCGTATTGTTGATCAGGGCAATGGAAATCAGTAATAAAATACCTGCGAAAGCCAGAATGATTAAACTAATGGTATTAATGTTCTGATTCACCATGTCAATCAGGGAGCTTTGATAGATAACCTCTTTCACCACTGGATTTTTGGCCAGCTGTGCTTTTAGCGTCTCAATGCTTTTATTGTTCGCGTAATCTGCTTTCAAATAAACATCAACAGTAGAGAGTAGCGGATTATACCCAAGGAAGTTTACGAAGTCCTCACCAAGGTCATCTGTCAGATTTTTGGCAGCAAGCTCCTTATTTACATACTGTGTCTGCTTAATGGCTACATTCGCATCAAGTTCTTTCTGCAGTTGCAATACATCGGCTTCTTTCGCACCCTCATCTACGATAATGTTTAGTACGATGTTCTCTTTCACATAGTTGGAAAGGTTTTTCGCGTGAACAAGTATCAAGCCCAGCATGCCCAGCATGAGTAGCACTAATGCAATACTGAAAATGGTGGATATGTAGATGGTTTTAGTCTTCTTAGAAGCATCGCTTACTTCAAATTCTTCCATGTATTTCTGTTTATGTTTTGCGAAAATAAAAAAATATAAGGGAGTAAAGTAAATTATATCCCTTTAATGCCTGTTTTTAAAATGCTTAAAGGTAAAACTAAGACATTTTAAATGGACGGCCATAAACATTAACATATCTTAACAGGAGGGGCAGGGATGACCAAGCCCGGGCATAGGGCGTACAAGGAGTAGGCAGGGGGATCACAAGGGCAGGGCCCTGTTAACCCCCTGTATGCCCCCTGTTGGGGCCCTGTGGAGACCCTGTTATGGCTGTCTTTGTTTGCCTGTTGGCTTAAGCTTGTTTGGGCTTTGTATGTTGCTGAATTCTAAGCAATCGGAATGATTAAGTATATTTGGGAAAACACGTAGACATTGGAATTACTAATCATCTTTATACTTACATTATTAAACGGGTTCTTTGCCCTTTCTGAAATCGCACTGGTGTCGGTAAAGAAATCCCGGATAGACCACCTTGCGGCACAAGGGCATAAAAGTGCAAAAGCCATCCAGGAACTACTGCTAAACCCTGAAAACTTCCTTTCATCTGTTCAGGTCGGCATTACGTTAATTGGTGTAATTGCTGGTGCCTATGGCGGCGCTGCACTAACCGATGATATGGTTGCCATACTCACGGGCTGGGGCATGCCACTGCAATATGTGCAAACCATTTCGCTCATTATTGTTATCGGTGGAATTACCTATTTCACCATTGTGGTTGGTGAGCTTGTGCCAAAGACGATTGCCATGAACAATCCCGAAGGCATTGCGCTAGTTGCCGTGCCCATCATCAAGGTGTTTACCATAATTACTTTTCCCTTTGTAAAGCTCTTGTCTGTTTCCACCAAAGTAATTTTAAAGGTTATGGGCATCAAAGAAAACGAAGGGGAGCGCCTGAGTGAGGATGAACTCCGGTTCATGTTGAAAACTGCGGGTACGCAGGGTGTGCTCGAATCGGAGGAAAGCCAGGCCATGCAGAACCTTTTTTCATTTACAGATCAAACGGCAAAGTCTATGATGACGCACAGTTCGGAGGTAGAATGGATAGATTTCAACTGGCCGAAAGAGATGATTCTGGCCAAGTTTACCCAGAGCGCCCACTCCAAGTTCCCTGTTGGGGAGGGTACACTCGACAATTTGAAGGGTGTGGTTTCCATTAAAGATCTGTTGGAGAATTACAATCGCCCAGACTTTCAGCTCAGCCAGATTTTATTGAGACCCATCTATGTGATTCAAAATACCCCTGCTTTCAAGATTTTGAATTTGTTTAAGGGGAAAAAACAGTACATGGGCGTTGTCGTTGATGAATATGGCAGCGTGCGTGGCATCATCACACTACACGATTTGATTGAAGCCATCGTCGGAGATTTACCGGACGAAGGAGAGAGCCAGGAAGAGCCAATTACCCTACGCGAAGATGGGAGCCATCTGATCAATGGACGCGCTACGATTATGGAAATCAACCATTTCTTCGGTAAGACACTCATCGAGGAGAACATCGGGCAGTACGCTACAATTTCAGGATTTATGATCCAGCATTTGAAATCAATGCCGCATGCTGGTGATGTGGTGCGGGTTGATGACCTCAAATTCGAAATCATGGATATGGACGGTGTGCGGATAGATAAGATCGCCGTTTCGGATATGACCTTGGCTAAACAGTGATATTTTACCACATTTGTAACTTTGTAAAAAGTTAAGATTGAATGAGTTTATATAAGACGAATGAAGAAGTAGAGATACAACGGGAGAGTTGTTTATTGGTAAGTTCAACAATTGCGGAAGTTGCCAAAGCAATGAAACCGGGGATCACCACACTTTCTTTAGACACCCTTGGTGAGACCTTTATCCGGGATAATGGGGGTTTACCTTCCTGCAAGGGCTACCATGGATTTCCATATGCTTTGTGTATTTCAGTAAATGAGCAGGTGGTGCACGGCTTTCCGGGCAGTTACGTGATTAAAGAGGGTGATGTTATTACCATTGATACGGTTATTTATAAAAACGGCTTTCATGGCGATCATGCTTATACCTTTATTGTGGGCGAGACGACACCGGAAATCCTTCAGTTGATAAAAGTTACCAAGGAATCCCTTTACGTAGGCATCAAACAGGCCGTAACCGGAAATCGTATCGGCGATATCGCTTATGCAATTGAACAACATACACATGGTCAGCATGGCTATGGTGTAATCAAAGAATTTGTAGGTCACGGTGTTGGGCGACAAATGCATGAGGATCCTCAGGTGCCTAATTACGGCCGCAGAGGTACGGGTAAAAAATTACAGGAGAACATGGTGCTTGCTATTGAGCCGATGATATCGCTGGGCAGTCCGGATATTTACACGCTGGAAGATGGCTGGACAGTATCCACAGAAGACGGCTTAGCTGCGGCGCATTTTGAGCATAATGTATGTGTTAAGAAAGGCACGCCAATCATACTTTCAGATTTTACAAGAATTGAAGCTGCGGAAAAGCAGAATGTAAATCTGAACAGCAGTTACTATTAGTTAGGTTTCTTTATATTTAAAGCCTCACAGCAATGTGAGGCTTTTTTGTGAATTACGCTTTCTAACCGCTACATCGCTCGTATGCATACATTTTTCAAGGTTGTTTTAGCGCCTTTATATTATTTGCAGGTTTAAGTGCCCAAGGTCAAAAATTGCAGGGCACCTTTCTGAAAAGAGGCTTTGTAGATTCGGGATCGCAGATCCTAACGTTTAATGATGGAAACTTCATTTAGGACTTCTCCTTTTGCTTTTATTATTAATTTTTTGGGGCTTCCTAAGGTATCTCTATGCACGCTTTTGTAAAAACCGCTAAACTGAACATTCTATTGCTGCTGGTATTGTCTGTTTGTGCAGTCTCCTGCGCGGAAAGCAATGAAGACTTTGCCGGTAAGCTGATCGCAACATTTCAATCGAAGTCTATAAACAAGGGCCAAATTGATTGGGCTGCATTTTCAGCGAAGGTTCAGGAAAGTGCGAGAATCAGTAAAGATTCAGCCATTGTCACAGCGCTCAGCTTGAATAATAATCCACATTCCTGGTATAAACATGGAGACCTGCCCCTAAAAGGTTATTATGCGCAGCAGATTGTAAATGATTCTTGTTCGAGTATTGGTTTCTTTAATTCAAAGCTGCTTAGGGACGTTGGTTATGTTCGTGTGCCACGTTTCAGCAGTAGTCTATCAGGAGATCAGTCAGGAGCCAAAGCATACATTGCGGAGATCATCAGCAAAGTGAAGCAGCAGGACCGGCCCGGCATGAAGGGTTGGATTATTGATCTGCGCGGAAATGGTGGGGGTGACATGTGGCCGATGTTAATTGCATTGGAACCATTCTTAGAGGAAGGTGCATTAGGAGCGTTTAATGATGGCGAGGAGCTACAGGAGTGGCGCTTGCAATCTGGGGCGGTTTACCTCGACAGGCAATCCCAAAATTCCAGATTCAATGTTGATCCTGGTCAGTATAAAGTAGTCAATGGCCGGGCAAAGATCGCGGTGCTCATCAATGGCAATACTGCAAGTTCGGGAGAGGCGGTAGCAATTGCATTAAAATCTTTGAAGCAGGTGAAGTACTTCGGCGTTAAAACGCATGGTTTCGCCACATCAAACGAAATCATTCCATTCCATGACGGCGAGTACCTGATTTTAACCACTGGATTTATGCAAGATATACATGGCAGGCAATATCCGGAAGGTATCCATCCGGATGTGCTAACCTGCTCTGTAGACCAGTTGCGTGATCAAGTAAGTAACTGGCTGAACAATTAGCAGAAGATCAAAGACCATCACCTTAAAAGCGGAGTTGATTATTACTATATTGAAGCATGAAATCCAACGCTCTAACGCTAGTATTGATCCTGTTCTTTATTATACCATATGGCATCAGAATGGGTGTGTCGCAAACCTATAAAGCAAGGTACATGCAGGTTACCAGACTCGGCAAAATGCCTGATTCTGTTACTGCTACAATGGTTTTTAATAGTAACACATCGAACTACCAATATACGCTGGCTAATCATGCTAATGCCAATCAGCATGGTCAGGTTAAAGAATTTAGCTATCACCGGGATCTCAAAGCTGGTAAAATGTTGAATCGTGAATACTTGTTTGACGCAGCAGTCCTGCTTTCAGATACTGTACCTGAAATTCAATGGGAAATTGCGCCAGAGGCGCCAACGCGCGTCATATCAAAGCTGACCTGCAGAAAAGCGACAGGTAGCTTTAGAGGTCGTGTGTACGTCGGTTGGTTTAGTGAGCAGTACCCTGTGAAAGCCGGTCCCTGGAAACTCGCTGGACTTCCCGGGCTCATTGTTGAAGCAGAGGATACCCTTGCTGCAGTTAAATACACTTTAATGTCGATTGAAACCACCAACGCGCAAGTGCTGGTTCCGACAGCACCGACTAGCATGAGCCAAACGCAGTATGTTCAATCCATCAAGAAAAAGCTTAACGGATTGAACTATTCCATGTCGGCTGAAGACACGGAGATTTCTATTACTTCAAGTGCTTCTGTAAGGCTGAATGTGCTGGAAAAATCCTTGTTTTAGCTTTTGCAGCAATTCAGAGTGAAAGGCAACCATTGCTTTCTCGGGTTAAGTGTAATGACAACTGGATTCTCTGCTGGTCATATTAGGAGGGCAGAACTTACCCTACTAATCTAGCTGGATTAGAACTTTACCGTTGCAGGCAGGTATTTAGCAATTAAATCTTCATAATAAGGCTTCAGCTCTGAAAGTACAGGTGCTTTCGGGCTTTTCGAATAAAGATCGTAAGGATTGAACTTGTCCACCCATTTAAACATTTCATGATCATGGGCATTCAGCAAGTGATCATACGCATGTTCCCGGTGTTGTGAATAAAAGGAGTGATAGCGGATCATATAAAGTGCTTCTTCCGGCAGGTAGTCTTTAGTGAGGTGATACATGTATTCATCATGACCCCAGGACATATGGACCTGATCCAAACCGCAGTTCTCGCTGTACACGCCTAATTTGGTATTGAACCGTGGGTCAGTAGAATCCGGATTTGCCTCAAAGAACTCCGGGAACACGATCTTATCTGAGAATTGACAGCCCACAGGAAAGGAGTCGCCAACCACGTTCCATTGCGGTTCTCCAAAAAGACACAATACTTTGCCAAGGTCGTGGATGAAGCCGGTTAGTACAAACCAGTCGGGATGACCGTCCGCACGGATCGCCTCTGCAGTTTGCAGCAGGTGTTGCAGCTGGTCGAGGGAGGTGTCCGGATCTGAATCATCTACAAGCGTATTTAGATACTCCATTGCTGCCCACCAGGGCATCTCCATTTGTTCAAACTTCAGAAACTTCGCTTTTTTCGCCAGTACATTATCATAGGTCTGGTAGGTATGGTTTAATCTGTAGAACTCCCGGATTGGATTGTCGGTTTCTTTATCATAGCTTCTGAATTCGGCTTTGCCTTTTTCAGGCTCCGGGTAGCGTGCTAACACATCATCTTCCCATTCTTCGAGGCTTGCTAGTGGTGACTTCTCTTCTTCGCTTAGGTTTTTCATGATTCAGGTTTTATAGGTTAAGGTCTACATCGTTTTCTTTGAGGTTTGAATTACCAGAATACCGTATATATTGCTGCCAGAATACCACATATCACAACAGAAGCAACAATAAATCCAGGCGTTACTTTAAACATGGAGCGGTCTATTTCAAGTCCTTTCGGATTATTTTTACTTTCCGGGTCTGATACACTGATCAGAAACATCAAAATAAGAATAATACAGAATACCCAGGACATGCGGTTTAAAAATGGGATCGGCTCGATTGCACCCTGTGTAAGCGTCGGCAAGAACTTGAATAGAATAGAGAGCGGGATGGTTAGCAGTGCGGCAGTGAGTGCGGCTTTTGAGGTCGTCCGTTTCCAGAAGAACCCCAAAAGGAAAATGGCAAAAACACCAGGGGATATAAATCCTACATACTCCTGGATAAATTGATAAACCTGATCAAAACTCCGCAATGCGGGTGCCACAATGATGGCAATTAAGGAAGATACGATTACCGCCCATCGGCCTATGCCAACCATCTTCCTTTCTGAAGCCTCCGGATTAATAAATTTCTTGTATATGTCTAAGGTAAAGATGGTTGCGATGCTATTGCATTTCCCTGCGAGGGAGGCAACGATTGCCGCGGTGAGCGCCGCAAATGCAAGTCCTTTAATGCCAACAGGTAACAGACTCATCAGAACAGGGTAGGCGTGGTCTGGTTTTACATGGCCCGCTGCATCGACCATCTCTTTTTGAAAGTAGCCTTGCTGGTACAATACGAAAACCGCGATACCGGGAATAACGACAATAACCGGGATCAGTAATTTTAAAAATGCGGCAAAAAGCAACCCTGCTCGCCCGGTTTTCAGATCAGCACCCAGGGCGCGTTGAACGATATATTGGTTACAGCCCCAGTAGTTCAGGTTGTTGATCCAGAGGCCTCCGGCAAGTACAGCAATGCCGGGCAGGTCATCATAGTATTTGTGGCCTTTAGAGAAGATCATGTGGAAGTGGTCATCCGCCTGCGTTCTCAGTAAAGACAGCGCGCCGAACATGCCATCACCGTTCAGCTTCTCTGAAACCAGATCCAGCGCCATGTAACAGGTAACCAGACCGCCCAGCACAAGCACCAACACCTGGATCACATCAGTATAGCCAATGACCTTCATACCGCCCAGCGTAATGATCGCAGAAAATATAGCCAGTGCAATTACGCAGATGTAAAAGGGGATTCCGGTGATGGTTTCTATGGCCAGTGCCCCGAGAAAAAAGATGGATGTAAGGTTTACAAAAACATACACCAGCAACCAGAAAACGGCCATTAAGGTGCTTACGGTGTTGTTGTAACGACCCGCGAGAAACTGCGGCATGGTATAGATGTGATTTTTGACGTATATGGGCAGGAAGAAGACGGCTACGATGATCAGCGTTGCCGCAGCCATCCACTCGTAACTTGCAATGGCAAGCCCCATGGCGAAACCTGAACCTGCCATGCCAATGAAATGCTCCGCAGAAATGTTGGAAGCAATGATCGAGGCACCGATGGCCCACCAGGTTAAGGATCCTTCCGCCAGGAAGTAGTCTTTAGTATCCGTTCTTTTTTGCTTTTTGCGTTGATAAACCCAGTAACCATAGGCTACGATTACGACGAAATAGATAGAAAACACGACATAGTCGTAGACGGAAAGGTGATTCATGTGGCGGCTTGAAATTTGGTTCATTTAAGTTGATAAAAAAATCTGTTCAACAAGGTATGATGAACGGTTTTTTTTCAATATCAGCGCGGATGTACATCATATTAGAATACATTCATGCAGGATGTTAGCACACATTGATGCAGATCTGCTAAATCGCGCCAGTATTCGGCGGTGCAAATCGGCCGTAGATTTCGCAATTGCTAAATAATCTTTAATTTCGCCGTATACATAGGAAATAGCGGAAAATGGATTACCAATTCAAAGAGATAGAAAAAAAGTGGCAGGGCTTCTGGGCAGAAAATCAAACCTTTAAGGCAGAACAAACTTCTGAAAAGCCCAAGTTTTATGTTTTAGACATGTTCCCGTATCCATCTGGTGCCGGACTACATGTTGGACATCCACTTGGATATATTGCTTCAGATATATTTTCCAGATATAAGCGACTAAAAGGCTTTAACGTTTTGCATCCGATGGGGTACGACTCCTTTGGTTTGCCTGCAGAACAATACGCAATACAAACCGGACAACATCCGGCATTAACCACTGAACAAAACATCAGCACTTACCGCAGACAGCTTGACCAGATCGGCTTCTCGTTCGACTGGAGTAAGGAAGTGCGTACCAGCGAGCCATCTTACTATAAGTGGACGCAGTGGATCTTCATGCAGCTGTTTGATGCCTGGTACAACCAGGAAACAGATCGTGCGGAAAACATCAGCACCTTAATTGAAAAGTTTGAGACCTTCGGCACTGCGGGAATCAAAGCCGCTGCGGATGAAGATGTGCTAAGCTTTGATGCTACTGAATGGTCAGCGATGTCTGCAGAAGCCAAGCAAACGGAATTGCTGAAATACCGCCTTACCTACCTTAGAGAAAGCACTGTAAACTGGTGTGCAGCGCTTGGAACGGTACTCGCCAATGATGAGGTTATTGGCGGCTATTCGGAGCGTGGCGGTCACCCGGTAGAGCAGAAAAAAATGATGCAGTGGAGCATGCGAATCTCTGCTTATGCAGAACGCTTGCTACAGGGACTGAATACGGTAGATTTCCCGGAGCCGGTGAAAGAAATGCAACGCAACTGGATCGGCAAGAGTGTTGGTGCCAGTGTGAAGTTCCCGATTGAAAATCATGCCGGACATATCGAAGTATTCACCACTCGTGTGGATACCATTTATGGTGTTTCCTTTCTGGTGCTTGCGCCGGAGCATGAGTTGGTTGCAGAACTGACTACGCCAGAGCAGAAAGAAGCAGTTGAAAACTACATTGCGCAAACCCGCAAGAAGTCTGAACTGGACCGTATGGCCGACACCAAGACGGTTTCTGGTGCTTTCACAGGAAGCTATGTGCTTAATCCGGTGAGCGGCGAGCGTGTACAACTCTGGATTGCAGATTACGTGCTTGCCGGCTACGGAACAGGTGCAGTGATGGGTGTGCCAAGTGGTGATCAGCGCGACTGGTTATTTGCAACGCACTTTGGATTGCCAATCGTTCAGATTCTTGATCAGCAAGCTGACCTGGATAAACAAGCTGATCCAACGAAAGAAGGTCAGTATATTAACTCCGGCATCATCAACGGCATGGGCTATAAAGAGGCCATAGAGACCTTGAACAAATGGCTTGAAGATGGGAAATTTGGTAAAGCTAAAATCAACTACCGTATGCGAGATGCGATCTTTGGTCGTCAGCGCTACTGGGGTGAGCCGATCCCGGTTTACTTCAAAGAAGGTATTCCTTACCTGATTAAAGAAGAAGAGCTTCCTTTATTATTGCCTGAGGTGGATAAATATCTACCTACAGAAACAGGAGAGCCACCACTGGGCCGTGCTACGAACTGGAGCTACGAGCAACAGTATGAGTATGAGTTGAGCACCATGCCAGGTTGGGCAGGGTCTAGCTGGTACTGGTACCGTTATATGGACTCCAAGAACGACAGTGCTTTTGCGTCTGCGGAAGCAATTGAATACTGGCAGGATGTAGATTTGTACATTGGTGGTGCAGAGCACGCCACTGGTCACCTGTTATATAGTAGATTTTGGAACAAGTTCCTGAAAGATCTTGGTTATGTACAACAGGAAGAGCCATTCAAGAAGTTAATTAATCAGGGCATGATCCAGGGCCGCAGTAACTTCGTTTACCGCGTGATGGATGAAAATGGTAAATCAACCAATACGCTGGTTTCTCACGGCCTTAAAAGCGACTATAAAACCACAGCACTACACGTAGATGTGAACATCGTAGATAATGAGGTGCTGAATATCGAGAAATTTAAAGCTTTTCGTCCGGAGTTTGAGAATGCAGAATTCATTCTTGAAAATGGTAAGTACATCTGTGGGGTAGAGGTAGAAAAGATGTCTAAATCCAAGTTCAATGTGGTAAATCCGGATGTGCTGATTGAAAACTACGGCGCCGATACCTTGAGGATGTATGAAATGTTCTTAGGACCGCTGGAACAGAGTAAGCCATGGAACACCAATGGTATAGAAGGTGTGTTCAAGTTTTTAAGGAAGTTCTGGAGATTGTTCCATAACGATGCCTGGACATTCCAGGTGAGTGATGCTGAGCCGACCAAAGCAGAGCTTAAGACATTGCATAAGATCATCAAAAAGGTGCAGGATGATATTGAGCGTTTCTCATTCAATACCTCTGTGTCTAGCTTTATGATTGCTGTTAATGAACTTACAGATCTGAAGTCAAACAACAAACAAGTCTTGCAGGATATGGTGATTGTGCTATCTGCTTATGCACCGCACATATGTGAAGAACTTTGGACCTTGTTAGGTAATGAACCAGGCACCTTATCCTATGCATCTTATCCAGCATTTAACCCGGAATACCTGGTTGAAGATGAGATCAGTTATCCCGTTTCTGTAAATGGAAAAACACGTATGAGCCTGATTATCAGTTCAACAATGGAAGTGCAGGAAATAGAAGCTTTGGTGTTGGCCAATGAGCAGGTGCAGAAATATCTTGATGGAAAATCACCGAAAAAGGTGATTGTTGTTAAAGGTAGAATTGTGAATATTGTTGTTTAATAAACACTAGTTAACATAGTTGTTAACATTTTATGTTAATAACCTAAACGCCGCATTTTTAAGGAATGCGGCGTTTCTTTTTTTATACTCTATGAGGTATTCGGTTGAGGCTTGTCAACATACATTCCACAGCTTGTACACACGAGTTAACATGGTTGTAAACACTAGTTAACAGGGTTACTAACATAATTTGTTAATAACCATTAAAGGTGTTTTTAGGGATTATTGAGGTTTTAGTGCCTGATTTCCAATGTCATCGACCTTGTATAGCTTCCCCTGATGGATCATTATGCCCTTGGTTTTTCCACTAAACTTCTGCTGACCGTGTTTTAAATCTATTTTAATCACACGGCCCTTATAATCTGATTTAATATCGCCTACAATGCTATGGCCAACAACGATTTCGGAACCTTTGTAGAATTGGAGTACTTGCTCCAGCTCTTGCTGACTTTGTGCTTGTGGAATGGTTTTAAATGGCGCCCTGTAGAAGTATTGTATTTTATAGAAGATGTTCATGGAAAGGGTGCGATCCCAGTAGGGGCTATGATTGGATTTCAGTACCAGAAAGGCCTTGCGATCTAGTTCATCGGCTTCAGGATTCTGGCCGTAATATTTTCTGGCAATGGCGTTTATCATGTTTTGGGTGATGCCTTCCTCAACAAGCACTTTATTCAAGCCTGCATGGACGAAGATGTAGCCACCAATATTTTCCATCACGTGTTTACTGCGAAGCCACTTTCCGATCACCGAATGTTCACCGTATAGGTATCGGTTTGCCTGATCCCAGTCGGTTTGCCGACTAATCTGCTTGGCCACTTCGCGATATTTGTATTGTGCATAGGAGGTGTTGCCATACATGTTCAGGATTTCATGATTGCCCAGGATATAGTGTACTGCTCCGCCTGCTGCGGCAGCCTGGTACTCCAAATGATAGATTAACCACAGCACAGCAGGTACATGATGGCCCCGGTCCACGAAGTCGCCGTTCAGCACCAGATGCCCCTTGCCAAAGGTCCAGCGAAAGTCCTTGTTCATCACGCCATTCTTAACCAGGAAACTGTAGAATCCATTATAGTTCCCTTCGATATCTGAGATTGCGATCAGCTTTTCCGGCATCGCCGAAGTTTCAGGGTATACTAGTGGCTTTTCCTGAATTTTAACCCTGAAGGTGTCGAGGTCTTCATTGTTCACACTTACCAGCACCGTTCTGCTGTTATCTAGGAGCTGCCGCTCCAACTTGTTCTTTGCGGTGACCTGAAATACAGTGTCATTAATGACATATGGCCCATCTATACCATCCAGCTTGGTTTCTACGGGACCGTTAGTTTTAAATCCAAAAGCCCGGTCCTTTTGCACAATTGCATTTAGTCCTGACCAGGAGAAGCTGTACTGTCCGGTTTTTTCATCGATGTTGCTGTGCCCATAGAATAATGTGGTGAGTACCCAATAAGCAATTCCAAGGATTATAGCCCCAAATAGGAGCTTCTTTAAGAGCCGCGCTGTTTTCTTCATTTAATTTGCTGCTGTTGATATTGGACCGGCACCTTAAACTTTCGTTACATGAAATGCTTAGGAAATTTTTGCCTGGTCGTTCGCGAGCAGCAAAATTGTTGCAGCGATTAAGGCGTGTTTAAAATGAAAATCCAACAGAGATGTAAGGCAGTGCACCCTCCTTCGAAAAGCCGACCGTTCCCTGGATCAGGATCAACTCCGCAGGTCGCACATATAAGCCACCACCATAACCGTCATGCCATGTTGAAGAGGATTCTCCCGGTTCCCAGACGCGACCGATATCATTAAAGGCGATTAAACCGACTTCCCCTGGAGTAATGTAAGAGGTGAAATCGAAGAGTTTCAGACGGACATCCAGGTTGTAGTAAAATGCCGATTTACCCGTGAAACGGTTGCTGTGAAAGCCTCTTAGATTACTCGCACCACCCAATTGCATGCGTTGAAAGAACGTGGGCTCCCCAAAGGTTGTACCTGCACCAATACGGTTGGCGAGCACCAGACCGGAATTCCCAGGGTTCAGGTAGAACCTGAATTCAGAACGTAAATAGCCATAAAGATCCTTTTCCTCGCCAATTTGTTGCTTCCCGCTAACGGCTGTTTGCCAGTAAATACCTTTGGTGGGGATGGCGTGGTTGTTACGCGTATCATAGGTGATTAAACCAATCAGTCCAGCATAGAAGCGGTTGTTAAATACGTTTTGTGTGGGATTTAGCTGGTTGTATTCACCAAGGAAGCGTTCCTGGTTCCGTGCTGAACTACTGCTGTAAAAAGCTGTTGAAAGTCCCCCTTCTAAGGTTAGCTTGCTGGCAACTTCCCGCTTCAGCTTGATGTCAGCATTCAGGTAGTCATAACGGTTCCGGTAATAGGAAATCTCCCGGATACCCTCATCTTCAAAGCGGGTATCATTACCGAGCCCAAAGAAATTGCTTTGATTGTTCGGACCCAGGTAATCCACGTCGATTTTAAGGTCGTTTTTTCCGATTACTTCTTTGAAATCGCCCGCATAGGTGAGATGAAAAGATTGCCTGCCGGTAGAGTAGTTTACCCAGAACTCATTGTGGAACGCATAAGGTGTTTTGCGGAAACCTTGTTTCTCGTAGATCAGTCCCACACCTGGCTGAAAGCCACGGTCAATGCTGTAGTTCAGCCTGAACAAGGGCCCGAACTGGTCGAACATAAAGCTCCTTTTATCAAAGGCATTCACAAGGGTATCATTTGCAAGCTTCAGTTTTGCGGAGCCCTTAGCCGGCAACTGATTCTGCTCATCTCGGCGATCGTATATGAAAGGCTTCTTGCCGCCGCGCAGGCTTTCTGCAATTGCAAACTTGTCTTTACCTGCACCACCTATAAACCTGATTCGGATGGGGGAAGTCGTGTTACCTGTGACTTCAAACTGGTCATCACCACCGAAACCATATAGTCTGATCTCTTTGGTTTCACCTGCCTTGAAGGTTCTTTGGAAGACGTCTCGGCCTATAGTATTATCTTTCTTGATGTTTTCAATTTTAACTTCCAGGTCGCCATTCTGCAGGTGGTTCAAGCTAAAATGCTCCGGCTTGTCAGATGCTGGAATATCAACCGTCATCGACAGGAATCTATAATATTCCAAAGCAATTCTTTCCAGGTTCTGGATGCGCCCGTTTAGGTTTGTACTGATCTCGGCAGCATTCTGGGTCTTAATTTCTGGCGGCATTAAGCTTAGGGCTTGGTTAACGAGCGCTGGACTAAGCTTTTCTTGCACAAACTTAATCTCCTCACGCCAGTCTGCCTCACTTAGGCCGGTCATGAAGTATCGGTCAAAATACCGGTTGTTAAAGTTCCAGGTCTTTACATCACGGATCTCCGGTGAATAGGGTTGGAGGTTTGCTTTCAACCATTGGTGCGATAATACCCAGGGTAGAATGCCACTGGTTTTATAGAATACTTTATCCCGATCCCGTGGGATGGGAATGTAGGTCGTTACGCCACCTTTCTTTTCTTTCGCCCAGCGCCAGTTGTCTTCATGGCGGTCCCAGTCGCCCACCACGAAGTCCAGTAGTCTGGCCCTAAGCGTAAGTTTCTGGTTGCTAATGTGATCATTATCCTCCTGCAATTCAGATTGCACCTTTTCGGTGTTATCCGTATCATCAAACTGTAAGGGTTCACGTTCCTCGAAGAGGTAGGCGGCATTAGCAAATTCTTCGCGATACGTGTCGAGGCCAGGGTCATCACCTACATAGACGATCTCTGGATTTGCATGTGGGATCTTCAGGGCGGCAGCAAGGGGTGGAACGATCAAGGCACCGAAGGGGTGGCCTGTGGATACCTGATCCTGTACAATGTCTCTTGCGATGGTTTTCTTCAGCCCTTCGGGTAATGCGCGGTCCGGGTATTTCTGAATGGTGCGGAGTACCCATTCTTTGCCTGCTGGATCAACGAAACGTATGGACTTCGTTTGATTGCCACCACCGAGTTTCAAAATCTTCAATCCACCTCTTTCCTTTTGGATATTCAGCACCCGGAGTTTTACCGGTGTTGCCCAGAGGCGACGATAGTTCTCTCCAAAAAATTTGCGGTGCAAAGGACTCACGGCGTCATACTCAGGGGCAATGGCTTTGATGATAAAGGGCTCTGGATTATACTGCTGACCGAGGCTGAGCAGGGGTGAAAGCAGGCAGAAGAATAGTAGATATCGTTTCATAGACAATGTTTTTAGTTGGGCAAACCTTCCAGGTTCAGACTTACCCGTAATGCTTTCAGTCCTTCTACGCCTTGTAGTTCCTCAATTTCGAGAAATTCAACGTCGGATTTCAGCACCTGCTGTGTGGCCAGAATGTTGAAATAGTTTAAGTACTCATCAGCCTCCCACTTATTCATATAAACAATCGCAATCTTCCCTGGTTGTGTTATTCGTTCATCTGTAAACTTAATGTGTGCCTTATCAATGCGTTTCTTCACCAGCTGGTACCGGATATTGTAGCCGCCCTCCACATCAAAACGCTGTTCATCGGGTCTGAAGCTGATGTCAATGAGTTTCTCATGAACGAAAATCAGCTGTGTGGTTTGTAAAGGTATTGGCAGGCTTGGCATCAGGTTATATGCGGCACGGGCAATGTTCGCTACCGCTGCAAGGTGCTTGAACCGGAAAACCTGTAGCAGGTCGGCTGACATCACCCTGTCGGGTGCGATGGACTGCCCCAGGTAGATGTCGAATTCCACCCCATCCGTTCTGAATTTCTCAAAATAACATGGGAAAGTGCTTTGTATCTCTACATTGAACTCGTCGAGCATGGCATTGATGCTGCGGTTCAGGGTTTGCATGCTGTTCTCATATAGATTTCGATTCTCAAACAGCGGCCCGTTTACGGCAGTCTGTTCAAAGTAGTGATCTATGATGTGCCTGATTTCAGGCCTGGCTTCTTTCAACAGGCGTAGATAGGGCGGAAGTTGGCGGGTCAGGTAATCTTCAATTCTGATGATTTGCCGGTCACTCAGGTGTGTTTCTTTCTTGTAGTTCCATACCTGTTCCTGATCAGGCAGGTTCTGCATGACATCCGTTTTCGTAGCTTCCTTAATCTGCAGAAAGGTTTTTTCCAGCAGGTTGAAGTGTGTATTCAGATCCTTCCGAATGGCAAGATTTCGCGACACACTGGAATCTTTCATGTCTATCGCAGCATAGAAAGGTTGCACATCTTTGAATACGATGGGCTCTATGGGCAGGTCTTTTTCTCTGCACTCAAACCGCAGGTAGTTGTATGCTGCTTCATTGAAGCGCCATTGTACCGCCGGTTGAATCGCCGTAAACTTGCTCGTAATCACTTTTGTGATCTCATTATTGAAGTCGGCAGCGATGTTGTGGTACAACTGCGCCAATAAAGGAAATGCTGCTTCAATCTTTGATAGTGTCTTTGTTGTCAGAAACCTTGGGTTCTTGGCATATACCTCCAGGCACCCAACAAGTTTGCCGCTGTAGTATAGGGGAAACAAGGCATAGGAGCGGATGCCACTTTTATTCAGGAGCTTTAAAATTGGGTATTTCTGTTTTTCCTGTTCAAGGATTTCCGGAAAAATCAGCGTGCGCGGCTTGGTTAGGTAATCCTCCAGGAGCCGTCTGGCATAAGCAGCGCTTTCCTGCTGATTCACATAGGTGAGCAAAATACTCTTGAAGCTGGAATGATCATCAAGTAGCGTGCGGCCACTCAGCGTGATATAGGGCAAGATGCCAAATTCCAGGGCATTGGTTCCGGCTATGGTTTTCAGGGCTTTGGATATACCCTGGTCATAACTTCCGGTCGCACATTCATTGTGTGCAATGATAACATCCCTGATGGACTGCAGTGCATGGCTCGCTGTAACGTCAACCATTTCCACAACTGCAAAGCCTTCTAAGCGAAAGTTCTTGGGAGGTAATAGCCTTTCCAATAAGCGGAGCGTGTTTTCTTCAACCTGGAGGTTATCCTTGAAGTTATCGACATCCAGCTTCGGCATCTCCATGTCGGTATGAATCCTGACGAAGCTCTGGTTAATGTGCAGCTGGTAATACTTCAGTAACTGTGTTTTAGGATCTACCAGCGTCTTAATGGTGAAGTTCCAGCCAGTTAAGGAAAAGTCGTAATACTGTTCCAGCACGATGTTGTAGAAGGTCTTCAACACGCTGTCGCGCATTTCATGCAACGCTGGCAGGTTTAACCCGGGCTTCAATTCCTTACTCAAGGGGTCGATCAGTACAGCATAAAATGCTGGTGTTCCAAAATAAAAGGTACCGGTTAGTGGTGCAGACAATGCCCAGAGGTGTTCCGTTTCCTCCGCCAGGATTGGCGACAAGGAGGTATAGATCAGCTCAAAAAGTGGGGTATATTGGTTAAGGTTGTTCGGGTTTATCGGCTGGTCCAGTTCCGGATATTTCTTAAACTGCTCAAGGATATAGCTAAACATTTTCTGCTTGGCCGTCGTTTCGGTCAGTATTCTTTTCTCAAGATGGCTGATGAAGGGTCGCAAGGAAAAAGTAGTTTCCACACCAAGGATTTCTGGTGTCAGTTCTGGATATCGCCTGGTTAAATCAACCGTAAGTGCCTGCATTTATTAACGTGTTTAAACGGTCATCATTCCACCTGTTATGATAAAGAACTAATCTTGTGGAGCCGTATAATGTTTTACAAATCTAAACGTTTCAACTATCCCCGCATCTTGTTCCTCGTAAAATTTAAAGGTGATGCTTTTATCTGAATGGAGGTCAGCAACCACATAGCCCTGAATCGCTTTTCCATATTGCGCATATTTGCCCCGGAGCATCTGACTGGTTTTTGTGCCCGCCCCGCTGACCACCTGGATGTTGTTTTGCTTCTTGATAAACTGC
>Ga0265798_10001780_pt1 | contig 32711 bp, 25 predicted proteins | sample P3T30metagenome_FD_192430 | JGI IMG/M metagenome (GOLD analysis project Ga0265798, IMG submission 192430) | Plant litter microbial communities from East Loma Ridge, Irvine, California - P3 T30 | ecosystem: Environmental > Terrestrial > Plant litter > Unclassified | place: USA: California... | reverse complement strand
CGTTTTTTGGGCTGTCTCGTCTTGAAAAGATTACGCATTTGAGTTAAAGCAGTTTGAAGACTGCTTCTATATTCGTCCGTAAACAGAAGGTTACAGATAGGGAAGATTTGAGAAATCGGAGATAAAAGGATGCTGAATTTTCACTGGAAATCATGAAACATAGAGCCCCGATATTTATTTTGAAGGTACAGTTGCTCGTAGTTCCTTTAGCTATGTGCTTACTTTATGCTTGTTCGAAGCATGAGAACAAAGAGATTACAAAAATAGAGTTTGCAAAAAGCCCTTGTTTCCTTCCATGTGTACCCACAGCTATAAGTATGGATAGTGCTCTTAATTATCAGTGTTATGTTGACAGCTCTTATGTTAAAGGAGTAACGGCTAAGAGGAGTTATTCCGGTCGCATCAACCGATCGGTATGGAATGAGTTATTGATAAAACTTGAAGAGATTGACTATAAACACCTGGATACGGCAGCGAAACAGTTTCCAAGCGACGTTCAGCATGTGGAGCTTATAATTTATTCGGGAACCCATAGAATCAGGTTAGAAACAGAAAGCAGCGATAGTAAGGTTGGCAAAGTATTAAAGTGGATTAACAGTACTTATAAAAAGGTTCAACTTAAATCAACTACAAATTTACTTCATTTGGGTACTACTCTACAACTCGATCCGCGACTCATCTACCGTTTGCCAAAGTAATTTTGGAATTGTGTTGGTTGTATAATGCTATTAATTGCAAGTACCTACTACTTCACCAGCGTATACTCTCCCCAAAAATCAGTCGCGGCAGCTTGTTGTATGCCCATGGCGTTAGCTTTTTCTATAAACTGCTGCATCACAGCATCATTACCTTGCGAAGCTGATACCGCAGTAAAGGAAACAGGGGTTTTTGATCCGTTAATGCGAATGTGATAGTTGAATGTTTGTCCGTTTGCTATAGCTGTTTTAAGATGTTCGAGCTTTACAGAAAGTTCGCAGGTATAAACTTTCTTATTATCAAACAAACCTGCCGCTTTAATGCCGTTAACATTGTAGATGGAAGTAAGGCTATCAACACCAGGGATGCCGGTAACGCGTATCCACTTACAGCTTTTGACAATCAAGGCATTGTTGCGTTTCATTATAGAATCGGCTGTTTTTGCAGTGGTATCTTCTTCAATGTTCTTTTTTCGCCTTAACCCAAAGTAGGGCGCGTTTGCAGCAATGGGATAAGTAATACTAACGCTGCTTTTATTATCTTTTTTGGTGCTTTTTTGAATGGTTAAGGTAATGCCGCCACTCATAATCTTATTGATGATATCCGGCTGAGTGGCCTGTACGCTCAGGTACAGATTTTCATTATCGTTAGCCATGCTATAAAACACCTCGGTGGCATTGTTATAAGCCTGAAACTGGTTATGCCACTCGGTATCTTTACCGTCAATTTTCACTTGCGCCGGTGCACGTAAGCCGGTAGCTTGCTTATTGGGTTGTTTTTGGGCCGAGGCCGTGATAGTTAATAATGCGCCAATTAGAGTAAAAAGTAAGTGGCGATTTAAGAAGCTATATAATGATAGGGCAGGCATAAAGCTATAACATATAAGTGTTTACTATATTATAACTTAGGCAGCATAACATACAAAATTTAACATTGGTTAACAGAATATTATTCAACCTGTCAAGCAATGTGCTAACTACTTCGTAGCCGCCATGGTCTCATTCCAGCCATCAACAAAACCATGTTTAACAGCTTTCCATTCTACCACTAACAGAACCAGGAACACTACGAGTACTACTTTGCCTAAAGTGATTTTCTTTTTCATGATAATATCTAAGTTGCTGAGCTAAATATAGGTACAAGTTTTAATACTTGTACCTGTCGCCCCATAACTTTTTCAGTTTTTCACGCGCTTCGTTTTCGCGGGCGTTGCTGCCGGGCTCGTAAAGTTTGGTTCCTTTAACGGCATCGGGCAAAAAGTCCTGGTCGGTAAAGCTGCCTTCGTAGCTGTGGGCATATTTGTAGTCTTTACCGTAGCCTATGTTTTTCATGAGTTTGGTGGGCGCATTGCGCAGGTGCAGGGGCACGGGCAAATCGCCGGTTTGTTTAACCAGCGCCATGGCGGTATCAATAGCCATGTAACTGGCGTTGCTTTTAGCCGAAGTAGCCAAATAAACTGCCGTTTGAGATAAAATAATACGTGCCTCGGGCATCCCTATTACCCTCACCGCTTCAAAGCAACTTTGTGCCAGCAGCAGGGCATTAGGGTTGGCGTTGCCAATATCTTCGGACGCCAGAATGAGCATACGGCGCGCAATAAAGGAGGGGTCTTCGCCGCCTACCAGCATACGGGCCATCCAGTAAACGGCACCGTTAGGGTCGCTGCCCCGCATAGATTTGATAAAGGCCGATATAATATCGTAATGCTGTTCGCCCGTCTTGTCATACAAGGCTATGTTTTGTTGTACATTTTCCAATACCGCCTCGTTAGTCACCACTATTTCAGGGGCATCCATAGCGTTGATCAACAGTTCAAAAATATTGAGCAGCTTACGGGCATCGCCGCCCGAAAGACGTAATAGCGCCTCGTGCTCCTCTATGGTGATGTTTTTTTGCCTTAACACCTCATCTTCCTGCATGGCTTTGTTGAGCAGGTTCAGGAGATCGTCTTCATGCAAGTGCTGCAAAATGTAAACCTGGCAGCGCGATAGTAATGCGGAGATTACCTCGAACGAAGGATTTTCGGTAGTGGCGCCAATCAAGGTTACAATACCGCGTTCTACCGCTCCGAGTAATGAATCTTGCTGCGATTTGGAAAAACGGTGGATCTCATCAATAAACAAAACCGGCAGCGTTTGCCCGCCTTGTTTCAGCAGCGTAGCTTTCTCAATCACCTCGCGCACATCTTTAACTCCCGAGTTAATGGCGCTCAGCGAAAAGAACGGTCGTTTGAGGTTTTGCGAGATTATAAAAGCCAGCGTAGTTTTACCCACCCCCGGCGGCCCCCAAAATAGCATAGACGGTATATTGCCCGACTCGATAGCCTTGCGCAGCACCGCGCCCGGCCCCACCAAATGCTTCTGTCCCACATAATCATCCAGCGATTTCGGTCGCATGCGCTCGGCCAATGGCGGCAAATTGTTCATGTGGTAAATTTCGGGATTGTTAAAGGGATTTCCTAATTGTGAGTTGTGCTGTTTGTTTATGTTAGTGGGGTTGTGAACTTTGTTTTGTGCTGATAAACTTACTTCGTCTGCTCTTGGCCGCAGAGGCCCATTACTTTTTTCTTGATAAAAAAGTAACAAAAAATCAAGTCACCTCCCTATGCTTCTTGGCCACACGAGGCCTTTACCCTGCAAGCCGGGCATCACCACGGGCTGTTTAGATTTGCGCTTTGGCTTCGCCCGCACGTGGCCTGCACTAGATGCAAATCTAAAAGGCCCCTGCCTTTGCGCACAAGGCCCTCGTATGCTGCCCGCTTTCGGCCGAAGCTGGGAGGATGACAGGGAGGAGAAGTGGCAGGGAGAGAGTAGCTGTGGCAGTGATAAGGAAGCAGTGGCAGGCGCGATGCCTGAATATTCGAAGTGAACGTAATTAGCCCCATGTCATTGCGAGGAGCGATAGCGACGTGGCAATCTCCTTACGCTTGGTCACCTGGCCTAAGAGATTGCCACGCTATCGCTCGCAATGACATGGTGTGGTTAAAGCGCATTAAAGGCAGTAGCATTGCTAAGCAAGCCTGCTGTTCAAAGAAGCGAGGGCCCGCCAGCGCACCCGGCCGGGCGTATGGCCTGTGTGGTGGCAGGGATTGCGCTGGCTTGGCCTTTTTGCTACTTTTGTGGCTAAGACAAAAGTAGTAGCCACTGCGGCAATGAGCATACGAAGGTTGTTTGCCAGCACAGAAACAAAGTTCAAAACGTACTAACTAACTTTCAAAACGCATTAACGCAACAAAAACAGGTTATCCTACCACCAATGCTCACCTCCTTCACCCAAGAAACCTACCACCACCTCTGCGACCAGTTAGCCGCCACCGATGCTGATTTTAAAAAGATCATCGACAGTCATGGTTACCCGCCATTTTGGTCGCGCGCTAATACTTTCGAAACACTGGTGCATATTATTTTGGAGCAACAGGTATCTCTGGCCTCGGCTTTATCGGCATTAAACAAACTGAAGGAACGTATACAAGAGATTACTCCGGCACGGGTACTAACGCTGACGGACGAGGAACTCAAAGCTTGCTATTTCAGCCGGCAAAAAACGGCTTACATAAAGGATTTGGCTGAAGCTTTGTTAAGCGGACAACTTAACCTGCAGCAACTGGAAACGCTGCCTGATGACGAAGTGCGGCAACAACTTACCGCCCTTAAAGGCATTGGCAACTGGACGGTAGACATATATTTGCTTATGGTGTTGCACCGCACCGATGTATTTCCCATTGGCGACCTGGCCATTGTAAACGCACTGAAACGGCTAAAGCCGGTTCCGCCTACCACCACCAAAGATAACTTACTGCAAATAGCCGAACAATGGCGACCTTACCGAAGCGTAGCCGCCATGCTGTTGTGGCATTTTTACTTGAGCAGATAAAAAACTCAAGAGTACAGAGTCAAGAATACAGATAGTAAAACCATTACTATTTTCTAATAAGCTGTCAAAAAATTATAACTAAAAACATGTCATTGCGAGCGATAGCGAAGCAATCTCTGCGTAAGCTAATCAAGCGATCTGCCTGTTGTGCGGCGATTGCTTCGTACCTCGCAATGACGTGTTTTATGGTTTGGTATGCAGTTTCTAAGCTATAACGGCTGTTCTACGTCAAATATCTTGACTCTGTACTCTTGACTCTACTTCACTCTTTCTTTCTCCTGAAAGTTTTGCACTATTTCCACAGCATTGTCTACCGCATCGCTTAAGGTGGTAACAAATGCACCCGGTTGGGCCAGGCTTATGGCGTAGGCAATAGGGTCGGTTTTGCTGCTCAGGATTTCATAAGAGGCATCGGGTTTAACTTCTTTAATACCTTCTACCATTAAATCGATCATTTCTTGCTTGGTACGGCCACGGGTATGGTTTTCCTGGCGCAGTAAAATATGATCGAACATACTGGCTGCTATGCGGCCCAACTCGCGGATGTCGTCGTCGCGGCGGTCGCCCGTGCCCGAGATCAAACCTATCTTTTGCGGCGAATCAATATGGCTTAAAAATTCTTTAATGCCGTGATAGCCGTTAGGGTTATGCGCAAAATCGACCATGAATCTGAATTCTTTAAAGTCGAAGATATTCATACGTCCCGGCGTTTGCGAGGCTGATGGTACAAAGGTTTGCAATGCCGTTTTAATGTCCTCGGTTTTGAAACCCCACAGGTAGGTAGCCAGCGTAGCCGCCAATACATTCTCAATCATGAAATTAACGGTACCACCAAACGTAATAGGGATTTGGCTGGCCCGCTGCACGCGTAATTTCCAGTCGCCCTTTTTAATGGTAATGTAGCCGTTTTCGTAAACACAGGCAATGCCGCCCTTTTGGCAATGGGCTTTAATAACCGGGTTATCTTCGTTACGGCTAAAGTAGGCCACAAAGCAGCTGGCCTGTTTTCCAATTTTTACGCAGTGCTCACTGTCGGCATTTAAAACGCCCCAGCCGTTCTTCTTAACCGAATCAATAACCACGGCTTTAACCCGGGCGAGGTCTTCGAGCGTATGAATGTCTGAAATGCCCAAATGATCTTCCTGAATGTTGGTGATCACGCCGATATCGCAATGGCCAAAACCTAATCCCGAGCGTAAAATACCGCCGCGGGCAGTTTCTAAAACGGCAAACTCCACGGTAGGGTCTTTCAAGATAAACTCTGTACTTACCGGGCCGGTGGTATCGCCCTTCATCATCATACTGTTTTGCACATAAATACCGTCTGACGTGGTGAAGCCTACGCGGTAGCCGTTGTTTTTCACAATATGGGCAATCAAGCGTGTGGTGGTGGTTTTACCGTTGGTGCCGGTGGTCGCGATGATAGGTATGCGCGCCGATTTGCCGTACGGATACAGCATGTCTACCACATGGCCGGCCACGTTGCGCGGCAAACCTTCGCTGGGGGCAATGTGCATACGGAAACCCGGTGCGGCGTTAACCTCTAAGATCACACCGCCGTTCTCCGTAAGCGGGTGGGTAAGGTCTTGTGCCATAATGTCAATGCCGCAAATATCCAAACCTATAATGCGCGATATGCGCTCGCAAATGAAAACGTTTTCGGGGTGCACCTGGTCGGTTACATCTATGGAAGTACCACCAGTGCTCAGGTTAGCGGTCGATTTCAGATAAACTATTTCTTCGGCAGCCGGTACGGTTTCAAGGGTATAGTTCAGCTTGTTGAGCAAGTCCGTGGTGTCCCGGTCTACCGATATAAGGGTAAGCACGTTTTCATGGCCGTAGCCCCGGCGCGGGTCGGCGTTTTCTCTATCAATGAGCTGTTGTATAGTCAGTTGTCCGTCGCCCTTTACATGCGCCGGCACCCGCAGTGCGGCGGCTACCATTTTATTATCAATCACCAGCACACGAAAATCAAAACCGCTGATAAATTTTTCTACAATAACCCTGCGCGATATGCGGGCTGCATGTTCAAAAGCGGCAACAGCCTCTTCCTCGGTTTTAACATTGATAGTGGCACCGCGGCCATGGTTGCCGTCCAGTGGTTTAAACACCAGCGGAAAACCCACCGTGCGGATAGCTTCCTTCACCTGCTCGGCCGAGGTAATGGTAATACCCTTGGCTACCGGGATGGCCTGCTCTTGTAAAATACGCTTGGTTTCATCTTTATTACCGGCCAGGTCAACTGCTATGCTGCTGGTTTTCTCGGTCATGGTGGCGCGTATGCGTACCTGATTTTTGCCGTAGCCTAATTGTACTAATGATTGGTTGTTGAGCCTGATCCACGGAATATCGCGCGAAATGGCTTCTTCCACGATAGAGCCTGTACTTGGACCCAGGCGCGTATTTTCGCGTATTTCCCGCATTTTCTGTATATCTTCTTCCAGCGGATAAGGTTTTCCTTCTATGAGCGCCTCGGCAATTTTCACAGCCGCTTCGGCAGCAAAGGTGCCTACCTTTTCTTCAACGTAGTTAAACACCACGTTGTAAACACCCGGTGTCTTAGTTTCGCGGGTGCGGCCAAAACCGGTGAACATACCGGCCATGCTCTGTATCTCTAACGCAATGTGCTCAATAACATGGCCCATCCAGGTGCCTTGCTGTACGCGCTCAAAAAAACCGCCCGGCACGCCTGGCGAGCAGCGGTGGCTATACATACTGGGTATCAGTTCTTTCAGGCGCTCGTAAAAACCGTCAATGGTGTTAGTTGGCCTGTGCTCCAGTTCTTCAAGATCGAGCCGCATTTGAATTAGTTTTTTACGGCTTATACTCCAAATGTTAGGGCCACGCAGTACCTGTATTTTCTCAATTTTCATAATTTACGGTTAGTTTTTGGACTGATATTGTTGCGCTTGTTGCTAAATGTACCTGCATGTAACAATTCAGTATAAATTTTGATGTAATAATGCAATATTTATTATTAAAAGCGCTGTTTAACCGCATTTTTATATTACTTTGTGTTATACGAACTCGATAAAGCAGAATGATTGTCCCGAAAGGTAAATTAATAATTATAGGCGGCGCGGTTGATATGGGCACTAATATAGGTGCCGAAGAGCATATCATGCAACCTCATTATTTAAAGTTTTTTGAGCGTGGTATCCTCCGCCGCATGATCAACGAATCGGCCCACCAGCTGGGCTCCAAAGTGGAGGTGATCACCACCGCTTCGCAAATTCCTGAGTTGGTTGGTATTGAATATATTAAGGCATTTAACCAGTTAGAGGTAACCAACGTTAACGTGCTGGACATTCGCAACCGCGAAGATGCCCAGAACCCTGAATATTTGGAACGCATACGCCAGGCCGATGTGGTGATGTTCAGCGGCGGCGACCAGCTGCGCCTAAGCTCTATATTTGGTGGCACCGAGTTTTTGCAGATACTGAAACACCGGTACTGCCACGAAAACTTCATTGTAGCCGGTACATCGGCAGGTGCAGCAGCGGCTTCTACTAATATGATCTACCGCGGCGAAAGCAGCGAGGCCCTGGTAAAAGGCGAAGTGCAAATTACCGCCGGACTGGGCTTTTTAGACCATGTAATTATTGATACGCACTTTGTGCAGCGTGGTCGTATTGGGCGCCTCTTTTACGCGGTGGCCAGTAATCCGGGCATTTTAGGCATTGGCTTGGGCGAAGATGCGGGATTATTAATTACCGAAGGCAGTATGATGGAAGCTATTGGTTCGGGCCTTACCATTGTGGTAGATGGCCGGAACCTGGTACAAACCAATATCTATGATGTGGAAATGGGTGCCCCGGTATCTATAGAAGGATTGAAAGTGCATGTCATGTCCATATTTGACCGTTACGATCTGGCGCAGCACCGCCTGATTATGAAAAAGCGCACCAAGGTAGAAGAGGGCATTTATTTGCAGGTGCCGGATAGGGATTAGAAGCGAGTTAGGAGTACAGAGTCGGGAGTCAAGATTAAAAAACGGAGATTTATAGCGGAGTTAGAATACATACCCTACAAGCGCGTTAAGGATTGGAGCGGATACCGGCCCGTGGCTAAGGCCTGTGCAGTATGAGCGTAAAGCCTGACCCGATAGGGTAACGCCCAAGTTTGAATTATATGGGATTTAAAATTGCCTGTCTAACTTGTAGAAAAGCTTTTAGCAATAATTTAGGATGGAAGCATAGTTTTGGTAAGTGCCCGGAATGTGGAGATAAGTATGTATACTTTAATCATAAATTCAGGCCGCCTAAACGAAATGACCTAAAGCAATGGAAAGTGGTTAAATACCTAAGCGAAAATGGATTTAACTATCAACATGTTAACGATAAATATGTTAAATTAAGGCAGTACGGCTATTTCATTTACGCTGAATATCCTAAAAGCATGCAACAGGCAAAGGAATTTGTAAACAAATTTAAAGCTCAGGCTATATCTTCTATTATTTAGCAGTTCTGTTAGCGTAATGTAAACTGCTTCTTTTGTTACCGGAGACTTTATCAGACCAATAAAAATCAATACAATACTATTTTATGAAACTCATTATTCACGGCGGATTTTTTAGCGAATCGGGCACTAACCAGGAGGTTAAGCAGGCTAAACAAGATGCTTTACAGGAAATTGTTAGCCAGGGTTACGAGTACCTGCAAAGGCATACGGCTACCGAAACAGTGGTGTATACCGTTAGCTTGTTAGAAGATTGTGATTTGTTTAACGCAGGCACGGGCTCACAAATTCAAAGCGATGGCTGTATTCGTTTAAGTGCTTCTTTAATGGATGGTAAAACGCTGAAGTTTTCGGGCGTTATTAATGTAGAAGAAGTGAAGAACCCCATACAAGTTGCAGAGAAGCTTCAAGGCGCCGAAGATAAGGTGTTGAGCGGCCACGGTGCACAAACCTTTGCCCGCGAAAACGGCTTTGAGTATTATAACCCCGAAACCCCGCAACGCCGGCAAGAATACGCTACTAAGCTTAATGATTCGATCCGTTTGGGTACCGTGGGTTGTGTAGCCTTGGATGCCGACGGTAATTTAGCCGCCGCCACTTCTACCGGTGGTAAAGGTTTTGAAATGCCCGGCCGGGTAAGCGATTCGGCCACGGTAGCGGGTAATTACGCCAATGCTCATACGGCAATTTCATGCACCGGCGTGGGCGAAGATATTGTAGCCGGGGCGGTAGCCGCAAAGATTGTAACCCGTGTTAGCGATGGCATGAATTTAACCGAAGCTACCGACAAAACTCTGGCCGAAATGAAGCCTTACGACGGTTTTGCAGGGGTAATTGGCATAACTGCTAACGGTGACGTATATCATGCTGATACTCATCCTTATATGGTTTGGGCATTGCATGATGGAGATGTAAAAGTTTTTGATTAAATTACAAACGAATTAGTTTAGGTTAACAAGAATAGTGTTATTTTTACCTGCTAATTAATTTAATTGAACTCAAACAATACCTGAATGAAAGTACTGTTACTTGCTTTATTGTGTACAATCAGCTTTTCGGCATCGGCGCAGTGGTGGTCATTAAAAACACACAAGCGTTATTCATTAATTAACCAGGCGCAAAGTCGTGCTTACCGTTTAATGGCTGCTAAACTTAGCCCTGCCAGGGTTACTCGCGGTACTATTGGCCAAACGGCGTATAGCTTAGTATTGAGTGAGCACACCGTAATGAAAACTGCCCAGCATCAAATGCGTTTCAGAGAGTATGAAGATGCCAGTTACAGTTTTAACGAGTTAGCTAAAATATACGTGCAGTTGAACCAGCTGTCTGAAGCTAAATGGTTCTTTTTGCAAAGCAACAACTTATCGCGTCAGCAAAATAATGACCGTTTAACCATCGCTAACCTCATCGAACTATCGAATGTTAAACAAGCCATTGGCGATTTTTCTTTAGCCCAACAGGATTTGGAAGAGGCCCGCGATATGGCCAAAAACCACAATTGGCAGGATGATGTGCAAGCGGTGAAAAAACGATTAGATAATTTGCAACTGACCAAACTGGCCGCGTTGAAACCGGAAGCCGGTTTTGGTAAGGCGGTGCAGGCTACGTTGTAGACTCAAAATATTAAAATCTTATTAAAGGCAGCTAAACGGCTGTCTTTTTTGTATATAGAAATATTACTTGAAGTGTGATCTGTATATAGATTTAGTAACTCTTTTATTGAGCCATTTCCTTTGTTGTAATGGAAAATTATCATGTCCGGCAATCGATTCAAAAATTAAACTGATATTCGGATTGTAAGACTTGTAACCACCAGTATACCAAGGTAAATTATACAAATCTGCAAAGCTGTGTGCTTCAAAAATAATTTTCAGGTTTGTTTTGGTAGTGATGGTTATACTGTAAAAAGACTTATCATCCATTTTAAAAGGTACAAGTTCTTTACGAAGCGCTGCGCATACTATAGACTTTGATTTAAGGGCTTTGATCAGTTTTATCCTGATTTTACTATTCAATGCAGGTGTTATACTATCTACATATGATATTAATTCTGCTTTCTTTATTTTAAAGAGGTTCAAGTGAATAGCAGTGTCCTTTCTGTTTACAATTTTCACCAAATCAGTCAACTGTAATTTGGGAATGTATTTGACAAATTTGCGTGTGGTGTCTTCTCCGAACATGGTACGCATTTGAGTTTGCAAACATATCCATCTGTTATTTTGGGTTACTATTTCTAAAACACGTGTATCGCCCGATGGGCCCCCGCCATTTTCAAGTAACTCAAAACGCTTAATATCATTTAATTTTAATTCTTGCGCTAAACACTTACTTGTACAAAACAAGATTAAGGGGATTGTTATAGTTAAATAAAATCTTTTAATACTCATTGTATTATTTTAAATAAAGCATCCTAATACAAAAGTACCCCTCGCCTCAAACATTCAATCGTAATATTATATTTGTATAGATGAGACAGTTAAAATGCTGTCTCTTTTTTATTTACTTTGGCACTTGTATAATATAGGCACTAATATTGATGTTTTATAACATAGAAATAGAATTAAAATCTGTAAAGGAAATGGTTAAGAAAATATATACGTTACTGGTGGTAGGCGCCGCGCTGGCTTGCCAGGCATCTACCTCCAAACCTGTTAAGGTGGATGGCTCGGCCAACTTACAGCCTGATCAGCAGCAAAGTGTTGTAGCTAAGGAGGTTGCAGGTATGATATCGCAATACAATTACAAAAAAGTGGCCCTTAACGATTCACTTTCCACTGTAATTTACAGCAGCTATATCAAGAAGATGGACGACAACCATAACTACCTTTTAGCTTCTGATATTAAAGACTTTGACCGTTACAAAACCCAACTGGATGATGACCTGAAAACTGGTAACTTGGTCAATGTGTTCTATATGTTTAACGTGTACCAAAAACGTTACCTCGAGCGTATTAACTATTCGCTTACCCAACTGGATAAACCTTACGATTTTACCAAAAACGAAACCTTTACTTATGACCGTGAAGACCAGCCCTGGGTGGCTAACGAAACGGAAATGAATAAACTTTGGAGCCAGCGCGTAAAATACGACCTGCTGAATTTGAAATTAGCCAGTACCGATGTTAGCAAGAACAAAGAAACGCTGCGCAAGCGTTACCAAAACCTACTATCGCAGGTAAAAAAGCTTTCTAACCAAGATGTGTTTCAAACGTTTATGGACTCCTTTACTGAGGCCGTAGACCCGCATACCAATTACTTTAACCCGGCTAACGCAGCTAACTTCAATATAGAAATGTCGCGCTCGTTAGAAGGTATCGGTGCCTCACTTTTATCTGAAAATGAGTATATCACCATTAAAAGTGTGGTAGCTGGCGGCCCGGCTGATAAAAGTAAGCTGATTAACGTAGACGATCGCATTATTGGTGTTGCCCAGGGTAAAGACGGCGAGTTTCAAGACATTATAGGCTGGCGTATAGAGAATGCCATTGCATTGATCCGCGGTACCAAAGGTACTACCGTGCGTTTACGTTTATTGCCTAAAGGTGCGGCCGCTTCGGTTAAGCCAAAGGTGGTAGAAATGGTGCGCGAAAAAATTGTGTTGAAAGACCAGTTAGCTAAAAAAGAGATCCGCACTTACCAGTCTAATGGCAAAGCGGTTAAGATCGGTATCATCAATGTACCTGCTTTCTATATAGATTTTAATGCATACCGCGCTAAAGACCCTAATTATCAGAGTACAACCCGCGATGTTAAATTGATTTTAGATACCCTGAAACGTGAGAATGTAGACGGTGTAATATTGGATTTGCGTCAAAATGGTGGTGGTTCATTAATTGAAGCTATTGAATTAACAGGCCTGTTTATCAAAAACGGACCCGTAGTTCAGGTGCGTGATACCCGTAACCGTGTGGAAATCAATGAAGATGAAGACCCATCCATAGCGTATGCTGGTCCGTTAGCGGTAATGACCGACCGTTTCAGTGCATCGGCTTCGGAGATATTTGCCGGCGCCATTCAGGACTATGGTCGTGGTTTAATTATCGGTACACAAACTTATGGTAAGGGCACTGTGCAGAGCGCTATAGAGTTAGATAAGGTGATTAGCCCGTCGATAAAAGACATGCTTAACTCATTGTCTAAGAAAACGTCTACTACCGGTGCCGAGTCTAAATTTGGCCAGCTAAACTTGACTGTAGCTAAATTTTACCGCATTAGTGGTAGTTCAACACAGCACAAAGGTGTAATGCCCGATATCAGCTTCCCTTCGGTTATTCCGTTAGATAAATACGGTGAAGACACTGAGCCTTCGGCACTTCCGTTCGATATGATCGCTAAAAGTACTTACACTAAGGCAGGCGATTTGAGCGGTGCCATCCCCGAGTTAACTAAACTGCATGAGCAGCGCATGTCTACCAGTGCCAACTACAAATATCTGTTAGAAGACCTGAGTGATTACAAAAAACGCCAGAATGAAAAAAGCGTAACCTTAAATGAGCAAAAGCTTAAGGAACAGCGCGATACAGATGAGAAGAAAAACTTTGAACGCAACAACCAGCGCCGTGCCGCTTTAGGTTTACCTGCCCTTAAAAAAGGGGAAGTTCGTCCTAAAAATGAGGATCTGGATTTCTTGAAGATAGAAGCTGGTCAAATTCTGACTGATTTTGTAAACCTGGAGAAGGCGAGCAAATTAACCAATAATTTAAAGCCGGCTAATCCGTAATTAAATAAGTAAAAAGATACCAGCGCCCGGCCAAAAGCCGGGCGTTTTTGGTTACATAATTATTCATTATATCATTCAATAATTACAAAAAACTGCAAATTTCCTCAAAAAAGTAGATGCAGGTGAGCATTGCCCCAAACTGCTGCAAAACCCCTCGACGGGCTATTAAAAACTAAGCGGCGTTTGCTCGGTTGTATGAGTATATGCTGCAGAAACCTCTCTTAGAATTTACCGATAAAGGCATCTACTGCGCCAAAGGGAATTTTTATATCGACCCCTGGCAACCGGTAGACGATGCTGTAATTACCCATGCCCATGCCGACCATGCCTACACCGGGCACAAACGTTATTTGGCTCACCACTTATCGCGTGAGGTGTTGTACTACCGCCTGGGCGACATACAGCTGCAAACCGTAGAATACGGCGAAAAGGTGATGAAAAACGGCGTAGAGATTAGCATGTTCCCGGCGGGGCATGTGATAGGCTCGGCGCAGATACGTGTAGAGAGCCAGGGCCAGGTTTGGGTAGTATCGGGCGATTATAAAACGGAGAACGATGGGGTATGCGCTCCCTTTGAGCCGGTTAACTGCCACCACTTTATTTCGGAGTGTACCTTTGGGATGCCTATTTACAAATGGAAACCTCAATCGGAGATATTTGCCGATGTGAATAACTGGTGGCGGCAAAATGTAGCGCAAAACCTGGCCACGGTAATTGTGGGCTACTCTTTAGGTAAGGCGCAACGTATTCTGCAAAACCTTGATCTTTCTATAGGTAATATATATACTCACGGTGTTATCGAAAATACCAACGAGGCCCTGCGCCGCAATGGTATTGTTTTGCAGCCCACACATCGCATTACGCAGGACTCTGTTAAGGAGGAAGTACGTAAGGGCATCATCATAGCCCCGCCGTCGTCAGTAGGTACGCCCTGGATGCGCAAGTTTGGCCCTTACAGCTTTGGCTACTGCTCGGGCTGGATGGCGCTACGCGGCGCTAAACGCCGCCGTGCGGCCGACCGCGGCTTTGTCATGAGCGACCATGCCGACTGGACAGGCCTCATCAGCGCCATAGATGCCACCCGCTGCGAATCGGTTTACCTGACACATGGTTCTACCGCAACGTTTTCAAGGTATTTAAGAGATATAGGCTTTGATGCGCACGAGGTGCATACCTTGTATGGAGGGGAAGAGGACACCCCTCCCCGGCCCTCCCCAGAAGAAAACCCCTCCCAAACCCTCCCCGAAGGGGAGGGCTTAGAAGATGCAAATTCCCAAGTCTCCCCCTTTGGGGGAGATTTAGAGGGGGTGGAAGGTGTGGAGGGCGCGCTATGAAAGCCTTTGCCCAACTTTTTACCTCGTTAGACGAGACCAACAAAACTAATGAGAAGGTTAAAGTACTGAAGAACTACTTTAACTGCGTGCCCGATACGGATAAGATGCATATGCTGGCCTTGTTTTCGGGGCGTAAGCCTAAGCGGCAAATTAATGCTACGCAGTTTAGGGTGTGGGCCATTGAGGCTTCTAATATCCCTGCATGGCTGTTTGAGGAAAGCTACCATGTGGTGGGCGACCTGGCCGAAACCGTGGCACTCTTGCTGCCCGACCATGGTAATAGCAGCAATAAGACGCTTACTGAGTGGATAGGTGAAATTAATGCGCTCAACAATATGCCCGAGGTAGAAAAGCACGACTGGCTCAACCGCTCGTGGGCTATGCTGGACGCACAGGAGCGCTTTGTGTTTAATAAGATACTCACCGGTAGCTTTAGGGTGGGGGTATCGCAAAACCTGGTGATCAAGGCTTTGGCCGATGTGGCCGAACTGGATGCCGCCACCATTACCCACCGCATGATGGGGAACTGGATGCCCGAAACCTATTTATACGAAGAACTGGTACATACTGATACCGCGTTGGAAGATGTATCGCGCCCGTATCCTTTCTTTTTGGCTTACCCGGTGCAGGAGACTTCGGAAAAACAAAAATCGCCGGAGGCTATGCAAACCTTGCTTGGGAATGCTAATGAGTGGCAGGCCGAGTGGAAATGGGATGGCATCCGTGCACAATTGATCAAACGCGAGGGCGAGATCTTTATCTGGAGCAGGGGCGAAGATCTGGCTACGGATAAGTTCCCGGAGCTGCATGCGCTGTTGCATCATTTGCCCGATGGTACTGTGCTGGATGGGGAGATATTATCCTTTAGAGATGGACAACCTTTGCCCTTTGCTGTTTTACAAACCCGTATTGGGCGCAAAACGCTGAGCAAGAAAATACTGGAAGATAGCCCTGTAGCATTAATTGCTTACGACTGTTTGGAATATGACGGTGAAGACATCCGTTATAAGACCCAAACCGAGCGGCGCAAACTGTTAGAAGGACTGCAAGCCACCACGCCTTACCCGGAGGTGTTCAATATCTCCTCGCTCATTACTTTTAATAGCTGGAATGAACTGGCCGAAATACGCGAACAATCGCGCGCTATGGTAGCTGAGGGTATTATGCTCAAGCGTAAAGATGCCCATTACCAGGTAGGCCGCCGCCGGGGCGACTGGTGGAAGTGGAAGATTGACCCGCTATCGGTGGATGCCGTGATGATCTACGCCCAAAAGGGCCACGGCCGCCGTGCCGATTTATATACCGATTATACTTTTGCCGTTTGGGATGGCGATAAGCTGGTGCCCTTTGCCAAGGCCTACTCGGGCTTAACTGATACCGAAATTAACAAGGTAGACTCTTTTGTGAAACGTAACACGCTCGAAAAATTTGGCCCGGTGCGTACCGTAAAGCCCGAACTGGTTTTTGAGATCGGCTTCGAAGGCATCAATAAATCTACCCGCCACAAATCCGGTGTGGCCCTGCGCTTTCCACGTATACTGCGCTGGCGGCACGATAAGCCCAAAGAAGAGGCCGATACTATTGAAACGCTGAAGGCTTTGCTGGGCGAGTAGTTATCAAAGTATCAAATACTAATAATGTCATTGCGGGCATAGCGTGGCAATCGCACGCATTAAGATGAGCGCACGCGTGCGGTTGCCCGCGTCGCTATCGCTCCCCGCAATGACATTGTTTAAAATATTAATTAAGCCAACGCCGCAATTGTTCTGCGGATAATAGCACAGCTCTCCTCCATTTGCTCCGTCGAGATGACTAATGGTGGCGAAAAGCGGATGGTATGACCGTGAGTGGGCTTGGCCAGCAGGCCGTTGTCGCGCAGGGCCAGGCAAACGTCCCAGGCAGTGAAGGCCGGGTTGTCGGCTATGTCAATGGCATTGAGCAGTCCGCGGCCTCTTACGGCTTTAACTATAGCAGGGTAATCGGCTTGTAATTGCAGCATATGGGTACGGAAGATCTGTCCCAGTTCAAAGGCATTGGCGGGTAGCTCCTCTTCGGTAATTACCTGCAAGGCAGCAATACTTACCACAGCGGCCAAAGGGTTGCCACCAAAGGTAGAACCATGTTCGCCCGGGCGGATGCACAACATAATATCATCGTTTGCCAACACGGCCGATACCGGCAGTACGCCGCCTGCCAGCGCCTTACCTATAATGAGCACATCAGCATGTACTTCGTCATAGTAACTGGCTAACAGTTTACCGGTGCGGCCTATGCCGGTTTGTATCTCATCGGCCATCAGCAGCACGTTATATTGTTTACACAGGGCATGTGCGGCGGCTAAGTAACCTTCGGCGGGTACAATAACGCCTGCTTCGCCCTGTATGGGTTCTACCAAAAATGCGCAAATGTCGGGGTTAGCAGCCAGCGCCTGTTCCAACGCGGTTAAATCATCGTAAGGTATCATGGTAAAGCCAGGCAGGTAGGGGCCAAACTGGTCTTTAGATTCCGGGCTATCCGAAAACGAGATGATACCCGTGGTGCGCCCGTGAAAATTACCACCGGCGACAATAATGTTGGCCTGGCCGTCGGCCACGCCCTTGTGCTGGTACGCCCATTTGCGGGCCAGTTTAATGGCGGTTTCTACCGCCTCGGCACCAGAGTTCATAAACAGGGCTTTATCGTAATTAAACAAGCGGCAAACATGCTCTTCGGCTTTGCCCAGCTGGTCGTTATAAAAAGCCCGCGAGGTGAGAGTAAGCTGCTGCGCCTGGTTAACCAATGCTTCAATAATGCGCGGGTGGCAATGCCCTTGGTTTACAGCACTGTAGGCCGATAGAAAGTCGAAATAACGCTTGCCTTCCACATCCCATAAATGTACTCCCAAACCTCGCGATAATACCACCGGCAGCGGGTGATAATTGTGTGCGCCGTACTGTTCTTCGGTATCAATAATTTGCTGGGTGCTGTTTAAAGTGAGCATGTTTTAAGTAATAATTATAAGAGATACATAGATAGGAAAGTTATTTTCAAACATTACCTATATTATTTATTTACTGCTAATTAGCTTTACAAATATCAGAAATATTAATAAATTAAGAGCGCATAAGCGGTATAAACACCTTTTTAAATAGGGTAGTTTCATGTTTTTATTATCACCATATGTCCCGATTTTTAACTTAATAAATTTCACACATATAATTTAAACCTCCACATGAACGAACAAGAAGAAAAACTATTTACAAGCGCAAAAATTCCGAAAGAGGAAGTGCTTACCATGATTAAAGAATACCGGAAGCACTCGAAGAAGCCTACGCCTTATGTTAAGGGTGATCACGTAAAAAGCGTTTGGTTCGACGTGTATAAAATTAAGGCAATGTGCGAGGAAATAATTTCTGAAAAAGGTGATGGTATTAGAATATACATGGGCAGGTATCCGGCCAGCGTAAAAGATTTTGTGAACAACAAGGAAATAAAACCTAACAGGAATACGGTAATCTTAGTTTCGACTGCTAAAGTTGGTGAAAACCATCAAGATTACTTTACCAAGATAGCCCCTCAATTGAAAGGAAAAGATACCGAACCAGAAAACAGAGGCGAGCAATGCCAGCCACATTGCGAAGGAACTTCAGACGACGGAGAAGATGATAACCCTAACGGATAATTGTTAAGCTATTTAAGTCCAAATATTGTATTAGAGCTTAGCTGCTTTATTATTGCTGCCATATGTGTTTCGCTAGATAAGCACATCATTTGGCGGAGTATGTTCGCTTTCTTATTACTTACCTGTTTGCTTGAAATTGCAGGCAGGGTAATAGGAAAGCGTTCACATAACAACGATTGGATTTATAATATTTTTATAATAGCCGAAGCTGCCTTCACAGGAGCCATGTATGTAAGTTTAGTTTGGCACTACGCTAAGAGTTACATACTGCATACTGCCCTGTTTGCGGCACTGGTTTTACTCTATATATACGAAACTAAGCTGCATGGCTTTTTTGTATTTAATGACGTAACTACGGTGGTAATGTCGGTATTGTTTATTGGTTATGGGTTGTATTATTACTATTTGCTTATTAAAGACCCAGGCTATTTTAATTTAAACACTCACCCGGCATTCTGGTGGGTTGCAGGCAGTCTTTTCTTTTACTACGGATCATCGGTGATCGGCCTTTACTTTGCAGTATTTAACGTTGAAAATTTTGATCTATTTACTTACAGGCGTTACGCCTATCTCTGCTTTAATATTATTCATTACGGGCTTTGGAGTTATTCATTCATATGCAGATATCGTCAGCGGAAATTAACACACTCATAATTTGCATATCGGTTGTTTTCCTGATGGCCCCGGCATCGCTGCTGGTATATATTTATCAGTATAACCGTCGCAAAAAAAACCATCATGAGGAAAAGGAACTGATGAGGTTAACTTTTGAAACCGAACTGGCCAAAAGTGAGCTGGAGGTACAGGAGCAAACCATGCAAACCGTAGGCGCCGATTTGCACGACAATATTGGCCAGCTGTTGAGTTTAACCTCTCTTACCCTAAACTCGGTGAAGCTGGAAGAACCCGACAAGGCAAAGCAAAAAATTGAGTCGGCTATTGATCTGACCAAACGCTCCATTAAAGAAATGCGGTTGTTAGGCAAGCTTTTCCAGGGCGAGCAGTTAATTAACCTGGGTTTGGAAAAAGCCATACAATACCAGGTAAACTGGCTCGAAAAAACGGGGCAGTTTGAAGTAAATTATAGCTTTGACGGCCAGCACCCGGCCACGCCCGACCCGGCTAAAGACCTGATTGTATTTCGCATAGTGCAGGAAATTTTGAACAACAGCATTAAACACTCCTGCGCCAGCCGCATTGCCGTACACCTGAGCTACGAGGATGCACACCTGAAGTTGCAAATAACAGACAATGGTATTGGCTTTAACGCCCACGAAATGCAAGCGCATGGGGGCGGTATGGGCTTACACAACATACAAAAAAGGAGCAGCATGATTGGCGGTGCCGTACAAATAAAATCGGAAGCAGGCCAGGGAACCGGCATAGAGATCATTATCCCTTATTCTTAAAAATGTACACAGATAAAATACTCATTGGCATTGTTGACGATCACACGCTTTTTCGTAATGGTGTAGCCGGTTTAATGGCCGAGTTTGACGAGCTAAAAATTTCTTTTGAGGCAGGCAACGGGCAGCAAATGCAGCAAATGTTGGCCAAGCACCCCGTACCGCAGGTAATGCTTATGGATATTAATATGCCGGTAATGGATGGTTACGAAACTACTGCCTGGCTTAAAGCCAACTACCCCCACGTAAAGGTTTTGGCCTTAAGTATGTTTGAGGAGGACGATACCGTAATACGTATGCTGAAGGCCGGTGCCTGCGGCTATGTGCTCAAAGAATCGAAACCTAAAGAACTGCTCGAGGCTATCAAAACTATTCACACCAAAGGAGTATTTGTAAACGAAATGGTATCAGGCAAACTTATACGCGGGTTAACCCAACCCGATAGTCATTCGGTGCTATCAAAAAAAGAACTGGAGTTTTTAAAATACTGCTGCTCCGAACTAACCTATAAAGAAATTGCTGATAAGATGTTTGTGAGTCCGCGCACTATTGATAATTACCGCGAATCGCTGTTTCAGAAACTCGAACTCAAATCAAGAACCGGGCTGGTTTTGTATGCTATTAAGCATAAGGTCTTCACCTTTTAATTCTTTTTGCCGTTTTCTACCTGCTTTACCTCTTCGCGCCGGTCTTTCTTAAAGTCGAAGATTTTGAAAGCCTGGGTTTGCGGCAAATTAACTGTAAAGCCGTTAAGCTGACATACTTCAATAGTGATACCGTTGGTGAGCACATCAATAAGGTGCCCGCCGTTTTGATGGTTGCCCGACAGGTAGTGAAAGTGATAGCCGCTAATGTTAGGCCCTTCCATATACGCCGGAATGCGATAGCCCACCAAGCAGCCTTCTGCGCTGTTATAATTAAAAAAATGCTGCAGCGGCAACATTTGCGCCAGCGGCAAGTAGGGCGCCTTAGTAACCGGAGGGAAAGCCCTTGTTTTAACCAAATTATACTTCCCCTTGATGCGGATGGCATAGATGCCGTTTGTGTTGGGCATTAAGCTATCTAAGCAAGCGTAAAGCTGGTCCTTACTCATCGGTCCCGGTATGGTTAAACTTTTATCTGTCGTAAAAAAGTTGACCACGGCAAAGGGTGTAAGCGCTGTATCTTTTACTTCAAAGGTTTTGCCGCCCGCCTGGGTTTGGTATATTTTGCCGTTCAGCATCAGCAGTTCACCATCCAGCTTATCGGGTGCCCCCAGTCCAAAATTGCCATGCTGTTTCAATTGGCTGTAAGGATAGTACCCGTCATATAATCCGCCTATAAATGCGCCGGCGTGGCCTGCAGTGAAAAGAGTTTTATGGGTGAGTTGCTGTGCGTTTGCTGCAACACTGTAAAAGCATATCAAACTTAAAAAGCCTGATTTAAATTTCCCGGCTGTCATTTTCATGTGAAAAGATAGTGTATTTTTTTGGGCTGATCTATTCGTAATATTATGAGAGCAGGGAATAAACGTCGGTATGTTCATTTAAAACAGCATTGAATCTATAACTTAGAGGATGGTGCTGCTTTACCTGCGCTTTGACTTTAAAACAAAAAACGCTGTCTCCATGTAAGAAGACAGCGTTTGGAAGTGGTCCTGACGAGAATCGAACTCATATCTAGAGTTTAGGAAACTCCTATTCTATCCGTTGAACTACAGGACCTGTATTTTGCACAAAAATGCAAAAATTTGCTGAACCTGCCAATCAACGTCACTAATATCTGTAAATGATTATTTATTGCTGGTTTGTGCTATTGCTTGACAATGCGGCATCGGCCACAACGGCCCCGCCCGCAGCACCCGCAATGGCTACAGCAGTTACCACTTTGGCGTACCCCGTCTTTTTAGAGCTAAAAAAGTAATCGCCGCGCGGAAGCTGAAAGTCTTGAAAATAATTTGGATTATTGGTAGTGCTAAACATTTTTGAAACATAGAATTCGTGTTCGTAAAGCACCGGCTTATTTTGATTATTGTTGATGGTATACAATGTTAAAAAGCTTTTAAATACCAGCGGTGAGTTCTCTTTGGTAAAGCTTGCAGCCTTTACGTTAACCGGCCTTACTTCATACCGTTCCATGTAATTCAATTTCTCTTTACGCATTAAACTATCCGGAACATTAAGGAATCCATTGGTCAAGTTTAAAGGCACATTACCACTCTGTGCATGTGGCGGTAAAAATGTGGTATTGCTTGGCAATTGGGCTACTACATTAATACTGGCCGATGAGCGGCTTATTTTATTTGGCAGTACAATGCTTGAGGTGCGCCTGTCAGAAAGATTATAAGTGCTGGCAGAACCATTAATTTCGCCGTTAATGGGTATGTTTTGATTGGCGTAGCTAAAGGTTTTATCGCCTATTACAACGGCCGAACTTTGCCAGTCGATATACAGGGGCTTATCAGACTTGTTGTATACTTTGATGCTTACCGGGGCATTTTTGCCATAAAAGGAATAAGAAACCTTTACAGAGTCGTTTTCAACGTTGAAAACACCGGTTTGTTCATCTTTAACAGCATTGGTACTGCTGAGTGTATTAATTTGATACTTGCTGCAAGAAGCAAGCAAAACCGAAAATAGAACGACGGCGGGCAGTATTAAATTTTTCATTGCGGGAAGTGGTTGAGGGTAATAATAGCTTGATTAAACGTTTGACAAGCCGGGCTGGTCATGGTTTAATCAAGCTAAAAAAAATTACCGTACCACCGATCCGTTATGCATATCGGCACCTGGCGCCACAAAGGTTAGTTTGCCCTCGGCGTTTTCAGCCATTAAAATCATCCCTTGCGACAGGATGCCTTTGATCTCCCGTGGTTCTAAATTAACCAGGATACTTACCTGCTGGCCAATAATATTCTCGGGCTCAAAGTGCTCGGCAATGCCCGACACCACCGTACGTTGATCAAGCCCGGTATCGATAGTTAGTTTGACCAGCTTTTTGGTCTTAGCCACCTTTTCGGCTGTTAAAATAGTACCCACACGAATATCCATAGTGGCAAACTCATCGAACGTTACGTTGGGTTTAGCCGGCTGTACGGGTGTAGTTTCTTCGATGGTGGTTTCCAATGCTTGCTTTTTATTGATCAGTTTTTGTATCTGTTTCTCTATCACCTCATCTTCCAACTTTTCAAACAACAACGAGGCGGTATTCAATTGGTGGCCGTTCTCAAAAGTTATTTCCTGGTCGAAGTAAATAGTATCAGCCGGCCAGTTGAGCATGTGTAAAATCTTTTGGGCCGTACCTGGTAAAAACGGCTGTAAGCAACCGGCAATATGCCCCATCAGCACTAAGCAGTTATGCAGGGCTTCGCGTGCAGCTTCGGGGTCGGTTTTAAATGTTTTCCAGGGCTCCTGCTCGGTTAAGTAACGGTTGCCCAGGCGGGCAATTTCCATTACAATTTGCTGTGCCTGGCGAAACTTGTAACTTTCAAAGCTCTGCTCCAATTCATCGTACAAACGGGCTACTTCGGTATTCAGTGTAGCATCGGTCAAGGTAATCTGCGCAGTTTCTGACGTAATTTTTCCATCAAAAAACTTGTGCATCAATATCATTACCCGGTTAACCAGGTTCCCTAAAATGGCCACCAATTCGTTGTTTACACGGGCTTGGTAGTCTTTCCACGTAAACTCGCTGTCGCTGGTTTCAGGCGCAATGGCGGTTAAATAATAGCGCAATTCGTCAACCTTATCCGGGAAAGTTTCCAGGTACTCATGCATTTCAATACTCCAGCCACGGCTGGTCGACATCTTATCGCCTTCCAAATTCATGAACTCATTAGCCGGAACATTATCGGGCAGTATAAACTCACCATGTGCTTTCAGCATAGCCGGGAATACAATGCAATGGAAAACAATATTGTCTTTACCAATAAAGTGTACCAGTTTGGCGTCTTTATCCTGCCAGTATTGTTTCCAATCTTTACCGTTATCAATAGCCCATTGTTTAGTGGCCGATATATAACCTATAGGCGCATCAAACCATACGTATAACACTTTTCCATCGGCCCCCTCTACAGGCACTTTAATACCCCAATCGAGGTCGCGGGTAACGGCACGGGGGTGTAGTCCACCATCTATCCAGCTTTTACACTGACCATAAACGTTGGTTTTCCAGTCTTTGGCATGTTGTTTCAGAATCCAATCGCCCAAAAAGCTTTCGTACTTATTTAAAGGTAAATACCAGTGTTTGGTAGGGCGCTTAACCGGCTTATTGCCGCTCAGGGTAGAACGTGGGTCAATCAACTCATCAGGACTTAGCGAGCTTCCGCATTTTTCGCATTGGTCGCCGTAGGCATTATCATTAGCGCAAACCGGGCAGGTGCCTATGATGTAACGGTCGGCCAGGAAAGCACCGGCCTGCTCATCATAGTACTGTTCCGATTCCTGCTCTTCAAAACAGCCCTTATTATTCAGGTTAGTAAAAAAATCTTGCGCTGTTTGATGGTGGATAGGCTCACTGGTACGGTGATAAATATCGAACGAAATACCCAGCTTATCGAAGCAGTATTTGATCAGTTCATGGTACTTATCAATAATGGCGCGGGGCGTAGTACCTTCCTTCATAGCCTGGTTGGCTATGGCGGTGCCATGCTCGTCTGACCCGCAAACGAACACCACGTCTTTACGTTTAAGGCGCAGGTAGCGGGCATATAAATCGGCCGGAATATAGGCGCCGGCCAGGTGACCAATATGTTTAGGGCCGTTAGCATAGGGCAGGGCGGCGGTAATGGTATAACGTTTATATTGTTGAGCTTCCAAAATTGTAATTCTCTTTCTTTATTTTGCAAAGATAATTCAATATGAGCATAACTCCTCCATATCTAAAAAAAGGCGACCGCGTAGCTATTGTATGCCCGGCCAAGAAATTACCCCAACCCATGAACGATGCCGTAGCGCTGCTGCAATTGTGGGGGCTTGAGGTAGTTTTGGGCGAAACCACTACAGCCAGCTACCACCAGTTTGCCGGAGATGACGCCCTGCGCGCGCAAGACCTGCAACGCTACGTAAATGACGACAGCATTAAAGCCATATTTGCCGCCCGCGGAGGCTATGGCACCGTACGCATTATTGACCAGGTCGATTTCAGTCGCCTGCAAACCAACCCTAAATGGATTATCGGCTTCAGTGATATTACCGTTTTGCATGCACACTTATATACCAATTACCATTTGCAAACCATACACGGGCAAATGCCCATTAACATACCCGACGCAACGGGGCCTTCATTAGCAACCTTACGCAAGGCACTTTTCGGAGAGGAAATGAATTATGAAATTGCCCCTCACGAATTGAACCGTCCCGGTACCTGCAGCGGCATACTGATAGGGGGCAACTTAGCCATCCTGCTGTCTTTATCAGGCTCTGTGTCCGATTACAATTATGATGGCAAAATTTTGTTTATTGAAGATGTGGGCGAGTACCTGTACTCCATTGACCGGATGTTATACACCATGAAACGTGCTGGTAAGCTTAAAAATTTAGCCGGCCTGATAGTAGGTGGTTTTACCGATTTAAAAGACAATGATATCCCCTTTGGCCAAACCGTCCAGGAGATCATCAGGGCAGTAGTGGAGGAGTATGATTACCCGGTTTGCTTTGACTTCCCGGCAGGGCATGTGCGGGATAATTGGGCGCTGGTAATGGGAAGGGAGGTGCGTTTGAACGTAAACGACCAGGTTGATATCAGTTGGTTGTAAAGCAAAAAGAGCCGCTCTTTCGGGCGGCTCTTTTGTTTAAGATAAACTTATTTTAATTAATAGGGTTTTGTATAATCAAATCATTAGAGTTAAGCTCTGCTTGAGGGAACAACCATTGCCATTTAACATCTCCTGCCGGAATTGTCATTTGAACAGAGACTAAAGGATCGTGATTGGAATTGGTACGATCAAGAGGCTGATTTAAGCGTTTTAAATCGAGGAACCTGAAACCTTCACCCCAAAGTTCAATACGTCTTTGAATCATGATTTCGTCAATCAAAGCAGTACCTATTTTAGTTGATTTTACGTAGCTGGCGTCGCGTTGTTTAGCTAACGGGAACAATGCATCTTGTGCACCGGCATCGTTACCTAAACGTGCTTTAGCTTCTGCTTCGATCAGATACATTTCTGATGCACGCATGAATACCAAGTCACCATAACTGTTGCTTGAGCTATTAGACAAGAACTTACGGTTCATGTATGGATATCTTGATCCACCTGCAGGCACTGGTAATGTAGCATCTGTCCCGGTTGGATCCCAGCAATATCTTCTGATATCTGTGGCAGTCATCTGGTTGTATAACGCTGAGTTGATACATTTTGGATTACCGCGAATATTAGTAGAGTTAAAGTTTACAGACATGTAAGCAAAGAACGAGTAAAAGAAAGTACCCTGATCTGCAATTTGTGTAATACCCCAAATCCATTCATTGTTATTGTAGTTGTTAAAACCGGCTTTGTAGTCATCAGTGCTCATTAATGGGAAGCCTACTCTTGCTTTAGCGGCCATGTCTGCAGCAACAGCATAATTTTGCTGAACCAATGCTACCCGTGCTTTTAAGCCCTGAGCTACGTTAAGGTTAAAGTGCGATTTGTTTGTTCTGGCCGTTGCGCCGGTTAAATTGGTTATCGCATCATCAATATCTTTATTGATTTGCGTATAAACAGCTGCTACGGTTGAACGAGGCAATTTTTCAACTTTAGTGGTAATGTTAAGTGGCACACCAAGTTGGGTGTTTTGTGTAGTAGCATCATAACGCTGAGCAAAAATTTGCACTAACTTAAAGTGGGCAAACGCTCTTATGGCTAAAGCTTCACCTTTAATTGCTTTTTTATCAGCCTCAGGGCCACTTGCAGCATCAATGTTTGTGATGATTGCATTGGCGTTAGAGATAAGTTTGTAATAGTAGCGGTAAACAAATGCTGTTTGTGATCCATTAACACTTCTTGAAGTGATGTAACGCCATATATCTCTAAACCAACCGTTACCTACGTTACGGTTAACCACGTCTTCACCCATCATGTCCATATCAATCATTACCGAGCTTTCGCCGCCCTCGTCCTGATTTGCATATTGTAAGTACATGGCACGGTAAATTCCGTTTAGCGCATATCGTGCATTAACGGTATTAGTGAAAGCAACTTCAGTTGATACTGCATCAGTTGGAGCTGTATCAAGAAACTCTTTCTTACATGATGGCAAAAGCACCGATGCGGCCATCATCACACAAAAACTATATATAAATCTTTTTTTCATCACTATTATTTTTATAATGCAACATTTAAACCTAAGCTAAGTATACGTTGCTGTGGATACGCATAATCAACTGTACCAGAGAAAGATTGTGTTGGATCTAATCCTTTACGTGCGCTGATTAAGAGTATGTTTTCGCCACTAACAAATATACGTGCATTTTTAACATTTAATTTTGCCAATAACTTTTTAGGCACCGTGTAATTCAACGTTGCATTTCTGAAATAGGCGTATGAAGCACTCTTCATCCAGCGGGTTGAGGTAGCATTTAAAGCTGTTGACCTTAAGTTGTCGATACGTGGAATATCAGTAACATCGCCCGGATTCATCCAGCTTTTCAAGATATCTGAGTGCATAGCACCACCATAGCTAGCCACAGACATTAACGACTGGTATTGTGAATCGTATACAGTACCACCTAATTGGTAATTAACTAAGAAAGAGAAAGAGAAATCTTTATAGTTAAATGTGTTGGTTAGAGCTCCATATACTTTTGGAAATGCAGATTTACCAGTGTATTGCTGTATGGCCAAGTTTTGATCTATGGTGTATTGTACACCATTAATGGTACGTATAGAAGCACCGGTAGCGCCTTCTTGCGGAACGTACAGAGTTGAACCATCGCTTGGATCAACACCTGCAAAAATACGGGTGTATTGATCATAGATTGAATGGTCTTTTTCTAACCTGTTAATTCCTGAAACAATGAACGGTGTTTCAACCGGCATTTTGGTAATTCTGTTTTTAATGCTGGTTGCATTAAAGTTGATGTTCCAGCTAAAGTTCTTACCTCTTATAGCATCTCCGGCCAAGTTTAACTCAATACCTTTATTGTACATTTCACCAATGTTCTGTGTTTGTATAGAAACACCGCTCGACACTGGCAAAGGTACGTTGAATAACAGGTTTGAAGAACGTCTGTCGAAAGCTTCGATGCTACCTGATAAACGGTTTTTAAAGAAACCGAATTCGATAGCTACATCTAATTGTTTGTTAACTTCCCACTTAAGGTTAGGGTTACCTACTGTAGTGCTTTGCAAGTATCCTGGCTCTGCACCGTTATTTGCAATATCGTAAAGACTTTGGTAAGGGTATAAACCATCGGTTTGATAGTTACCTACTGCACCGTAGCTGCTACGCAGTTTCAACAGGTCAATCCAGCTGATGTTACGCAAAAAGTCTTCGCGATCTATTCTCCAGCCTATACCTCCTGAACCAAATGTTCCCCAGCGTGAATCACGTGAAAAACGTGAGCTACCATCGCGGCGGATAGAAGCTTCGAGTATATACTTCTGATCGTAATCATAGTTGAAACGGCCAATGTATCCCTCGTAACGGTCTCTGTCTTTAGAAGATGTAGCACTGCTGATAGTAGTAAAGTTTACCAGCTCAGTGTTACCGGCTAATAATTGTGTGTTACGACCTGCAGATAAGCCATCAAATAACCTGGTATAATTTTCATGACCGGCAAGTATTTTGAAGTTATGCTTGTCGAAAGTTTGACTATAGTCTAACAGTTCATTTAAATTGTAGTAGGTATTAAAGTTAGCTGTACGTGAGGTACGGCCACCCGGCGCACCATCACCCACTAATTGGTTTTGGTAACTTGAGTTATAAACCGATTGGTAATCTGCACTTAAGTTAGTAGTAAATTTAAAGTGTTTCAGGAAAGATACCTCACCGTATACACGAGTGCTGAAAATGTTCCGCTTGAACGAAACATCATTCAGTAATAACTCTTGCAGTACATGGCGGCCACCGTTAGCACCAGCCGGGCGCAATGGTACGCCTAAGTTAGCCAATGCACCGGTATCGTAAACTTTTTGGCCTAATGCGTCATATAAATATTCGCCTGTAGCAGGGTTATGTGCGTATACTGAATATACAGGGCCTATGCTGCGGCTAAAAAAGAACGGGTTAATATATGAACTACCACCACTGGTTAACGTGTTTGAGCTTGATACAGCGCCAGACATGTTAACGCCCGTTTTGAACCATTTGGTAGCTTGTGTATTAACATTTAAACGTGCTGTTAAACGGTCAAAGTCTGACTTTACAGTGAAACCTTTTTCGTTTACGTAACCTACTGATACATAATAATCAGTTTTTTCATTTGCACCGTTGTAACTTAAAGTATAATCCTGACGGTTACTTGGCTGACGAACTGCAGCTAACCAATCTAAATCATCGTATCTTAATTGAGCGTTAGGGTTAATAACACCATTAACATCTACAATTTGATTAGCAGGCACGTTAAATGGATTGTTGCTTTGTGTAATTAAGTTACCGTTGTTTAAGCTACCCAAGGTTTGAGATATGCTTGGAAATCTTGTTGTTGCGGCAATACCAGAACCGGTTGGAGGCAATTGTGTATTAGTAAGCGGGTCAATAGTTCCCTGACCTGATGCTAAAACACTGGCTTGTGCACGGGTTAACGTTGGGTTAGCGCTAAGCAGAGCATTACGGTAAGCCTGCCATGCCATTGGATAATATTGGTAGGCGTCTAAACGGTCATATTCAGGAACACCACGGTACATTAAACCGGCTGTGGCCTTAATGTTAACTTGATTAGCACCTTTTTTGCCTCTTTTAGTGTTAATCATGATAACACCGTTAGCCGCTTTAGCACCATATAATGCTGTAGAAGAAGCATCTTTTAATACTGTAATGTTCTCAATGTCTTCAGCATTAATGTTAGATACTGTACCTTCATACTGCACACCATCTAAAATGATAAGCGGTGCATTGGATGCGTTTACAGAACCAATACCACGAACACGGATTACTGGCGCAGCACCTGGTTGGCCAATAGCAGGGTTAACCTGAACGCCTGGCGCAACACCGGCTAACGCACTTAATGGGTTACTCACCGGTCTGTTTGTTAAATCCTTTGAGGTGATTGATGCCGCAGAACCAACGAAAGTTTCGCGTTTTGCGGTACCGTAAGGAACGGCAATTACATCATTTAACTGGTTGGGTGCAGAAAGCATAGCAATGTTAAGATTGGCTGATGCCGAAGCTTCTTGTGTAATGAAACCGATGTATGAAAATACAAGCGTTGTTCCGGATTGAACATTAATAGTAAAACGACCATCCGGGCCGGTTTGTGTTCCTACTTTTGTTCCTTTTGCGGTTACACTTACACCTGCGAGCGGTAGCCCGTCGTCTTTGCCGGTTACTCTACCGGACACCGGGCCTTGCGCATAGGCTTGGGAACCTATCAATAGCAAAACCCATAAAAAATTTAGTAAAAATTTTTTCATTCGTTAATAGTTTAGTTAATTGGTGTGTAATTTATAACATACTTATTACAATTGAAAATTTTTTTGATAAAACATTAATATATCACCCCAAAAGGGTGATTATTTATAATTGCTGCTCATTTTTTTAATTATAATTACAAATTAATCATAATTTGAAGTTAATAGGTGTGATAAACAGTTCAGGTGGGGTTTATGGAGAATAAATGGTAAAAATCGTAGTTAGTATATCGGTAATTTTCGAAAACTGCATTTAATAACATGAAATTTGTTCATAGTTCGCAGCGAAATCGCTTAAAGAACGACGCTATCGGTTGTGATTTTAGTATTTCTGCAAAAAAATATACAATTATAGAGTGAGTTGTCACTTCTGCGATGATAAACCTTTATCAACAATACGCCCATCTGTCCGCATCGGCATTCTATCTGCTAAAATCAACTGCTCATCAAACATTATTATAGAATGGCAGCATAATTCACCAGCTTTGCTATACGATGGGAGTCAATTATAAGTATTTTAACGAGTCATATTTCAGAATAAGCCGACAGAATGCTTTGATAGGGATAGGCGTAGGGGTTACAATCAGTGCCTTGCAATCGGTTTTCAACGAGCATTTTATCAGTGCAAAAAACGCTTTGCTCAACATCCTTTTTAGTTTACTTATTACCCTAAGCATTACCAATAGCGTTTTTTTGTATGAACGCTTTTTTCGGCCTCAAAAAATAAGGCTGTGGCAGTTTGTGCTGATCTATTACGGCTGCAATTTAGTGGGCATGTTTGTGGGGGTCGAGCTGTCATACCTCCTCGTATCGCTCATTTTCCAGGTGCCTTATGTACCTTTAAGCCATCTCGGCGATTATAAATTTACTTATATTATTGTGTTGGTTGTAGGTACCGTTATCTATTTCTACAATGCACAAAAGGCCACTATGAAAGCCCGCCTCCAAGAGAAAGAACTCGATTTGGTTAAAATAAAACAACTGAAGACCCAGGCCGAATTGCAAACCCTGCAATCAAAGATCAATCCGCACTTTTTGTACAATTCGCTCAACTCCATTGCCAGCTTAATACATGAGGATGCCGACAAGGCCGAAGATATGACCCTTAAGCTTTCCAAACTCTTTCGCTACAGCATTAATTCGCAGCAGGAAAACCTGGCCCGCGTGGCCGACGAAATGGAAATTGTAAACACTTACCTCGCCATTGAGAAGGTACGCTTTGGCGACCGCATAACTTTCAATACCATTATTGACCCCAACCTGCTCAACCAGCGCATCCCGCGCTTCCTCATACAGCCATTGGTAGAGAACGCCCTGAAGCACGGTTTGAACAATACCGCTAAGAACGGCACGCTCGATATTAGTCTGCGCCGCCAAAACCAACGTTTAATTATTGAAGTGGCCGATAATGGCACGCCTTTTCCCCAAGAACTAAATGTGGGTTATGGCATGCAGAGCACCTACGATAAGTTAAACCTGCTTTATGCCGATGATTACGAAATGCAGTTAACCAATACGCCTCATAAGCATATACTGATTAGCCTGCCCATAGCATAATACCATCTCAAAAAAGCACCTTTATATATACTATATATGAAAACCTGGAAAACCTTAATTATAGATGATGAGCAATTGGCTCGCCAGCGCCTTAAACGCCTGCTCAAGCCTTTTGAAGAATTTGATATTATTGGCGAAGCTGTAAACGGTGCCGACGGACTGGAGCAAATTGAACGGCTCAAACCCGAACTCATTTTCCTGGATATTGAAATGCCCATGTTCAACGGTTTTGAAATGCTGAGCAGGCTGCAGCACCAGCCCAAGGTGATTTTTACTACCGCGTACGACCAGTATGCCATTAAGGCTTTTGAGGAAGATTCTATCGACTACTTGCTTAAACCTATAGAAACCGAGCGATTGGAGAAAACGGTGAAAAAGCTCCATCAAACCATGCAACAGCCAGCACCTGTTTTACCCATTGAGGCGCTGATGAAACAACTGATGGTGAAAAAAGACATCAAAACCCTCACCGTAAAAA
>Ga0265798_10001779_pt1 | contig 32746 bp, 26 predicted proteins | sample P3T30metagenome_FD_192430 | JGI IMG/M metagenome (GOLD analysis project Ga0265798, IMG submission 192430) | Plant litter microbial communities from East Loma Ridge, Irvine, California - P3 T30 | ecosystem: Environmental > Terrestrial > Plant litter > Unclassified | place: USA: California... | reverse complement strand
GTGACCAAGCCGGTTGTTTCCTACATCGCTGGTGTGACTGCTCCTCCGGGCAAGCGCATGGGCCATGCTGGCGCAATCATCTCTGGCGGCAAGGGCACTGCAGACGAGAAGTTCGCTGCACTGCAGGACGCAGGTGTCAAAACCGTGCGCTCCCTGGCAGACATCGGCAAGGCTTTGGCCGAGCTGACTGGTTGGCCGACCAAGTAAGCTTCGCTTACTTTTTCGAGCAATCGACAAAGGCCACCTTCGGGTGGCCTTTGTGCGTTCAGGGGTATGACCTTCCATGACAAGTGGTGCTTGCCGAAAGAGATGCGTTGCCTGAGGCCAAGTCTTCGCGAGCAAGGCCGCGTGTCCCGGCTCAACCCCAAGATAGAGGTGTGTTCAGCGGGAATTGAGCGCCTCACAAGACGATCCCGTACTTTCCAGCTTGCCAATGGCCGCTGCGCTTATAGAGGGCATGCATCGGATAGTCGCCCCGTGATAGTGCATTTCTTATCTGAGTTAGCTACCCTGTCCGCCATTTTTGCGGTGCCCTCACAAGGGGTCGCCTGCAAGGTACTGCCACGTCCTACGACGACGGGCTGCGTTCACCCCATTCACGGGTAACGCCCTTTCCCTTATCTCGAATTTGTGTGGTCCCTCGCAATGAAAGTGTTGAAAGGTCAGGACATCCTGGCGCTTGGTTTTATGACGTTTGCCCTGTTCGTCGGGGCTGGCAACATCATCTTCCCCCCGATTGTAGGTTTGCAGGCCGGGCCGCATGTGTGGATTGCGGCGCTGGGCTTTCTCGTTACCGCCGTTGGCTTGCCGGTCATTACCGTTATTGCCCTGGCCAAGGTCGGCGGGGCAATGGACGCGCTCAGCAGTCCGATCGGCAAAATCGCTGGTGGGCTTCTCGCAGCGGTCTGTTATCTGGCGGTCGGTCCGCTGTTCGCGACTCCGCGCACTGCCACTGTCTCGTTCGAGGTCGGTCTGGCGCCGCTGACAGGCGACAGCCCACTCGCATTGCTGCTCTACAGTTTTGTGTATTTTCTGGTGGTGTTCTGGGTGTCGCTTTACCCCGGACGTCTGCTGGACACCGTTGGGCGCTTTCTCGCGCCACTGAAGATTCTTGCGCTGGCCGTACTGGGGATTGCTGCCTTTGCATTGCCAGCGGGTGAGGTTGGAACCGCAGAGCCTGCTTACGCTGTCGCGCCTTTTTCCCAAGGCTTCATCAGTGGTTATCTGACCATGGACACCCTGGGCGCTCTGGTGTTCGGCATCGTTATCGTCAATGCCATTCGCTCGCGTGGTGTTGATTCCCCCAGGTTGATTACCCGCTACGCAATTATTGCCGGGCTCATCGCCGGTGTGGGGCTGGCGCTGGTGTATGTCAGTCTGTTCCGCCTGGGTTCAGGCAGCCACGCGGTTGCGGCAGGGACCAGTAATGGCGCGGCTGTTCTGCACGCCTATGTGCAGCATACGTTCGGTTCGCTGGGCAGCGGTTTTCTCGCAGTACTGATCTCGCTGGCCTGTCTGGTGACCGCAGTGGGACTGACCTGCGCTTGCGCTGAATATTTCGCCAAGGTATTGCCGCTTTCTTACAGGGTGCTGGTGGTGATGCTCGCGGTGTTCTCGTTACTCGTCTCAAACCTGGGCCTGACCAAGCTGATCCTGTTCTCCATTCCTGTACTGACAGCGATCTACCCACCTTGCATTGTGCTGGTTGCATTGAGCTTTCTGAAAGGGTTCTGGCGGAGTCAGGGGCGGGTGGTTGCGCCGGTCATGCTGGTGTCACTGGTGTTCGGTCTCATCGATGCGATCAAAGGGGCAGGGTTCACCGACTATTTGCCGCATGCGCTGAGCAACTTGCCATTGAGTGATCAGGGCCTGGCATGGCTGGTGCCCTCAGTGATCACCCTCCTGGGCGCGGTTGTAGTGGACAGAGCAAAAGGCGCACGCAGCCAATCGTTGGCCTGAGCGTCCGCCGGCGTTTACAGGGTTGGAAGCACAGAACGTGCCTCGTTGAGTTCATTTTCAGGACGCAAAATAAAGCCCGCTCATGAGCGGGCTTTATCAGTACATTCTGCGAGCCGGATGGCTTATTTGGCAGGCGTTGCTTCTGTTGCCGGGGCTGGAGCCTGATTGGCGTTTTCAGTGGCACGCTGCTGAGCTGCTTCGGCGTTCTTCTGAGCGGCTTCCTGGCTTTCCTTGGCCGCGTCATTCACTTTCTCTTGAGCCTTCTCCATCGACTCCTGGGACTGTTGTGCTGCTTTGTTGGCATCTTGCTGAGTGTTGTCGGATTTTTTGTCGCAGGCGGCGAGACCCAGAGTGGCAGTCAGCATCAAGGCATAGGCAAAAGAATTACGCATGGGATGTTTCTCCTTATTGATTATCTACGTGGCTAAGAGCGTGGCCCGCCGGGTTAAGTTCCAAAGGCGTGTCGATAATCGACTCGACTGATTCGTAGCGTTTACGCTTTGCCGTCAAGTACCTGCGACGCTGTGTCGATGTATTTACAGGCGCGCTTGAAAACTGCCGTTGGCTGTCTTGCTTGATGGTTGGACGAGCGGCCTTTCGATGATTTCGGATTATCCGGATACGACGATTGGTTTTGCCCACCCTTGAAATCCCGTGTCCAGCCCCCACCTTGATGACTACCCGCTGCCACACAGGTCGAGACCTGACTGTGGCGGTTTATGCCATCCAGATCGGAGTTTGATGATTATGAGTGTGGAAACTCAAAAGGAAACCCTGGGCTTCCAGACCGAGGTAAAGCAGCTGCTTCACCTCATGATCCATTCGCTGTATTCCAACAAGGAAATTTTCCTTCGCGAATTGATCTCGAACGCGTCTGACGCGGTCGACAAATTGCGTTTTGAAGCGTTGTCCAGACCGGAGCTGCTGGAAGGTGGCGCCGAGCTGAAGATTCGTGTGAGCTTCGACAAGGACGCGAAGACCGTTACGCTTGAAGACAACGGCATTGGTATGAGCCGTGACGATGTGATCACCCATCTGGGTACCATCGCCAAATCCGGTACCGCAGACTTCATGAAAAATCTGTCCGGCGACCAGAAGAAAGATTCTCACCTGATCGGTCAGTTCGGTGTGGGTTTCTACTCTGCCTTTATCGTTGCCGATCAGGTTGAAGTTTTCAGCCGTCGTGCCGGCCAGCCAAGCGGCGAAGGCGTGCATTGGTCCTCCAAAGGCGAGGGCGAATTCGAAGTCGCCACGGTTGAAAAGGCCGAGCGCGGCACGCGTATTGTTCTGCACCTGAAAAATGGTGAGGATGAGTTCGCTGACGGTTATCGCCTGCGTAACATCATCAAGAAGTACTCCGACCATATTGCCTTGCCGATCGAGCTGCCCAAAGAGCAGGCTCCAGCCACAGAGGGCGAAGAAGCTCCGGCGCTGGAATGGGAAACCGTCAACCGCGCCAGCGCCTTGTGGACGCGTTCACGCACCGACGTGAAAGACGAGGAGTATCAGGAGTTCTACAAGCACGTCGCGCATGACTACGAGAACCCGCTGAGCTGGAGCCACAACAAGGTTGAAGGCAAGCTGGAATACACTTCATTGTTGTACGTTCCCGCACGTGCACCGTTCGATCTGTATCAGCGTGAAGCGCCACGTGGGCTGAAATTGTACGTGCAGCGTGTGTTCGTCATGGACCAGGCTGAGTCGTTCCTGCCGCTCTACATGCGCTTCGTCAAGGGTGTGGTCGATTCCAATGACCTGTCGTTGAACGTTTCCCGCGAAATCCTGCAGAAAGATCCGATCATCGATTCGATGAAGTCGGCATTGACCAAGCGTGTCCTGGACATGCTGGAGAAACTGGCGAAGAACGAGCCTGAGCAATACAAGGGCTTCTGGAAGAACTTCGGTCAAGTGCTCAAGGAAGGTCCGGCAGAAGATTTCGCCAACAAGGAGAAGATTGCCGGCTTGCTGCGCTTTGCTTCGACGTCTGATGACAGCGGTGAACAAAGCGTTTCCCTGGCCGAGTACCTGGCGCGTGCCAAAGAAGGTCAGGACAAGATCTATTACCTCACTGGTGAATCGTACGCACAGGTCAAGAACAGCCCGCACCTTGAAGTCTTCCGCAAGAAGGGCATTGAAGTCCTGCTGCTGACCGACCGTATCGACGAGTGGCTGATGAGCTACCTGAGCGATTTCGACAGCAAGGGCTTCGTTGATGTGGCGCGTGGTGATCTTGACCTGGGCAAGCTTGATTCCGAAGAAGACAAGAAGGCTCAGGAAGAAGTCGCCAAGGACAAAGAAGGGCTGATCGAGCGTCTCAAGACCGCCTTGGGTGAAGCTGTCAGTGAAGTGCGTGTGTCGCACCGTCTGACCGACTCGCCTGCGATTCTGGCGATCGGTGAGCAGGACCTTGGCTTGCAGATGCGTCAGATTCTTGAAGCAAGCGGCCAGAAGGTTCCTGATTCCAAGCCAATCTTTGAATTCAACCCGTCCCACCCGCTGATCGGTAAGCTGGATGCGGAACAGAGCGAAGAGCGCTTCGGTGATCTGTCGCACATTCTGTTCGATCAGGCTGCGCTGGCCGCAGGCGACAGCCTCAAGGATCCGGCCGCTTATGTGCGCCGCTTGAACAAGCTGTTGGTAGAGCTGTCGGTTTAATGACCGACTGACAAGGAACCCGCTTCGGCGGGTTTTTTGTTTGGCCATTCACTCACTTTCATATCTCTCTTTGTGAAGAAATCAGGAGTCAGCGATGAGCAGCAAAATGACAGTCCGTTCCGTGGTTTACCAGATTGATGGTCAACCTTATGAAAGTCGACTTGTGTATGACGCAGGTGCTTCCTCAGCGCGTCCCGGTCTGCTGATGGCACCCAACTGGATGGGCGTCAGCGAAGGTGCCGAGACGATTGCCAAGGCAGTTGCCGAGCAGGGGTATGTGGTGTTGCTGGCCGACCTGTACGGGCAGAATACTCGTCCTTCCAGCAATGACGAAGCTGGCGCCGCGATGACGCCTCTCAAGGAAGACCGTGCGTTGCTTCGCAAGCGCATGCAGGCGGGTCTTGATCAATTGTTGAGTCAGGCAGGGGTTTCGCTGGATTCGAAAAAGATTGCCACGTTCGGTTTCTGCTTCGGCGGTTGCTGTTCGCTGGAGCTTGCGCGTACCGGTGCTGAACTCAAGGCGGCAATCTCCTTCCACGGCACGCTCGATACGCCAAACCCTGCCGACGCCAGCAATATCAAAGGCTCGGTACTGGTGTTGCACGGTGCTTCTGACCCTTTGGTGCCCAAAGAGCAGTTGCCGGCGTTTGAAGACGAAATGAATGCAGCAGGGGTGGATTGGCAGCTGCACAGCTACGGCGGTGCGTACCACTCATTTACCGATCCCCACGCCAATGTGCCGGGCATGATGATGTACGACGCGAAAGTGGCTGGTCGCGCGTTCAAATCGATGCATGATTTGCTGGGCGAAGTGTTCAAATAAGCTTTATGTCCGATTTGTGCTCATAAAAAAAGCGCCTCTGAAGGCGCTTTTTTCATGCTGCAAAGGTATTACTGACCTTTCCAGCTCTTCAGGACCAGCGTGGCGTTGGTGCCGCCGAAGCCGAAGCTGTTGCTCATGACCAGGTCGAGCGTTGCGTCTTCGCGAGTCTTGAGCAGGATCGGCATGTCGGCGACAACCGGGTCCAGTTCATCAATGTTGGCGGAGCCGGCGATGAAGTTGTTTTCCATCATCAACAGGCAGTAGATCGCTTCGTGAACGCCTGCTGCGCCCAGCGAGTGACCGGACAGGCTCTTGGTCGAGCTGATCGCAGGTGCCTTGTCGCCGAACACTGCGCGTACACCTTCCATCTCCTTGGCGTCGCCGACCGGGGTCGAGGTGCCGTGGGTGTTCAGGTAGTCGATCGGGCCTTCAACGGTCGACAGGGCCATCTGCATGCAGCGGATGGCACCTTCGCCGCTCGGTGCGACCATGTCGTAGCCATCGGACGTTGCGCCGTAGCCGACGATTTCCGCGTAGATCTTCGCACCGCGTGCCAGAGCGTGTTCCAGCTCTTCAACCACAACCATGCCGCCGCCGCCCGCAATGACGAAGCCGTCGCGTTTGGCGTCGTATGCGCGGGAAGCTTTCTCCGGCGTCTCGTTATATTGAGTGGACAATGCGCCCATGGCGTCGAACAGGAACGACTGGCTCCAGTGTTCTTCTTCACCACCGCCTGCAAAGACGATGTCCTGCTTGCCCAGCTGGATCTGCTCGACAGCGTTGCCGATGCAGTGGGCGCTGGTGGCGCAGGCGGAGGAGATGGAGTAGTTCACGCCCTTGATCTTGAACGGCGTGGCCAGACAGGCGGAAACCGTGCTGCCCATGGTCCGCGTGACGCGGTAAGGGCCAACGCGCTTGACGCCTTTCTCACGCAGGATGTCCAGCGCTTCCATCTGGTTCAGTGTCGATGCGCCGCCGCTGCCAGCGATCAGGCCGGTACGCACGTTGGACACCTGCTCGTCGGTCAGGCCGGCGTCAGCGATGGCGTCTTTCATGGCCAGATAGGCATAGGCTGCCGCATGGCCGACGAAGCGGTAGATCTTGCGATCGATCAGTTCTTCAAGGTTGAGGTCGATGGAGCCGGCAACCTGGCTACGCAGACCCATTTCGGCATATTCCGGCTGGAATTTGATGCCAGGGCGGTTGGCACGCAGGTTAGCGGTGACGGTCTCTTTGTCATTGCCCAAGCAGGAAACAATACCCAGACCAGTGATAACGACGCGGCGCATGCGATTACCCTTAGAAGTTGTCAGTAGAGGTGAAAACGCCGACCCGAAGGCCTTCGGCGGTATAGATCTCGCGGCCGTCGACAGTGACCGAACCATCTGCGATGGCCAGGTTCAGCTTGCCCTTGAGGACGCGTTTGATCTGAATGTTATAGGTGACTTTCTTGGCAGTTGGCAGAACCTGACCAAAAAACTTCACTTCGCCCGAGCCCAAGGCACGACCGCGGCCTGGCAGGCCCTGCCAGCCCAGGAAAAAACCGACCAGCTGCCACATGGCGTCAAGGCCGAGGCAGCCTGGCATTACCGGGTCGCCCTCGAAGTGACAGGCGAAGAACCACAGGTCTGGATTGATATCCAGCTCAGCGACCAATTCACCTTTGCCGTATTTGCCACCCTCTTCGCTGATGTGGGTGATCCGATCAACCATCAGCATGTTGGGGGCGGGCAGTTGCGCATTACCTGGGCCGAACAGCTCGCCACGACTGCAGCGCAGCAGGTCTTCCCGGGTAAAGGCGTGTTGTTTGGTCATGCGAGCTCCTCAATAATCTTGTGCGGCAGGTTGGGGCGCGATGGCCCAAACGCCATTCCTGGCGCAATCATTCGCCAGGACCTTGTCCGGCAGCCTACTCATAGACTGTTGCGTTGTAATGAAAGTCACAGCACAGGAGAAAATCAATGTACACCTGTGCACTGAATTTTGTCATTCGACCGTCGTTTCGGGTCGATCAGGCCACCAAGACTGCCGTAATTTAACATTTATCGCCAGTCACGGATGTCCGAAAGAATAGCCAGCGGTGCAAAACCTGCTGTAAATCAGCGTGTTTGAATGGTTTTGCGAGGTAATCGTCCATGCCCGCCTGTAAACAGGCGTCACGATCACCCTGCAGCGCGTTGGCCGTCAGCGCGATGATCGGCACTCGATCCCGCCCTGCAAGTTGCCGAATACGACGAGTGGCCTCATAGCCATCCATGATCGGTAGTCTGCAGTCCATCAGGATCAAGGCGTATTGCCCGGCTTCAACCATAACTACAGCCTGCGCGCCGTCGACGGCCACATCCACCGTGCAACCCATATTGTGCAGCATGGCTTTGACGACTGTACGGTTGACCGGGTTGTCCTCCACCAGCAGCACATTGCGTTCGTCGCCTGGCGGGCCGAAGTCGAGGGGCTGCTGGATGCCCACCGGCGGATTGCTGGAGATCGGGAGCGCAATCTGCAACGTGAATATTGAGCCCGAGTTTTCTTCGCTCTGCGCCAGTAGTGTTCCGCCCATGCGTTCGGCCAGTGTGCGCGCAATCGGCAGGCCCAGCCCGGTTCCGCCGTAGCGCCGGGAAATCGAGCTGTCGGCTTGTTTGAAAGCATCGAACATCGATTCAAGACGATCCGCGTGTATGCCTATGCCGCTATCCTGAACTGTGCAAGTAAACCGCAACTGTTCACTGTCCAGCGTGTCCCAGCTCGCCCTGACAGTTACTTCGCCCTGTTCGGTGAATTTCAGCGCGTTGCCGATCAGATTCACCAGGATCTGGCGGATTCGGGTAGGGTCGCCCTTGACCGTCATGGTCTCAAGGCCGGGCTGAATGTGCAGCGCAAGTAGCAGGTTACGTTGCTGGGCGCTGTGATTGAACGCGTGGGTAGACGCACTGACCAGCTCTGCGAGGTTGAATGTAATGCCTTCCAGTTGCAGGGCGTCCCGTTCGATGCGCGAAAAATCGAGAATATCGTTGATGACCCGTAGCAGATGCTCTGTGGATTCGGTCGCCAGCGCCGCATACTCGCTCTGCTCATCGGTCATGCGTGTAGTTTCGAGAAGCTGCAACATGCCCAATACACCGTTCATCGGGGTGCGCAGTTCATGGCTCATCATGGCCAGAAAATCGGATTTGGCGCGGTTTGCCTTCTCGGCCTCTTCACGGGTCTGTATGAGCTGGTCCATCGAGCGTTGCTGTTCGAGACTTGCCTGCTCAAGGTTCTGTGCCAGGTTATTGATATGCCGTGCCAGCGCGCCAAGCTCAGCATCGTCGCTGACCGGTAGCGGGGTTGCGTAATCGCCTTTCTGGATGGCCTTGAGGGCTTCGCCCATGGCGCTGATCGGCCGGGACAGGCTCAGCGCCAGGCGTCGGGCCAATAAGAAGGTAAACAGTAATGCACACAGCGCAAGTACTCCTGCCTTGAGCAGAATTTCCTGCTGGCGCTTGCTGAACGCTTCGCTCGACATGCCGACCCGTACGCGCCCCAGGTACTGCTGCGAGGCGGCGTCTACTTGCCTGTCGATTGAGAGTTCATTGGGAAGGGCAAGATGCTGTGCGTGGATGGGTGCCTGGAACGTTTCCATCTTGCGGGTCTGGCGATCATTGCCCTGAGGTTCGTCAATATAGAGGAGCACGGTGTTGCTACTGTCCTGGATCTCGACATAACGCACATTGGGCATTGACAGGGTGGCACGCATCAGGCTTTTCAGGCCATCCGTATCACCCACCAGCAGGCTTGGCTCGGTAGCCGGTGCAAGCTGGTTGGCAATCAGTTGCCCTGTGTGATTGAGCTCCTGACGCAGATCCTGAATGCGCACGAACGTGAAAAAAGCGATCAGCAAAACTGTCAGCAACAGGGCGGGCCCCAGGCTGATCATTTGGGTTCGGGTATTGATATCCCAGTGACGAAATTTCATCAGTGGCCCCGAGGGGCAGGGTCATGGCCCTGAAATTCGATTGTTGCGTCCATGCCTGTGTGCTCGAAAGTCCGGTTTTTACGCCACGTGTCGTTGCGTATCGCGAACCAGGTGATCAGTTCGGCAACCCGTGCCACTTACCCGCATGTTAACCGAGTTGAACAGGGTTTCCAGACAAGTTATTTCCTTTCGGCAGGTTGCGCTGTAGCCGTTATGCACGATGATGTGGTGTTGCCGACAGTGTTTGGCTCTGGCTGATACTGCTGCGCCCCGTATAATGCGGCCATTGCCAGTCAATGGCCCCGGATGGATTGATTTATGACCACGCAGCAACCTGTAGCGGTTCTTGGCGGCGGCAGCTTCGGTACTGCCATTGCAAACCTTCTGGCCGAAAATGGTCATCGGGTTCGCCAGTGGATGCGTGATCCGGAGCAGGCTGAGGCCATTCGCGTCAATCGTGAAAACCCGCGTTATCTCAGGGGCATCAAGGTCAGGCCTGAAGTCGAACCGGTGACCGATCTGGCCACGACACTTGAAGCCAGCGAGCTGATCTTCGTCGCGCTGCCTTCCAGCGCCTTGCGTGCAGTGCTGGCGCCTCATGTCGAGTACTTGAATGGCAAGATGCTGGTCAGCCTCACCAAGGGCATCGAAGCGCAGAGCTTCAAGCTGATGAGCCAGATCCTCGAAGAAATCGTGCCCCAGGCGCGTATTGGCGTGCTGTCGGGCCCTAATCTCGCGCGCGAAATCGCCGAGCACGCCCTGACAGCTACGGTGGTAGCCAGCGAAGACGAGGCCTTGTGTCAACGCGTTCAGTCCGCTTTGCACGGGCGTACGTTTCGCGTCTATGCCAGCACCGACCGGTTTGGTGTCGAGCTGGGGGGGGCCTTGAAAAACGTGTACGCGATCATCGCCGGCATGGCCGTTGCGCTGGAAATGGGCGAAAACACCAAAAGCATGCTGATTACCCGCGCGCTGGCCGAAATGACACGCTTTGCGGTGAGTCAAGGGGCCAACCCGATGACCTTCCTGGGGCTGGCTGGCGTCGGTGACCTTATCGTCACCTGTTCATCGCCCAAGAGCCGCAACTATCAGGTGGGCTTTGCGTTGGGTCAGGGGTTGAGCCTGGATGAGGCCGTGACTCGTCTGGGGGAAGTCGCCGAGGGCGTCAATACGCTTAAGGTGCTCAAGGTCAAGGCTCAGGAAGTTCAGGTCTACATGCCGTTGGTCGCAGGCCTGCATGCAATTCTTTTCGAAGGCCGTACGCTCGCCCAGGTCATCGAAGCACTGATGCGTGCCGAGCCAAAGACAGATGTCGACTTCATTTCAATCACTGGCTTCAATTGAATTCAACCCCCTCAGGGAGAAGGTCTTGAACGACTCGAAAAACCAGAAGAACGAATCCATATTGCTGCGTATCCTGTGGATGCTGCTGTTTGTCATCGTCTGGCAAGTGGCAGAACTGGTCCTCGCTGGCGTGGTGCTGGTGCAACTGGGCTACCGGCTCATTTATGGCGCACCCAGCGCCAGCCTGATGAACTTTGGCGACAGCCTGAGCCAGTTTCTCGCCCAGATCGGACGTTTTGGTACGTTCCATACTGAGCAGAAGCCCTGGCCGTTTGCAGACTGGCCGACCCCACGTGTTCCGGATGGCGAGGCCGCCCATCGCGTTGATCCCGCGCCGCATCCGGTACGCGACGAAGAGCCCAGGCTGTGAAGGTCTGGGTATTGCGCCACGGCGAGGCTCAATCGCGGGCCCGCAGCGATGCAGAGCGAGAGTTGACGGCGCATGGTCGTGAAGAAGTGCTCGAGAGCTCCATTCATCTGACCGGCAAACCGGTCCAGCGGATCGTGGCCAGCCCTTATGTTCGCGCTCAGCAGACCGCCGAACTGGTGCGCCAGTATCTGGGCTTCAGTGAAGCGATCATGACAGTGCCCTGGCTCACGCCTGAAAGTGATCCGCGTGAGGTGTTGCGTCAGTTGGACGCGTCAGCCCTGGATGAAGTGCTGTTGGTCAGCCATCAGCCGCTGGTTGGCAGTCTGATTGGTTTGCTGACACAGGGCAGCGTTCAGCAGGCGCAGCCGATGAGCACCGCGAGTCTGGCGGAGCTTGAAGGCGAGTTCGCGCTGGCTGGCGCGATGAATCTCAACAGTGTCCGGCACGTCTGAACAGGCGGCGAGGGTATTGCCTCGCAACGCTGTTTGCGATTTCCCACAATAAAAAGGATTTAACATGAGCATCTGGCGTCAAGCACCCGATATCGAAGCCCTGATGACGGCTCAGAAAAATACCATCGGCGAGGTACTGGATATTCGGTTCGAGTCGTTTACCGAAGATTCGCTGACCGCGAGCATGGTGGTCGATCCACGCACCCATCAACCGTTTGGCCTGCTGCACGGCGGCGCATCGGTGGTGTTGGCCGAATCGTTGGGGTCGATGGCCAGCTATCTGCTGGTGGATCCGGGCAAGTTCTTTTGCGTGGGGCTTGAAGTCAACGCCAACCACCTTCGCGGTGTCCGTTCCGGTCGGGTCACCGGCGTGGTGCGCCCGGTTCATATCGGCCGAACGACTCACGTTTGGGACATTCGCATCAGCAACGACGAAGGCAAACTGAGCTGCATCTCGCGTCTCACCGTTGCGGTAGTCGCACATGGTCAGGAACCACCAGCGCGCTGACTGACAGGCAATTCGGCCTACTGGTGGCCGATTTGACACCTTTGATGGCAGTTCCAATCGTTGCCGTACCTTTTGCCGGATGCGCAAAATGCAGGCTCGTCCGGCTCTTGAGTGTACAGGCATGACCCAACCCGTCTTTTTCGCTCATGCCAATGGATTTCCGTCGGGCACCTACGGCAAATTGTTCTCTGCGCTGGCGCCCGAGTATTCGGTGACTCATCTTGAGCAGCATGCACACGACCCGCGTTTCCCCGTCGATGACAACTGGCTGAATCTGGTTGAAGAGTTGATCCATCATCTTCGCCAGCAACCCGGTCCCGTGTGGGGTGTCGGGCATTCGCTGGGGGGCGTGTTGCATCTTCATGCCGCGCTGCGTTGCCCCGAGTTGTACCGGGGCGTGGTGATGCTCGATTCGCCGGTGCTGGGGTTGGCCGATCAGTTGTTCATCCGCCTGGCCAAGCGTCTTGGGTTCATTGATCGGATAACGCCCGCTGGCCGCACGCTGGGTCGCCGTGAGGCGTTCACTGACCTGGATTCGGCCCGCGCCTATTTTGCCAGCAAGACACTGTTTCGCCGTTTCGACCCCGAATGCCTGAATGCTTATCTGCTGCACGGGTTGCAGAAAGACGGTGAACAGTTGCGCCTGCGCTTTGATCCTGCGACCGAAATCAGCATCTATCGCAGCATTCCACACACCAGTCCTTTGCCGTCTCGCCAACTCAAGGTGCCGCTGGCCATGGTGCGTGGCAAGCACAGCCGCGTGATCATGCCGCACCACGGTTATCTGGCCAAACGCATGCGCGAGGGTGAGTACCTGTCGATGCCGGGCGGGCACATGTTTCCGCTGGAGCGCCCCGATGAAACGGCGGCGCTGCTCAAGACACTGTTTGCCCGCTGGGATGAACGCCATGCGCAAAGGGCAACGGCATGAAGTCACCGGTTGAAGAGGTTCGCCTGAACCTGGGTCATATTGAACTTGCCGCTCACTTGTGGGGCCCTGAAGACGGTTTGCCGGTAATTGCGCTGCATGGCTGGCTCGACAACGCCAACAGTTTTGCGCGTTTGGCGCCGAAGCTTGAAGGCCTGCGTATCGTCGCGCTCGACCTCGCGGGCCACGGTCATTCGAACCACCGTCCAGCCGGGGCTGGCTATACATTGGCCGATTATGTGTTCGATGTGCTGCAAGTTGCCGAACAACTGGGTTGGCAAAGGTTTGCGTTATTGGGTCATTCGCTGGGTGCGATCATTTCAGTGATGCTGGCGGGCTCGCTGCCGGAGCGTGTCACACATCTGGCTTTGATCGATGGTCTGGTGCCGCTGACTGGCGAAGCAGATTCAGCCGCCGAGCGAATGGGCGCTGCGCTGCGGGCGCAACTGGCACTGCCCGACAAGCGCAAACCGGTTTACCCAGATCAGGAGCGGGCGATTCAGGCACGCATGAAAGGCATGGTGGCAGTCAGTCGTGAAGCGGCCGAGCTGCTGGCTCAGCGCGGTCTCATGCCGGTACCAGGCGGTTACACCTGGCGCAGTGACAGTCGGTTGACCTTGCCGTCGCCCACGCGCCTGACTTTTGCGCAGGCGATGGTCTTCGTGCATAACGTGGGCTGTCCTGCGCAATTGATCGTTGCTGCCGATGGCATGTTGGCAAAAAAACGGGCGGAGTATGAGTCCTTGCCGTTTCAGGTTGAAAGCCTTGCAGGCGGCCATCATTTACATCTGGATGACGAGGAAGGCGCGTGCTCTGTTGCACGCTGTTTCAATCGCTTCTTCGCTGCTTCTTGACTTGAAGCCGGCAACTGCCGAGGCTGAGCGGGTTGAAACAGGAGTCAACCATGATGGACCAATCCGCTGCCTTTCATGATCGCCTCAAGGGCGATGCACCTTATTCTCTTTTCATGCCTGCCTGCCAATGAGAGCACTCATGCGTTTATCAAGTGTTCCAGTCGTTGCGCTGTGCGTGTCGATGTTCAGTGCCGTCGTCGGCGCCGCCGATGTGCAAGGCAGCCGTGACCTGGAGATTGTGCCGCGTGTGACCGACTCGGAGATCGTTGACTATCGGCCCGTTACCGAGCTTGAACGGATCTACCCGATGGGCTCTATCCGCAAGATCAGTGGTCAGTTGCGTTTTGATGGCCAGGTCAGCGCACGTGGCAACCTGACTGCCGTCACCTATCAGTTACCGGCCGAGCATTCTTCGGACGACGCTTTCACGGCGGCTCGTGAAGCCTTGCAGCAGCAGGGCGCTGAATTGTTGTTCTGGTGCCAGGCGCGGGATTGTGGAGAAAGCAGCCTGTGGGCCAACGAAGTGTTCGGCAATTCCAAGCTGTACGGCGCCGACGATCGACAGGCCTATCTGCTGTTGCGCCTGGGTGAGCCCAAAAGCGAAACGCTGGTAGCGCTTTACAGCATCACCCGTGGCAACCGTCGAGCGTATCTGCATGTCGAGCAGTTCGAGGCTGCAGCACCGCTGGGTGATTTGCTGCCGACCTCTGCCACTTTGCTGCGTCAGCTCAAGAATACCGGCAGGCTCGATTTTCCGCGGCTGGGTGGTGAGCCTCAGGAAAGCTGGGTGACCTTGATTTCCCGTGGTCTGAATCTGGACAGCACTCTGCGTGCGACAGTGTCCGGTGCCAGCGCCAATGCCTGGCGAGATGCGCTGGTTGCCAAGGGCGTGCGCGCTGCCCGGCTTGAAACCGGGAGTGCCGACAAGAAAGGGCTGTCAATCGAAGTCATTCGCTAGTCCTCATCCGGCAGGGATGAATATGGCTGACGTGAGCCGTGTTCATCTCTATGCTCGCCACTTCGATTTCCTCTCGCGGATAAACCATGTTCAACAATGATCGTCTGCTGGTGCAGATACTGCTGTTGGCCTTGTTCGGGGCCTGCCTGTGGGTGATGGCGCCATTCTGGTCGGCGCTGGTCTGGGGTGCTGTGCTGGCCTTTGCCAGTTGGCCGTTGATGCGCCTGCTGACGCGCTGGTTCAAGGGGCGCGAGTCGCTTGCTGCACTGGTCATGAGTCTGTGCTGGTTGCTCCTGGTGGCGGCGCCGCTGGTATGGCTGGGGTTCAACCTTGCCGATCATGTTCGGGACGCCACCGCGTTTATCAGGGATGTTCAGGTCGACGGCCTGCCAGATCCACCGACCTGGCTGGGAGGCATCCCGTTCGTGGGCGAGCGTCTGGTAGGTTTCTGGACCACCATCGATCAGCAAGGCGCAGCCTTCATGACCACCGTCAAACCCTATCTGGGTGAGGTCGGCAACTGGCTGCTGGCGCGCAGTGCGCAGATCGGCGGCGGTATCCTCGAACTGACCCTGAGTATCGTTTTCGCGTTCTTCTTCTACCGCGATGGCCCGCGTCTGGCAGCCTTCGTCCTCAGCCTGCTGGAACGTCTGATCGGCGACCGGGCCCAGTATTATCTGGATCTGGTCGCCGGTACGGTGCAGCGCGTGGTCAACGGTGTGATCGGCACGGCTGCTGCCCAGGCGTTGCTGGCGCTGATCGGTTTCCTCATCGCGGGCATTCCCGGCGCGCTGGTGCTGGGTATTCTGACCTTCCTGTTCAGCCTGATCCCCATGGGTCCGCCGCTGGTCTGGCTGCCCGCCACCGCCTGGCTGGTCTGGCAGGGCGAATATGGCATGGCCGTGTTCCTCGGCATCTGGGGCATGTTCATCATCAGTGGCGTGGACAACGTGCTCAAGCCATACCTGATCAGCCGCGGCGGCAACCTGCCGTTGGTGATTGTATTGCTGGGTGTTTTTGGCGGACTGCTGGCGTTCGGTTTTATCGGCCTGTTCATTGGGCCGACGTTGCTGGCGGTGGCTTATAGTCTGTTGACGGACTGGGTGGGTAGCGAGCGGGCGCGTACGCCGCGTTGAATTGACGTTCGCGCAGGCCAGCGACGTCGCAGGGCCAATACCTGTGGCGTCTGGGGCTCAACGACGTGGCAAATGCAGCACCGCCGTCAGCCCTCCACCAGGCGTCTGCTCCAACGACAATTCCCCCCCGATGCGTCGTGCGGCTTCGCGGGCGATCGTCATGCCCATGCCGACGCCACCGGAGTTGCGATTGCGCGAACCTTCCAGTCGATAAAAGGGCTCGAACACGCTTTCATGCAGTTCAGGCGCAATGCCGGGGCCATGATCGACGACCGAAATCTTGACCTGATCAGCGCCGTCCTCTATCACGATCTTCGCGCTGCCTGCGTAGCGCAGGGCGTTATCGACCAGGTTCTGCAGGCATGAGCGCAGCGCCATAGGCTGGGTCTTCAGTGGCTTGCACTGGCCCTCGTATTGCACATCGTCGCCGTTGTCCTGGGCGTTTTCGGCCTGTGATTCGATCAGCGCCTGTAGATCCAGTTGCTGAAGTATTTCGGTCCTGCGGTGTTCGTTGAGGTATGCCAGGGTCGCATCGAGCATGTTGATCATGTCGTTGAGGTCTTGGGTCATCTGCCCGTGCAGCCTGGGCTCCTGGATCTGTTCGACGCGCAGCTTGAGCCGCGACAGGGGCGTGCGCAGGTCGTGGGAGACGGCGGCGAGCATGCGTCCGCGTTGCTGCATTTGCTCACGCAGCTTGTGCTGCATCAGGTTGAAGGTCTGCGCAGCCTGGCGTGCTTCGCGGGGTCCGGAGATTTCCAGTGGCGGGCTGTCGAGGTTTTCGCTAAGACGTTCGGCGGCGTCGCTCAAGCGCTGCACCGGGCGGCTAAGCGCTTTGGCACCGTACCAGGCGGCGATGATCAGGGTGATGAATTGAAAGATCAGCGGGACCACCGGGCCGCCCAACAAGGGCGGCCTCGGCGGCCTGCGTCTTTCGCCCTGATTATCCGGACCGCTCGGATCGTGTTGCGCAGAGGGTTCGACCATGGGCGGAGGCGGCATGGGGTGCATGCCGTAATTCATGAACCATATGAACGCCAGCATATGCGCGAGCAGGATGGCCAGCAATGCCCCGCCGAACAGCCGCGCAAAGAGCGTATCGAACCTGCGGATCAACCCAGGTCCCTGGCATCGAACAGATAGCCTTCGCCGCGTACGGTCTTGATCAGTTGCGGGTTCTTCGGGTCGTCAGCCAGTTTCTGGCGCAAGCGCGAGACCAGCAGGTCGATGCTGCGATCAAACGCCTCGATCGAGCGACCTCGGGCGGCATCCAGCAACTGCTCGCGGCTGAGCACGCGATGCGGACGTTCGATGAAGACCCGAAGCAGGCGAAACTCGGCGTTCGACAGTGGCACCACAAGGCCGTCAGGCGCGATCAACTGGCGTAGCACGCTGTTCAGGCGCCAGGTGTTGAAGCGAATCGTGCTGCGATGATCGCTGCGCTCATCGCGAACCCGACGCAGGACGGTCTGGATGCGCGCGACCAACTCGCGGGGTTCGAACGGCTTGGCCATATAGTCATCGGCACCCAGTTCCAGGCCGATGATCCGGTCGGTCGGTTCGCAGCGTGCCGTCAGCATCAGGATCGGGATGTCCGACGTGCTGCGCAACCAGCGGCACAGGGACAGACCGTCTTCGCCGGGCAGCATCAGGTCCAGCACCACCACATCGAAGGTCTGGTCGCTCAGGGCCTGACGCATCTGGGCTCCGTCGGTCACGCCCTGTGCCTGGATGTTGAAGCGTGTCAGGTAATCGCACAGCAGTTCACGGATCGCCACGTCGTCATCGACGATCAGGGCGCGTGTGGTCCAGCGCTGCTCAGTGGCCCCATCATCGGCCGGACTGTCGGTAATTGCTTGCATAAGGGTTTGCTGTCTCGCTGGCTGCCTGTCATGAACGCGCCGCTTGCCATGGCTGGGTTCGGGCGTCGGGTGTGCGGTGCGCAAGCGTGTCGAGTCTGAATGTCGTGCACATGTCCTCACTGTATCAATTCAGACACATTTTTCCATGCCCTGGCTGAAAGGCCCGGGGCGATGAGTTGTCAAGCTGGCAGATCCGGGAGTGGTGCCTGATCCACCGTGGATGTCCACTGACAGGCAGGGCGGCGCGCCCCGCATGGCCGACGGCCCGCTTAGCGGCTATGCAATGCACAGACCGGAGATTCAACCATGCCTTCAACACCCAGATACGATGCACTGCATGCCAGACAAGTACGAGAACACTACATCAGGCAACAGCGGGAATTAAACAGCTACAGGAGCATGCAACTGCCCCCTGTCACCGTCGTCGATGCCATTGCTGGAGATGCCGACGGGCTGCTTCCCATTACTGCACTGACGGGAAATCTCGCGATCAAGGTGGCGGACTGGCGGCAGACAACTCCTCCGCTCGGTGCCACGGAGGAGCTGCAGCTTGAATGGCGACCCGACGGCGCCAGTGAGTACATTGTACTTTCGACTGAACCATTCATCGCCCCTATTGGTGAAGCATTTCCGTTGGACCGATTCATTGAGCTAAAGCACTTCATGCGCAGTGAAGGTCTGTTCCATTTCAGGTACGGGGTCAAGGGCTGGAATTCGGACCAAATCGAGTATTCCCTGGACCAGCCGATTACTGTGGACCGGACTCCGCCTTACGGTCCTTACGATCCTCCCGCTATCGATGACCCCGGCTCAGTCACCGACGCAGTTCTTGACACCGACAACGGCGTTTTCGTGACAGTGCCGGATTTTGTTGAAGACAAGAAGGACTATGTAAGGATTGCGATTGTCTGGTCGGACACGGTTCCGCCCGCCGATCAACCGATCGTTCCGGATGTACTTCAATTGCTCCCCGTGGACCGGAAGGTATTGGTGTCGCGTGATCTGGTGAAACGCTACCCATCCGGGGATCACTATGTGGCGTATGAGCTGTTCGACAAGGCGGGAAACCGCAGCAGGCCGTCTCGCGTGCGGACCGTTGCGGTCGCGAGAGGGCTATTGCCTGCCAACCTGAAACCCCCTGTTGTTCCGCTGGCCCGTGACGGTTTGATCGACCTCCTTGACGCACGTCTGGGCGTGACAGTCGAGATTCCAGGGCTTGATCAGTACATTCCCGATGACGATGTAGTGGTCACATGGGGAGCAACAAAGTTGACACCCAAACGAATCGGGGAAGGGGATAATCCGTTTCCGGTTAAGGTTGTCGTCAGTTGGGAGCACCTTAAGGGCGAGTATACCGCTCCTGTCTCAGCCCCCTATGAGGTTACTGTGCCGGTTACTTACGAGGTGCTGCGCGGCACGACGCCTTTCCCCCTGCCCAGTGCCGACGGTATCGAGGTAGACGTCAATCTTGCCTACCCGGGGCCGGTAAACCCGGATGAGCCGGATCCGGTCAATATCTCTCTGGATCCCGTGGTCGTCACGGGCGACTCGGGGACACCTAACAATCTGACAGATGCCGATCAAGGCGAGGACGCGACCGCTACCGTTACGCTCTACAGTCCTGCCCGTGCTGGCGAAGTCATCACGGTGTACTGGAATGGCGTGGCGGTGGCTGAGACGGTTACGCTCGACGGTACTGAAAGTCCCGGCGATAAAGTTTCAGTAACGGTCCTGTGGAGTGAAGTCGAGGTCGGGGGGCCGGGCAACGTGCCGGTGTACTATACGATCACTCATCCGGACTTTTTCAATCCTCAGCAGTCACGCGATACGTCGGTACAAGTCGATGCAGTGCCGATTGTCCTGGCCGCTGCGACATTCCCGGATATTTCCGTTGTCGGTAGTATTTCGCTGCTTAACTGCAAGTCGTTGCGCAAGCGTACCAGTGATGACGAGGTCGGTTACCGGGTGAGCGTGCCAGCATCCAGGTACCTGATCGATGGAGAGGAAATTACCTTGACATGGGTCTTGAAAGAGGCAGGCCAGACTACGGATGTTACCGGAACTGAATTGAGCACGAAGTTGACCATTGGGGTGGGCGCAGACACAAACGGTATCGAATGGTTTGTGCAGCCTTATAGCCAACATATACTACCAGCGCAGTTGGGTACGACTAACGGTTGGGCATATGCTCATATGATATATGAACTGACTATTGATAAAAAAACAGTGACTTCGCAAGTCGTCAATACCGTTGTCGGTATTCAGGATCTGGGTGACCCGAGTGGAACATGTAATATAACGTCCTTGCCTGAAATTCCCTGAATGTTATAGCGAACAATACTGAGGCAGTGCGTAATCCCGACAGAACGATATTCAGACCGCTCGTTAATTGTAGGAAGATTCCTACCGTAAGTTCTGATTTGTCTGATAGAGGATGGAGGAGTGTCTATCTACCCTTGGCGCCCTTTCGTTATTCGCTGGTTCGCCGACAGGCGAACCAGCAGTTCGTAGTCTGGAGATGCCTTAGATGAACCATTCCTGGCCTGTCGGTCGCCCGCTTTTATTGTTCTCATTCAAACCCCTGGCGCTAATGCCTTTTCTGCTGGTCTGTGAGCAGGTCCTTGCCGAAGGTGTCCCGTCTGACAGGACCATCGATGGGACCACACCGATAACCGATTACCGTGTTTCCAACGGTGCCACTCTCACGGCTAATGGTGCCGGTACACTCAATATCGTCGTCGAGCAGGGCTCAGGCCTGGTGCTTAACGGTTCAAGCGTCACGGGTTCCGGAGCAGGCGTGTCGCTGTTGAACGCCACTGCCGGTATCGTCGGCGGTACGATCACGGGCACGACGGTAGGGTTGACGCTGGGTAGCATCAGCACTGTTCCCGGTGGATCGAGCGCCACTGTTCAGGACAGTGTCATCAGTGGGGGAGTGATTGGTGTCCGGGTCGGTACGTTCGGCGAGTTCACCGCGCGCAACGCCCAGATCAGCGGCAGTAACTGGGGTATGCAGATGGGCAACGGGCGGGCAAGCATCTACGGCGGTACGATCAGTGGCGGCAACGGAGTGGCTATCAACCCAGGCAGCGATCTGTCCACCCCGAACACATTGATACTCGACGGTGCAACTGTACAGGGTACGACCGGTGCTGCCATTTTGGTGGGCGATTATGGTCTGCCGTCGACAGCCGCGCAGATCTATGTCAACAACGGATCAACGCTTCAAGGGGCGAATGACGTTTTACTGGAGGTCACCGGCAGTGCGGCTGCAAACATGACGGTTAACAACAGCCGACTGAACGGCGATGTCATTGTGCAGGAGGGCGCCACGGCCCAGCTGGTGCTTGAGAATTCTGCCACCCTGACGGGCAACCTGCAGAATGTCGAACGCCTTGCCGTCAACGGTAACGCGCAGTGGATCATGACCGGCGACGGCAAGGTTGAAAACCTTGCGCTGGCGGGTGGAACGGTGCGATTCGGCGAGCCAGGTGCGTTTTACAGGCTGTCGGTGGACAATCTTGCGGGCAGCGGCATCTTCGCCATGGAAGCGGATTTTGCTCGAGGCCAGAACGATTTTCTGGACGTCTCCGGTACGGCCAGTGGCAATCATCAACTGGCCGTGACCGCCAGCGGAGAAGATCCGCTCAACGATACGAGTCTGCACATGGTGCACATCGGTGGCGGGGATGCGCAATTCAGCCTGCTGGGTGGGCCTGTCGATCAAGGCACGTGGTCTTACGATCTGGTGCGCGAAGGCAATGATTGGTACCTGGATACTGCTACCAAGACGATCAGCCCGGGTACAAGCTCGGTGCTTGCTCTGTTCAATGCCGCGCCGACGATCTGGTACGGTGAAATGACAACGTTGCGTACCCGCATGGGCGAGTTGCGAAGCCATCCCGGTAACGCCGGGGGCTGGATGCGTGCCTACGGCAGTCGCTACGATGTGGAGCAGAGCGCCGGTGTCGGCTATCGGCAATCCATGAGCGGACTGAGCCTGGGGGCGGACGCACCGCTGCCAGTGGGTGACGGGCAATGGCTGGTGGGTGTAATGGCCGGCTACAGCAAGTCCGATCTCGACCTGCAGCGCGGCACTACCGGCACGGTAGACAGCTACTATGCAGGTGCCTACACGACCTGGCTGGACGAACCGAGTGGCTATTACGTTGACGGCGTCGTGAAGATCAACCATTTGCGTAACAAAGCGGATGTCACCATGAGTGACGGGCAGCAGGCCACAAGTGAGTACGACAATAATGGAGTGGGTGCGTCTGTGGAGATCGGTCGACACATCCGTCTGGCCGATGGTTACTTCATCGAACCCTTCGGGCAGGTATCTGGCCTTGTAGTCGGCGGCAAGGACTATCAGTTGTCCAGCGGCATGCGCGCCGAAGGCGAGCGGACCGGTTCGCTGCTGGCGAAACTGGGCGGGACCGCCGGGCGCAACTTCGATGTGGGCGGTGGACGCATTGTGCAGCCTTACCTCCGTGCTGCGCTGGTTCATGAGTTCATTGACGAGAATGAAGTACACGTCAATGACAACCGATTCAATAACGATCTATCAGGCTCTCGAGGTGAGCTGGGCGCAGGCATGGCCATGTCCCTCTCGGACGCGTGGCACGTGCATGCCGATTTCGACTACAGCCGAGGCAATCGTATCGAACAACCTTGGGGTGCCAATATCGGGCTGCGTTATAACTGGTAAGTGCAGGAAAGAAAAAGGCCATGACGGCCTTTTTCTCTATCAACCTCGTAATTCTGAGAGTGTCGAAATCCGCAAAGGAGGTATTGAATGTACGTCAGTTAACCGGTCATGCCTCCTGGTCAGGAGGCATGTTGATGGAGAGTTCACGATGACGACTGCTCAGCAATCCCCGCAACAAAACCTGCTCCCTCCAGTAGTGGCCGCGTTATTGCCCGACGACCCCCAATGGGATGAACGTAATCTGCTGCCTGCCAGCGCCGCCATCAATCCCTTGCCAGTGAGTATCCCCGCATGGGTGCATATTCCAATCTCAGGCTTTAAGACCGTCTTGCGCCTGTACTGGGAGACAGGCCTCACTCAGCATCTGGTTGAAGAGCGTAAGTGGGACAGTGACCTGTACCTGGTCATACCCCCGGACGAGCTTCTGTTCGAAGTACCTGTGATTCGTCTGGTTCAGGGGCTTCATGAGGTGTGGTACGAATTGATAACCCCCAATGGCGACATTAACTTTTCCGACAAGCAGCCCGTCAGCATTGACCTGACACCGCCAGTCATCGGCTCCTCCGTCAGACCACTTGCATTCGATACGGACACCATCACAGAGCAATATTTGTTGGATAACGGAGATCAGGCAGTAGCGCTAGTCCCGAGCTATATGGATTTCAAGCCGGGGGACGTCATTGTCTGGTACTGGAGCGACGATCAGTCTTCCGTGTTGCCAGGTGATGAGGTAGCCAGCCGAACTTTGCTCCGCGGGGAAAGCCAGCCACTGTCGCTGGCGTTTCCGGGCCGCATGATTGTTGACCGGGGGGATGGTGAGCGTTTCGCGTTCTATCGGCTGCGCGACCGGGCAGGAAACGAGACGAGTTATTCAGAGCGGGTCAAACTCACAGTCAAGGCTCAGCCGGTTCTGCGTCAGCTGCCCAGCCCTACGGTGGCAGAGGCTGTCGGCAGCTCGATCAGCAGTCGCCTTGATCCTTACAGTGCTCGTGGTGGCGCGACGGTCGTGATCCCCGATACCGCAGTGTTCAAGCCGGGCGATGTGATCGAAGTACAGTGGTCCGCCCCTGGAACCTATGGCGAGTATAAAACCGGGACGGCGGACCCGACCGGCAAACAATTCAGTGTGCCGCCGGAGTACGTTCCCCAGCACATGGGCAAAAACATCCCGGTGTATTACCGGGTAAGCGGTAACGGGCAGGTTGTAGAGTCGGATCATCATGAATTGAGCGTGCAGATGCTTGCAGGCCAGCGCTGGCCGACAGTCCAGTGTGTTCGTCCGGGCATTTCATCCGGTCGGCTCAGCCTCGCCAGTGTGGATGGGTATGCAACGTTCAGACTGAGCCGCTGGATGTTTATGGGGGTTGCCCAGCAGGTCAGCCTCACGTTGCTATCCAGGGGTTCGCCTTTGCCGGTACTGGATCGTTACGCCGTGATCCAGAACGACATTGATACTGGCTATCTGGCGGTGGACGTACCAAAAGCTGACCTGCAAGCCATTCCCTTGGGGGCGTTGAGTGTCGAGGTTAAGGTCAGCTTCGATAAGGGGACGAGCGAGGTCCTGTTCCCAAGGCTGAACCTGACGCTGGAGCAGTGAACATCCAATCCGGTCATTGATAGCTGACGGTAAAGTTCAGAGCCCCTTTTGCGATCCCGGGACTGACCTGTGCCTTATCCTCAATCTGGTAATAGCGGGCGCTCATGTCCAGTACCGTGTTGCCTGGCGATACCGTGATCATCGGCACATCCTGGCCCAGCGGTATTGGCGTGGATCCATCACTGCGCATGATTTGCACAGCGACTCCTTGAGCCGTGGAGTCGCTGGTCAGGGAAAAAGCCCCGCTCACGCCGGGAACCGGTACCGAGCCGCTGACACCATCGAGTCGAATATTGGCCCAGGCGATGTTGACATCGCCCGGATCGGATTCGCAGTTGCCCAGACGAATACTGAACGTGACGGGTGTCGTACCTGTTCCCGGGGCCGTAAAGTGTGCGCTGCTCCAGTCGCCCAGCTTGACCGGATCGTCACTGACTACCGACGAGTCGCATTGTGCCTGCATCACAGTTGCCCTGAGCTGGAATTCCATGGTTCGTGGAATCAGGCTGAACCTGCCGTAGAACAAGGCAGTGTCCACAACCTGTGGCCCAGGCAGGATCGGCCCGGTCTTGATGAGCGTGACCCTGCCGATCAATGGGTTGACGGGCAGGGCAGAGACGTTGGCAGTCAGTAACGCGTTGAACGGCACCACCGGTCGGGTCAACGGGACGAAGGAGCCCGGTGCCACACCGTCAAAAGGGTGCCCGAGTCTGATCATCGCGCCGACCCCGGAGATGCCTGTTTCGAATACTTTTCCGTTGACGTCCTCCCCCATGACAGGCGGCAGCGTCCCGGCATGGATGGGGGCCTGTGCCACAGCGTTGAACGCCAGCGTGTGAGCGCCATCGTTTTCACACTGTACGTAGCGGCCTTCATTGGACGTCAGCGAGAAGGGTTGATCGAATACACCGATGACGCTACCGGTTTTGGCATCCTTTGGCACATAGACTGTGCCGAGACCGAGCGGGTAAGTCATTGCGTGTACGTTGTCGGGTCTGACCCAGCAGGTGCTCTGCGCCAGAGCCGGTTGCATCTCGAAACCTGCCAGCAACACGAGAGAGACGTTGCGTAATTGTGATGTAAACTTCATCCAAGATGTCCTGTAAAGCGCCGGAACAAGACCGGCACGCGAGTTCGAATCAAGGGCTGCACGTCAATGCCTGCAGGCGATAGCCCTGTCGTTGTTCCATCAAGCCTGGATTCAGATCGAGTAGGCAGGTCTGTTCGGACTGTTGTCCCCAGCGTACTTCCAGCATCTGTGGCTGCTCGCCGATGGCCAGCAGTACCTGGCCCCCCTGACCGACGACGCCCAGCACTTGACCTGTCGCATCGCTGACCTGTGCGCCGAACGGCAGCGGCTGGCCCTTGCGGGTACTGAGCGTCAGGATCATGCGGCTGATTGATCGGGCTGCAAACGTGGTTTTGACCACTGCGCCGCGTCGCGGCACCACCTGTGCCACGCCATTGTCGATCTCCACATCCGGGCCCAGATCATCGGTTTTCAGCGCCACGCGGTTGACCCGGTAGGGACGCATATAAGGCACAAGTGCAAAACCTTGTGCATTGGTCCTGACCCCCGCAGCGTTGCTGATACCCACATCGGCGACGCCTGGTACTTCAACCAGTACCGAGGTGTCGCTCAGGTAAGGACCCAGCTCGATGCCGTCGCTATGCAGCAGCACCGCGCCGCTGGCGTTGAGCGAGGCGCTTCGATAATTGCTGCCCTGATTGATACCCGCGCCGACGCTGGCGTAGGGTGCTTGCCAGGAGGCAGACAGTGAGGTCGATTGACGCTGATTCTGATCCCTGTTGAGAGATGCGCTATAGCCCAGACGGTTTTCATGGGTGCTGCCGGTCAGGCGCGCTGTCTGGCTATGTTGACCATTCTGGTTGTTATAGCCCAGGGTTGCGAAGTTTGAGTGCCCCAGTTCCAGCGGAAAGGATAGGCTCAGGCCGAACTGTCGATCATTGCGCGAGCGCTCGTCGTTCAGCGACTGCGAGGCGAACAGGGTGTAGCTCACGCCTTGGTAATGGTGGCTGAGGTTGAGCTGAAACTGGCGCTGCTGATAGCTGCTGTTCCAGAAATCTTCCTGTGAAAGGGTCAGGCTCAAGGAGCTGCTCCTGCCCAGGTTCTGAAACACTGCTGCCTCCAGTCGGCTGCGTCGACTGCCTCGAAATGAGCGATCCCGGCGGCGCTCACGCACGGACTCGTCAAAATCCCGATAACCTTCGGTGGAGTAGCGGTAGCCGGCGAAGCGTAACGTCGTGTGGGTGTCGAAGGCCTTGCCATACTTTATGGCGTAGCTCAGACCCGAAACGCTGGTGGTGTTCGGGGCATCCAGGTCGGCGGTCGAGCGAGTGACATCGATAGCCAGAGCACCCAGGCTACCAAGGTCACGCGCCACGCCGAGATTGCCTGCACGGTAAAATTCGCTGCCTTGCAGGCCTCCATACAAGGTGAAGTCCCACCCGGTGCCGATGGCCAGACTGCCTTGCATCAGCAATGGGGTCTCCAGGTTGCCCGTGGCGTTGTAGCGGCCTAAGGAGGCGCTGTAGCGCCAGACGCCTTCGCGCATCAGATTGCCAAGCGTGGAGTAGGGCTGTGTAAAACGCCTGATGCGGCCATCGGCTTCGGTCAGGACCACTTCCAGTTCGCCGCTGCCGCCGCTCAGGCTCAAATCGTCGATTTCATAGGGGCCAGCGCTGACATAGGTCGAGTAGAGCGGGTAGCCGTTGTTGAACACCTCAAGTTTTGCACGGCTGTTGGCAACACCCCGAATCACCGGTGCGTAGCCTTGCAGCACATCCGGCAACATCTCCATATCAGTTGCAATCACCATGCCTTTGATCGGCAGGCTTCTGAATACCTCTCCAGAGGTGAAGGTTTCACCCAGCGTCACATTGGCCCGAGTGCCCGGCAGATCGCGTTGCACGTAGGTATAGGCTCTCGTCCATTCACGCCGTCCCTGATTGTTCCGGCGCAACGACTGGCTGCTGCGAAACCGCCAACCATCCAGGTTGAAACCACCTTTAAGGTACAGGTCATCACTGTTCTGATTGCCGCCATACTGGCTGGAGCCCTGTTGAGCCGATACCTGGTAGTTGACGAAAGCGGCGTTGATGCCTGAGTCCCAGCGAGCCGGGTCGACGTAGCCAATTACGTCACGGCGCAGAGCGATTTGCGGGATAGATAATGACAGGGTCAGCCTCCTGCTGTCGAAGCTGACTCCCGCTCCGGGAATCAACGTGGCAAGATCAATACAGGCGTCGTCTGCAGATACAGGGGAGGCGAGACTGGTCAGGCGAACTCCGATCTCTTCCAGCAGCCCTCGGGAAAGGCATGGCATCAGACGCTGCTGTCCATCAGCCGGGATAAACTCAATGGCTCGTTCATCGAAGTGGTTCAGATTGACCAGAATGCTCACGTGATAGCGGCCTGGCGCGATATTGTCTTCGTTGTCCAGATTTGCGAGGGCCAACGTCGCGGCCGCAGCGCCCTCGGTGCCGTTCTGGCGCATGAAACCTGACTGGAAGTCGCTGGCATGAACATTGGCGTGCCACGGCCATACGCTGCTGCCGCTGACAATGAACATGAATGTCAGGCGCAGGCGGGCTGTCAGGCACGACGGTCCTGTGAAAAAAAGCATGAAGGAATTCCTGGCTGTGCGGCTGAAGCTGATCTGTGATCAGTGAGCGACCCGGACCCTGGCCGTCAGGTCGGGTGTGATGCCGCCGTAATCGTTGAGGTTGGCAAAAATGACCTGCAGTCCGTCGGCGGCGTCGATGCCACTGAGCACGTAGGTCTGACTGCTCATGGGTGCTGCCATTGCCGGACTGTTAAGGCGCAGTTGTTGCCCGTTGCCTTTGATATCGATGCGAATGAAGGACATATGAAAGGGGGTAGGGTTATCGACCCTTAGTCGCGTGCGGCCATCAACCCGGTCAACCGACCATTGCAGTTCCCGCAGAGACTCCACCGGGTTGCCCTTTAACCCGGCAGGACGATAGAACAGCTTCAGACGGGTTCGCAAAGCGATGTTGAGTGCATTGTTCTGATCACTCTTCTGCGCTTCGGGGATTTCCTGCACATTAAAGTAGAAAAGCGATTCCCGATCACTTGGCAAATCATGCGGCAGGCCATTGAGCTTGAGTTGTTGTTCCTTGCCGGGTTCAAGTTTGAACAGCGGCGGGCTGGTGATAAAGGGCACGACAGTCGTGGTGTCGTCTGCCACGGTGTTGACCCAGGTCTGGACTGCATAGGTCCGTTCGCCCGGGTTGGAGACAATGAGCGAAACGCTGCGCTTGTCGCCTGGGAAGACAACGCGTGTGCCACTGACAACGAGTGCGGCGTGGCCGAAGGGCAAATATCCGGCCAACAATGAAACGGCCAGGCAAACCGTCAGAGCGCGGCGTGCTGGCAGCAAGGTAGAGAGCGACATGGGTGTACCTGTTGCAGGATGCGGGTGTGCGATAACGCTCATCGAGCGAGACTCGCCGTCCTTCCGCAAGAGCGGGTGGCGCGGCGAGCGGGCGGTGATCAGTTGATGGCGATGGTAAAGCGTACGTCTGCTTCGGTGCTGCCAGCGGTGACGGCGGCGGAAGTGGAGCGGTGTGCGACATAGAACATCATGTCGGTCGGCGCAGTAACGTCCAGGTCGAAATCGCGAGATGCCCTGCCATTGGCGACCAGTGCGCCCTTGTCGTCACGGATCGAGGCAACGACGCCGGTCGCCGGGCCGTTGACGGGTTTGAACGCGAAGTAGTCACCGGTGGTGTCCTTGATACCGGTAAACGTTACGGCTGCGGTATCGCCTGCGGTGACAGTGCAACCACCTCCCGGGATCAGGCGCAGGCCGAATCCGCGGTTGCCGACTTCCTGGCCGGCGACGGTGAATTGGCTGGCCGAAACGGTACCTATGTTAACCAGGCTACCGGTCGGATTGCCGGTAACGGGATCAATGATCTGGATGGGGCAAGTGGTTGAGGTGATGCTGCCCGTGAAGTTGATCGTGCCGCTGTTGGCGAACGTCGACATACTGGCTGTGTTCAGAATCACGGCTAACGGCAGTACGAGCAAAGAGCGTTTCATTGAATATTCCTTTAAAGGCAGTTGATGCTACTGTCTTTTGAACGAGCTGCACAACTGTTCGGCTTACAGGTTTATAAGTAAGTTAATGTTTCCATGCTGGTAGGTTTGTTGCTAGATATTTGTAAGTATCGTCCTACAGGCGGCGCACAGATTAGTTGTGAATCGATCAGGCAGATATAGGAAGAATCCGCGCGTGTGTGCGAATTTTCCTTGATATGTGTGAGACGACTTCAGTCCTTAACGACTGGGCAGCATGAGGTGCTGAACATCGCGACTGAAGTTCGTCCTGTCATTTTTCCGCTGCCATGTCGTTTGTTACAAAGGAGGAACGTTGCTGGCATCATGAGATGAAATGCCACGCGCCCTCTGAGCGGCTGCAATGTAGCTCGTCTGATGAATCGGTGTGACTTTAGGAGCCGGCGGGCTGTTAGGTGTGTTGCTGCCCAATGAAGCAGGCGCTGAATAGCGGCGGCCGAACAGTGGATTTTGCAGCGTTTCGTAATCACCCATCTGGAGATCTCCCTTTACGTACCCTCCGGCATCGTCGAAGAGATCGGCAAATTTGGCAGAGCCTGTACCGACAGGATTGTTCATGTTTACCTTATTTCCAAATCCGCGTCGTAGCCAGAGACGGTTTCTGTTTTCTATGTAGTTCAGTCCGCTCATCATCTCTTCTCCGCCTTCTACCCAATAAGTGTCGAAGTAGCTGCTACTTGCCGAGTCCGCGCTACTTGCCCTTCTGGAAAAACCTGTCAAGTCCTCAGCGCTTGCCGCTGCCTTCAGCGTACCCCTACTTGTACCTCTCGTCATACCCACTATAGATGCCAAACCCAGGATCATGCCCGTCTGCGCAAATACATTACCGGTCTCGAATTGCTTCTGAGCCTTTTCCGGGTCGCTCTGACTGAATGCCGCAACATGGAAACCCGTACTGGTAATATCCAGGGCTATCCCGGTGAGCGACAATCCGATTATCGGTGCCGTTGAGCCCAGCGTGGTAACTGCCAGCGCTGTGAATGCCGCTGTCATCAGCAGACTGGTGAAAATCGCGGTCCGGTTGGGTTCGAAGTGACGGTACGGCAGCTTGCCGACGCTGTGTCCGGTCGGGTCTTGAAAGGCGATCGGATTGCCCAGGCAGTAACTGTACGGATTTAGCCCGCCACTACCGAAAGGGCTCAAGGCATCCGGGCTATGGAAACGCATCAGCGTCGGGTTGTAGGCTCGGTAGCCTCTGCCCAGCAGATACCAATCGCTTACTGTGTCGCGCAATTCCCCATTGAAACCCAACTTGCAGTGCAATTCATCACCGCTGGCCTGACCGTAGGCGCTGTACGTTGCCAGGCGCAGAGCCCCTTCGGTGCTTTCTCCAAGCACAGTATTGCTGGCATTGGTCATTAAGAGGCGAGTCTCTGCTTGCGCATCGACTTGTTGTTGGCCAAGCGGCATGTCGCCGCTATACAGGTACTGAACTTTGCTCTGGTCCTGAATCGTGGCGCTCAGGCGGGTGCCTGCATAGAAGCGCAGAGCTTCTGATTGACTGCCTTCAATGACGCCGACCAGATGATTATGACCGTCATAGTGAAACTGACTCAGGGTGTCGCCGCTGTCGCTGTGCACAGAGAGCAACCGACTCTGGCTGTCGTAGGTCAACTGCTGTCCCAGTTCATCGTTCAGCAGATTGCCGTCGGCGTCATAGCTGAAGTCAGTCGTTTGTGGCTCGTAACGAGGATGGCTGTGGCTGACCCGCACCAGCTGAAAAGTGTCCTGCGCACTGTAACTGAACAGACTTCGATTCATGGTGCCATCAGCAAACCGGGTAACGGTTGATGTGATGTTGTCCTGTGCATCGAAGCGAAAGCCCTGGCTGACAATTTCAAGACCATGACGATCGAGGGGCAGGTTGAGACCTGAGCAGGTATGCAGGGTCAGGCGCCCACGGCTGTCGTAGGTAAACTGTTCGAGCAGCAGGCTGATACCCGCTTCCTGCAGGTGTCGGCTTTGCAACTGGTCATCCACTCGCCAGACCTGGGTCAGGGTGCGGTCAGGTTGGCCGTCAAGGCTCAGCGTACGCGATGTTTCGCGGTCGAAGTCGTCGTACCCCAGGCGGGTTTGCAGGCTGACACTTCGGTCTGTGTCGGTTGTCACGATGCGCTGCGTACGTCCTAGCGCATCGTAGTGCAGAATAGCCCTCAAGCGATCCTGGCTAATGCTTTCCGTGCGCCCCAGCGAGTCATAACCCAGCAATGTCCTCAACCCGCTCACCTCGTTGCGTTGCAGTAAACGGCCCTGCAGGGAACTGAGGTATTCCGTGGTCCATTTAGCGTTATTGGCCTCCCATATGTCGCTTTTCAAATTTCCAGCGGCATCATATTCGTAGTGGCGTTTGCCCTGGCTGTTGGATGACGAGGTCATGTGCGCACTCTTGAAGTCATAACTGAATGTCGCTTTTTCGTCTACAGCCTCAGTGCTGGTCGGTTCGCTGGTCAAGCCTGGTTTGTAAGCGTAGTGGATTGATCGCTTGCCTGGTGTGATGCGCTCGCTGATGAGCGTCTGGCCGCCGTCGTAGCGATAGTATTCGTTTCTTGGTCCGACCTTGAGGTGGGTCACCCGGCCCAGACCATCGAATGATTGCTCGCCTGCGTCCACATCGGGTTGCTGCTGACCTGGCTGGCGAATGCTTAGTCGACGGGCAAGTGATCCAGCGCTGTGAGCGGCGTAGCCGCGCAAAATACGCGTGTCGTCAGGCAACACGTTTTCTACCAGCCGATCGAAGGCATCGTAGCGATAGCGGTTCGGGTGACCCAGCGTATCGATTTCTTCTACAGAACGGCCCAGCCCGTCGTAGCGATAAACGTGGCGTCCCAGGCTCTGTCTTTTACGAGGTAGAAGGCTGCCGTCGTCATCCAGGAAGCGTTCGACGCTTTCCGGTTTGCCGAACAGATTCAATCGCGTCTCGGTAATGCCGTGTCGTTGCGGATCGTCACGCCGTGATTGTCGCCAGGTACTGCGCGCGGGCATGTACCAGCCCTGGTCGGTGGTCCAGCCAAAAGGGTTCATCACCTTGAAACTGACCACCCCGTCCGGCCCGGTCTCGCTGATCTGCTGGCCCCAGTCGTCGTAGCCGAAGTGGCGGGTCAGCTTCCGGGTGTCCTGGCCGATCATCCAGTCGATCTGCGTTTCGCTGATCAGTTGTCCACGGCCATCGTACTGCGCCGCATAGGTGTCGCGCAGGGTGTTGTCGCCGTCGGCGTCCTGACGCAGTTCCCTCACCACCCGGTTCAGGCCGTCCAGTTCGCTGCGCACCGTCACGCCCTTGACGTTGACCACTTCCTGCCACGCCTGATCCTGATCATGAGCCGCCAGATGATACCGGTAGCGGCGCGTCGCCTCGTAATCGGTGCCCGGCGCCACGGTCTCGGCCACAACCCGGCCCAGGGCATCGTACTGGTAGCGGATTTCCACGTCGGTGTCGTCACGGGTCAGCAACGCCTCGCCACTGAGCAGCGAGTGTTCCAGGGTGATGACCTTGCGCTCGGCATCCAGGCTGCTGC
>Ga0265798_10001778_pt1 | contig 32766 bp, 32 predicted proteins | sample P3T30metagenome_FD_192430 | JGI IMG/M metagenome (GOLD analysis project Ga0265798, IMG submission 192430) | Plant litter microbial communities from East Loma Ridge, Irvine, California - P3 T30 | ecosystem: Environmental > Terrestrial > Plant litter > Unclassified | place: USA: California... | reverse complement strand
AGATTCTTGACAAATTGGCCCCGCCTGTTACGGCCACGCTCTCTCAGATACTCGGAATCTGTGTCCGTAGATATGGTCTGGTCTGACACCAGGATAGAGGCGACCCGAGCATCGGTGGGCGACTCCAAATTATTTGCCTCGGCTGACTTGACATCTGAGTACCATCGTCGCGGTTCACGGCATAGGCGTAGGCCACCAGATGTCTCGAGGCGTGTCGTGTGGTTCACTGCATGATAGGTACGCGGACGAGAAATCGCACGAGGGTTGACTGTCGCCCGGCGTGGGTGAGGACGAGGTGCAGCGGGTGGTGTGTGCCATTTCTACATGCAGTCAGAAAATTGTTGTTCGCATGGTGATAGTCAAATGGCGTACCAAACGAGTCGCATCGCGGGACGGACGGAAGAAAGCACCTGGAGCTGCCAGGAAAGAATTCAATGGCATTCATCGACAGAGAAATGCTCAAGGCCCGGCGTAGAACAAAAGCTGCAATGTAACGAACAGGAGGCCGTGAAAGTCGTGTCTCAACTGGCGTGATTGAATGCTGCGCTAGAGGTGGATCAACGCTAGCTTCATTGGGCATTACCTATCCGCAGATGGCAGACGGTAATGGGACGATACAATTACGCCTCATCACAAGTAGCATTGGAATCGCCGTGTGCTCCTCTCTAGGTCCTAACAGCTCCCATCCCGGGTGTTGGCGACAGCTTGTGCGACTGCGGGCGTTTGTCTTGGCATCATCGCGTTCCATTCATCGCTGAACGTTAGCAGAGGACCGACCTCAACCTCCGCAGCGACTCCATCACCCACACGACACGCTTCCCAGGATACTGCACGTGTTTGCAGTCAGCAGTCCACGCCAAGCAACCGTCCCTGAAGTTGCAGGGCGCGCCTTCTGCTTATCGTGGGGCGTGCGTGTCGTGAAGTAGCAGAGAGAGCGCGTTCAAACACCAAACCGACGACACCATCGCGAATCCCGAATTGCACGCCTCCCATCACCATGGCACTCAACCCGCCCGCGTCGCCGCCCCTCGCAAAGCGCAAACACGCCCCATCCAATTCTCTCGTCCTCAATGGCGCGTCCGTGTCCGCGCAAGGGCAGCCCGCACACAGCAGCGCGTACTCGTTGCAGGCGGTGCTTGAGGACATACTGGCCGTGTTGAAGAGGTAAGAAACTCGCACGCAATGCATCTGCGTCTTTGCTCTGGTCACCTTGTCATTTCTTAAGCCAAACCCTACTCCATCGCATAACGAATGCGACACGGGACAGGCGCATTCCGGATAGCATACGCGCCCGCGCCTATGCTCTTGTGCACTGCTGACGTATAGACAGTTACGACACACAGCCATCCATTCTATCACATCTCATTTCCTCATCAACAGCACGAAGCTCCTCAGGCGAGGCCGACTCCAAGCGCGCCAAGCTGTCTCCTCCTACCGGCCATGCGACCATCTCCAGTCTGGTAGAGGACAGCTCGTACGACTCGTTGAAGGCGCTGGAGAAAGACATTGAGACGGCCACCATCGACATACTCGCATCGAGCGGCGGAAGCAATTCGTCTACCCTGCCCATTTCTCCTGAGGAAAGCGCCCTGCAAGCCAGAGTACTTGCGTTCCAGAAGGTGGCAAAGACTCTTGTAGAACGGGAAGAGGCACGGAGAACGCGAGTCAACGGCAAAGATGCACAATCGAATATCGAGGAGCAAGTCTCAAAGGAAGATGAATCTCCGGCTCCGATCAAGTCGGAAGAAGAAGAAGACGCGAAGATGCCACAGAGCCGAACAGTTCTGACTTTGTTTGGGCAAGCCAGCAACAACCCCAGACAGTTGTTCTCCAGTCTGCAGCAATCACGAAAGGTTGCTCCCACGGCTACCACCCCAATGACTCTCGATACCTCTGTCAAAATCACTCTTCCACTACGAGAATCTTCCCTACCGAACATCATGTCCACCACCGAGGTGTACCCTCTTCCAGATCAAGCAGATACCAAAAGCTATAAGCCTCCGACCATAGGAGATGTTTTCCGTGCACCACCCCATCTACCTCAGATCAGCCCGCCAAAGGCCCCACGGCCTACGACAGGGAAGAGTCATACTATCACGTTTGCGCCGCCTGAAATGCCCAAACCCAGTCGCAAAGGCTCTCAGTCATATGCACATCAAAATCAATCAGCTGGCTTCTGGTTAGGGTATGCCGGAGTGGATATGCCCAAGGATCAGGCTTCTCCGACTGCAAGGCAAAAGAGCAGGCAAAGAGCATTGAGCATGGGTGAAGCCCAGCAGCCACCATCAGAAGCTGCTTTGGTAGCAGTGCAGCAGGCCCGAGAAGATGCACTGTTTCGTAGCGCCTACTCTAGTTTTGCTCCAACCCGTGACGACGCCTCAGCCATTATACCTGAAGAAACGAAGAATAGAGTATGGTGGCAGAAGGTGGGCGAGAAGCGCTTCACAGACATGTTTCCGATAGACCCAGCATTGCTCGACCCCGAGGAAGCAGTCGTAGTCGAAGACAACGATGACGAGGAAGATGGCTTCAGCGATGTCGTTGAGAACTTCGTTCCCATTGAGAGTGACTCATTTCCGGAGGCAAAGGAGGAGACCGAAGAAGAGAAAGGTACGGACGAAGTCTTGCAAGAGATTTCCGAGCTTCTTGAGACGCTTGCATCGTATCAGAGGATACGAAACTCGTCGTTGACAACGAATCCACGCACTCCAGTCGTGCAGAACACGTCTCTGGCATCGTTGGCAGGGAGCCCGTCACAGCCATCAACAGAAGAGTTTGATGTGTATCAAATCTTGAAGTCACAGCTGACTCTGCTGGTCTCACAACTCCCGCCATATGCTGTCGCCAAGCTCAATGGCGACCAGCTTGAGGAGCTAAACATCAGCAGGACTATCCTATTTGACACGAGAGAGTACAAAGGTGTCCTGGAAGAGGACACTCTCTCCAGGCTTGCCAAGGCACCACCAATCCCAGCATCTACACCCACTACACTTGCACGCACGGGCTCTGGTACGCACGCACACTACCCTACTGCAGGTCCCCAGTATAGCCGTCCTACAACATCAGTGCACCAATCTGGTGCTCGCCCAGTGCAAGCTGCACAGTCGCTGTACCCACAGCAACAACCCGTCCATCGGTCCACATCTATCCTTCCTCAGCGTTCGCCCTCGGGAGCTTCACATAGCTACCAGCCAGGTGGCGTTTCGTATGCCCCGACCTCCAGAAGCTACTCGCAGACTCAGGCTTACAGTCAGCAAACACCTCGGCAAAGCTACAGCCAAACGCCTACTGGTCAATATTTCCCTCAGCGCTCGGCACAACCGAGTAGCTTTGGCGGTGCTGCAGCGTCGTCTTACCATGCATCCACACCACAGGCCCAGTCTCAGTCCCGATACGCAGTCCCTGCTGCTCAGAACGGATACATGTCGCGGACGTCACAGAACGTGGCGCCAGCCTACAACGCAACTCAAACACCACAAGCTAGCGCTGTGTCCCCCCTCAAAGCCAGCGCTGCCAATATGCAGTCAACCTTTGGAGCGCGACCGTCTTACAATACGCCTGGTGCAGGTGGCCAAATGCGTAGCACATATTACGGACCGTCTCAGTATGGCACGCCACAGTCTTCGACGCCTTCTGCCGCCGGCCTTAACGGCATGTCATCCGCCTTCAACGGCAACTTCAGTAGCTTGATCGGCAATACTCAACAGTCGATGATTGACCGTCAACAGGCACAGGCAGTGGCGCAATCGCAAGCTCGACTCGCTGCGCAAAGTAGCTTCAGTAGCAGCAGGCAAGAGTCTGGGACACCGCAGCCGCCAAACAGCGGTCATAACGGGCAAACTAATGGCACTTCAATGTCGACCTGAAGTGTGAACTTAGAGGCGTATGGTTTACGGAATACACTTTTGTGCTTTCTTTTGAATACAATAGGGGATAGCCTGGCGTTCTGGGTCGGACTGGCAGAGTTGCTGACGCAAGATGAGATACTGTATGACTGTGCGGTGATGGACCTGAGTAGCTTGGTCATTTGGTCTTGTGGAAAGTACTTGTTACGGAAGCGCGTGGTCTACACGCCTGTTGGAATCATTCAAAACCTCGATAGAAGGGTAGTGAAACAGTAGAAAAGTAGTAGCAACTTTGCAGCATATTCCAAGCTGTGAATTTGGCATTCAAATCTTCCTTAATCGAACTGTCCGCATCCCAGCAGCAGGTTCCTCAGTCATCCGCTTGTTCCGAAGCTTCGACGGCTTGGCGAACGCGTTGCGCTTATCCATGCAAACAAACAGCACTTCTTACGCAACTTCCCCAACGCACAACCATGAGACACACACAACACCACGATGGCTCACCTTTTGCGCGGCAAACAGGCCGGCATCCACAACGACCTCTCAGCAGGCATAAACGCTGACCTATTTGTGCTTGACTATGTACGTACTTCAGCTCGTATACCCGCTGCCCCGCCTGCACCAGCCCCAGCATGTGAAACTAATGGCAGCAGATCCGCAACTATGGCATAAACTCGAAAATCACTCAGATCGCATACGACCCTGTGCAGTCCCTCATCGCCGTCGGCACGAGCGAAAGCAAGTTTGGCAACGGCCAGATCTACATCTTCGGACAGAACAGAGTCGAGGTCGTCCTCGAGCTTCCGCGACAAGCATCAGTCAAGATACTTCAATTCTGCGCGGAGAAGGTCCTATGCGTCGATTCGAAGAACGATCTCTCCGTGTTCTCACTCGAGACGAAGAAGCTAGTCAACGCGCATTCTCCACCAGCGAAGATCACAGCCCTCCATTGCGACCCTACTCTAGATTACGCGCTGCTGGGTACACAACATGGCGAGGTTCTTGCATACGATTTGGATCGGGAGGCGCTTACACGCTTCAAAATACCAAATCTGTGGAGAGAGAAGTTTCCGCGATCTGGACTCACGCCAATAGTCACATTGGCGCTCCATCCACGGGACATTGGCTCGCTTCTGATCGGATACAGCTCTGGTGCTGCTATATTCTCATTCAAGCAGAACAAGCCTATGCACTTTTTCAATTACGTACTTCCTAGGGGCGCTCCTGGGGGAGACTCGGACCCGGGGCTTATATTCAGAGAACGGGAGCCGCCTCTGACGCAAGCTGTCTGGCATCCGACCGGGACATTTGTCCTGACTGGACATGAGGACAGCAGTATTGTAATCTGGGATGCCAAAGATGGGAGACTTGTGCAAGCTAGGACCCTGCAGGACACGAACGTCAACAAGCCCTGCCCTGGGAGTTTCAGTCCAGGAGCTACCGAAGGATCATTCGCTCTCAAGTCGCCTATTTTCAAGATTGCGTGGTGTGCAAATCAGGACCCAGATGATACAGCAATTCTGATTGCCGGCGGTCAGCCTTCCAACATCACACCGAAAAGCTTGACTCTTTTCGAGATGGGGCGGACGCCAATATACAATACCTCCTCATGGCAGGTTCTCTCGGATCACTTTGAGAACCCCAAGAGGCAGCGCATACTTCCTTGTCCGCCTGGCTCCGAGGTCGTCGATCTGTTCCTGATCCCTCGCTCATCGCCTCATTTCGCTGGTTGCCACGATCCGTTGGTCATCATCGCCTTGCTTGCATCTGGCGAGCTTGTTACTCTCTCCTTCCCAAGCGGGATGCCGATATGCCCAACTAATCAGTTGCATCTATCCATGACTCTAGTACATCCATACATCAACTACGCTAACCTTTCATCAGTCGATCGCACACGGTGGCTTGGCATGACTGAAAAGCGATCGCATGGCCCGAAGTTCCTTCACGGCGGCGCTGGAGCGGTCAATCCGCTGAAACGCTTCGAACACCGCAACATAGTTCAGACAGCTCATGCGGATGGAACCGTACGACTATGGGATGCAGGCCATGCCGACGAGATCGAGAACGATTCTATGTTGCAGGTAGATGTCGCTCGCGCGGTCGGTCGACACGACAAGGCGGACATCACCCAGACTTCATTTGCGGGAGCTGCATCTGAATTATCCGTAGGACTCAAATCTGGAGAGGTCGTTGTGTTTAGGTGGAACACTAACAAGCATCCCGGAGAAGAGTTCCCTCCAGGCGACAACGAACCACAGGCACTCACCAACATCACACATCGAGCTGAAGCTTCGCTGAAGGAAGGCCTGTTGCCCTTCACACTCTTGAGCGAAAACAACGGTCCAGTCACAGCGCTTAAGCACTCCGACGTGGGCTTTGTAGCAGCGGGCTTCGAGGGCGGCAGTTTGACCATCATTGATCTACGTGGCCCAGCGATCATCTTCAAGGGATCGGTGACTGATTTCTCCAAATCTGACAAGCGCGCAAGCTTTCGAAAGAGTTCCAGCGCGGCCAACCCAAGACCGGAATGGCCGTCTTGCATCGAGTTCAGCGTGATGACGCTTGACGGAGACGACTTCTCGAGTATACTGGTGCATGTCGGCACGAATCTGGGCCGCCTTGCCACATTGAAGATACTCCCAGAAGCTAGTGGAAGATATTCTGCAAAATCTGCCGGTGTCTGCTCGTTGGACGACAAAATAATCAAGGTTTGTCCTCTGCACGCCGAGACAGGTCGGCCGGCGTATGCTTCACAATCAGCTGTCTCTGGTCTCCGGACCGGCTTGAAGATCAATGGCGTGCTTCTCGCAGTGACTACATCTGGAGCCAGGTTGTTCAGGCCCGCCACCAACAAAGGAGCACACAAAACATTCGACCAGTATCTCTGCGACTCAGCGATGGTGGTACGCTACGAGGATGTCAGCTATGCACTGCTCGGCCTCTATGGCGATGGGTGTGCGAGAGCCTACTCATTACCTGCGCTCAAAGAGATTGGGTCCGTCAAAGTCAGCGACCTGTTAGATGTAAGACGATTCTCGGAAGCTGTCATCACCAGCACAGGGGACATCCTTGGGTGGAAAGGACCAGCAGAGATGGCTTTGATCAACGTCTTTGGCAATGGCCTTCGACTGTGAGTACTCAAGACTGTTGAAAAGACCAAAAACTGACGCAAGTTAGTGATCGATCCAAGGACATCCTCTTGAACCCCGAGCTACTCATTCCTCCTCGACCAACCATCAGCAACATCCAGTGGATATCAGGAACACAGCACGTTACACCTGCGGACATGGATCTTCTCAGTAAGTCTTTTGAGTGTGCTCCTTCGAGTCTATGCGAACTGATCACCTCCTCTAGTTGGCGGCCCAGACCGCCCACTCTCAAAGCGTATGCTCGCTCAAGCCCGCTCCGAAGCCGAACAAGCGCGCCGCACCGCCCGCACTACTCAACCTGCAGCTGGTGCTGCCACGTCGTCCTCATCAGGCTACCCAGCCTATCCGACAGCGGCGCCTAACAACGAGGGCTGGGGCGCTTGGGCATCGCGCCAGTTCAATGAGCGCACTGAGCGCTTGAACGACGTGAGCGATAGCATGAACAACCTGCAGCAGAATTCTGCGGGTTGGGCGGACGACGTTAATAAGTTCGTGGGGAAGCAGAAGAGGGGGCTTGTGCTGGGAGCTGTGAAGGGGAAGTTTGGCTTCTAATAGAGCTCACGACCGATATGGATCTTATCAACGAATGAAGTCATGTCTTGGCACACGTCCGATTTGGGATGAGGGCACCAGGTGCTGCAAGAATTCGTGATCGATACGACCAGCAAAATCCACCAACAACGGGCAAAGTAAGTATAACCTAAAACAGTAGCCTGTCTGTCTTCAATAGTACTTAAATAGAGTAAGAAAACTATATATAATATATTAAGGATAGCTAGGCTACACTTTTAACGTACTCTTAGTGTTTGGTGGTAGAGCTTCGCTGAGGTAATCGATCACGAATTCTTGCGGCACCTGGTGAGGGGCTACATCAATCCACATTGCTCGTCTCTCATGTGACATACACGACCATGTCTCCCATTTGGAACAGAACTGCTCAGTTCGGTACGTTGGCTGGCGTATTTGCAATTTGCTATGTCGCTGGGTATCGCCAGGGTCAAGATATCATGAACAAAGCGAAGGAAGATGTGAGGGCTGAATTGTATGTGAATAACTGGGAACTACAATCTAGTAGCTGCTCAAATTCCGAGCGAAAAGCACTGACAAATGTGTTCAGGATTCAAGATGGCCACAGTCAAGGTGCGTATCTTGGGCTGCGGATTCGCTTCGGAAGGCTTGACGACCACAGCATCGCAGTCACAACGGCACAGCACCGGCCGAGAAGGAAAAGGAAATTAGCCGAGTGAACCAAACGTTGTATTCACATCTTTGCACCACCTGGAAGGATGCGCCCCCGGTCAGACGTCAGTACGATCTTGTACTCCAATCGGCGACATTTCTCGTGTGCGGAGAGTAAAAAAGAAGTCTCCGCAGGATTGGCAAGGAATGATTGCCAGTACAGGGCTTCTGCGCCCTGCCAAATTCGAACGTACTTCTACATAAGCTGAGTCAGACTGTCTACCGAGCGAACCTTAGGACACAGTTTGCGAGCTATGATGCATGAGAAGGATGATCTGGGCTGTGCGAGCGGCACGAGTGGTACAACAATGCTTCAGCAGGGTGGAATAAAGTGTCGTTATTTCTCTTTCTGCTCTTGCTCTCGTAGATTCAGCAAATTTTGAATCTTTCGATCGAGTATGTCGTATTTGCCTGCTTGGGTCTTGCTAGCAGGATTCGCTTTCGTGGTTTACATTACAGGGACTCACTCACTTGGAAGATCCAAAGATGTTGGTGGAAAGGCTGTGCCAGGTCCTAGAGGTAAGTCGCTCTTTGACTTCCACTACTTCGTTGTGAAATTCGGGTGCATGTTGCTAACCTGTACAAATAGCCTACCCCCTCCTTGGCAATTTGCTTGATTTAGCTCCAAGCAAAGGCAACCTAGTCCCTCTTTTCGCATCATGGGCCAAAAGTTATGGCCCAATTATGCAGTTTCAAGTCTTTGGAATTACACAAGTCGTCGTCTCGGACGAGACTATGGTTCATGAGCTCTTCGTGAAGAGAGCGACGAAGTATAGCGGAAGAGGCATCCCCTACGCGGTTGAACACATCACGGATGGAAAGACTTTAGCCTTGATGCCTAAGAACGGTACAACATAACACAAGTCTTTGAACAAATTGGCTGCGTGCTGACCTCACTTGCAGACGGCTGGCGACGCGAAAGGAAGCTCGTACACTCAGCTATCTCCATATCCGGAAACTCAAAGTATCAAGCCGCCATGCACTCCGAAGCCATCAACTGCATCCAACACCTCATACGATCACCAGCAAAATTCAGCGACCATTTCCAGACCTACAGTTATGGAGTCATAGCACGGTCCTTCTACGGCATACACATCGACTCACCCACCCACCCCTTCGTAGCAGAAAACGAGGAATTCTTCGACAAGTTCATGCCAGCTTTCGATCCGTCTCAGTTTCCGGTCAATATCTTTACTCACCTGCGCTACTTGCCAACTTGGCTGGTCCCAAGCATGCGACGACTACAAGAGCTCAAAACCTTTGTGGCAGATCGCGTCGAGAACTTCCAGGAAAATATCGAGCGCCAGCGCGGCGACAGTCCACCAACAGAGCAGCCGGGTATCTTCAACGAATTTCTGGCTCACAGGAAAGACTACGAGATTCCCGACATTGAAGCCAACTACGCCTTTTTCTCATTGATTGGCGCGGGTACGCGCTCTACGCACAATGCGCTGCTTACTTTTGTGTATTTGATGATGGCGTACCCAGAGTGGCAGACTAAGCTCCAGGCACAAGTTGATGAGGTCGTTGGGCCAGATCGACTGCCGAACTGGGAAGATATACCAAACCTGCCGCTCGTTAGAGCCGTGGTGTGCGAGGGTATAAGGTACAGGACGATTGTAGCTGAGCTGGGGATACCGCATCAACTGGATGAAGATGATGAGTATCAGGGCTATCGCTTCAAAACGGGAACTGTTTTCCATGCAAATTACGGGTATGCCACCTTTTGTTTTCATGCGAAGAATGATCGACTGACTCTGAGTAGTGCCATCTTATCCGACCCGGTCAAATTCCCAGACCAACACCCTTTTAATCCCGCTCGCTGGGTTGATCCTTCGTACCCAACATACAAGGAACCACTGACGACGTATCCCAATTGTCAGTCCTATGCCCCGTTTGGATATGGAAGGCGCGCATGTCCCGGGTACGACTTTGCGGAACGCAGTCTTGTGATTGCGGTGGCGTGCATGGCGTGGGCATGCGATATCAGGAGGCCGCTTGGTGATGAGGGGAAAGAGTACTTGCCGGAGATTACGTATGAGTCGTCGCCGAATCCGAGGCCATGTGAGTTTGGGTGTAGGATTGTGGGGAGGGAGGGGAAGGTGGAGAAATTGGAGGGTTTGATGAACCAGTAAGGGACAGTCATTGAGAATAGGGTTGATGATACTGTTGAGGTGGACACCTTCCAAGATGACAGTTCGTCGCGAACTTCAGATTTACTCCTGTCACGACTCACTATCAGCCTCTTGATGGCAAAAACGTCCTCGAATCGTGCGAGATTTCATCACATGCTGCAAACTTGTACTTCACATAAAGTCAGCTCCGAGCATAATTCTCAATGTGCGTAACAGACTTGTACACCCACAGCAGGTACCGTAAGAATTCGTGATTGATAAGACCACCAATCTCCGCCAACAAAGAGCAAAGTCTGTAACTTAAACTAGCAGCCTATCTATCTTTAATAGTAGTCAAGTAGAATAAGAAAGCTATATATAACAGATTGAGGATAGCTAGGCTCTACTTTTAACGTACTCTTAGTGTTTTGTGGTCGAACTTCGTTAAGGTAATCGATCACGAATTCTTGCGGCACCTGGTGCCCACTCTCCTCAACTAGAGGCCTCAATCCGTCCAAAACACATCCACGCTTCTGACCGTATATCCTCCGCCATGGGAATATGTCAACGCGCCCGCTTCACTCTTGTAACTGTTGTCTTTTACGCCCCGACTTTCATGTAAGTGGAGTTTGATTTGCAGGTACTGCTGTGGGTGGAACGTAGGGAGCATCACTTAAGATCCACGCAGCGATTCCATAGCTGTGGCAACGAGGGACCATGTTTCTATCCATCACATTAGTGGGGCACCTTCGTGCGGAGAAGAGTTTAAGACCGAATCTTGCTGGCTACAGCTTGCATGTTAGCTATGGTGGGTCTGGTTGTGCTACTTAATTGCATTCTTGTAGAAGCCGCCGCATAGTGGAACAACATCTGCGCATGCTGGTCGAGACTTGGAAGGACGCCACGTGCAAGGGACGGGAAGCCTGCACTGTCCAAGAGCTCAGTATCGAGCAATGCGAAAAGTGCCATTGTGACCAGTGTGTGAGGACTGGGCAGAAATATGCATTCGGATCCCTGCGCGTCGGCGATGAGTCAAATGACGATTAACTGCCGGATCGGATCGTTCTTGATACCTCTTTTGTAACATATGCATTCTTACTAAGAGACAGGTTTTCGCGGTCAAACGTCACCAAACTGCGTGATTTCTGCTTCTCGTGTAGGTGACTGTTAAGAGAAAAACCCCAGTACTTTCTCTACGACATTCGCCTTCGTCACCATGAGTTATCATCACCCAGCAGCCGTCAGCCGGAAGCGCCCGGAAAGACGACCACAAGGCGGTCTGAGCATGTGAAGTGTCCGCCGGAATCGTACATCAAGCCAAGACGCGAGTGAGAAGCTTAATTGATTTAAGGGTGTGTATGTATGACGTTATTCGCTATGATCGCCGATAGCGTCAATTGCGGAGTCGGACGTGATCGCAAAATCTCGGAGGAAGCCTGGAGTTAGCAAAGGAAAATTGCTTGCAAAGATTGGAGGTCTTGAGATCTGGACCCACGACATCGCATATGCGGCACTTTTGGAAGCAACGGTGTGCAAGCTGGTTTGCATGTATGACAGCTGTAGTTTGCGGTGTCAAGAAATAGCCGAGACGGATTGTCGACGACACCGAAGCCGATGCAGGCGTGGCTGTAACTCTTCCCGACCATCACTGAGATACACATCACATGGACGAAACCCCACCTTTCTTTGATCGCGAACGGCAATTCAAAGCCAATCTGACTAAGGCGTATAACGCCAGGTCTCACGAAACCTCAACTAAGGTGAGCACAACCGTGCAGACATGTTGATGTCGTTGGTCGAGATGACCCACACCCTACTGTGGCTCATTACAGACGGAGCAAAAGCCCGATTCCTACACTAAATTATTTTTCATGGCCTACCATCGCGTCACGCACATCTAAAGAATCGCGCGTGCGCTGACAAACATGTCTTGATGACACCAGTCGAACCTCAGGTTCCGAAAGTTCCGGGACCTTGCGAGAAATAAGACAAGAGATGGTGGCCGGGGTCGGCAAGTCAGAATGCCATAATACCCCGATTTCCTCGTTCGTGGTTTCCTTTCTGAATCCGCTGCCTGCATCTTTTCCTAGGATATAATAGCACACACCGTCCGCGCTTTGCGTTCTTCTCTAATCATCCCGGCGTTTGATAGCTCAGCACTTCTTCCTCTCCTAAAGACCTGGACCGTATTTTTACCTAGCTACACATGCCGAATCGCATAGCTCTGAGATTAGCCACGGCAGCGCTGCTACTATCTTTGGTAGCGGCGCATGGCGATGAGCACATGGATATGAGCGCGCACGATGCGCCTCAACCCCAACCCCAAATCGAAGGCCAACCTAGAAGCTATTGGAGTCTTTCTGGGCATGCGACGCTGATATATTGGCACATCGGTTTGGAAATTCTGGCTTGGGTCGTGCTTCTGCCAATTGGTAAGCTATGATGTGTAAGCCCGGCAACGTTGAGCTGACACCTGACAGCCGTCATGCTGAGCATTGCGCGATCGCGACTTACTCTTCCTTCCCAGCTAGCTTTCTTAGCGACGAATGCACTCGCGCTTGTCCTTGGTGTTGTTTACAGCCATAAGACACCAGAGCTGTACGCGAACAACTCACACAACAAGACGGGATGGATTGTCACGTGGATCGCATCCGCGTGGGTCTTCATGTGGGTGATCCAGATGTACACTGGACCAAGTAGATCGCAGTCCATGGGAAGTGAGGCGAACTCGATGACCGTTGCGAACATGACCCGCTACCAGCGAGTGCATGATGAGTGCCCAGATACTTCCCGGTTCTCGCAAGACTCTGGCCAAGGGACCGAACGCAACTCGTCCTCTTTGTTTGGCCATTCGCGATCACCTAGTGTAGAATCCGAGGACCAGGAATTCATTGGACAGAATAGGCCTTTCACACAGCAAGACGATGACACCCTGGACGATGATTCAGAGAAGCGTGGCTTCCTGCGAAACACTCCGGTGGACCGGTTCTTCTCGCGCAACGTAGCACGTTTCGTTGCTGGTCGTACTCTCAAAGTCATTCGTTTCGTGTACGTCGTGTTCGAGCGGACTTTACCGATCCAAGGACTTGTTGCTATCCTGACCGGCACTGTCGTTCTCGGTGGCATCGCAAGAGGTGGAGCGATCTTCAACGTCCTTGCGCACTTCGTTAAAGGTGGCATTTTCTTCCTCTACGGCCTCCTTACGCTTGGAAGATGGATGGGCGCTTTCGCTGACTTTGGTTGGGCTTGGAACGTGAAGCCACCGAAGGAGGTAGTCGGTCGTCGCAGGGCGGGACTACCATCAGCAGAGTTCACCGAATCGTTTGTAATCTGGCTGTACGGCGCTTCCAACGTTTTCCTCGAGCATCTGGCTGCTTGGGGAGATGAGTGGACGGCACAAGATTTGGAGCACGCGGCAATACCGGTCATGTTCTTTGGTGGTGGCTTGGTATGTCCGGTTGTAGTCCTTCACTTTTAGCGCACCCCGCTAACGAGACCACCCTAGCTGGGCATGATCATCGAGTCCAAGAGGATGCGAGAATTCCTCAACAGCGCAGTCGTACCACTGCAGTCGAACGCCCGAGACGAGTCCTGGCAAGAGCCGCGCCAGTACCGTTTCTCCATGAATCCTCTTCCTGCGCTCGTCATTATGCTCCTCGGAAAGATGATGTCCTCTCATCACCAAGATTCGATGCTCTCGACGATGATACACGCTCAGTGGGGTGGCATGTTCATGGGCTTTGCGCTCGCGCGTGGCTTGACGTACATTACCCTGTACATCTCACCACCGACCTCTTTCCTTCCGTCTCGCCCACCTACCGAGATCATCGCTTCGTTCTGCCTCATTGCGGGTGGGATCGCCTTTATGGTCAGCAATAAAGATACGGTGGCTGCGCTAGAGCAGTACGGGCTGGATGCCATGTTTACCTTTACAATTACCATGGGAGTCACAGCGCTTCTAATGGCTTGGACGACCGTCCTCATTGCCATTAAGGGCTGGGCCCTACGTAAAGAGAGCCGAAGCGAATACGTCAAGACCTATGCTGGAGCACTGCCCTGAGCATACTCCCAGATATCCGACTTTTCCACGGTCATGCCCTACCCTTTCTTCTTCTCTACGACCGCTTGCGATTGAATTTACGATACCCCACTCATGCGGCTCGGCGATAGCCTGGATTGCGGCATTTACACTTGTGCATTTCGATGCGGGCGATAATCCTAATAGTAGTGATGGAGCCTAATGAGTTCAGACAAGGAACCTGGTGCACAATGAAGTTGTTGGTCCTAGATAAATCGAATCAACCATCATCTTATAGTAACGACATATATCAGCGATCCATGCAGCTCTTAGGGTATCATTTGCGCGAGGTTGCTCTGCTTCTCCAATCTCATTATGTGCCTCGTCCCCTCCCAGCACCACCTCTTGCGATGCCACTGCCCCCTCTTGCACCTCTTGTGGCACCACCGCGTGTAGGTATACCACGACCTCCGCCTGCTCGTGGGATTCCTCCTCTTCCCCTCGGAGCCCCTGCTGTTTTTGATGCTGGCGCAGGGGTCTGGGGCGTGTGGAATTTGGATGAGATCTTGCTGCTTGGTGGGTTCTCGACAAAAGACGTGTCCGTGGTGAGGAAGGTGGCCTCCATATCATCCTCCCTTTGACTACGATTGAAATTTGCGGTACCGAGGTCAGGATGATTCTGCGGTCGCTTGAAGGACTCGGGGATCGGTGCCTAATAATGACCGTCAATTGTGCCATTCTCTCACTAAAGTGCATTGTCATCGATCATGCGCACCTCAGGGAAATCCACGCAGAACGCATTCATGTTCATGCCATAGAGAAAGCCCGCGAAGCTCTCGGAGAATCGAGCCAGGCTTTCGTGCATCAATTGCAGCTGCATGAAGTTCTGCTCTAGGTCTGCCATCGCGTCGCTGAGCTCAGCGAAGCCGTCCTGGAGACCTTCCAGCGCATTACTGGAGGCAGCTGCGCCACGGCCACGTTGCACGCTGTCGCGTAAGGAGGATCGAGAGGATGGTCGGAGGGGTGTGGTTGGGCGACTCCGGGGCGACTTGCTGCGCGTACGTTGGCGTTGCGAGGGTGGTTCATCTGGAATCACGTTAGTAGGCTCTCAGGATGAACCGAAGCACCAGAGCATACGCGTGGGAGTTGTGGATGCCATCTTCGGATTCAGATGAAGCCTTTTGTATCCAACTGAAGTCGAATTGGACACGGTAGGGAAGTCGTCGCGTGGTTGGATTGACAGTGCTGCAGTGCAACACAAACAAGGGACGCTGGACGCGCCCACCTACCGCCCCCACATTCGATGTTCAGCCTTACCGGATGTCACGCTAGCCCGTCTGGTCGATGACGGAAGGAAAGAGCGAGAGACCTACAGATGCCATCCGAGGCAAGTACAAGCACAGCCTTGTTGTCGTGTGCTTCTCGTACACATCGCATCGCTTAGAACGACCAGTGTCAATTACGCCTATATACATACCCCATACGTACAGGCGGCGTTCTACCATCCTCAAGTCGAGTCTGCCACAGCCCCTCCGACTTATCCGAAGAGCATAATCTGCGCAACAAACAACGGCAGCAGTTACTTCCGCCGCAGCACAGTAAGCCGTACATTGCACGGCACAGTGCTCTCTGTCTCTGCGCTCAGCTGCCTTCCTATGTTCCTCCGCATACAAGCGCTCAGAAGACTCATACACGCGACCACATTCTCAGCGCCCAAGCATCGCCCAATCGATCATCCTACCAACCAGCTTTTACCCAGTGCGACTGGTAACTGTTGTGCTTACAGGCAATACCACCTCCAGCGCATCACTGCGCCCGGACGCCACCAGAAAAGTAGCACAGGTTGGACTGTCGCAATAGTTTTTGGCATTGCCATAAGTGGCGCACTATTCGTTCCTTTGGTCAAGACAAGCCTACAGAAGAAAACGGAGAGGCGCGACTCTGCGACGGATTTCAGCATCACACACCTTACAGACTCGTATCTCGTCATGGCACCGAATACCCCGCCTGGTCGACCCGGCACCCTCACGCCCGAAGAGGAGAGAAAGCTGCGCCAGTTATGGGCAATGACGATGAAGGTGTTTGGAGTAGAAGTGGTAGCAGCAGAGGACCATGGCGCAGATACATCGGTAGCTGCGCCAGCGAGCGACGCAGGATCAGAGCATGATGGGAAGAAAGACAAAAAGAAGAGTCGGTTGAATGTCTTCAAGCGTACCAAGGACGATAAGAGCGTCGATGCTAAACCCACGAATGGCGCAACACCTTCAGACATCAGCTCATTATCGCTATCCGCCGAAGACGACAAGCACGGCCAGTCCGCAGAGTTCAAAGCAGCGATAGCGAACACGCCACCGGAGGAGCTGCGAAGAGCATTCTGGAGCATGGTCAAGCACGACCACCCAGACGCGCTTCTTCTACGATTCCTGCGCGCAAGAAAGTGGGATGCTGAGAAAGCACTCATCATGATGATCTCGACGATGCACTGGCGATTGGCTGAAATGCATGTCGACGATGACATTGTCAAGAACGGCGAGTTGAAGGCTATGGAGGACACAAAGTCAACGGATGCGAAGACCAAGAAGCACGCAGAAGACTTCTTGACACAGCTGCGCATGGGCAAGAGCTACCTGCATGGGCTCGACAACGAAGGTCGACCGATGTGCTATGTCCGCGCACGACTACACCGAGCAGGCGAGCAGTCTGAAGAGAGTCTGGAGCGCTTCACAGTCTACACAATCGAGACAGCGAGGATGCTCCTGAGGCCTCCGATTGACACAGCCGTGAGCCCCCCATTCCCATTCTCAAGCCTGACCTCCGAGTCTCAAAGCAATTGCTAACAAGAACCCCAGACCATCGTATTCGACATGACCGACTTCTCCATGGCCAACATGGACTACACCCCCGTAAAATTCATGATCAAATGCTTCGAAGCAAACTACCCCGAATCGCTCGGCACCGTGCTCGTCTACCACGCGCCCTGGGTCTTCAACGCCGTCTGGAGCATCGTCCGCGGCTGGCTCGACCCCGTCGTCGCCGGAAAAGTCCACTTCGCAAAGAACATCGACGAGCTCGAAAAATACATCCCCAAGTCCCAAATACCAAAAGAACTTGGCGGCACCGAAGACTGGGTGTACACCTACCCCGAGCCCGCACCAGGCGAGAACGAGCGCATGAAGGACGCCGCGACTAGGGAGTCGTTGGAGGTCCAGCGCGCGGAAATTGTGGGCAGGTATGAGGCTGCGGTTGCGGCGTGGGTGCGCGATGGCGAGCAGGTTGCGCTGGAGGACAAGAGGAGAGAGAGGGATGTGCTGGCGGAGGAATTGAGGGCGAATTATTGGAAGCTGGATCCGTATGTAAGGGCGAGGACGCTGTATGATCGCATGGGCGTGCTTGGTGAGGGCGGGCAGCTTGCGTTTTATCCTGCGAAGAAGGAGGCGGTGACATCGGTGGCGGCGGCGTCGAGGGTGTCGACGAGTGCAGATGATCTTGATTAGATTGGGGGGATACGTGGTATATTTGCTGGGATGTCAGTCGAGGCTGTGAGATTTGCGGCAGATGGTGGACATAGAGGGACTCTGGCGTGAGAGAGCTGTTTGAAGCATAGCTTTGTTGATCGCTGCATCCCTCCTGGGTGGTAATTCTTCCGTAGACTGCACATACTACTCAAATTGTGTAATGCACAAATGTCGTATCGAAATGTAAGTACATTGGAGTATATCGTTGATCGTTGTGACAGATTGCTACAAGAAGCTATGCATGAATAGTGTACATGAATGTATATAACAAGTTACAGTCAAACTACGAGGATGCCTTGATCTCCCGTCCGCCTTTTAGGCGATGGTCCTCGCCGTTGTTCACCTCCTCCATTTTCGCTGAGATCTCATCCGTGTTCATGATATCCTCTACGCTATCCTGGCCTGCCTTGCCAGCTGCTTTCAATGCGGCGGCCGCCTCTGCATTTTCCGGAGTTTCAGGCAAGACTAGATTTGTAGCCGGGCGGTATGTGATCTTTCCCTTTGCGGCGGCGGCGAGGCGTTGCTTCTGGCCGGCTTCACCGGCGCGCCCAAGGACGCCGGCGATGACTTGTATGCAGCGGAGACTGTTGCTTGTTAGTGTGACTCTATAGTGTGTACTGTAGTAGAGCATACCTGTCGTCGTTGGCTGGGATGGGGTATGTAACCCAAGTAGGATCGGCGTTGGTGTCAATGACGCCAATAGTGGGAATGTTGTTGAGCGCACACTCGTGCAGCAAGACGTAGTTCTCCAGCGGATTGAGGCAGACCACCAGATCCGGCCGCAGGACCGGCCTCTCGTACAATTGCTCCTCGAAGCCCTTTACTTCCTCGTCCAGCTCGTTCACCACCTTCATTCTGCACTGGCCCAGAATTTGCTGGCCGTTCGTGATGCTGCCTGGTATCCAGCGCTCGAACAGATGATACCCTTTAGCCAGCTCGGCGGCTCGCGCGACAGCTCTGTCCTGGCCGTCCCGTGTGCCTACGAAGAGCACCATGCCGCCCATTCTGCACACCTCTTGTACCACCTTGGCCGATCTTCGCAGGTGGGCGGCTGTGACTTCGAGCGAGATGATGTGCACGCCCTGCCGTATGCCGTGGATGTAGCGCGCATTTGCTGGGTTCCAGAGGGAGGTGACATGGCCCTGGTGGGCCTCGGAAGCGAGGAGCAGCTCGAGGGTGACGTCGGCGGGCGAGGGTGGGTGGTTCAGAAGAGCGTGTGGTTGGTAGTGCGGGCTAATGTCTGCGCCGAGCTTGCCTATATGCTTCTCGGCCTGCTTGAAGGCGTGGTACTGCGCGGCGACATCTTGTGTCAATTGAAGCGACGGCAGAGAAGTGTCTGCGGACGGCTCAATTGGCGGAGTCTCGGTGGTTAGAGTGCGGTATTGGCGTGGCTGCCGTCGCACATGTTGTGAGAGGGCTCGTGGACATGACTGCAGTCCTCGTCGCAGTATCATCGCGCGGTTGTTCTTCTTGGAGAATGTCTATGATCCTCGAAACCGAGATGTTCTAGCGTCCAAATATCGCGCCAAGCCTTGCAGTCATGTGATTGGATGACGAGTGGAACTCCAGATATCTGTTGCGCGCCCTCGGAAACACGCCCAGAGCGGCTGGTGTGTGGGAGCACGCCCTTGTGCTCCCTGTGGACCCAGAAGGATGCCCTGATGGTCTGTCCGGCCACGTTAGCCGGCGCATATGCGGGTGGGCGAGAATGCCATGTGTGAAAGCTGGAATGCGATACCCACGGCCCCTGCTCTTAGGGCATCATCGTTGCCACCACCACCCGCCCGTGACCCTTCGTCTCCCCACTGACATAACTTAACTTAGTACTGGCCAGTCTGAACCCTCACGGCACGGAGATTATAGCTGCTGTAGGCGCGTTGCTGTTGCTGGCCTCGCCCGCCCTCCATAGAAAAGCTACTGCTCTATACTTCACAGCACTCCAACTCTCGCACCCGTACCAGCACGCGATGCAACCGCGATCGGTATACCTCCTCTAAGGCGATTCATACTCCTGCGCTCGCAGTAGGCCGATGCGCCCGCGCGCGCCATGAACGGCAATGGCTATCCCTACCCGATGCGGTCCTACACATCGGATGGACAGTCCATGGTGGGCAACATGCAGAATGACATGCAGAATGGCATGCAGAATGGCATGCACAGTGGAATGCAGAATGGCATGGCCGGCTTCGACGACATGGGCCAGGCACAGAGCCTGGATCAGATCGTGAGCCAGAACGACAAAGCCGCAGAGCACATCAGACGGCGGAGCATGCCCGTCTATGCCGACACCCGCACGCACTCGCACCCGCAGCAACAGCAGGCCATGGGCTCTCCCGAGCACCGCCGCCTGTCAATGATGCACTTTGGCGACCCAGGCGGTGCCGACGAGTTCCAGTTCGACATGCAGCCCCCCGCCATGGAGGGCATGATGCGCAACTACCCGCGTACCAATCTCGCCATCAACACACAGTTCCAGAACCAGAACTCGCCCTTCACCACCATGGCTGCCCCGGGCTCTGCGTATGCTTCGCCCATGCACGCGAACACCCCACTCGACATGAACATGAGTCCGTACCCGAGCGGCATGTCCATGTCTATGGACATGGATGACTCGCTTGACATGATGTCAAATGGCATGAGCATGTTTCCGAACAGCCAGTTCAACACCACAATGATGGAATCGCCTGCCACCCAGGAGCTTGTGGGTCCTGCGCCCGTCTTGAGCAAGAACACCGCTGGCTCCGGATTGCAACAAAAGGCCCAGCTCAAGAGACCATCTATGAGCAATACTCCCGAGGCGCAATCCAGCGCATCCGGCATGCCTAGTCGTGCAAGCAGCCAAGACCAGGGCAGCACGCCATCTGCTTCACGACCCATGAGCGAACGGCACTCCTCATCAAAGAGCACAAATCTACCAACAAAGATGAGTCTGCAGTCGCTTCAAAATCAGCAGCCTGTCGCCCTGGATCCTGCGCAAGATCTGCCAAAGGAGAAGATGGACCAGATGGAGGACTTCAAACTACCCTTTAATCCGCCAGCTGGAGGATTCCCTTCCACCATGAACTCGAACTCCCTTACGAAGACACAGTTCAAGAATGCCTACTCGTCGACCGGATTTGACATGCTTGGTGTGCTAATGCGAGTGGCTACAAGACCTAACCCCAAAGTCGACATAGGCTCTGTAGACCTCTCGTGCGCCTTTGTTGTGTGCGACGCCCAGATGGACGACAACCCTATTGTTTATTGCTCAGAAAATTTCGAGCGCCTAACTGGATACACAAGACACATGATCCTCGGCAGGAACTGCAGATTTTTGCAGTCGCCGGACGGCAATGTAGAAGCCGGCGTCAAGCGAAAGTACGTCGACGACACTTCGATTCTGTACTTGAAGAACACGGTCAATACGAGGACCGAAGCTCAAATTAGCTTGATCAATTACCGGAGAGGCGGCCAGCCGTTTATGAATCTGCTCACCATGATTCCTATTGCTTGGGAGCCTGGTGGTCCTATCCGATATTTCGTCGGCTTCCAGGTTGATCTTGTGGAACAGCCCGGATCTATGACAGACAAAAATTCCGGTAAAGCAGGTCCATGTTCTTCTTTCCATGACACAGCTAACCCAACGCAGATGGATCGTATAGAGTCAACTATCAACGCGGAATGGACATGCCGAGCTACGTCTTCAACGATTCACAAAGGCAACAGGTCGAACAAGGACAGACCATCTCAAAAGACGAAGTATCGAATGTTTTAGCTACCTACGGCGGTTCTGGAGACTCCGAGATCACACGACGTATCTGGGACAAGGTCCTGCTGGAAAACACCGACGACGTTGTACACGTCTTGTCTCTCAAGGGCTTGTTTCTTTACTTGTCGCCCTCAAGCAACCGAATATTAGAGTATGACCCGACCGAGCTTATTGGCACAGCCTTATCGTCGGTATGCCACCCTAGCGACATTGTGCCGGTAACGCGAGAATTGAAGGAGACGTCCAATGGCGGTTCTGTCAACGTGGTCTTCAGGATACGGCGGAAGAACAGTGGATACATGTGGTTCGAAGGCCATGGCTCCCTACATACCGAGCAAGGTAAAGGCCGCAAATGCATTATACTTGTCGGAAGGGAGCGTCCCGTATACACACTCAGCCAGACCAATCTGCAAGATTCAGGCGGTGTCGGCGACAATGAGTTGTGGACCAAAATGTCTACGTCTGGAATGTTCTTGTTTGTTTCATCAAACGTACGGCAACTGCTGGACAAGCAGCCTGAGGATCTTGTTGGCACTAGCATCCAGTCACTAATGCGTCAAGATTCGAAGGTCAACTTTGGACGTATTCTGGAACTTGCAAGAGCCGGCAGAAAGGGTGAGGTCAAGCACGAGATGATCAACAAAAGAGGTCAAGTGCTCCAAGCTTTCACCACAGTCTATCCTGGCGACGCGACCGAAGGCCATAAGCCGACATTTGTCGTCGGGCAGACTCGACTGCTGAAATACTCAAGAAATACTTCTACGAATCGGCCGGCAATGTATACGAGCAAGGATCGGACTTCTGGGGACTCAATTCACTCGGCCCTAACACACAACACGGGTCAATCACCGTATCCTCAATCCGTGACCGCAAATACTGGATCGACCACACCGATGACCAATGCGACGGACTCGCGCTTCGTTACCACTGAGCACTCTGCGGCTACCTACGCTGGACATAATGGTCTACGAATAGGTCACCAGGATCAGACACTAGCTTCGGATGACAATGTATTTGATGAGCTGAAGACGACGCGGAGCACCAGCTGGCAATACGAATTGCGGCAGATGGAGAAGCGTAACAGATTTCTGGCGGAGGAAGTGCAGACGCTACTCGCGGCTAGAAAGAAGCGGAAACGGAGAAAAGGTGCAGGCGCAACACAAAAGGATTGTGCGAATTGCCACACACGAACGACGCCAGAGTGGCGCAGGGGCCCTTCAGGCAATCGAGATCTGTGCAATTCATGTGGTCTACGGTGGGCAAAGCAGGTATGTTATGATTTGGTTGCTTGAACAGTTGAACAGGAAAGCCCTCGTACTGATTCGATATTTCTGCAGCAAGGGCGAGTGTCACCAAGAACATCCTCAGCTGCAAGCGACAAGAGTAACAAAAAGATGTCGTCGCCGCTACATCAACAGACCCAGCATACAACCTTACCCGACTCCATGCCCGAGACGGGGCAAGGCTCTGCCACTCCATCAGCGCTGGCCCCATCGACCAAAAGGTCGCCTTCGGGAGGTGGCGCCAGTGAACCCCAGGCAGCGAAGGCAGCGCGCGTAGAGTCGTCCGCTTCGTCGCAAGCATTTATACCCCAGCCCAGCATCCCCGAAGGTACGGAGCCGGAGGCATGACCGTTTATCGCTCTCTTTCCTTTCGTTACACAGCCGGCCTGGCCGGTTGTCCAGTATGAACGATACCCATTGCACTTTCTGATAGATTTCGCCGCGCACATGATGGTCGCGGCAGGGCTTTGCGCCTGCGTTTGCAAGGCTGTTGGAGGCTCTGCTCATATCGCCTGTACACTATTAGGCAGTATTGTGAAGCCTACTGTTATTATGACGATATTCTTCAACGACTATGATCTGGGCTATATGGCCTGCCGTCTTTAATGGGGCTACATTGCGTTATATGATCTTTGATATGCAGTATAGATGAGGTTTCTTGAGAATACGGCGCTATGTTGTACATACACGTTGCTGCATCGAAATACACACCTGCTCTCCGGATTTCATGCGTCCTGGTAAATGTTTCTTTTGCTCCAGGCAACGAAAGATACCACACCACGGTACGGTCGCTTCGCATGCAGCAACGGGAACCCGCATGGTTATCCGGTGCCGAAGGTGATGAGGCGCCGCGGCTGCATGATATGTTCCTTCATAATAATAATTGTACAGGGGCTGAATATTGGTGATGAGAATCAATGCGAAGTCCGTACTTTACGGAATACGGAATGCTAGTGCTATAGTAATAGACCTAGTAGTGATGTGAAACATAATGCCTTTACTACCGGAGCCTGAAGACTACTGCGATTGGCCACTTTGAGGTATACGGAGGATGAACCGCGTGCTCAGCACGTGTCTGCCGATGAGCGTGGAGATTAAACTTAATCTTTGAGTGGAGAATTGCGTCGGAGCGGGTCCGTGCAGGAACAGCCGAGACATCGATACCCTTGTCACGAACTCTGGAACACGAGCTGGGTCGCATCACGCTCATTTCTTCTTTGCTTCTTCTTCTCTTTCCTTCGTTGTCACATTAGATCCTCCACGTATACACTCGCTACCTGCCTCCGCCGACACCACCATACTCCAATTTTTCTACCTGGGCTCAACACGGGATCGACAGTTGGGCCGCCATTAGAGTTTGTCACACATAGACGTCCGTACCAGACTTGAAGAAAGGACATCGAATATAATAAGGCGACGGAAAAAGAACAGGGGTGCTGATATTGCGTGGTTGCGACGCTTCAAGGTTGTGAGGGTCATTGGAACAGGAAGAAGACGATATGGACGAGAGCTCGCGGATAACCATCACAGTGTGCGGAGATGGAGGCTGCGGTATGCGCTTCGCGTTATAAGATCAATGCGTGCCAGCTGACCAAGATCAGGAAAGAGTTCCATTACATTGCGCCTGGTCCGCAGTCAATGGACGTCCGACTACGACCCAACAATAGGTACTCCTACTTACCAACCCCCCAATGCGCCGCGCAAACTAACCACCAACCGACAGAGGACTCGTACTCCGTGACCCGCACCGTAGACGGCACGCCCTACTACCTCATGCTCACCGACACCGCCGGCCAAGAAGAATACCGCAGTCTATGGGCCGCCTCGAACCTGAAATCCGACGCCTTCCTGCTCGTCTACGACATCACGTCGACCGACTCGCTCGACTCGCTCGAGTACTTCATGGAGATGATCGACATGGAGGAGGAGAACCGCATAGACAACGGCAAGACGCCGCCCGTCAAGATTGTAGCCGGTAACAAGTGCGACCTGCAAGGGCAGCGGCAGATCAAGGCGAAAGATGGGCTGGAGTGGGCACGCAAGAGGAAGTGCGGCTTCATGGAGACGAGTGCGCGGGAGATGGTCAATATTGAAGAGACATTTGCGCGTGAGTTGTTGTGAGATATGGGCGAAGCGAGGAATGCTGACTGTGACAGTACTGGTGCGCCGCGTCGTAGAAGCGAGACGAATAGCTGCCGGCGAGGGAGCGGCAAATGCACAACCTTATCGAACGGCTGCTCTTCCGCCGCCGAACGCGAACGAGACGACACACACGATGAACGAGAAGAGCGACGACGAGCCGAAGCGCAGCTGGTGGAGACGGCTCAAGTGTTGGTGATTTTACCTCTCGTTGGGTTCGCCCACCTTCAGAAGCGCGGCCAGAGAGCACCTCTCTATGTATAACATGTGGAGACGCGGGAGTTTTGTTTATATCCATGGTTTGGCTGTTGTGAGCGCATCACTGAGTAATTGGGCTTTTCTGCCACGTTTCTAGCATTTTTCTTTTGGCTATTGAGAATGACCACGGTCATGTCTGCGAAGACTTGTATAAAGCTGTTCTTGTTTCATTGTAGGATAATCGCGCTTTGGATGCGCTTGGTTGAGCATGCGGCGGATGTCTTGGAAATAGTTCCATCGAGCATGGATTTTAAATGTACGAGTATCTACCATACAGGTTAATTAACGTTTGAACTACAGCTGATGTCATGCATACAATGACCAGTTTGAGGCATCAGATGCAGGTAGCCGCTAGCGTCTGTGCAAAAGCACGCCATTGGTTTTCGTCTCCGTGAACCTTCGGCACTTTCTGATAACACACAACAACGACTTTTGACGCGATTGGGATTACCATGGAATTTTAAAGGGCAACGAAATCTCGAGAAAGAGCAGGAAAGAAGCCGAGGGCAATCTTCATAACACGATCCGGGATTGTACGTGGTATCGTACTAAGACACGCCCGGGCATTCGGCACAACATCCACCTCACCCCAAACCTCAAAAAGAGAAGGAAACCAAAATGTCTAAAGAAATCCACGAGCTCGAGCAGCACCCCGACCAAGGCGGTCTCAAGCGTACCCTAAAAGACCTCTTCGCCGGCGCCGTAGGCGGCGTCGCCCAAGTCCTTCTCGGCCAACCCTTCGACATCGGTATCTCCACCCAGCCACCCCCCAGACCCCATGCAAACTAACCACCAAACAGTCAAAGTGCGGCTCCAGACAACGACGCAGTACACCGGCGCCCTCGACGCCGCAACCAGCATCTACCGCAACGAAGGCGCCCTCGCTTTCTACAAAGGCACGCTAACACCGCTCATTGGCATCGGCGCCTGCGTGTCCGTGCAATTCGCTGGCTTTAATTATGCACGCCGTGCTTTTGAGGCTCGGAATGTGGGGAGGAATAGTGGGGACGGGACGTTGAGTTATGGACAGTACTATGCTTCCGGTGCGTTTGCAGGTATAGCGAACACGCTGCTGTCGAGTCCAATCGAGCATATTCGCATACGGCTGCAGACACAGCCGCACGGTGCGAATCGTCTGTACGCCGGTCCTATCGATTGCGTGCGTAAGTTGTCTGCTCATCAGGGCGTGTTGGCAGGCGTGTATCGCGGCACAGCCGTGACATTTATGCGCGAAGCACAAGCATACGGCATGTGGTTCACGACATTCGAGTATCTAATGAACCAAGACGCATCGCGCAACAGCATCAAGCGCGAAGACATTAGTACGTTGAAAGTAGCGCTGTATGGGGGGCTAGCGGGCGAGATGCTGTGGATTAGTAGTTATCCGTTTGATGTGGTGAAGAGCAAGATGCAGAGTGATGGGTTTGGGAAGGATATGAAGTATGGGAGTATGAGGGATTGCTTTGCGAAGACGTGGAGGGCGGAGGGCGCGAGGGGGTTTTGGAGGGGTGTGGTGCCGACGTTGGTGAGGGCTTTGCCGGTGTCGGCGGGGACGTTTGTTACGGTTGAGACGGTTATGAAGTTGATTAGTTAGTGGGCATACTGCGATCTTCTAATTGTGTCTCAATATAGTTGCGAGTCAAAACTCTTTGTAGAAGGCGATGCGACGGGCATGAGCTTCTGCGTTGGGACATGAATGATCTCGAATTCCTCCCTCTCCAACTTCCCCTTCTTCTCTCTGGCATGTATCGAAGGGCGCCTTGACTTTGTGGAATCGCTTGTCCAGCGTCTTATGGTGTCCGATGTCTCTAGCGTCTTTCCGTAGCATTCACCGGTACACTCGACATAATGTGGGCTTGTCTCTGATTAGACAAGTCGTACTAGTCTCACGCTTGCATCGCGGTAAAGATGTGCGTGTCGAACTAGAATCATTTCTTGTGAAGACAATTGCAGAAGCTCGTGAAACCTTGAGACACCACGATCTCGATCGTGCCAGGCGATTGGCATCGGGCAAAATTTCCGCTAAACATCATCGTACAGCTGCAAACAGCTTTACAAAAGCATTGCCATGTGAAGCCCTGACAGCATCATTTAGACACTTCACTTTTGGATTTGCTCTGCCCTTTCGTGTGAACGCTGAGGGAAAGTAAACGTAATTGATGAGCTGGCGGTCGTTCTACCGCTTCTGTCGCATGCTCCTCAGTACAGCTGTCGATCGCTTCATCTTGACATGCACGAATCCTTGTTTGCTCAATTTAGCTGCCGGACGACTTGCAGACACTCACTTTTGATGGGCGCAACGATCTTGCGGCTAGATTTGTCTGCGAACTGGCTAATGGCGAAGCTTATGCAAGCTGATAGCGAACAGACCTCGTGCCTCAAGCCGCCGTTCTTGTTCAACATCCCAAAGGCAAAATTATATGGAATACTTCATATGCTCTTACCCTGCTTGAACCAATTTGTTGCTTCGATGCTTACCTCCCTCCCGACTCCTACTAGGGACCGAAGACCCCATGACGGCAGCGCGATGCTGGTCCCTTCAGAAAGTGTCTCTGCATCGCCGATTGTGGCCCACTCTTTTGCGGCACCACCCAATACACTGTGCTCCGCGGATATATCGCGGTATGCGAGAGCTGATCGTCATCATTACATAGAACCACGATTCTTGATGCACGAAGGAGTGGCTCGTTGTTTGGAGGCATAGGCTCGGGTATAACCTTAATCAACCGGCATAGGGCATCCAACGACGCATCGTAAGTAACCGTCCCCGCTGGTTGTCTCGTTGGTATGCGTGTGCTATCAACTCTCAACGGTAGCGACCAGCTCACATGGCGTCTTTTTCTTACTTCCTGCTGCATCAAATCCTTCTCTTTGGTGTCTTTGTTCTGTTCCTGCATTCGATCGTATCCACCCCAACCGACGACTGAGCTGAAGTTGCTCGAGCCTCTGAGGAAAGTCCGGCTTCACAGAACTACCATCTAACTGTGTCTTACCGTTGTAGCCTGTTCGTTCCAATGAAGGTTTTACGCTCCATCTATGGCCTCAGTCCTATGGAGGAGACCGAGCACTACATGGCGGAGACACCGACCTATGTAACATCAAACTGGCGATGGCATGGATATGCTTATGAGGCGTCACCAGGCTGGCACGAAGCGGACGTCGGTAGTTGAGTCCACTAAGGGTGATGCGTGTTCGAGACCTTGTAGGCTGACGTTATACAGCGCTTGTATCCTAGCAGAATGTTCCAAATGGCGAGCCACTATGCTCTCTGGGTTGTTGAGCTATGAGGTGTTGGATGTTTGGCTCATCCTTCGAACCGCCACGCACTGAGGCATTCGCGCGACCAGGCCGCTTCCAGCTATTTGCTGCCTCGACACACGTATAATTCTGGCGGTTCTCCCTTACATCTGAGATATGTCAACCTGGTCCGGGCTACGGAGGTGCGCGATGGCTTCACAAGTGGTTCACACGAAAGATCGATTGTCTGCACCACGCTGTCATCTCTCGCTGTAGTCAAAGATGACCACAGTGCTTCTGTATTCGGCGGTGGTGTTTCGCTGTGCGTCTACGCAAAAAAATCCTCAGGCGTTGGTGGTTTTGCGACCAAGAACCTTTACGGCATCCAGTGTCCTATCATAGCTGCCCGCGATAGGCAGTGAACGTGTCCGAAGTGCTGCAACGCCGGACGGTCGATATTCGAGAACAGGGTCGAATGTTCATACGTCGAGAGCGGCTGATCTTGGGCTGTTCACGCTCGGGAGCGTATGCGGTGTGAGGGAGGAAGGTAGAAGGTGCGCGAAAGAGCCTGGTCTGCCCTAAAAGGGGCTTGCGGTCGACTGTTGGAGATACGACACGTCTAAAGGTTTATTGCTGTCGTAGAGCCGTATGGTGGCTAAAAGGTCGGAATCAAGAAAAGCGACACCTTGTGGGCACCGGCCTACCTGGCTATCGAGAGTCGCGAGTCACCAGCCATGAGGTCTGTCCGCCACATACCAATCCCTCGTCATAGTCAAATTTGCGACATTCTAGGTGGTCTCGGAGACGCACAAAGACTCTGGAGACTTCCGCTGCTTCTCGGGGTTGATGCTACAGTGGAGTGACTGCTGGCGCAAGGATGTGCAGTCAAACACAACAGGACTTCGATACGACTTACTACTGCGAGACAACCGAGGCCTGGAAAGCGAGAAAACAACATCAAGCTTCGCGGATCTTCTGAACTCGCGAGCAATGGAAGTTGTTTCTGACATGTGCCTGCAGGTCAGGTGCTCTTACTCTGAGAACATCTAGACCCAGGTTAGAACATTTCGCGTGTCCCCTACGCGTGCGTCTGTGGTCTCGATGTCTATCATACTACACAATGGCAATGACCCGCATTCATGTAGACCTTGGACCATTCTTTAGAGAGAGCCGTATCTGCTTCTATCGGGCTCGGATTGTCGCAACTTTCATTATGACGTAGGCTCGGTGTTTAATGCCGAGCAGACGTTCACGGTGGTGATGAACCTGGACACATGGCCGACAGAAGATTCAACACGCAAGGCGAGCTTGTACACCTCTGCGTCTCAAACACTGCACGCTCGAAAGTCGTGACCAGTTGTGCGCGACCCAATTGTCGTAGTGGTGGCGAATTCCACTTATGTGCCGGATGGTATCAAATGTGCAATGTGCGTTTTCGATATGGTTTCGATCGACATTGGGGGCATTTCGCGCGACATAATAATCCACCAGATGTTGGACAAGAGTCACGGACCGTGAATGAGCGTTGTCTGACCAAGTCTCACGACTGATTTCGCGCTTGTCGATGAAGTAGCCGCGACTTGTGTCATTGAGGTATACGTACGTGGAGGAAGCACGGCTCTTAACGAACTTTTTGTTTGGCCACCTCAGTTGATTGGTTGTAAAGATGACGTTAGGGAGTGCTACTGTGGGGACGATTTCCGCTTCTTTCATCATCCACACCACATCATACGCACCTCAGGCCCCACCATCGCACAACTTCGCCGGCGGCTATCCTCTAAGCCTCGAGCCGATAGTATCAGATATGGGCAACTTCCGCTCCAGAAGCGGTTGGTAAGTGCTATAGCGAAACCTACCCTAGACAATCTTCCTGACGTCTCTGCGCAGTCTGACTTGTCGAAATCGACGCGTCAAGTGTGAGTGCTATGCATAGTAATTGATAGCTGCTACGTTTAATTCTAAACTAGAGTAGGTGACGAGACTCGTCCAGTCTGCAAGGCCTGCGAGAAGAAGAATCGTCCGTGTCAATGGGAGCAGCCTTCAAATAAGTTCAAGAACTATAACCCGGACGACATGTCGAGCAGATCCGTAGCCAATGAGCCTGATAGCGAAGCGATGGATATCGAAGGCAGTGAAGAAGGCCACCCGCGCGACCTGAATCGTATGTCTTCACCAAGGGATCACGAGGCAAGGAGGAACAGCCGGGTCAATACTCTTGATGCGCAGTCTGTCACGTTGTCATCGCCCGTGGATCGAGATTCACCCCCGGGGCAGTCTCGCGGGTCGAGTTCACGAACTGGCGGAAACGTCACCATAGCGAGCATGCTTCGACCAGAGATACCGGAGGGCACCCGGCCATTTTCCAAAACACCCGTACCCCTTACTCACGATGAGGCCCTTCTTGTCCATCATTATACAGAGTACCTAGGCCGATGGCTTGACTGCACTGACGCAACCCGCCAATTTACACTAGGTGTTCCGGAGAAGGTCAAAATGTGTCCAGTCTTGTGCCACGCTGTGATCTCATTCGCAGCGCGTCACCGCAGGGAGGATGCCACGGCACAGGCGGCCTATCAGCGATGTATAGCACTGCTTATTGATCGTCTCAACGAGGATACTGCGAGTCACGATGAGACGTTGCTCTGTGCCATAGTGATATTACGCTTCTACGAGCAGCTAAATGGTAAGCAGGATGATCGGTTACTCTTACGTTCATACTGAATTTCTTAGTGCCGTCGAGCACCGGTTCCGACAGTGAGCAGCACCTCGCTGGCACCTCAGCTATCCTACGAGCATCACAAGGAGCTCATTTTGTTGACCCATCTGCGCCTACTTTGCGAGAGGCTGCGTTTTGGGTCTATGTCCGGCAATGTCTGTACACTGCTACAATAAATCAGCAGGCTCCCGCCGTAGACTTCTCGCTTGAATTACATCCAGCTCCCGAGTCGATGCATGACGAGTACCCGTTGGCCCGCTTGAGACTGGAAACAGCTTGGGCCAATCAAATGACGTGGAATTTAGCTCAAGTTGTCAACTACTGCTTCGACGGTACCGAAGCCCACGGTGACCGAGTGCCTAGGGGTCGGAGATGGCAAGACCTGTGGGATCAGGTCCAGCAATGGCAAGAAAGGAGGCCGGCAGGATTCAATCCTATATGGCAGGGCGAAGCTGGTCAAAACGGACCGTTTCCAGAAATTTGGTTCACCACAGACTGGCATGGTAAGTTTGCAATTCGATGAATAAGGCAGTGTACTTACTAGCTTCTGCAGTAATGTCCTTCGGCTTCTACCACTTCGCGTGTATCCTGCTCCTAACGTACAAACCCGGCCCGAAGTTTGCCATCCGCAACATGTCCAACCCCTCGAATTCGAGTGTGAGTTATCCGTGTCCCTAGTTATACTACAACTGATGATTTGCAGCGTCAGATCCTAGACCATGCACGCATCATGTGCGGCGCATGTAAGAGCTCACCAGAGACGGTGCCTCTTTCCATCACCGTCTGCCATAGCATCTTCATATGGGGGCCTTATGTGACGGACCCACCCGAGCGGGCTGAGGTGGTGCAGCTCCTTCGCAATTTCGAGGCGAAACATCTGTGGCCGACGACCTGGATTATCAACGCGCTTAGCAGTGAGTGGGACTGAACTTGTAATGCGTTTATCCTTACCTCGTTCGGCTCGAAGTGGTACCACCAGTACCGTCCACATCGCTCTAGATCTACAGAGCCGGGGCACAAGGCAATCTTCGCCCCCACCAGTACGCGATGACCTATCGAAGCTCGCGCCTGACAGCTGCGATGGCCGGATGCGCTCATCTATGGCCATGATACGCAGGAGCAGGAAGTCCAAACGTACATTATTAGCACCACGGTCGCGTATGAAGGAGCCTTAAGCACATAAATAAGCGAGATTCACCTCCACCATTTTGTTCGATTTGTTGGCAAACACACGTCGTTAATGTGGAATAGATCCGAACCGAGTTGCTTCGGTCAGAACAGCCGTACAGGTCGGGCGGCTGCGGACTACATAACTTATGGCCATCGGCGGCACAATTCCCCATACGGATTCCTACACAGCTCTGGGTCATTGCGACAATATGCCGCGAAATTCGCTGCTCTAGGCTTCTGTTGCAAGCAATAGACAAATCGCCTCTTTGTCCGTGATATGGAGCACCATCATAGGGATGGCTCCCCTAAACAGATCTACTCCGCCGGTAGTGGTA